>Ga0207701_10007644_pt1 | contig 10736 bp, 11 predicted proteins | sample KBSSwiSSwithPhiX_FD_184294 | JGI IMG/M metagenome (GOLD analysis project Ga0207701, IMG submission 184294) | Switchgrass rhizosphere bulk soil microbial communities from Kellogg Biological Station, Michigan, USA, with PhiX - S5 (SPAdes) (version 2) | ecosystem: Environmental > Terrestrial >...
CGCTTATTGGTCCAAGCGGGAGCCGCGGGACAGACCGCTGGGGCGATTGCCGAGCGGCTGGACGTCGCTGCGCCGACGCTCTCGTTCCACCTCAAGGAGCTCGCGAACGCAGGCCTCGTCTCGAGCGAGTCGCAAGGAAGATTCGTGATCTATCGCGCCAACTACCCGACGATGAACGCGCTGCTCGAGTTCCTCACGGCGAATTGTTGTGGCGCCCAATGCGCGGACGATTCCGTCGTGTGCGTGCCTGTTTTAACCCCGGCGAGCCGACGGACCGGTAGGGCTCCTCGCGCCGCCAAATCGAGGAGATCGTAATGAAACGCTTCCACGTCCACGTCGCAGTCCCCGACCTCGCCGAAAGCGTGCGCTTTTATTCGACGTTGTTTGGCGCGGAGCCAACCGTGACCAAGCCCGACTACGCAAAATGGATGCTCGAAGACCCGCGTGTGAATTTTGCGATCTCGCAACGCGGCGCGAAGGTTGGCATCAACCACCTGGGGTTCCAGGTCGACAGCAATGACGAGCTGGAGGCACTGCACACTCAGCTTGAATCGGCCGACCGGGCGGTCGTGGACGAGCAAGGTGCCAACTGCTGCTACGCGAAGTCGGACAAGTACTGGGTCACCGATCCCGCCGGTATCGCATGGGAGTCTTTCCATAGCCTTGGGTCCATTCCGATGTTTGGTGCAGAAGCCGACTCCCCGGCCGAGACCAAGGAGCAAAGCGGATGCTGCGCCCCTGAACCTGCCACCGTTGCAATGCCCAAGACAAAACGCGCCGCCTGCTGCGGTTGATCGCTGAGGAGCCACCATGAGCGCCTCAAATGATCTGAAGGAAGAGATTCACGATAAGTACGGCGAAATCGCAGCCCACATGAGGATCGGACAGGGAGGATGCTGCTCGCCAGCGACTGCTTGCTGCGACGATCTAACAAGCTATACAAAGCGTAATTACGTTCTTGCGCTTTTGGGTGCGTGTGTTCGTCGTCGACGACACGTTCGCAACGTCGGATTACAGTGCGATGTTGAATCGGCCTTCGACCGAATTTTCGACACCAAATTCGAGCCTATTTTCGGTTCGAAAACCGAGGCCTGTCCTACACCGATTGGGCCACAATTGGGCCACAAACCGACTGCCGAAAACGCAGTTTCCCTATGAAAACGATGGCGGAGAGGGCGGGATTCGAACCCGCGGAGGGCTATTAACCCTCGCACGCTTTCCAGGCGTGTGACTTAAACCGCTCATCCACCTCTCCGTTTGATTCGATTCCGGGTCGAACGACTCCGGAACGACGGTGGTGCGGAACGCACATTTTACAGGACCGCCTACTCCGGCACATTCTGGGGCGTGAGCAGCGCGGCGATCGCCTTGAATATGGTCGGCGCAGGATTCGCCTTGCCGACGGGAATGTCGCTGTTCACCATCACGACGACCACCGCCCGCTTCGCCGGTAAGTAGTAAGCCGCGGTGTTGTAGCCCGGGAGCTCTCCCGTGTGGCCGAGCCAGCCGTGGTCCTCCCCGATGCCCAATCCATAGTGGCGCGATGGCGTGTTCGGGGGGAGCGTGACCCAAGTGAGCCGCTCTTTCTGCATCTCCGGCGACACGAGCGAGCCCGTCGTGTACGACGTGACCCACGTGCGCAAATCCGCCATCGTCGAGATGAGCTCGCCCGCGGTGAACGCCCAGCTCGGGTTGCGGTTCGTCGCGTTCGCGCGCGTGTTATCGAGTGTCTGTCGTGTGTAGCCCGACGCGTAAGGGGATGGCATCTGACCCGAAGTCGGCCAGATCGTGTTGCGCAGGTGCAGCGGGGAATACAGCTTCCGCGCGTAGAGATCCTGGATGCGCTGGCCGCTCACCTTTTCTAGAATCATCCCGAGCAGCACGGTATTGGTGTTGCTGTAGTGGAATCCGGTGCCGGGCGCGAAGTCGGGCGGACTGCGCAACCCGACATCGATGAGCTCGCGCGGCGTCCAGATGCGGTTCGGGTTGCCCAGCATCTGCGTTACCCATGAATCGTCCTCGGTATAGCTATGGAGGCCGCTCGTCATGTTCGCGAGCATGCGCAGCGTGATCCTGTCGCCGCTCGGCACGAAGTCGACGTACTTGCTCACAGGATCGTCGAGACCGAGCTTCTTTTCGTCGGCGAGGATCAGGAGGGCCGTCACGGTGAACGTGTTGGTGATGCTGCCGATGCGGAAGTAATACGAGCTTCGCATCGCTTGCCGTGAGCGAAGGTCGGCGAATCCCTTTGCCGCGACGTAGCTGCCCTCCCCCGGAATCCAGATGCCGACCACGACTCCCGGCACTTGCGCCGCCGCGTAACCTTGATTGACCACCGCATCGATCTGCTGGCGCTTTGCGGCCGGGAACGGCCAATCGACCTGGCGTTGCTGTGCGACTGCATCGTCAATGAGCGCGAACAGCGCGATACAGGCGAACGCGATTAGCGCGAGCGGCGCTCGCATGGCAATGCGGTCTAGCATGCGGATTCCCGGGCAAGGAGAGCGACCGTCGCATGGTACCAAGACCGGAAGCGGCCTAAATCGTGATAGCTTTCGAGCCCGACATCCAGGAGACACGCTCATGTCGACCCTCGACGCCGTGATCGACGACATCGTCGCCGCTAATCGCATTCTCGCGGGACTCGCGGTCCTCGACGGCTTCGGTCACGTCAGTGCGCGGCATCCCGACGGGCCCGATCGTTTCCTGCTTTCCCGCTCGCTCGCGCCGGAGCTCGTGACGCGCGCCGACATCCAGACGTACGACCTCGAGTCGAACGTGCAGGACGGCGACACGCGCCAGCCTTATCTCGAGCGGTTCATCCACGGCGAGATCTACGCGCAGCGCCCCGATGCCCTCGCCGTGGTGCACAGCCACGCGGCGGCGGTGGTGCCGTTCAGCACGACGAAGGTGCCGCTGCGCCCCATCTTCCACATGTCGAGCTTCCTGCGCACCGACGTTCCCGTGTTCGACATGCGCCAGCGTTTCGGCAACACCGACATGCTCGTGCGCAACAACGCGCAGGGGGCCGCGCTCGCGGAGGCTCTCGGCAAGAGCTCGGTCGTGCTCATGCGCGGTCACGGCTACTGCGCGATGGGGCAATCGATCCCGGTCGTCGTGTTCCGCGCGTATTACACGCAGCTCAATGCGGAGCTGCAGCAGCGTGCGATTGCGATCGGAGGTGACGACATAACGTTCCTCACCGAAGAGGAAGCCGCGCTCTCCGAGAAATCCAACGAATCGGTGATGGCGCGTCCTTGGGGCCTGTGGAAGGCCAAGTTCGCGCCGAAGGAATGAACATGAAGAAGACCCTCGCCCTGCTGGCGCTCGCCGCGACGAGCGCATTCGCGCAGACCTATCCTGCGAAGCCCATTCATCTCGTGGTGCCGTTCTCGCCGGGAGGGGCCTCCGACCTGACCGCACGCACGATCGCGCAGAAGATGAGCGAAGGGCTGGGCCAGTCGGTCGTGGTCGACAACAAGCCAGGGGCCAACGGCGTGGTCGGCATCGACATCGCCGCGAAAGCGGCGCCTGACGGCTACACGCTGCTGCTGACCGATCGCGGTTCCCTCACCGTCAATCCGTGGTTGTATCAAAAGCTGCCGTATGACCCGATCAAGGACTTTGCCTACGTCGGCATCATCACCGACGGCCCTTACGTTCTCGTCGCCAATCCGAAGCTCGGCGTGAGCACGGTGAAGGAGCTCGTGGCGCTATCCAAGGCGAAGCCGGGAACGCTCAGCTACGCAAGTTACGGCGTGGGCAGCATGGCGCAACTCAACCTCGAAGCGTTCAACCAGAAGATGGGCACCGACATGCTGCACGTGCCGTACAAGGGCGCGGGACCGGCAGCCCAAGCTGCGGTGGCCGGCGAGGTCGGCGTCACGATCGCCACCGTGCCTGCGGTGCAAGGCTTCATCAAGGACGGTCGCCTGCGCGCACTTGCGGTAGGCGGGGAAAAGCGTTTTGCCGTTCTGCCCGACGTCCCGACGATGACCGAGGCCGGCGCCGCCAACGACATCCTGGTGCCGACCTACTTCGCGCTCCTCGCGCCTGCGGGAACACCGCCGGCGATCATCGCGAGATTGAACGCGGAGATGAAGAACGCGCTCGCCGATCCGCAAGTGGTCGATCGCCTGGCGGGAGCCGGCCTCGTGCCCAACGGCGGCTCGCCGGAGGCGATGGCAGCGAGCGTCAAGTCGGACCTGCCGAGGTTCCAGACGCTCGTGAAGTCGATCGGGATCAAGCCGGAGTAGCGTGTTGGCGGCACTCCAGCCGCGCCTTCGTCAAATCGCATAGCGCGGTTCCGGCAAGCCTTGCACGCCGGCGTCGATCGCCAGCAACGCGCCCGCGAGCGGCTCTTGCGCGAGCGCCTCGTCGCTCATGCGTTGCCGCGACGTCGTCACGTACAGCGTGCAAAGGTCAGCGCCGCCGAACATCACGGAAGTGACCTGCGTAACCGGCAGCTTCAGGAAGCGCTCGACGCGGCCCGCCGGGTCGAGGCGCGCGATGCCGCCACCTCCGTAGCGTGCGCTCCACAGAAAGCCTTCCGCATCGACGGTCGCCCCGTCCGGCCGGCCAGGCAGCGCGCCGGCGCCGATCAGCGTGCGCTCGTCGTGCAATTCGCCGTCCGTGAAGTCGTACATCCGGATGCAGCCCTCGGCGGTGTCCGCGAAATAGAACGTGCGGTCGTCGGGACTGAAGCATTGGCCATTGGGAATGGTGATGCCGCGCAGTATCGGCATCGCGACGCCGTGCGACACGCGATAGAGCGAACCGGTCGTCGCCGTGCCGAAGTCGCGCATCGTGCCGACCCACAGGCGGCCAAGGCGATCGCACTTCGCCTCGTTCATGCGATTGTCGAGCTCCGGCGGGTCGCACACCGCGTGCCGCGTCAGCGCCGCGGAATCGACGTCGAACAGGAACAATCCCGATTTCATCGCCAGCACGAGCCTCCCGTCGTCGGCGATCGCGACGCCGCCGACGAGCTCGGGCAGTTGCCACTGCGATCCGTCAAGGTCGAAGAGCGTGGGTCCGCGCACGTCGACCCAGTACAGCGTCTCTCTGCCTGCACACCACACGGGCGATTCGCCAAGCATCGCTCGCGCGGGTGACGCGACCGCGCAAGGCGCTTCGACGACGTTCACGCGCTCGCCCGAGCGACGAGCTCGTATCCCGCATCGACGACGCGCTTGCGCACCGGCCGATGCGCCAGTCGATCGCACAACATGGCACCGGCGCGCTGGCCTATCTCATAGCGCGGCACCCGGATCGTCGTGAGCGCAGGCACAACCTGCGCCGCCAGCACGATGTCGTCGAAGCCCGCGATGGCGACGTCCTGCGGCACCGCGATGCCGCGGCGCTGACACTCCGCAAGCGCGCCCACGGCCAGGGCATCGGCGGAGCAGAACACCGCGCGCACGCGTGGACGCGCGTCGAGCATCTGCGCCATTGCGGCCGCCCCTGCGTCAATGTCCAGCGTGGTCTCGATACACGTGCGCGGGTCCGGCTTCACCTTCGCGGCGCGCAGGGCCCTTTCGTAGCCCAGTCGGCGATCGCGGGCACGATCGTTGTCCCGCGGAAAGGCGCCGATATAGCCGATCCTTCCGTAGCCCTTCCTGACGAGATAGCGGGTCATGTCGCGTGCGGCATCGACGTTGGCGTAACCGACGACCATGTCGACCGGCGATGCCGTGAGATTGCCTGCCTCGACGACCGGAATCGCGGCGTCGCGCAACATCCGCAGCGTCTCGTCGGTTCGCGTGACTCCCGTCAGGAACAGTGCATCCACGCGTCGCGAGAGGAATGCCTGCACGAGGCGCTCCTCGTTCTGCGCCGAGAAGCCGCTGACGCCCAGCAACATCTGCAGGCCGCTCTCGGCAAGCGCGTCGGTCAGCCCCTGGATGATCTCCGCGATGAGCGAGTTCGTGAGAACCGGTACGATGGCCCCGACCAGCCGCGAGCGTTGTGACGCGAGCGCACTTGCCGTGAGGTCCGGCGTGTACCCGGTCTCGCGCAGGACGGCCTCGACGCGCTCGCGCGTGCGCTTGGCGACGCGTTCCGGATCGCGCATCACGCGCACGACCGTCATCGTCGACACGCCGGCCGTTCGCGCGACGTCGGCGAGGCGGGTGCGAGAGGCTTTCGAGCGCGGTTTGGGGCTGCTGGCCACTTGGGGTCCGGCCGTTTGACGGGCCGGAAAGTCATCGCTAACATGTAAGCGTATACATTCCGGCCTTCGCCGGGAAGAGTCAGGGCCCGAATCGAGGCGCCGGAGGAATCACGGGAATGAGAAAAGCGACGCTGGGCGCGGCGCTCGTCTACCTGCGCACGATGGCGCTGTTCGTACTCGCGTGGGCGCTCATCGCATGGCTCAAGGGCAACACCGTGCTGCTGCCCTCGCCGCTCGCCGTGATGGCAGCCATCGTCGAGCTCGCGAAGGATCTCGAGTTGTTCGAGCACGCGGGGATCAGCCTCGCCCGCCTGCTCGCGAGCCTCGCGCTGGCCACCGCGCTCGCCATTCCGCTCGGGATCGCGATGGGGCTGCATCCCCTGTTCGACCGCATCGTCGATCCGACGATGGAGATGCTGCGCCCGATTTCCGGCATCGCGTGGATTCCTCTCGCGCTCTTCATCTTCGGGATCGGCAACGCGCTGCCGGTCTTCATCATGACCTATGCGGCGTTCTTTCCGATCCTGCTCGGGACGGTCGCGGGCGTTCGAAGCGTCGATCAGCGGCTCGTCGACGCCGCGCGCACCATGGGCATCGCACAACGGACCATCGTGACGCGCGTCGTACTGCCGGCGGCACTCCCGTCGCTTCTCGTTGCGTTGCGTCTCGGCGTCGCATCCGCATGGACCGCAGTGGTCGCGGCGGAGCTCATCGGCGCCCCAAGTGGCCTCGGCTATGCCATCGAGTGGTATCGCGAGCTTCTCATGACGCCGCAAGTGATGTCGTTCATCGCCATGATCGGCGTGCTGGGCTACCTGTGCGATCGAGCGGTGCGCGAGCTCTCCATCGCGCTGACGCCGTGGGCGCCTGAAACGGCGGCCTCGAAATGATCCACGGCGCAAACCGCTTCGCGATCGGCGCGATGCTGCCCATCGCGTTACTCGTGTTCTGGCAGGCGATCGGCAGCACGGTGAAAAATCCGCGCATGCCGCTGCCGTCGAAGGTCGCCACTGCCTTTCTGCAAATGGTCGCCGATGGCGATCTCCCCATGGCCATCATGCAGAGCCTCGGACGCGTGTTCGGCGGTTTCGCCGTGGCGGCGCTCATCGCCATACCGCTCGGGCTCGCCATGGGCCACGTGCGCGCCGTCGAGCGCAACGTCGATCCGCTCGTCGAAAGCTTCCGGCCGGTGGCCGCGATAGCCATCCTGCCGCTCGCCATCCTGTGGCTCGGCACGGGGACGGCGGCCGCGGTGATGATCGTGGCGTACGCCGCATTTTTTCCGATCGTGGTGAATACGGTCGCCGGCGCCAAGCGCGTTCCGCCGTCCCTGTTGCAAGCTGCCGCAACGATGGGGCTCACGCGCGCACGGACCGTTCGCACGGTGGTGGTGCCGGCGGCGATGCCGTCGATCGGCGTCGGACTGCGCATCGGGATGGGCGTGGCGTGGACGGCCATCGTTGCCGCCGAGCTCGCGGTCGGCGCGAAAGCAGGCGGGGGCGGCTCCGGCGGCATCGGCCAGATGATGTTCGTGTTCTACGCCTACAGCATCGAGCTCAACCGCATCATCGTCTGCATGATTGCGGTCGGCATCGTCGCTCTCGCGCTCGATCGAATGATTCGCCTGGGATTGCGCCTTGCCATGCCGTGGAGCATCCGATGACGCAGATTCGCATCGAGCGCGCGGGCAAGACCTTCCCGGCCGCCGGCGGCAAGGAAACCGTCGCGGTCACCGACGTCATGCTGGACATCGCGCAGGGCGAATTCGTCGTGATCGTGGGGCCGTCGGGATGCGGCAAGACGACGATCCTCAACATGCTCGCCGGGCTGCAATCGCCGACATTCGGGCGGCTGCTCCTCAACGGAACACCCATTACCGGCCCCGGCCCCGAACGCGGCGTAATGTTTCAGGACTACGCGCTGTTTCCCTGGTGCACGGTGTGGGGCAACATCGAATTCGGCCTCCGTCATGGACCGGCGGGCGAGGGCATGACCAGCGAAGCACGCACGAAACGCGTGCGGCATTACGTCGATCTCGTCGGCCTGACCGGATCGGAGGAAAAGTATCCGCATCAGCTTTCGGGCGGCATGCGCCAGCGCGTCGCGCTCGCTCGACTGATGGCCAACGATCCTGCGGTCCTGCTGATGGACGAACCGCTGGCGGCGCTGGACGCCCAGACGCGCCTCATCCTCCAGGACGAGCTCCTGCGCATCTGGGGCCAGGATCGCGCCCGGGGCGACCGGCGAACCGTCGTGTTCATCACCCACGCGATCGACGAAGCGGTGTTCCTGGCCGACCGCGTCGTCGTCATGACCACGCATCCGGGCCGCATCAAGGAAGTGATCGACGTGAACCTTCCGCGCGCGCGTAACGACGCCACCCGCGCGCTTCCCGAATTCCAGGCGTTGACGCAGCACATCTGGCAATCGATCCGCGACGAGGCCTATCGTGCCACCGTCGCCTGACCACCGAGGAGGAATGACATGAACGAGCACAAGACGAAATCGCGCCGGAGCTTCGTGACCGCGGCCGGCGCGGCGACGCTCGCGCTGGCCGTGCCCGCCGTCGTGCGCGCCCAGCAGCGCAAGGCGATCAAGGTCGCGGTCGGACGCCAGCCCTGGGCCGCCGGCAACTCGCCGGTGACGGCCTACATGATGGCCAACAAGACCTTCGAGAAGTACGGCGCGGAGCTCGGCTACGACATCACGGCGGACTATCGCGACTATCCGTCGGCCTTGCCGATGGTGGAGGCCTTCGTCTCGGGCAACCTCGACTTCGGCATGTGGGGCAACACGCCGATCGTCCGCCTGATCTCGCAGAACCAGGGCATCCAGCTCGTCACGGTCGGCGAAGGCCATTTCCGTTTCGTGCTCGCCACGCGCAAGGACTCGCCGATCCGCAATATCGCGGACTTGAAGGGCAAGACCGTCGGCGCCCTGCTCGGCGGCGATCCGTACAACGTGCTGGTGCAGATGCTGCGCTTCGAGCTCGGCAACGGCGATCCGAAAGCCCACGGCATTACGGTCGTCAACACGCCGACGCAGGCGCAGGCCGCGACGATCCCGCAGGGCATGGATGCGGCCGTCGTGATCCACCCCGCGTTCCTGAAGGCGAACACCGAAATCGGCACGGTCGGCATCATGAACTCGTTCGGGTACACCGAGAGCCACTACAAGGGTCCGGGCGGCGAAGGCGCCGGCATCCTGCTCGAATCGGTCAAGAAGTCCCCGTTCTATCCCGACGGCTACTACCTGCACCGTTCCTTCTGGATCAGCGGCGACAAGATGGTGAAGGAGAATCCGGGCGTCGTCACCGCGTTCGCGATGGCGCAGCAGGACGCGGTGGCAAAGCTCTCGGCGATGGAAGCCGGCGCCGTTTCCGAGCTCGCGCGCAAGTACTGGGAGCTCGATCCCAAGCTCGGCGCGCTGGTGGTCAAGGACGACGTGCTGTTTCAGCGCGGATGGTGCTGGCCGACGGAAGGCGACGCTGCGGCGCTGCTCGAGACGTCGAAGTACATGGTCGAGGGCAAGCTGATTCCCAAGCCGCTCGCATGGTCGCAGGTGCGCGACGCCTTCGCGCTTGCATCCCCGGCAGTCAAGGCCGCATGGGAGAAGACGGGACGCAAGCCCGATACGCCCGCGTTCGAGGCGAAGGACGCGAAGGACTTGCGCGGCGCGCCCGCGTGGGATCTCGCGCGGTGGAAGGATCGGACCTGACATGAACGTCGGCTTCATCGGACTCGGGACCATGGGCGCGCCGATGGCGCGCAACGTGATGAAGAAGGGCCATCGGCTGGTCGTACACGACACGCAAGCCGCGGCCGTGCAATCGCTCGTCGATGCGGGAGCACATGCAGCCACGACGCCGCGGGAAGTCGCGGCGTCGTGCGACGTCGTCATCACCATGCTGCCGGATGCGCCCGACGTCGAGCGCGTCGCTCTAGGTGCGGACGGCATCGTCGAGGGGATTCGCTCAGGCTCCGTGTACATCGACATGAGCACAATCGATCCTGCGACCACGCGCAAGGTAGGCGCAGCAATCGCGGCAAAGAGCGCCTCCATGATCGACAGTCCCGTGGGCAAGACGGCCGATGCCGCCGTGTCGGGCACGTTGACCCTGATGGTCGGCGGGCCTGCGGACGTCGTCGCGCGCGTACGCCCGGTGCTCGACTGCATGGGCACGGACTTCTTTCACTGCGGCGAGCTGGGAGCCGGGCAAACCATCAAGCTCATCAACAACCTGCTCGCGACGTGCATCGCGGAGGCGACGTTCGAGGCGCTCGTGACCGGAAGAAAGGCCGGCTTGTCGCTCGAAACCATGGTCTCCGTGTTCAAGACGACGATGGCGTGGAGCAACCAGCTTGCGATCGCGATGCCCAAGCGACCGCTGGCCGGGGACTTCAGCCCGGGCTTCATGATGAAGCTCGCCCACAAGGACTGCCGGATGGTCGCCATTCAGCGTGAAGGTCGTCTTGCCGTCCACTGAGGCAACAGCGAGCGTGCCGTTGTGGGCCCTGGCGATTTCTGACGCGATGTAGAGCCCAAGGCCCAGGCCCTGCTGGCT
>Ga0207701_10007645_pt1 | contig 10736 bp, 8 predicted proteins | sample KBSSwiSSwithPhiX_FD_184294 | JGI IMG/M metagenome (GOLD analysis project Ga0207701, IMG submission 184294) | Switchgrass rhizosphere bulk soil microbial communities from Kellogg Biological Station, Michigan, USA, with PhiX - S5 (SPAdes) (version 2) | ecosystem: Environmental > Terrestrial > Soil...
CCCATTCGGCCAAAGTGTGGGGCTTCCCGCCGGAGCTCGCGATCCTCACCGGCACGCTGACCGCGACCGGCCTCGGCATCGTGGCTGGCGCTCTCGCGATCCGCCGTCAGGGGATCTACTTCGCCATGATCACGCTCGCGCTGGCGCAGATGATGTTCTTCTTCGCGGTGCAGGCGAAGTTCACCGGCGGGGAGGACGGGATTCAATCGGTGCCGCGTGGAAAGATGTTCGGCGTCCTCAACCTCGCCGATCAGGCCACGATGTACGTGGTTGTCGTGGTTATCTTTTTGGCCGGCTTCCTGTTCATCCGCCGGGTCATCAATTCGCCGTTCGGGGAAGTCCTGAAGGCGATCCGCGAGAATGAGCCGCGCGCGATTTCGCTCGGCTACAAGACCGACCGTTACAAGCTGGTGGCTTTCGTGCTGTCGGCCACGCTCGCCGGAGTCGCCGGCTCGACCAAGGCGATCGTGCTGCAGATCGCCTCGCTCACCGATGTGGACTGGCCGATGTCGGGCGAGGTGGTGCTGATGACGCTCGTCGGCGGGCTCGGCACCATCTTCGGTCCGGTCGCGGGCGCCTTCGTGATCATCGCGATGCAGAACTTCCTCAACGCGCTGGATCAATGGGTGATCGTCATTCAGGGCGTCATCTTCGTGCTGTGTGTGCTGCTGTTCCGGCGCGGCATTGTCGGCGAGATCGCGCACCTGCTGCGGATCAAACTCTAGGCTGCATGGTTCCGCACTCGGGCACCCGATGCCGGACAGCAACGGTCGGAAAAATAATCCGCCGATTGTCCACAGAACGGCGCCCGCCGCCCGATCTCCTGTTGCGGCGTTGCCCGCGCGGCGTGAGGATGCCCTCAGGGCTGTTTACATCCTGTCTCGCGTTTTGACTGGCTCTGCCGCTTTGGACGCGCCCATGTGGGCGCGGGGCGTTGCGTAGCGTGTTTGGTCTGTGAGCGTTTGGATGAGCAGGACACAAATGTCAGTCGAAGCCGTGCGCAAATGGCATGCGCTCGCCGAGCGCCGCCGCCGCCATTACGTGGAACTCTATCGCAGCGACAGATGGCGCCGCCACTACAGCGAGGAAGCGTTCGCCACGCTGATGCGCGACGTGATCCAGAACGTCGAGTCCTGGAGCAGGATTCTCGAAGGGATGACCGGGCCCGCGGCGGCGAAGGCGGCCTAGCTCCGGCAGCGCAAAGTGTGAGCCGCATTCGACGGCGGCGGCGCTTTCCTGTTTCCGACCCGGCCGCGGTCGCGCTGCAGGGTGCGCGGGGCTGATACCGGCCGAAGGCGGTTGGCCGGGCGGGCGAAACATGGTCAAGTCCGGCGACTTTCCCCGGAGCCGGAACTTCCATGAACTTCGTCAATCCCAACTCGTTCACCACCCGGCCTGAGATCGACGGCACCTTTGGTGTCGTGACCTCGACCCATTGGCTCGCCACCGCGGTCGGCATGGGTATCCTGGAGCGCGGCGGCAACGCGTTCGATGCCGCGTGTGCGACCGCGTTCACGCTGCAGGTGGTCGAGCCGCATCTCAACGGGCCGGGCGGCGACGTCCCGGTGATCCTGTACGACGTGCGGCGCGGCAAGCCGGAAGTGGTCTGCGGGCAGGGGCCTGCGCCGTCGGGCGCCACCATCGCGCATTACCGCGACCATCTCGGTCTCGACCTCGTGCCCGGCACGGGGCTGCTCGCGGCCTGCATTCCCGGCACTTTCGACACCTGGATGACGGTGCTGCGCGACTACGGCACGATGCGCCTCGCGGACGTGCTGGCGCCCGCACTCGGGTACGCGCGCAACGGCTATCCGCTGGTCGAGCGCATCTGCGCCACCATCGACACCGTGAAGGATTTGTTCAAGGAGCACTGGCCGACCTCGGCGGCGGTGTACCTGCCGGGCGGCAACGTGCCGAGGCCCGGCACGATGTTCTCCAATCCGAAGATGGCCGACACCTACGAGCGCATTCTGAAGGAAGCGCAGAGCGGCAGCGGCACCCGTGAGGCCGAGATTGATCGCGCGCGGAAGGTCTGGTCACAAGGCTTCGTCGCCGAAGCGGTCGACCGGTTCTGCCGTACCAGCGAGGTCATGGATACCTCGGGCCGCCGCCATCGCGGCGTGCTCACCGCCGACGACATGGCGAAGTGGCAGGCGACCGTCGAGGCGCCGGTCTCCTACGATTACGGCCGCTACACGGTTCTGAAAGCCGGCCCGTGGACCCAGGGCCTGGTCACGTTGCAGCAGCTCGCGCTGTGCAAGCGTTTCGGCTTCGACGGCCTCGATCCGGCCGGGCCGGATTTCATCCACTGGCAGGTCGAATGCGCCAAGCTCGCTTTCGCAGATCGCGACACGTTCTATGGCGATCCGAAATTTGTGACCGTGCCGGTCGATGTGCTGCTCTCGGACGCCTACAACGATCAGCGCGCCAGGCTGGTGACCAACGAGGCCTCGCACGAGATCCGGCCGGGCATGATCGCGGGCTTCGGCAAGACGATGGACCTGCGCCTCGCCGACGGCCAGCGCGCCGCGGTTGGCGCGACCGGGGCGGGCGAGCCGACGGTCGGCGACATCCCGTGGACCCATGACGAAGACAAGCTGCCGGACGTCGTCGCCGCGAAGGCGCGCCAGCGCGAGAAGATGGGCGCAGTTCCCGGCGATACCGTGCATTTCGACATCGTCGACCGCGACGGAAACATGGTGTCGTCGACGCCGTCCGGCGGCTGGCTGCATTCCTCGCCGGTGATCCCGGAGCTGGGCTTCTGCCTGGGCACGCGCGCGCAGATGTTCTGGCTCGAGGAGGGCCACCCGGCCTCGCTCGCGCCGGGCAAGCGGCCGCGCTCGACGCTCACGCCGACCATGGCGCTGCGCGATGGCGAGCCCTATCTCGCCTGGGGCTCGCCCGGCGGCGACCAGCAGGACCAGTGGATCACGCAGTTCTTCCTGCGCCACGTGCACGCGAAGATGAATTTGCAGGAATCGATCGACGCGCCGGCCTGGCACACCGAGCATTTCCTCTCGTCGTTCTGGCCGCGCACCGCGCGTCCCGGCGTGATCGTGGTCGAGAACCGCGTGCCGAAGGAAACGCGGGACGAGTTGAAGAAGCGCGGCCACAAGGTCGAGGTCGGGCCCGACTGGTCCGAAGGGCGGCTGACGGCGGCGTCGAAAGACGGCAAGCGGCGCAAGGCCGCAGCCAATCCGCGCGGCATGCAGGGCTACGCGGCGGGGCGCTGAAAATTAAGGCTCGAACAAAATCTAATCGAACGGCGCCTGCGGGACGGCGACCGAATCGTGCGTCAGGATCACTGGCTCCTTCAGCGCGGGGTCTAGGATGATGTGGGCGAAGCGGTTGAAGTAGAGGTTGAGCTTTTCCGGTGGCATGTCTGGAAAGGCCTCGCGGAAGAACGCGACCTGCGGCGTGATCGTGATGTGGCGGACCGAGCGGAAGCCCATCGCGACCAGCACCGCGCCCGGCGCCGCATTCGAAACCAGCCATTTCTTCGGGTGCGCCTCCTGCTTCGCGCGCAGATCGCGCAGGACCGGCGTGTCGTGCTTTGCGAAGATCGGCCCGGCGCGCTGCACCGGATTGAACGGGACGAATATGAGCGCGTTCGAGAGCGCTCCGCAGAACAGCAACCCATAGCCCCATGCGCGATACTTTCGGCCGATCCAGTACGCAGCGAGCAGCAGTGGAACGATCAGCAGGTCGTATTTCAGGCCTTTCAGGTTCGCGTCGAACAGCACGAACTTCGACAGCGCGGCGGCGATCGCGACCAGCGCCAGCGCAACAGCAATGCGCGTGAGGCTCGCGACAGCGCCGACGCGCAGCAGCAGAACGAACGCCACGAGATGCGAGAGCAGACCCATCGCGAAGGCGAGCCGTTGCGGCGCGCTCGTGTTCCAGAACAATGGCTTCACGACGTATGAAGGGATCGGCAGGCACCACGACGCGAGAATCGTCAGAACGCCGATCCCAAGGACCGCGAGCGCCCAGCGTGTCGCGCGGTCCTCCTTGGTGCGCGCGGCGATGACGTCGCGCAGGCGCTGGACGTTCACGAACACCAGTGTGAACAGCAGCGCGTAGGAGCCGCCGGTCCCGATCTCGATACCGTTCCAGTAGAACGGCTCCCACCGCGACGACACGAAGTGCGGGAAGAGATGCGCCAGCAGCCAGGAATACGGAACGATCCCACCGGGGAGATTGTCACGGTGTCCCGGGTAGACCGTGTCGGCCATGATCTGGAATGGCCCCCACAGATAAAGCACGACGAGGCCGAAGCCGATCGCGCCGCCTGCGAGGCAAATGGCGATGCGTCTCAAGGTAAGCACATCGGGGCGCAGTGCGAGCACGATCACCGCGCCGGCGAATGCGAGCGAGCCGATGAAGATCATGTAGAAATGCGAGAGCAGGAACGTCCCGGTGATCCAGACCAGGAGCGGAATGCGCAGCCACGGCCGCATCGGCACGATGCAAGCGAGCAGCAGCCACGGAAAGAACGCGACCAGCGGGCCGGTCGTCGTCCACCACAGCTGCACGTAGGGCAGCGCGAACATGCTCAGCGAGAAGATCGCGGCCGCGGTATCCGAAAAACGCAGCTCGCGCGCGAGCAGGTACCAGCCGATCCAGCAGGCCGCGAGCAGGATCGCGAACATCAGCGAGAACGCGGCCGCGGGCGGCAGCACGAAGAACGTCCACAGCTGCGGCTTGAAGACCAGACCCCAGTCCCACAGCGGCAGCGCGTTGAAGTTGCGCAGGTCCGCCTCGTACGGGGAAATATGCTCGATGCGTGCGAAGCCGTTGTTGATCGCGATCTGCACGTAGGGGGTCCACAGCGCCCACTCGTCGGAGCGTTCCGGCTGCGCAAACCCGAACAGCGGACCGGCGTCGTTCACCCCGATCATCTGCAGCGCTATCGCGTAGGATGACGGCGTCAGCTGCAACGCTGCGTAAAGCGCGGTAACGACCAGCGCCGCCGCGATAAAGCCTCGCGGCGCAAGGAGCCGTTGCCACAACGTCAGCCCGGCGGCATTGGACGGATGCGTCATCTGGTGTGATTATCCCTGCGCGGTTCTTGGCGGCACGTCTTGTGCCTGTCAACACTGGAACCGGTTGGCTAAGCTTCGACAGAGATGGTGCAATGACCTGGTCCCTGATCGCCCGCGACCCTGCCACAAAAGCGTTCGGCATCGCGGTCGCGACCAAGAACTTCGCGGTCGGCTGCCGGGTGCCGTTCATCCAGTCGGGCATCGGCGCGATCGCCACGCAGGCACTGGTGAACCCGTTCTACGGCGCGCACGGCCTGATGTTTCTGCAAGACGAAATGCCGCCCGAGGAGATCGTCCAGATCTTGACCGAGGGCGATGAAGGCCGCGACCACCGTCAGGTGCACATCATGGATCGTCACGGCCGCATCGCGGCGCACACTGGCCCGGCCTGCATCGACTGGTGCGGCCACACCGCGGGCGAGGGCTTCTCCGTGGCTGGCAACATGCTGGCAGGCCGCGCCGTGATCGAGGAAACGGCCAAAGCCTATGCGGCGAATGCGGCGCTGCCGTTCCCGCGCCGCCTGATCGCAGCGCTGAAGGCGGGCGAGGCCGCCGGCGGAGACAAGCGCGGCAAGCAATCGGCCGCGCTCGTCATTTACGGCGAGGAGGAGTGGCCCGACCTCGATTTGCGCGTCGATGATCACCCTGATCCGCTCCCCGAGCTCGAGCGGCTGGAGAAGGTGAGCCGTGAACGCTGGGTGCATTTCTCGCAATTCCTGCCGAACTCGAAAAATCCGTCCGGCGTGTTCGACCGCGCCAAGATCGACGCCGGCATCGCGGCGGCGCTCGCGGCTGAGCCGAAATAATGGCCGCACCGCTGCTGGCGATCGAGAACCTCCGCGTCGTGTTTCACGGCGACCGCGGGCGGCGCACGGTTGCGGTCGACGGCGTCGACATCTCGCTCGCGCGCGGCAGCACACTCGGGCTGGTCGGCGAGTCGGGGTGCGGCAAGAGCGTCACGTCGCTTGCCGTCATGGGACTGCTGCCCAAACAAAGCGCCGAAGTGACCGGAACGGTGACATTCGACGGCATCCCGTTGCTCGATCTGCCGGACCGTGACCTGCGCGACCTGCGCGGCAACCGTATGGCGATGATCTTCCAGGAGCCGATGACTTCGCTCAATCCGAGCTACACCATCGGCGAGCAGATCGTCGAAGTGCTGGTGCGTCATCGCGACTTGAGCGAGCGCGAGGGGCGCGAGAAGGCGATCGCGCTGCTGCGCCGCGCCGGGATTCCCTCGCCCGAGCAGCGCATCGACGACTACCCGCACAAGCTCTCCGGCGGCATGCGCCAGCGCGCCATGATCGCCATCGCGCTCGCCTGCGATCCGGAGCTTCTGATCGCCGACGAGCCGACCACCGCGCTCGACGTCACGATCCAGGCGCAGATCCTCGACCTGATGCGCGATTTGAAACGCACCAGCGACGCTGCGATCGTTCTCATCACGCACGACCTCGGCGTGGTCGCCGAGGTGTGCGATGAGGTCGCCGTGATGTATGCGGGCGAGATCGTCGAGCGTGCGCCGGCCGAAGCGCTGTTCGAGGCGCCGCAGCATCCCTACACGATCGGGCTGCTCGCCTCGATCCCGCGGCTCGATCTTCGCTCCGACCGTCTCGCGGTGATCGAAGGGGTCCTGCCCGACATGGAATCGCCGCCGGTCGGCTGCCGTTTCGCCGATCGCTGTCCGTTCGTGCTGGAAGAGTGCCGCGCCGCGCCGCCGCCGGTGGTGGAGCTTGGCGGGCGCTGGTCGCGCTGCCTGCGCGCGCCGCTCGAAAGGCTCGCTGCATGAGTCTGGTCGAGGCCGAGGGGCTGGTGAAATATTTCGTCGCGCGCCGTTCCGCGCTCGGCCGGCCGCTCTCGCACGTCAAGGCCGTCGATGGCGTCGACTTCACGGTCGAGGCAGGCAAGACGCTGGCGCTGGTCGGCGAATCCGGCTCGGGGAAATCCACCGTCGGCCGTCTCGTGCTGCGTCTGATCGAACCGACCGCCGGGCGCATGCGCTTCGACGGGCAGGATGTGTTTGCGCTGAGCGAAGCGGGCACGCGCGCCTTCCGCCGCCAGGCGCAGCTCGTGTTCCAGGACCCTTATGCATCGCTTAATCCGCGCATGACGGTCGGCGACATTCTCGCCGAGCCGCTCGCGCTGCATAATATCGTCCCGGCCGGGCGGCGGCGCGAACGCGTCGCCGAACTGCTCGACATGGTCGGGCTGCAACCGCGCTTCGCGCCGCGGTATCCGCATGAGTTCTCCGGCGGGCAACGCCAGCGCATCGTGATCGCGCGCGCGCTCGCGGTCGATCCGAAGCTGATCGTGTGCGACGAACCGGTGTCCGCGCTCGATGTGTCGATCCGTTCGCAGGTGCTCAACCTGCTGCGCGACCTGCAGCGGCGGCTGGGCCTGGCCTACATTTTCATCTCGCACGATCTCGCGGTGGTGAAGCACATCGCCGACCGCGTCGCCGTGATGTATCTTGGCCGGATCGTCGAGACCGCGCCGACCGACGAACTGTTCGCGTCGCCGCGCCACCCCTATACGCAGGCGCTGCTCTCGGCGATCCCGGTGCCGCGCCCCGGTGCGCGGCGCGAGCGGCGCATTCTGCAGGGTGACGTTCCGAGCCCGATCGACCCGCCGCAGGGGTGTCATCTGCATCTGCGCTGCCCGCATGCGATCGAGCGCTGCAGGGTCGAGCGTCCGGCGCTGATCGCGAACGGCGATCATGCGACGGCGTGCCACCGCTGGCCGGAGCTGCCGCCGGTTGCCGTACAGGTCATGGACGAGCGGTCCCCGGCGCTCGAACGCCTGATCGAGGCCTTTGCCCGGGACGTGCAGGGCGAGCGCGGTGTTGATACAGTCGGGGCTGGGCGTTCGGGCGGCGCGCCCGTGATCTCGTGACCGGTTTCGTGAGGGGAGAACGAACATGAAAGCCATGCGTATCGCGGCGGCCGCCGCGCTCGTCGCGCTGAGTTGCGGAACGGCGTCCGCGCAATCCGCGCTCCGGATCGGGCTGGCCGAAGACCCGGACGTGCTCGACCCGTCGCTCGCGCGCACCTATGTGGGGCGTATCGTGTTTGCGTCGATCTGCGACAAGCTGTTCGATATTGACGAGAACCTTAAGGTCATCCCGCAGCTCGCGCTCTCCTCCGACACCGCGGAGGACGGCAAGACGGTGACCATCAAGCTGCGCCCGAACGTGAAATTCCACGACGGCGAAAAGCTTGACGCCGAAGCCGCCAAGTTCTCGCTCGAACGCCACCTCAACATGACCGGCTCGTTCCGCAAGCCCGAGCTCGCGGCGATCGACACGATCGACGTGGTCGATCCGCTCACCATCAAGCTCAATCTGAAAAATCCCTTCTCGCCGCTGATCGCGCAGCTCACCGACCGCGCCGGCATGATGGTGTCGCCGAAAGCCGCCAAGGAAGCAGGCGACCGCTTCGGCCTGAAGCCGGTGTGCGCCGGCCCCTACAAGTTCGTCGAGCGGGTGCAGCAGGACCGCATCGTCGTGGAGAAGTTCGCCGACTACTGGAACAAGGACAATGTCCACATCGACCGCATCACCTATCTGCCGATCGTCGATGCCACGGTGCGTCTCGCGAACCTGAGGTCCGGTGGACTCGACATGATCGAGCGGCTTGCCGCGACCGACATGGCGGCGGTGAAGGCCGACAACAAGCTCAAGCTCAATGCGACGCCGGACCTGAGCTACTGGGGCATCACCATCAATATCGGCAACGGCGACAAGGCAAAGAACCCGCTCGGCCAGCACGCCAAAGTGCGCAAGGCGCTCGAGCTGTCGCTCGATCGCGAAGCCATCAACCAGGTGGTATTCAACGGCGAGTTCGTGCCGGGCAATCAGTGGATCAGCCCGCAGAATTCCTACTACCAGAAGAGCCTTCCGATCCCGAAGCGGGACGTGAACAAGGCGAAAGCGCTGATCAAGGAGGCGGGCGTGACGCCGCCGATCGCGGTCGACTTCATGGTGCCGCAGGGCGCCGAGAACAAGGCGATCTCGGAAGTCGTGCAGGCGATGGCGGCGGAGGCCGGCTTCGACATGAAGATCCGCGTCACTGAGTTTGCCACCTCGCTGAAGTCGGCCGAGCAAGGTGAGTATCAGGCCTTCCTGATCGGCTGGAGCGGCCGCACGGATCCGGACGGCAACGCCTATATCTTCCACAAGACCAAGGCGCCGCAGAACGTCGGCGGCTACTCCAATGCCGAAGTCGACAAGGCGCTCGATGAATCCCGCCTGACCTCCGATCCGGCCAAGCGCAAGGCGATCTACGAGCGCGCCGCGAAGATCCTGAACGAGGAAGGCTCGATCCTCTATCTCTACCATCGCAAGGTGCTGATCGCGCACACGCTGCGGGTGGATGGCTTCAAACCGGTGCCCGACGGGCTGGTGCGCGTGGTGGGACTGAGGCTGAAGTGACGGACTTGCTTCATCCCTCCCCCGCAGGGGGAGGGTGGCCTCGCGCGAAGCGCGAGGACGGGTGGGGCGTCAGGTATCGGACGCAACACCACCCGGCCGCTCGCGATGCTCGCGTCCACCCTCCCCCTGCGGGGGAGGGATAAGAAAGAACCATGCTCACCTTCCTCGCCAAGCGCATCCTGCAGCTCATCCCGACGCTGTTCTTCGTGTCGGTGCTGATCTTTTCGCTGCAGCAGCTGCTGCCCGGCGATCCCGCGCTGATCATGGCGGGCGAGGACCGCGACCCGGAGGTCATCGAGCAGATCCGCAAGCAGTACCGGCTCGATCAGCCGATCCCGGTGCAATACGTCTACTGGATCAAGGGCGTGCTTTCAGGCGATCTCGGCGAGTCGATGCGCTTCAAGCAACCGGTCCTCGACCTCGTGTTGCAGAAGCTTCCCGTGACGATGCAGCTCGCCTCGATGGCGCTCGTCATCTCGCTGCTCATCGGCATATCGGCCGGCATCATCTCGGCGGTGAAGAAGGACACTGTGTGGGACTACGCGGCGAACGTGTTTGCGCTGTGGGGCCTGTCCACGCCGAATTTCTGGCTCGGCATCATGATGATCTTCCTGTTCTCGGTGCAACTCGGCTGGCTGCCGCCGTCGGGCTACGTGCCGCTCACCGAGGACTGGCGGCAGAGCCTCGCCACCACGATCATGCCGGCCTTCGTGCTCGGCAACGCCATCGCGGCGGTCCTGATGCGCCATACCCGCAGCGCGATGCTGCAGGCGCTGAACAGCGACTATGTGCGCACCGCGCGCGCCAAAGGCTTGCTGGAGCGCTCGGTGGTGCTCAAGCACGCGATGCGCAATGCGCTGACGCCGGTCATCACGCTCGGCGCGCTCGAATTTGGCACGCTGCTCTCGGGAGCGGTGCTGACCGAGCAGATCTTCACCATTCCGGGCTTTGGCAAGCTCATCATCGATGCGGTGTTCAATCGCGACTACGCAGTGGTGCAGGGCGTCGTGCTGATCACCGCCACGACCTACATCTCGCTCAATCTTCTCGCCGACGTCCTTTACGTGATGGTCAATCCGCGGCTGAGGGCGTGATGGTCGAAGTCCCGTACGATAGCGCACTTGCTACGCAGCGCGCCGACGAGACTATCGAAAGCCCGATGCGCCGCGCGCTGCGCCGCCTGCGACGCCGCAAGGGTGCGATCGCCGGGCTGATCGTGATCCTTATCTTTGTCGTTCTTGCGGTATTCGCGCCACTGATCG
>Ga0207701_10007646_pt1 | contig 10736 bp, 8 predicted proteins | sample KBSSwiSSwithPhiX_FD_184294 | JGI IMG/M metagenome (GOLD analysis project Ga0207701, IMG submission 184294) | Switchgrass rhizosphere bulk soil microbial communities from Kellogg Biological Station, Michigan, USA, with PhiX - S5 (SPAdes) (version 2) | ecosystem: Environmental > Terrestrial > Soil...
CACCAAGGAGCAGGTCTCGTTCCTGCTCGCGGAGCAGAACACGTTTCAGGCGCTCAAATACGCCAAATACGGTTATATCCTCGAGAACGGCCGCGTGGTGATGGACGGCGAGGCCAAGGCGCTGCGCGAGAACGAGGACGTGAAGGAATTCTATCTCGGCATCGCCGAGGGCAAGCGCAAATCCTTCCGTGACGTGAAGCACTACAAGCGCCGGAAGCGGTGGCTGGCGTAACACGATGGCCGATCACTTCGACTCTCTCGAAACCCGCGATCCCGCTGCACGCGAAAGGGATCTGTTTGCGCGGCTCCCCGCCGCGATCGCGCGTGCGATGACGGCGCCCGGCTGGGCCAAGCATCTCGCGGCGATCGATCCGAAGGCGATCACCAGCCGCGCACAACTCGCCAAGCTCCCGGTACTGCGCAAGTCAGCGCTGCTCGGGCTGCAGAAGGAGACACCGCCGTTCGGCGGCTTCAACACCGTGGCGCCCGGCAAGGCGAAGCGGCTGTTCATGTCGCCCGGGCCGATCTTCGAGCCCGAGGGCCACACCGGCGATTACAACGCCGCGCGTGCGCTGTTCGCCGCGGGCGTGCGCGCCGGCGACATCGTGCACAACTGCTTCTCGTATCACCTCACGCCCGGTGCATTCATTCTGGAGGCGGGCGCGCACAAGCTCGGCTGTGCGGTGATCCCGGGCGGCGTCGGCAACACCGAGGCGCAGCTTGACGCGGTCGTGCAGTTGAAGCCCACGGCCTATGTCGGCACGCCGGACTTTTTGAAGATCCTGCTCGATGCGGCGGAGAAGGTCGGCAAGGACGCGTCCTGCTTCAAGCGCGGCCTCGTGTCCGGTGCGGCGCTGCCGCCCTCGCTGCGCAAGGAACTGGGCGAGCGCGGTGTCGCCGTGAAGCAGTGCTACGCAGTGGCCGAGGCCGGCGTCATCTCCTACGAGAGCGAGGCGCTCGAAGGCATGATCGTCAACGAGGACATCATCCTGGAAATCGTGCGGCCCGGCACCGGCGACCCGGTGGCGCACGGCGAGGTTGGCGAGGTCGTCGTCACCACGTTCAATCCCGACTACTCGATGATCCGGCTTGCGACCGGCGACATGTCGGCCGTGATGGCGGGCGCCTCGCCGTGCGGGCGCTCCAACACGCGCATCAAGGGCTGGATGGGCCGCGCGGACCAGACCACCAAGGTGAAAGGCATGTTCGTGCGCCCCGAGCAGGTCGCCGAGGTGGCGAAGCGCCATCCGGAGCTGTTGCGCGTGCGCCTCGCGGTGACGCGCGAAGCCGAGCAGGATACGATGACGCTGTCCGCCGAATGCGCCAATGCGGGCGCTGGGCTTGCCGACATGGTCGCCGAAACTCTGCAATCCGTTACGAAGCTCAAGGGCGCGGTGAAGATTGTCGCGCCCGGATCACTGCCGAACGACGGCAAGGTGATCGCGGACGAGCGGCCTGTTGGCTGATCGGGCCGCGAGCGCGATAACCCTCTTCCCCTGTGGGAGAGGGTAAGTCGGAGCCCGTGGCTTACTTCGCTGCGATCCGTCCCTCGACTCCGGTCCGCGCCGTGCCGAGCTTGCGCAGATATTCCACCACCTCGTTCACCATCAGCGGCGCATCGTTGTCCGGCGTGATGCGCCGCGCGTCGCGGAACATGATGTAGTCGTCGCCGCCGCGCGCCAGGAAGTCCAGCACCGCGACGCGATAGGTCTTGCTCTCGTCGAGCGGCGCGCCGGCGACCTTCATCGCGGTGACGCGGCTGCCCCCATCGCGTGCGAGATCGAATGCCACCTCGATGCCGGAGACATGCGGGAAGCGCCCGGCCGCGCGGGGAAGGAGAGAAAGCCCATTCTCCATCGCGGCCTTCAGCTCGCGGCCGGTGATCTCCACCACCACGATGCGGTTGTTGAACGGCAGCTCAGCGAGGATATCGCCTTGCGAGATGCGCGCGCCAGCCTCGTAGGTCTTGCCGGCGCGGATGCCCCCGCCGTTCAGCACGGCCGCGTCCGCGTGCATGGTTACGCGCATCGCGTCGGCGAACAGATTGCCGATCGCGGCTTCGCGTGTGCGCACTGTTGCGGTGGATGAATCGAGCGCGACGGTCGTCACGCAGATCGCCTCGCTCATCTTGTCGATCAATGTCGACTCGAAACGCGCGACCGCTGCCGCAATCTCCGCATCCGGCGTGACCGTCGCGGTGTCGATCATGCGGAATTGCGGCCACCAGTTGGCGATGCGCTTCTCGCCATCCTCGCGTACCGAGATCGCGACGTCCACGCAGGTGACGTAATGCGCGTCGTAGCCGGACTCGACCAGCGCGCAGCGGCCGTCGTGATTGACCAACAGGTCGTGGGTGTGGCCCGTCAGCAGCAGTTCGGCCGGCCGTTCGTATTGCAGCTTGATCGCGTCGCCGCGATTGCAGTGCAGGACCGCGCAGACGAAATCCGCGCCCTCCTGCCGCAGCGCCGCCGCCTGCGCCTTCGTGGTGTCGATGCATGAGGCAAAGCGCAGATCCTCCGGCGAGGACATGCGCGGCGATTGCTCGTAGGCGATCCCCGTCAGCCCGATGCGCACGCCGCTGATCGTCATCATTGAACGATCCTTGAAGCGCGGCAGTGTGGCGCCGCCCGCGTCGCGAAGATTCGCGCCGTAGAGCGGAAACGTTGCCTCGCCCATGCGTTCGAGAAATATCGCCTTGCCGAAATCGAACTCGTGGTTGCCGGGAACGAAAATATCCGGCGCGATCATGTTGGTCAGCGCCACGATGTGTGCACCGCGGTCGAGTCCGGACATCACCGACGGGGACAACGTATCGCCGCCATGCGCCACGATGACGGTGCGGCCCTCAGTGCGCGCGCGTTCGCGCTCGGCCTTCACCACGGCGGCGAGCCGCGCGAAGCCGCCGCGCGATTTCCCATCGGGAAACGGCTGTTCGGCCATCAGGTAGAAATCGTTGAACAGCACGAACGTCACGTTCGCCGTGTGCGTCGCCTGCGCCCAGCCGGGGCGCCAGCCGGTCAGCAGCGCGAGCGTGGAGCCGAATGAGGCAAGGAATGAGCGGCGGGTGAACATCAGGGCGTTTTCTCTTGTTGCCCCTTAACATGCGTATAATAAGGCCGCCATGCGAGATGCGAGCGACATGAACGACAAAGTGAACGCCGAGAGCGCCGATCGTCCTGCCGACCATCCACCCGCGTCGTCCGGGCGCATCGGCGTGCTCATCGTCAATCTCGGCACGCCGGATGCGACCGACTACTGGTCGATGCGCCGCTATCTGAAGGAGTTTCTCTCCGACCGCCGCGTGATCGAGACCAACCGCATCCTCTGGTGGCTGATTCTCAATCTCGTCATCCTGACGATCCGGCCGGGCCGTAAAGGGCGCGACTACGACAAGATCTGGAACCGCGAGCGCGACGAATCGCCGCTGAAAACCATTACGCGGTCCCAGGCCGAGAAGTTGGCCACAATGCTCGCACCAATCGACAGCCGCATCACGGTCGACTGGGCGATGCGCTATGGCAATCCCTCGCTTACCTCGCGGCTCGACGCACTGCAGCGTGCCGGCTGCGAACGCATCCTGATCGTGCCCCTCTATCCGCAGTATTGCGCGGCGACCACGGCGACCGTCGCCGACAAGGCATTCGACGCCTTGAGAACGATGCGCTGGCAACCGGCGGTGCGGATCGCGCCGCCATGGCACGACGATCCGGTCTACATCGAGGCGGTCGCGGGCTCGCTCGAGGTGGAGCTCGCGAAGCTTCCGTTCAAGCCCGACAGGATCCTCGCCTCTTTCCACGGCATCCCGAAGGATTATCTCGTCAAGGGCGACCCCTACTACTGCCAGTGCCACAAGACTGCGCGGCTGCTCGGCGCCCGACTCGGGCTCGATGAGGAGACGTTCAAGCTCACCTTCCAGTCACGGTTCGGCGCGGCCGAATGGCTGCAGCCCTACACCGACATGACCGTGAAGGCGCTCGCCGAAAGCGGGGTGAAAAATCTCGCTATCGTGACGCCGGGCTTCACGGCGGACTGTCTCGAAACCCTTGAGGAAATCGCGGGTGAGAACGCAGAGATTTTTCACCATGCGGGCGGAAAGAGCTTCGCCGCGATCCCGTGTCTCAACGACAGTGAGGCCGGCATGGCAGTGATCGCGCACGTTGCATTGCGCGAATTGAAGGGCTGGATCGAGCGCTGAACCCGGAGTGCCGCGCAAACGACTAATATGGGCTCTGGCTGCGGGCTTTTCTAGGCTACCTTGCCGAAGGTAAGTCCATCGCCCACATTTTACCTAAGCGGGATTTCCCGCATCGGGAGGGTTGCCGTGTTCTTCGGCTTCGACATCTTCGTTCTCATCATCGTTGCGCTTGCAGTTCTTACGCTGTTCGCCGGCGTGAAAACCGTGCCGCAAGGCTTCAACTGGACGGTCGAGCGCTTCGGCCGTTACACCAACACGCTGCGGCCGGGCCTCAATCTGATCATGCCCTACTTCGATCGGATCGGGCACAAGATGAACACGATGGAGCAGGCGATCGACATCCCGCAGCAGGATGTCATCACCAAGGACAACGCCACCGTCACGGTCGACGGGCTGGCGTTCTTTCAGGTGATCGATGCCGCCAAGGCGTCTTATGAAATCGCCAATCTCGATCAGGCGATCATCAAGCTGACGATGACCAACATCCGCTCGGTGATGGGCGCGATGGACCTCGACCAGATGCTCTCGCATCGCGACGAGATCAACGAGCGCCTGCTCCGTGTGGTGGATGCGGCGGTTGGGCCGTGGGGCGTGAAGGTCAACCGCATCGAGATCAAGGATATCGTGCCGCCCGCAAATCTCGTGCAGTCGATGGGACGGCAGATGCAGGCGGAGCGCGAGAAGCGCGCCGAGATCCTGACGGCCGAAGGCCAGCGCCAGTCGGCGATCCTGAAGGCCGAAGGACAGAAGCAGGCGCAGATCCTCGAAGCCGAAGGCCGGCGCGAGGCCGCGTTCCGCGATGCCGAGGGCCGCGAACGGCTCGCGCAGGCCGAGGCCAAGGCGACCGAGGTGGTGAGCGCGGCGGTCGCGAAGGGCGACGTCGCGTCGCTGAACTATTTCGTGGCGCAGAAATATCTTGAAGCATTCGGCAAGTTCGCCCAGTCGCCGAACCAGAAGACGCTGATCATTCCGATGGAGGCGATGAGCGTGCTCGGCTCGCTTGCCGGCATCGGCGAGATCGCCAAGGCGACGTTCGGAACGGACGGAAGCGGCGGCGGCGGTGGCGGAGGAGGCGGCAAGCCGCCCGCGCCGCGCAGCCCGACCGGGCCTTCCGGCTTCACGACTCCCGGCTATACGCCGCCGAAGAGCTGAGGGAGCGCGCCGTGATGGAATTTCTCGTTTCGCTCACCGTGTGGCACTGGCTCATCGCGGCGGCGGTGTTCTTCGTGCTCGAACTGATCGCGCCGGGCGCCTTCATGCTCTGGCTCGGTATTTCGGCGATGCTCGTCGGCGTGATCTCGTTCTTCGTGGCGTGGCCGTGGCAATACCAGCTCGTCGCCTTCGCGGTGTTCGCGCTTGTCTCGATTCCGCTGTGGCGGCGCTTCGCCGGCCGCGTCGAGCGCGAGGTCGATCAGCCGTTCCTCAACCGCCGTGCGGATGCCTACGTCGGCCGTGAGTTCACGCTGGAAAAGCCGATCGTCGCCGGCAGCGGCACGGTGAAGATCGACGACACGATCTGGCGTCTTTCGGGGCCGGATGTGCCCGGCGGCAGCCGCGTCAAGGTCGTGCGTGCGGATGCCGCGATGCTGGTGGTGGAGGCGGTCTGAGCATGATCCCGAAAAGCATGTCCTCGACCCCGATCGGGGATGGAGACCGGTTATCGGAAAAGATCATGCTCCACTAATAACCTGAAGTGAGATGACAATAAGTCATTTCACTTCAGGCGACGCCGGCGCGCAGCAGATCGTGCAGATGCACGATGCCGGCCGGCGTGCCGGTATCGACCACGAACACCGCGGTGATCTTGGATGAGTTGAGCAGCTCCAGCGCCTCGCTGACGAGCTGATCGCCGCGCACCGTCTTCGGCCGTTTGGTCATCACGTCGTCGACCTTGGCGGCGAGCAATCCATCACCCATGTGGCGGCGCAGATCGCCGTCGGTGATGATCCCGGCCAGCTTGCCGCTTTGATCGGTAATGCCGACGCAGCCGAAGCCTTTCGCGGTCATCTCGACGATCGCGACCGACATCGCCGAGCCGAGCGCGATCAGCGGCACGCTCGCGCCGGTGTGCATCACGTGGCGGATGAACTTCAGCTTGGCGCCGAGCCGGCCGCCCGGGTGCAGGCCGCGGAAATCGAGCGCCGTGAAGCCGCGGCTTTCCAGCAGCGCGACGGCGAGCGCATCGCCCAGCGCAAGCTGCATCAGTGAGGAGGTGGTCGGCGCGAGATTATGCGGGCAGGCCTCGCGCGCCTGCGGCAGCAGCAGCACGACGTCGGCGGATGTCGCGAGCGTGCTGGTCGCTTCCGCCGTCACGGCGATCAGGCCGGTGCCAAAGCGGCGCGAATAATCGATCAGGTCTTTCAGCTCGACCGTCTCGCCAGACCAGGACAGCGCCATGATGACGTCGTCCGGCGTGATCATGCCGAGGTCGCCATGGCTCGCTTCGCCCGGATGCACGAAATAGGCGGGTGTGCCGGTGGAGGCGAACGTCGCGGCGATCTTGCGCCCGACATGGCCGGATTTGCCCATGCCGGTGACGATCAGCCGGCCCTTCGACCGCGCGATCAGTTCCACCGCGGCGACCAGCGGTTGGGCGAGCGCGCCGTGGATCGCCGCGACCAGCGCCGCAATGCCGCCGGCCTCGGTTTCGAGTGTGCGCAACGCCGAGTCGATCAGCGGACTGCGCTGGCTGGCGTCGGGTTCCGGCTTCGCGTTCGGCATTCGTTAACATCTCTCCGCGGGCGGACCAGTTAGCACGGAAACGGCGTGCAAGGCGACCTCGCCGGCGCTTTCAACGCCGCGTTAACCATCCCCGTTTTACATCCGTTAACCATAAGCCGCGCCCTGCGTGGCCGTGAGGACGTGCTCGTGCGGCGTGTTGGGGGAAGGTTTCAGCTGTCGCTCGGCGCGCTTCTCGCCGTGCTTGCGACGCATGCGCTCGCACAGCCCGCAACGCGTCCGGCGCAGGGTTTGCGCCCCGCTTTCGAGGACGCGAGCGATGACACACCGCAGCGCGTACCGGCGCGCCGTCCCGCGCGGCGCAGCGAGCCGCGCGCGGGTGCGCTGCCGAATTTCGACAATCCGGAATCGAGTGAGCTTCCGCAGTTCGGAAAACCCGCCGGCTCGGGTGCAAGCCGCACGGGTTTCGTTTCCACCAACATCCGCCGCAGCGCGGGGCCCAACCGGCGCAACGCACGCCGGCCCGGCGCGCCACCAACCGGCATAGGTCTCGCGCCGCCGCTTTCGCTGACCGCGCCGGGCACCAGCCCGACCGCGGTCCTGCTGCGTTCGACCGCTGCCGGAAATTCGGTGCGCTCCATCGGCGCGACCGGTTCGGCCGAAGCCGCGACGGTCAAGCCTGTCGTCGTGACGACGCCCGCGGCCGCGCCGCCGCGTAGTCCGCTGCTGCGCATTCCGGACGGCACGGCGACCGGCGGCATCGCCGGGACGGTGAACAGGACGCGCCTCACCACCGCCTCCACGACGCTGCTGCGCCGCCGCACCGCCGTGGAGGAAGACGCGTTCGCGCCACTCGGCCTGCGCCCCGGTGCGTTTCTGGTCCTGCCGTCGGTCGAAGTAACCGGCGGCTACGACACAAACCCGGCGCGCACCCCTAACGGAAGAGCCTCGCCGTTCGTCACGGTCTCGCCGGAAGTGGTCGCGCGCTCCGACTGGACGCGCCACGAGGTGACCGCGTCGCTGCGCGGCGGCTACACGGCGTACGACAAGACGCCGGAGCTCGACCGGCCGGCGTTCGATGGCAAGATCACGGGCCGCCTCGATGTTACGCGCAACACCGCGCTGATCGGCGAGGGCATCCTGATCGTCGGCACCGACAATCCCGGCAGCCCGAACGTGCAGGCGGGCCTCACGCGCTTCCCGATCTACACGACGCTCGGCGGTACCTTCGGCCTGACCCAGCGCTTCAACCGCGTCGAGGTCACCGTGAAGGGGACGGCGGAGCGCACCGAATACCAGGAATCGAAATTCACCGACGGCACCACGGGCAGCAATAGCGACCGCGACTACAATCGCTTCGGCGGCACGTTGCGCACCAGCTACGACCTGATGCCGGGGCTGAAGCCCTTCGTCGAAGTCGGCGCCGACACGCGCCGGCACGATCTCGAGTTCGACCGCTTCGGCCTGCGGCGCGACTCGGACGGCTGGACCGTGAAGGGCGGCTCGACGTTCGACTTCTCGCGCAGGTTCACCGGCGAAGCGTCGATCGGCTGGATCAACCGCAAGTACGAGGATGCGTCGTTGCAGGAGCTCAACGGCTTCCTGTTCGATGCCTCGCTGATCTATGTGATGAGCGCCCTCACCAGGGTGAAGCTAACCGCGCAGACGGTGGCGAGCGAGACCACTGTGCCGGGCACCGCCGGCGTGCTCACGCGCAATGCCGGAGTCGAGCTTGAGCATTCGTTCCGCCGATGGCTCGTCGGTGCGGTGAAGTTCAATTACGGACTCGACGATTATGTCGGCTCGCCGCGCAAGGACAACCGCTATTCGATCGGCGGCACGCTTGTCTACAAACTCAATCGCTGGGCGCAGGCGAAGGCGGAGATCCGCCAGGAATGGCTGCGCTCGACCGTACCGGGAGCCGACTATGACGCAACGATATTCATGCTCGGCATGAAATTCACGCCTTAACCCAACAGCTTTTTCAGCTCGCTTCGAAACGCCGGCGCAATGTCGTCGCGCGCCAGCGCATAGGCGACGTTGGCCGACAGGAACCCGAGCTTCGAGCCGCAGTCGAAGGTGCGGCCGTCGAACTGGAAGCCGTAGCCGGGCTGCTTCTCCAGCAAGCGCAGCAGGGCGTCGGTCAACTGGATCTCGCCGCCCGCGCCCTTCTGCTGCGTCTCGAGCAGGTCGAAAATTTCCGGCTGCAGGATGTAGCGCCCGGTGATGATCAGGTTCGACGGCGCGTCCGCGGGCTTCGGCTTCTCCACCATGCCGGTGATGCGGAACGATTTTCCCTTGCGCTCGCCGACGCCGACCACGCCATAGGACGACACCTGATCCTTCGGCACTTCTTCGACCGCGATGATGTTCGCGGCCTCGCCGGTCGCCCGATAGGCCTCGACCATTTGCGCGGTGCAGCTTTGCTTCGCCTGGATCAGAACGTCAGGGAGCAGCACCGCGAAGGGCTCGCGGCCGACCAGTTCGCGCGCGCACCACACCGCATGGCCGAGGCCGAGCGGCGCCTGCTGGCGCGTGAACGAGGTCGCGCCGGCCGCGGGCTGCGCCTCGGCCAGTACCGACAGTTCGGGTTTCTTGCCGCGCACCGCGAGTGTCTGCTCCAGCTCATACTGCAGGTCGAAGTGGTCCTCGATCACGCCCTTGTTGCGCCCGGTCACAAAGATCAGGTGCTCAATCCCCGCCGCACGCGCCTCGTCGACCACGTGCTGGATCAGCGGCCGGTCGACCACGGTGAGCATTTCCTTCGGCATCGCCTTGGTGGCGGGCAAAAAGCGGGTGCCGAGGCCGGCAACGGGAAAAACAGCTTTGCGGATCGGGGTCATGTTGCCTGTTGTGCTGCGGCGCGACGTCGCGAGTGGCGGTGGTAATCGCAGTGCGTTAATAACCGGGAAACCCTATCTGATGCCCTATGAGGTGGAAAGAAGGCGAGGATTATGCGGTTCGTCAAACATGCACTGTGCGCACTCGTTCCGCTCGCGGCCCTCACGGGCGCGGCAACGGCGCAGGACGACCGCTTTCCGAACCTCTTGAACATCATCACCGGCTCGGTTCCGCAGCAAACGCAGAGCGATCGATGGAGCGGGCAGCCCGGCGCCTCGGGCCATCCGCTGATGCAACCGGACCAGATTCTCGCTGCGGTCGCGGACTTCAAGAACTGCCTTGAGCGCATGTGGCCGGACGCGGCGCGGCGCGGGATCTCGCGCGCCAGCTTCGACGCACATACCGCGCAGCTGGAGCCCGATGTCAAGATCATGGACTTCGTTGACGCGCAGCCGGAGTTCACGCGCGCGTTCTGGGAATATCTTGACCTGCTCGTCACCGACGAGCGTCTCGCCAAGGGCCGCGAGACTCTCAGCCAGCACGCGAACGCATTCGCGGCGGCCGAGCGCGCCTACGGCGTCGATCGCTACATCATCGCGGCAATCTGGGGCATCGAGACGAAATACGGCGCGGTCCCGGGTGACCGGCCGGTGATCCGCTCGACCGCGACGCTCGCCTGCGTCGGGCGCCGGCAGGCTTACTTCAAGGACGAGTTTCTCGCGGCGCTGGAAATCCTGCACCGCGGCGACATTCGCCCCGAGCAACTGAAAGGCTCATGGGCGGGCGCGTTCGGCCTCACGCAATTCATGCCGACCGCGTTCAAGCGCTACGCGATCGATTTCGACGGCGATGGCCGGCGCGACGTGGTCGGCTCGGTGCCGGACGTGATTGCCTCCACCGCCAATCATCTGGCCAAGGCCGGCTGGCTCGCGGGTCACACATGGGGCTACGAGGTCGCGTTACCGCAGGGCTTCAACTACATGCTGGCTGATCCGGCGCGGCGGCTGACGCTGGCCGAATG
>Ga0207701_10007650_pt1 | contig 10734 bp, 8 predicted proteins | sample KBSSwiSSwithPhiX_FD_184294 | JGI IMG/M metagenome (GOLD analysis project Ga0207701, IMG submission 184294) | Switchgrass rhizosphere bulk soil microbial communities from Kellogg Biological Station, Michigan, USA, with PhiX - S5 (SPAdes) (version 2) | ecosystem: Environmental > Terrestrial > Soil...
GCCCGAACGGATGCAGCGCGTCCGGGCCTGCCTTCCCGCGCACTTCACCGACCTTCAGCAGCACCTGGTTGCCCACGTCCGCGAGCGAATGAACCGTCTCGGCGAATAGCGTGGGGGATCCGGTGACGAGGAAGCCGAAGCCCTTGGCCGCGGAGATCACGGAATTGGTCGCAATCGACAGTGTGACGGACGCCGACATGCCGCCATTCTGGGGCAGCGGCGCGTCGCCGTCACGAATCGGATGTTGCGGAGCTTCCGGCGCGACCGATCCGTGTGCGCAAATGCGCGACGAGCCCGCGCGTGGAGCCGTCGGTGTCGGGCGGCAAAGGGGCGCCGTCGGCGAGCGCCGCGACAATGGGCTTCGCGAGCGTCTTGCCGTATTCGACGCCGAATTCGTCGAACGGGTTGATCCCGTAGAGCATCGCCTCGACGAAGGTCCGATGCTCGTAGAGGGCCAGGAGTTGTCCCAGACGATAGGCGGAGAGCTCCGGCATCAGCAGCATCGTCGATGCGCGATTGCCGGGACACACGCGGGCCGCGACCGCTGCATCGAGCTCGATCCCGGAAAGGCCGAGCGCCGCGAGTTCGGTCCGGATGTCGTCCGCGCAACGACCGACCATCAATGCCTGCGCCTGGGAGAGCGCGCCGGCGACGAGCAGCGCCTGCTGGTCGGCGAGCGGGTGCATGGCGTCGACGGGCACGATGAACTCGACCGGCGCTTCGCGCGGCCCCTGATGCAGCCATTGGAAGAATGCGTGCTGACTGTTGCTTCCGACTTCGCCCCAAAGAGCGGGCGAATGGGCCTCGGTCAGCGCGCCGCCGTCGCGCCCCACGCGCTTGCCGTGGCTTTCGAGAACGAGTTGCTGCAGGTAGGCGGGCAAGCGAAACAGCGCCTGCGCATAGGGAACGACGACGCGCTCGACGTGCTTCATGTGCGTCGCGTTCCACCACCCCACGAGCCCCAACAGCACCGGCAGGTTGCGGTCGAGCGGTGCATTCCTGAAATGCGCGTCGACGCTCGCTGCACCGGCAAGGAGCTTCTCGAAGCGCTCCCAGCCGATCTTGAGCGCGATCGGAAGTCCCGCGGCCGACCACAGACAGTAGCGCCCGCCCACCCAGTCCCAGAGCGGAAGAATGTCGGCGGAAGCGATGCCGGACGCCCGCGCGGCCGGGATGTTCGCCGTGGTGGCCATGAAGTGCGAGTTGACGTCGACGCCCTTGCCCAGCGCTGCGACGAGCCAGGCCTTGGCGCTAGCTGCGTTGGCGAGCGTCTCTTGCGTCGCGAAAGACTTGGACGTGATGACGAACAACGTCGTCGCCGGTTCGAGCGGCGCCAAGGCGCGCGTCAGGTGCTCGGGATCGACGTTGGCGACGAACGAGACGTCGACGCCCTGCGTTTGCGGCCCGGTGCTGCCGCGCGCGCGCGGCGGCTGCGCAAGCGCCGAGCACACGAGGTAAGCGCCGAGATCCGAGCCGCCGATCCCGATGTTGACGACCGAGCGGATGGGGCGTCCGGTGGCGCCGACGCGCAGCCCGCCACGAATCTGCGCGGAGATCGTGCGCATGCGCGATTGCGCCGCGCGGACGTCGGGAATGATGTCGCGGCCGTCGACCACGAGTGGAGCGTCGCCCGTTTGTCGAAGCGCGGTGTAGAGCGCGGGGCGGCGCTCGGATTGGTTGACCTTCTCTCCTGCAAGGAGCGCCGCGATCCAGCCTGGCAGGCCCGCCGAGTCTGCGTGCGCGACGAGGAGGGCGAGCGTGTCTTCGCCGAGCCGCTCCTTCGAAAGATCGAGGAGCCAGCCATCCCATTCGAACGACAACCGCTGGAACCGGTTGGGGTCGCGCGCAAAGAGCTCCGCGAGCGTCGTGCCGGCGAGGGCGCGCCGGGCCTGGGCGAGATCGGCAGGGGCAGCGAGATCGTCTCGATGCAACATGCGACGATTATAGTCGGGGCATCGGCGGCTCTCAGCGGGTCGAGCGGGTCGCGACGGTTATAATCGTCGCGTCCCATGCGCATCCTGCTTTCCAACGACGACGGCTACTTCGCTCCCGGTCTGGAGCAACTCGCCGCGGCGCTTGCACCGCGCGCCCAGGTCACCGTCGTCGCGCCGGAGGCCGATCGCAGCGGCGCTTCGAACTCGCTGACGCTCGACCGGCCGCTGATGGTGCGTCGCGCGCCGAACGGATTCCTGTTCGTCAACGGAACCCCGACCGACTGCGTTCATCTCGCGGTGACCGGCCTGCTCGACGAACTGCCGGACCTCGTGATCTCCGGCATCAACCGCGGCGCGAACATGGGCGACGACACGATCTACTCCGGCACCGTCGCCGCAGCGACCGAAGGCTTCCTCCTCGGCATTCCGTCGATTGCCATCTCGCTCGCGTCGAAAGAGGCGAATCATTTCGAAACGGCGGCCACCGTGGCACTCGAGCTCCTCGACTGCCACGAGCGTGGCGACCTCGGCGCGCATCTCCTCAATGTCAATGTGCCCGACATGCCGCGCACGATGCTCAAGGGATATCGGATCACGCGCCTGGGGCGCCGCCACAAGGCCGAGAACGTCGTCAAGACGACGAATCCGCGTGGCGAGATCGTCTACTGGGTGGGTGCAGCCGGCGCCGCCGCCGATGCCGGCGCCGGCACCGATTTCCATGCGGTCGAGCAGGGCTTCGCTTCGGTGACGCCGCTGCAGATCGACCTCACGAACCACGATGCGCTGCCACGGATCGGTGCGTGGCTCGCACAATGATTTGAGATTCGAAGGGGGAGCGATGGGGACGCTCGGGGAGAAGATGTCGGGAATCGGAATGACGTCCACGCGCACGCGCAACCGCATGGTCGACCGCTTGCGCGCGGACGGGGTGCGCGACGAGCTCGTGCTGGAAGCGATGAACGCCACGCCGCGCCACATCTTCGTCGACGAAGCGCTTGCAACGCGCGCGTACGAGGATGTGCCGCTGCCGATCGGAAGCGGCCAGACGATCTCGCAGCCGTGGGTCGTCGCGAGGATGACCGAGCTTGCAAGGAACGGACGCACGCTCGAGCGGGTCCTCGAGATCGGTACGGGGTGCGGCTACCAGACGGCGATCCTCGCGCGGATCGCCGGAGAGGTGTACACGGTCGAGCGCATCGGCGCGCTCGTGGCCAAGGCGCGGCGCAACCTCCAATCGCTCAAGGTCAAGAACGTGCGGCTGATGCACGGCGACGGCATGGCGGACCTGGGCGAGGATCTCGCGGTGGACGCGATCGTCATCACCGCCGGGACGCCGCGCGTGCCCGACGTCCTGTTCAAGTACGTGAAGGAGGGTGGCCGCATGGTGCTTCCGCTCGCGCAGCACGGCGCGAGCGGCGACGGCGTGCAGCGGCTGACGGTGATCGAGGTCACGCCCGATGGCCGCCGGGAGCACACGTACGATGCGGTAAGATTTGTTCCGTTGTTGCCGGGACTCGCCTGACGTTCTCATCGATGCCGCCCGAATGCTCTTTGCATGAAGTCGTTCGCGCGGCAGCGCCGAGGCTCGTTGCGGTCGTGGCGCTGATTCTCCTCGTCGGGGCGTGCGCCACCCGGAAGCCCGCGCCCGTCGAAGAGCGGACGACGCGTCCGCCTTCACCTCCGCCCGCAGCCGCGGCGGAGCCGGCAACGGGCGCGGCGGCGGCTCCGAAACCGGAAACCGACTGGCGGCCCCCGACCTACACCGTGAAGCGCGGCGACACCCTGTACGTGATCGCGCTCAACCATGGCCTCGACTACCGCGAGCTCGCCGCCTGGAACAACATCGAGAACCTCAACTCGATCCGCGTAGGTCAGGTGCTGCGTTTGTCGTCGCCAACCGAAGCGCCTGCTTCCACAGCCGCCGGGGTGCAGACGGCGCCATTGCGCACGGTACCGCCGCCAGGCGCGCCGGAATCGGCGGCACCCACGCCGCCTTCCGCAACCGCACCGTCGGTTGCAGTCGCGACTCCCGCCCCCACGCCGGGCGCCCGCAACACCGAGACCTACAAGACCCAGCCCAAGGCGATCAAGGAACCGTATTCCGAGCACGCCTTGCGCGAAGTCCAGCGCGGCGCAACTGCTGCAGCGGCGCAAGTTGCACCGGTGCCCGCTCCGCCGCCTGCGGCTGAACCGCCGCCGGTGGTCGCCCGTGTCGACCCCAGACTCGCGCCGGGGCCCGCGGACGGCGACGACAAGGTGGACTGGGTGTGGCCGGTCAAAGGCAAGATCGTCGCCGGATTCTCGGAGGCGACGAGCCTCAAGGGCATCGACATCGCGGGCGCGTCGGGCCAGCCCGTTGCAGCGAGCGCAGGCGGCAAGGTCGTCTACGCGGGCACCGGCCTTCGCGGCTACGGCAAGCTCATCATCATCAAGCACAACGGCACGTTCCTGTCCGCCTACGCGCACAACAAGGAAATCCTCGTGAAGGAAGGCCAGCAGGTCACGCGCGGCCAGAAGATCGCCGAGATGGGCAATACCGACGCGGACCAGGTGAAGCTGCACTTCGAGATTCGCCGGCAGGGGAAACCGGTCGATCCCCTTCGTTACCTGCCGCCTGCGTGAGCGAAACCGGATTCAGGGAGGCGCGAGGGGTCTGCCCTCGTGCCACACGAAGCGGTTTGGGACTGCCCAAATACCCGAGCGGGCGCCAATGACTTCGCCGCCGGCATCGCGGGGCGAGCGGGACGACCCCGAGCTCGAGCTGCCGGGGTTCGAGTCTGCGGAAGATGCGCCGCACTCGCAAACCGAAGCCGCTGCCGAAGACGAACCGGCATCGCGGCCCGAACCCGACCGCTGGACGCGGGAGCTGGCACTTCCCGAGCCCGCCGCCGGCTTGGGCGCGGACATCGTCAACGACGTCACGCAGATCTATCTCAACGAGATCGGGCAGCACGTGCTCCTGTCCGCGGCGGAAGAGCTCTCGCTGGCGCGCGCGATGGCGGGCGGCGATTTCTCGGCGCGGCAGCGACTGATCGAGCACAACCTGCGGCTCGTCGTCAGCATCGCGAAGCACTACACCAACCGCGGTCTTGCCCTTCCCGACTTGATCGAGGAAGGCAACCTCGGCCTGATTCACGCGCTCAACAAGTTCGACTCGGAGCGCGGCTTCCGTTTCACGACATACGCGACGTGGTGGATCCGCCAGGCGGTCGAGCGCGCCATCATGAATCAATCGCGGACCATACGGCTTCCGGCGCACGTCGTGAAGGAGTTGAATGTGGTGTTGCGCGCGCTGCGCCATCTCGAGATGCATGGCCAGCCGGACGGCCGCGACGTGGCGCTCGAGGATGTGGCGCATCTTCTCGACAAGCCGGTCGAGCAAGTGCGGAAGGTGCTTGGATACAACGAGCGCACGACGTCGCTCGACGCGCCGCTCGATCGCGACGGTGGCGGGTCGATCGGCGACAGTCTCGCAGACGAAGATGCGCTCTCGCCCGAGCTCGTGCTGCACAACAGCGAAGTCGAGGAGTGGGTGCAGATGTGGCTCGCGGAGTTGAACGAGCGCCAGCGCACGGTGATCGAGCGCCGCTACGGGCTCAACGATCGCGACGTGGCGACGCTCGAAGAGCTGGCGCGCGAAATCGGCGTCACCCGCGAGCGGGTGCGGCAGATACAGGCTGAGGCACTCGAGAAGCTGCGGCAGCGGTTGAAGCGGCGCGGGCTCAATCGCGACGCGCTGCTGTGAGCGCCGCTTGAAACTTCAACCTGCTGCGGCTCCCACGCGGCGCAGCGCGGAAGGCGCGGGCAGGATGCGCACCGCGCGGCGGAGGCGCCAGAGCGCCGACGCGCGCTCGAGCGTCGTGTCGGCGTGGGCGGCGACCGGTCCGTAGCGCAGCTCCGCGTACGAATTCCCGATGATGCTGAATGCCTTCGCGAATTGTGGCCAGCGCGAGGCCGCGCGCGCGACGTAGTCGAGCGGTCCTTCGTGCGCGGCGCGCGGCAGACCCGCGCGAGCGAGACGCGCGCAGACGCGATCCCACAGCGCGCGGGCACGGTCCTGCCGGCGCTTGCGCCACGCGAGCCAGCCGAGCAGTGCGCCGATCCAGGCTGCCGCCAGGGCCCCGACGATCGCGGTGATCTGCCATGGCGCGAGAACGTTGAGCTTCAACTCGCCCCACAAGGCGCGCTGCCGCTCGAAATTGAAGCCGATCACGTTGCGCCGCCAGTCGTGATTGATTGCATCCCACGAGAGCTGCAGCGACTTCAGGAACGTGTCGTCGAGGCGCGCGAGCAGCGGAATGGGCTCGCTCGCGGGCAGCGATCCCCCCAAGCCGAGCTGGATGCGCGATGGCGCGACGGCGCCGGTGGGGTCGAGGCGGCGCCATTGCCCTCCTACCAGGCCTTCCGCCCAGGCGTGCGCGTCCGACTGGCGCACGATCATGTAGCCGCCGCTCGGATTGATCGTGCCGCCTTGATAGCCGGTGACCACGCGCGCCGGGATTCCCGCGGCGCGCAGCATGACGACGAACGCGCTCGCGTAGTGCTCGCAAAAGCCGCGGCGCGACCCGAACAGGAAGCCGTCCACCGCATTGGCGCCAAGCAGCGGGGGCGCCAGCGTGTAGAAGAACGATTCGCGATGGAACCAGTCGAGCACGGCGTCGATGAAGCGCGCGTCGTCGGGATGCTGGGTTCGGAGCTCGCGCGCGAAGGCGACCGTCTGCGGATTGTTGCGGCCGCTTGCGGCAGGCAACTCGAGGTTGTCCTTGATGTCGCGGTTGAGCTCGGCGCCGCGCGCGGCGGGGTAGCTGTCGCGCAGCCACGAAGACTGCTGGTAACGAAGCGGCTGCATGATGGGCAGGTGGGACAGGAGCTGCTGGTCGCGCGTGAGCACCGCGTCGACGTCGGTGCGCATCCCCTCGCTCTCGCCCGCGGTCGTCTGCGGAAGGCTGCCCGGCATGTCGAGCGCGAATAGCCAGTTCTTCCAGTGCGGCTCGAGCGTGACCGTGTAGAACACCGGACGGCCTTCCGGCCGCACGAACGAGCCCGTGGTTCGCCGCCCCCGCATCGTCCATTCACGCCCGTCGAAGTCCGTCAGCACCGGGCCGCGCCAATAGCGTTGCCCCGGGGGAGGAACCGGGCTGTCGAAATCGACGCGGAACGCGACGGCATCCGACAGCGACAGCTCGCTGATGTTGCCGGGTGCCATGTGATCGGAAAGGCCGGTGCTGCCCGCATGATCGGCCGGCATGCCCCACAGCGGACCCGACACGCGCGGAAAAAGCAGGAACAGCATCACGGCGAGCGGAATCGCCTGCGCGAACATCTTGACGGTGCCGGAGAGCGGTGTTCGCCAACCGCCTTGCATCCCGCCGAGCGTCGCGGGCCGTGAGAGCGTCTGCAACGTGCCGCCGAGAAGGATGACCGCGGGAAGCGCCCCGGCGGCCGCGAGCAGCGACTGGCTGTAGAAGAACGGCGTGACGATCAGGAGGCAGGCGAGGCAGACGATGAGCGTGCCGTCGCGCAAGCGGCGAGTCTCGAGATACTTGATGCCGATCAGCACGAACAGGAACGCAACGCAGGGATCGCGTCCGATGAAATAGCCGAAGTGCTCGCGAATGGCGATCGCCGTGACGACGGCCAGCAATCCGAGCACCCACGACCGGATGATCGCGGGAGGCGAGTCTGGTCGCTTTGCGGACCGCGCGATCAGCACGAAACGCAACCCCACGAGCGCGATGCCGAGGCAGGCGATCCACAGCGGCACCCAGGCGATCATCGGCGCTTGCGTGCCGAGCATCAGCGCGCCAAGCCAGCGGACCTGGCTGATGGACAGCGTGTCGTCGCCCGGCGGCATCGGCGCACGGCGCTGCTTCTTGAAAAAGAGGTTGGAAGCTCTCATCGGGGAGCCGTCGGCGCTTGCGCGTCCGCCTGCCCGTAGTGTTCCGGCATCAGCGCGAGCGCGGTGAGCGCGCTCCGGCGATGGTCGCGACCTTGACCCGCGGCGAGCGCGATACCCGGCGCGCGCAGTGAGAATGGCCTCGCCGCCCGCTCCGCCGCCAGTACCCAGGCCGTGAGGCGGGCGATCTTCTTCGGCGCCGGCAACTGCGCGGGCAGCGAATCCCACGCGAGATCCACGCGTCCGCCGCCGCTGCCGCCCTCGAACTGTTTCGTGTGCCAGCCCGCGCCGCGCGCGACCGACTTCCAGGCGATGCGCTGCAGCGGATCGCCCGGTTGGTACGCGCGGAGTCCTGCGAGGTCCGCGTCGGTGCCACGGGTTACCGAGGCATCGTCCTGGCCGAAGTCGCCCGGAGGCAGCGGCGGCGGATCCACTTCCGGCGTGGGGAAGGCGATGCCGGCGAGCGGGAAATGCACGTAGGCCCACGCGTGCCACAGACCCATCGGGAATTCGGACGACAGCGTCACCCGTCCCAGCACGATGCGGCCGCGCCGCGGCGTGAGCAGCTCGAGCGCGACCGGGAGCGCCGAATCGGGCACGACGTCCACGGTCACCGAGCCGCAGCCGCGCGCAGTCAGCGTCACCGCGTATCGCGGCGTGGCGCCGCCCGCGAGCGCGAGCGTGAACGGCATGACGGCGCCGGCGAAGGTCTCGCCCGCGGCAAGGGGACGAAGCTCGATGCCGGACAGGTTGCGGAACGTGTGGACGAGCGCGGTGGCGACGAGCCCCGCCAGCATGAACGTCGCGACGAAGCCTAGGGAGAGCGAATAGTTGAGCGAAGTGAGCAGCGTCATCCCGAGCGTTGCGAGAAACGCATAGCCGCGCCGCGTCGGCAGGATGTAGATCCGGCGATGACGCAGGATGACGGGATCGTGATCGGCCGGTGCGTGGCGGAAGAGCCGCTGCAGATAGCCGGCGCGCCACGACCCCGCTGCGGCCGGTGCGTTAGGCACCATGGCGGTCGCGGGTGTCGGCGTGGGGATCGGCATGTTTCGAATAGAACTGGCAACGGATGTGGTAACTGACGTGGCAACCGATGTAGTAACCGCTATTCCCGCAACCGCCGTCCCCCGCACGCATGCGGGGTGGAGGGAGGTCAGGGCAGCGCGACGGTGCGCAGCAATGCACTTGCCTGCAGTGCGCCGGCGCGGGCGCCTCCCGCCAGCCGATGTCCGGCGACCGAAGGGAACACCGCCTGCACGTCTTCCGGCAGCACCATCGGGCGTCCGGACAGAAGCGCCCAGGCCCGCGCGGCAGCGACCAGCAAAAGTCCCGCGCGAGGCGAGAGCCCGCGCCGTGCTCCTGCATCCGCGCCGCCGCCGACGTTGCCGCGCGTGGCGGCCAGGAGCGCCTGCACATAATCGAGAAGAGCCGGCGACACGTGGACCTCGGCCGCTTCCTTCTGCCATTCCAGGAGCGTCGGCGGATCGGCAACGGCCGCGAGCGTTGCCATCTGCGGGCGCCGGTCGCCGCTCACGAGCAGTTCGCGCTCGGCGGCCGGATCCGGGTAGCCGATCTCGATGGCCATCAGGAAACGATCGAGCTGCGATTCGGGCAACGGGTACGCGCCGATCTGCTCGACGGGATTCTGCGTGGCAATGACGAAGAACGGATCGGAGAGCTTCCTGGTCTCACCGTCCTGCGAGACTTGGCGCTCCTCCATCGCTTCCATCAATGCGCTTTGCGTTTTCGGCGGCGCACGGTTGATCTCGTCGGCCAGGACCACCGAATGGAAAATCGGGCCGGGGTGGAAGCGGAACGCGCGTGTCTCGGTGTCGAAGATCGACACGCCGAGCACGTCGGCCGGCAGGAGGTCGCTCGTGAACTGGACGCGTGCGTACTTGAGGCCCAGCGTGGTCGCAAGCGCCTGGGCGAGGGTGGACTTGCCGACGCCGGGGATGTCCTCGATCAGCAGGTGGCCGCGGGCCAGGAGACACGCGAAGGCAAGCCGCAGGGGTTCGCGCTTGCCGACGACGATGCGATCGAGCTGGGTGAGAACGGCAGCCAGGCGCTCGGCGACCGGAACATTGGTTTGGCTCAACGGGCGGACGGTCATGGGCGCTTTTTCCTGGCAAGAGTGCCGCTTCCCGGCACATTGGCATGCAATGTTGGTCTGGTCATCACCGGCGAGCGCGGGCTACACTCCACCCGTCGGAGGGGCGGCGCCGTCCGGCGCAGGTCCGCCGCCGTCGATTGTTGCCCGTCGCCGCAGCAGACATCAAGCAAACGTCGTGCCCACCGCCTACATCACGCATCCGTCGTTCCTGCTGCACGACATGGGTCCGCACCATCCGGAGTGCCCGGACCGGCTGCGCGCCATCGGGGACCGGCTGATCAGCGCGCAGGTGGACGGTCATCTCGTACACCACACGGCCCCGGCCGCCCAGAACGAAACGCTGGCCCGCGTCCACAGCCGCGACTACATCGCGACGATCGAGGCCGAGAGCCCGGCGTCGGGCCTGCACTACCTCGATCCCGACACCGCGATGAACGCGCATTCGCTCACCGCTGCGCGGCATGCCGCGGGCGCCGTCGTGCTTGCGACCGACCTCGTCATGCGCGGTGACTGCCGTACCGCATTTTGCGCCGTTCGCCCGCCCGGCCACCATGCAGAGCGTCGCCGGGCGATGGGGTTCTGCCTCTTCAACAACGTCGCGGTCGGCGCCGCGCACGCGCTGTCGGTCCACGGCATCGAGCGCGTGGCGATCGTCGATTTCGACGTCCATCATGGCAACGGCACCGAAGACATCTTTTCCGATGATCCGCGGGTGCTGATGGTGTCGACGTTCCAGTACCCGCTGTACCCGTATTCGGGCGTCGACAATCCGGCGCCGAACATGGTCA
>Ga0207701_10007652_pt1 | contig 10733 bp, 9 predicted proteins | sample KBSSwiSSwithPhiX_FD_184294 | JGI IMG/M metagenome (GOLD analysis project Ga0207701, IMG submission 184294) | Switchgrass rhizosphere bulk soil microbial communities from Kellogg Biological Station, Michigan, USA, with PhiX - S5 (SPAdes) (version 2) | ecosystem: Environmental > Terrestrial > Soil...
CGACCCGATGGTCACGTCGTACCCCTGGGCCGCCGCCCAGGCGATGGCCAGATCCTTGGCGCGGTCGTAGGGGAAACAGAAGTACAGGGCGATGCTGAACACCAGCAGCCCGAACCCGGTCTGCAGCAGCCCGCGGCGCAGCACCCGCAACCTATCGGGGGTGAGACCCAACATGCCTACTTCTCCTTCCCTGACGCCGTCTCGCCCTGCTTGTCGCCTGGCTTCTCGGACTTCTTCTTGAGCTTATCCTCTTTCAACCGTTCGAAGGCGGTCGCCGTGAGCTCGACGTCCAGCTTATCCGCCTCCGAGTAGCGGCGCTTCATCGAAAGGTGCGTGAACATGATGAGACGGGGACCGGTCTCCACGCGCCGCAGAAACTTGCTGAGCGACTGTAGATCCACCTGACGGATCTTCAGATCGACGTCGTGTTGCGCGTAGCGGCGGCCGGCGGGCGTGGTGGGGCGCTCGTTGCTCTCGTCGATCTGCACCTGCTCCTCGCGCGCCGCCGCCTCCAGATCGGCGGTCAGCTGCGGTGGGTCGTAGCCGATGCGCGCCTCCTGCGCCGCGCTGCGTGCCTTGGCGTCGAGGTATTCGTTGCGGTGCATGGCGATGGCCGCCAGCGCCTTGCGGATGTCGGCGTTGCCTGCCTCGAGATCGCTGATGTTGCTGAACACCAAGTACGACCCCAGCAGCGCCGACACCAGCATGACGGCGACCGCCAGCACCGCGACCCAGCGCCGCTCGCGCGGGGCCATGCGCTCCCACTCGGCGGAGAAGTAGGCCACCGGACGGGACAGGCTTCGTCCCACCGATTCGCGCACCCGGGTGAGCACGCTCATGTCCGTCCTCCCGCCGTCATCGTCATCGTCATCGCCATCGTCGCCGTCGCCGTGGTCATGGGCATTTCGCGTTGACGCTGATGGTGAACTGCTTGCCGCCGCCCGACACCTCGGTGATCGCGCCCTTGCTCACCTCGTCGTAGCATTCGATCTCCTTGAGCTTGCTGCCGATCTCGTCGACGGCGGCCGCCGAGTCGACGGTGCCCTTGAGGAAGGTCTTCTTGGGGCGGATGTCGAGCTCCATGACGTCGAGCTTGATCTTCTCGTCGTCGGGCACCTTGCGCGAGATCTGATCCAGCAGATCGAAGGCCGTGGCCTTGGGCAGCGGCGCCAGATCCTCCTTCAGGCCCTTGGTCATCAGCAGCGCCACCGCCTTGGCGTCCTCGTTGGGCTTGCCGAACAGCTCGGTGGTCGCCGCCTTCAGCTGCAGGTCCAGGTCCTTGCGCTCACTGCCCAGGTTGGTGAGCGCCGCGCCCACGTCCAGCCCGACGGCGATGATCATCCCCGCCGCCAGCGCCGCCAGGTGCCAGGCCTTCTGCCGCAGCACCGAGAAGCTGGCCCGGAACACGAACGGCCCGCGGCGCAGGTCGATCTCCTTGCCGCCACGGCTGGCGGCCAGCGCGATCGCGGTGCCCAGCGCGTACGGGCTCGATTCGTCGGCCTCGACCACCTGCGCGCTCGGCTCGTCGTCCCTGGACACGTGGGTCTGCATCTCGGCCGAGCTGCGCACCGCCAGGAAGCGCGCCGGAACCCCGAGCTCTCCCTCGAGGAACGCCGGCAGACCCTTGAGGCGCCCGGTGCCGCCGGTGATCAACACCGCCTCGATGCGCTCCTTCGAGCTGGCGCGGAAGCTGGCCAGGGTCTGGCGGATCTCGCGCACCAGCGGCGCCAGCGCCTCGCGCAGCACGGCGTCCAGCTTGACCTCCAGCGGCGTCGACAGCGGTCGGGCCGTGGTGCCGCCCAGGCGCGCCTCGCTGCGCTTGGCCATCTCGGCGCGCTCGTAGTTCGACTTGAAGGCCGTGGCGATGGCCGTGGTCAGGTGGAACCCGCCGCGCTTGATGGTGCGCGCCGCCAGCGCCTGCCCTTCGCGCACGATGCACACGTTGGTGCGCAGGTGACCGAGATCCAGGATCACCTCGCAGGTGGCCTCGGCGTCGTCGCCCGCGTCCGCGGCCCGCGCCGGCTTGGGCGACGACAGCGACCGGTAGACGATGGGCGCCGCGTACAGCGCGCGCGGCTCGGTGCCGTGCGCCTCCAGCCCGGCCAGGTACTGGGCGATGTCGTCGCGCTTGGCGGCGCACGCCATCACCGTCGAGCCCTGGTCGCCGGTCTTGACCACCACGTGGTCGAACAGCACGTCGTCCAGGGCGTGGACGATCTGCCCTTCCAGCTCGTAACCGACGACCTGATCGATCTTGCGCGGGTCGGCGAAGGGCAGGTCCAGCATGCGGATCGACAGCATGTCGCCGGGCAGCGCCAGGTAGGGCGTGGCCTCGGCCGACACCCGCGACAGCGCTTCCTGGATGGCCTCGGCCTGGCGCTCCAGCAAAGGTGCGTCGCCGCCGGGCACCGCGGTCTCCAGCAGGCCGCGCAGGTGGGTGGCGCGGAAGCCGACCTCCAGCATCACGAGCTTGATCGAGAAGGCACCGAGATCGATGCCGCAGATTGTGTGGGACATGGGTGGTTTATTCCTCGCGCCAGTACTGCAGGACGCCGTTGCCCTGCTCGGAGATCGCGTTCAGGCTGAAGTAGTTCTCGGGCGTGCGACGGGTGTCGATGATGGCGGTGATCTTCTTCTTCACCCGGCCGGCCTCGCCGGTGGCGACGATGCGGTAGACCCGGGTCGGGCCCACGTAGGCCAGCTTGGCCAGGTCGGCCTTCTTGACGTCCAGTCCGCGCAGCGACTGGAACGCCTTGTAGCGCGGGTCGTCGGGCATCAGCGCGCTCTGTGGGTTGGCCAGCACGCTGGTGATCTGGTCCAGGCTGTCGAACCCGGAGGCCGAGGCGCGGTCGCACAGCAGGCTGGCCACCGGATAAAGCCGGGTATCGTCGAGGATGCCGGGGTCGGTGGGCGGCTTGCTGGGGTCGGAGATCGCCGCGGCGCGGATCACCCCCATCAGCAGCGGCGTGCAGTCGCCGCCGGTCTTGTTGGTGATCACGGCCAGGTTGATCTTGCACGGGTTCTGGCGATCGTTGGCGAAGGCGTTGGCGTACACGGTCAGGTAGGGCGCGAAGGCCTCCATGAACCCGTCGCTCACCCCGCGCACCAGCTTCATCTCCTCCACCGAGTCGTAGCTGTTGTCGTGGGCGCGGTAGCGGTCGCGCGAGGCGTCGTAGCGATAGTCCTCGCCGCTGGCCGCGGCGCCATCGACGGCGAAGCCCTGCTCGTCGATGTCGGCCCAGTCGATCAGCGCGCGGACCACGTCGTTGCGGGTCACGAACTGCCCGTTGGGGTCGGCCTCGCTGAACAGGCGGTCGAAGCGCGGCGACAGCAGCAGCCCGCTCAGCAAGCGGTACAGCACCAGCTGGCGCGCGTGCGACTCCGAGTTGGGGATGCCCGACCCGCAGTTGAGATCGATCTTGCCGTCCTCGCTGGTGATCTCGGCGTCGAAGGTGCCCGAGGTCAGACCGAGCCCCTTGATGTTGGTGGTGTCGATCCCGATCAGGCTGCCCAGGCCCGCGACCTCTTCCTTGGACCCGCTGAAGAAGCCCATCAGCGGCCCGGCGTAGTCGGTGACCCGCAGGCTGATGCCCAGACCGCCGCTCATGCTGCCGGCGGCGGCGCCACCCGCCGTGCCGGCGGCGCTGGCGCCCGCGCCGGCCGCGCCGCCGCCCATGGCCGACGACAGCATCTGCTTCGCCTGGCCCATGACCGGCTCGACGAAGCGCAGCTGGATCTTGATCAGCAGGCGCGCCAGGTTCACCGACGACATCGCCATGTAGTGCGCGCGCAGCTCGTCGCGCGCGTTGGCCGCCTGCGCGCTGTCCACGCTGGTGCCGTAGGTGAACTCGCTGACCAGCGCGACCATCAGCGCGATCCAGGTCAAGGTGATCAGCAGCGCCACGCCGCGCTGGCGGTTGCGCGGGCCTGGCGCTCGGGGCGACCCGCAATCCTGGCTCTGCCGGTGGCGCCAGCGCAGCTTCAATTGGACACCGGCCGGTAGCCGACGCGCTCGGTGATGTGGAGGCGTGCGTCGGTGGTGTAGGTGACCTCGCGGCCACGCTCGTCGATGACGGACAGGGTGATGCGCACGTGGCTGGGCGGATACTGGTAGCCGGTGGCGGACACCGTGCTCCACTCGCTCTGCCACTCCTTCTTCTTGTAGTCGTAGTAGCTGAACTTGAGCTTGCTGACGTCCGGGCACAGCACGTAGCTCTCGCCGGCCAGCGCCTTGGGATCCTCCAGCTGCAGGCGGCGGGTCTCGCGCCGCATGACATTCAGCAGCCGCCGGTCGTCGGGATCGCGTTCGCCGAAGTAGCTGATCAGCGCGGTGTCGCCCTCGTTGAGGCCGGAGCGCAGCCGCTGGTGCGCGAACGCCGAGAACTGCAGCTCGTCGATGTCGCCGCGCGAGGTGCCGACGAACATGGTGCGCCGCTCGGCGATGGCGCCGTTCTCGTCGCCCAGGAAGGCCATCTCGATCTCGCGCGCCATGCGCAGCATCGCGATGCGCACGGTGTGGGCGCGGTCTTGCGCCGCCTCGATGGTGCGCTTGTTGTTCGCGGTCTGGGTGAACGAGCCAAACATGATGCTGGTGACGAAGGCCAGGATGCCGAAGGCCGCCATGATCTCGATCAGGGTGAAGCCGCCCTGCGCCCGGCGCGAACGCGCGGCACGGTCCAAGGTCCGCCGGCCGGTCACTTCTTGGCCCCCGCTCCGGTGGCTGCCGTGCCGGGGGCGCCCGCACCGGCGGCCATGCCGGACAGCGCGCCGCCGGTCAGCGCCGCATCCAGCTTGGCCGGGTCGGTCAGGAAGGTCACCACCTCCAGCGTCTGATCGCGGCGCCCGTGCTCGTTCCAGATCACCTTGACCGTGACCCGCCGGACCGACTCTTCCAGGCCGACCCGGATCGGCTCCATGAAGCTGCTCATCAGCCCGCCCATCATCCCGGTCAGGGCCTGCATCGGGTCCTTGGACTTCGAGGTGTCGCTGGCCTGCTGCTCGGCCAGCTGCTTCATGTCGGTGGGCAGCTCGATGCGCTCGATCGAGCTCTCCCAGCGAAAGTCCGGGTAGTTCTGGTCGCGGAAGGTTCCGTGCTCGGCCTCGTTGTCGGTGCTGAAGCCGTTCTCCAGGATGCCGTCCTCGATATCGATCATCTTGCCGCGCGCCAGCAGCGTGGCCGCCGTGGTCAGCTTGGCGTGGTTGGTGGCGCGCACGTTGTTGGTGATGATCTGCAGCAGCACCACCAGCGTCGAAGCCAGGATCGCCAGCGCGACCATCACCTCCAACAGGGTGAAGCCGCCGGACGCCGGCGCGGGTCCATGCGCGCCGGCGCGCGTGCTGTGAGCGCTAGCGCTCAATCCGATTCCCCTCGTCGTCGAACTCCACGCCGTTGGGCGGGCGCACGTACTCGTTGTAGATCTTGGTGCGCCCGGTGATCGGGTGGACCACGATCGAGTAGAAGGTCTCGCCGGACTCGTCGCTGAGGTGCACGATGGCCGGCTCGGTCTGGCCCATCGGGAAGAAGTAGATGTACGCGCGACCGGCCACCACCTCGTCGGTCAGGCGCGGGGTGTAGACCCCGGCGATCTTGATGCTGCCCTTCTTCAGGGTCACCGGCCGCAGCGCGGTCTCCTTGAAGGCGCCGAAGCGCGCGCGCTTGGGGCGAAAATCGCCGGCTTCGATCTTGCTGGGATCAAAGCCGCCGCTGTAGTTGCTGTCGCCCATCACCTGCTCGCGCTTCTCGTCCTTGCGCTTCTGGTCATCGTCCTGCTTGGCCTCCTCCTCCTCGCGGCGGCGGCGGTCGAACTGGCTCTCCGCCTCGCGCGGCACGTAGAACTTGTCGTCGGAGATCTCGGCCCAGTAGCGCCCCTCGGTCAGGTCCAGCACCAGCCGGTGGTACTTGCCGGTGGTCGAGGCGCGGTCGAACAGGTAGCGGATGGCTCCCGACAGGTGCGCGGTCCCGGCGCGCAGGTCGCTCTTGGCGATCGAGCGGAAGCCGCGCACCGCGCCGCCGGTGAGCAGCGCCACGATGGCCAGCGCCACCATGAGCTCGATGAGCGTGAACCCGCGCGCGGGCCCGTGCCCGTGCGCCATGCGGCCGCGCCCTTCGCGACCAGCTGTGATCCATCCGCCCATCGGTGACTCTGCTCCTGCTCCTGCTCCTGCTCCCGTTACTGCTCCTGCTACTGCTGTTCCCAGGACTTGATGTCGTCGGCGGTGCCGTCGGCCTTGTCGGGTCCGGACGAGGTGATGTCGGCGCCGTCGGTGTCGTTCTGGCCCGGGCAGCGCATGGTGAAGTCCTTGCCCCACGGGTCCTTGGCCGAAGCCTTGGACACGTACTTCTGCGACACCAGGTCCTCCAGGCTCTTCGGGCAGCTCGAGTTGCTGTCGATCATGAAGGTGGTCACGCCCTGCGAGATCTCCTTGATGCGCTCCTTGGCGATCTTGACCTTCGCTTTCTGGAACGAGTTATTGACGACAACCGCGATGCCCGCGCCGATCATCCCGATCAGCGCCAGCACGATCATGATCTCCAGCAGCGAAAAGCCGCCGCTGCGCGCGCGCCGGCGGCTGAGCTGTTTTTCAAGGTAGTTGCGAATCATGCGGATCATGGGCTCCTCCTCATTGAACGAAGTTCTGCATGTCCAGAATCGGCTGCAAGATCGAAAAGACGATGAACACGACCGCGATCGCCATGGTGACGATGATCAGCGGCGACAAGATGGTCGTCAGCCGCGCCACCTTGCTCTCGACGTCGCGCTCGTAAGAAATCGCGACGTTCTCCAGCATGGCCTCGAGTTGGCCGGAACGCTCGCCCACGGCCACCATGTGCACCATCATCGAAGGGAACTGCCCCGATCGGCGCAGGGGCGCCGCGATCGACTCGCCCTCGCGGATGGCGTCGCGCGCCTCCTCGACCACCCGCTCGAGCACGTTGTTGTTGAGCACCTTCTTGACGATCTCCAGCGCGTTCAGCACCGGCACCCCGGCCGACAGCATGGTCGACAGGGTGCGCGAGAAGCGCGCCACGCCCACGTAACGCACCAGCGGGCCGATGAGCCAGATGCGCAGCTTCATCCGGTCCAGCTTGTCGCGACCGGTCTTGGTGCGCGACCAGCGCCGGAAACCCCAGTAGCCGGCGCCCCCGAGCGCGATCAGCAGCCACCAGTAGCTGCCGGCCATGCCAGCCAGGAAGATCAGCAACTGGGTGTTCCAGGGCAGCGTGCGCCCCATGTCCTCGAACACCGAGGTGATCTTGGGGACGACCACGATCATCAGCACGCCCATGACGATCGAGCCCAGGATGGTCATGATGATCGGGTAGGTGAGCGCGCCCGACACCTTGGAGCGCAGGGCGTGCTGCGCGTCCATGAAGTCGGCCAGCCGGGCCAGCACGGCGTCGAGGTTGCCGGCCGCCTCCCCCGAGCGGACCATGTTGGTGTAAAGGTCGGGGAAGATGCCGCCGTGCACCGCCATGGCGTCGGCCAGCGCGCCGCCCTCGTTGACCTTCTGGCGGATCTCGGCCAGCACCGCCTCGAACTTCTTGTTGTCGGACTGCTCGGACAGCGCGCCCATCGCCTCGGCCAGCGGGATGCCGGCCTTGAGCAGCGTCGCCAGCTGGCGGGTGAACACCGCGACCTCCTGCGGGCGCACCCGCTCGAAGTAGCGGCTGAGGTCGATCTGGCGCTGCAGGACCGAGGTCTTCGCGCCGCCGGCGCTGTCGCTGGCGCGCGGCGCCGACTTGCCGCCGCTGCCGGCCAGCATCTCGCGGTGCTCGGTGATGAACACCCCGTCCTTGCGCAGCTGCTGGCGCAGCGCCTTGGGACCGTCCGCGTCCTTGGTGCCAGCGACGTTCTTCCCGCCGGCGTTCAGCCCTTTCCAAGCGTAGACGGGCATGGCGTCAATCCGCGTCCTGCGTGGTGATCATGAGGACTTCCGCGGTCGTGGTCAGACCGGCCAGCACCTTCTGCGCACCGTCCTCGCGCAGGGTGCGCATGCCGGAGGTGACCGCCGCGACCTTCAGCGACTGGGCGTCGACGTTCTTGATGGCCAGCTGGCGGATCTTCTCGTCGATGATCAGCAGCTCGTAGATCGCGGTGCGGCCCTTGTAGCCGGCGCCCAGGCAGACCGGGCAGCCGCCCTCGCGCGCGCGGAACAGCATGCCGTCCGGCGGCAGCTTATCGACGCCCTTGAACTTGACCCTGCGCGCGCGGCCCGAGGCATAGTCCCCGGGATCGATGCCGATGCTCAGCAGATCCTCGTCGCTGGGGCGGTAGGGCTCGCGGCACTCCATGCACACCCGGCGCACCAGCCGCTGCGCCAGCAGCGCCATCAGCGACGACGCCACCAGGAACGGCTGCACGCCCAGGTCGACCAGGCGGGTGATGGCGCCCGCGGCGTCGTTGGTGTGGATGGTCGACAGCACCAGGTGGCCGGTCAGCGAGGCCTGGATCGCGACCTCGGCGGTCGGCAGATCGCGGATCTCGCCGACCATGATCACGTCCGGATCGTGGCGCAGGAACGAGCGCAGCCCGGCCGCGAAGGTGAGGTCGATCTTCTCGTTGACGGCGGTCTGCGAGATGCCGTCCAGCTGGTACTCGACCGGGTCCTCGATGGTCAGGATGTTGAGGTCGGGCGAGTTGATCTTGGCCAGGCAGGCGTACAGCGTGGTGGTCTTGCCCGACCCGGTCGGCCCGGTGACCAGCAAGATGCCGTGCGGGCGGTGGATGAGATCGTCCATCTGGCGCAGGTGATCGTCGCCGAAGCCGATGTCGGCGAGATCGTGCAGCACCGACTCGCGGTCGAGCAGACGGATGGTGATGCGCTCGCCCTGCTTGACCGTGGGCACGGTGGCGACGCGCATGTCGATGTCCTTGCCGGCGATCTTGCGCCGGATGCGGCCGTCCTGCGGCAGCCGCTTCTCGGCGATGTTGAGGCCGGCCATGATCTTCACGCGCGAGATGATCGACGGCATGAACTGGCGCGCCGCGCGCCGGGTCTCGTACAGCTCGCCGTCGATGCGGTAGCGCACCATGACCTCTTTTTCGCCCGGCTCGATGTGGATATCGCTGGCGCGCTCCTTGACGGCGTTGAACAGCAGCGAGTTGACCCAGCGGATGATGGGCGCCTCGTCGGTGATCTCGAGGATGTCGACCAGCTCTTCGCCGGTCCCGGCCATGTCGTCCTCGTTCTCGCCCTCGCTGCCCAGGTCGCCGCCCTTGTCGTGCTTGCGGCCGTAGACCTCGTTGATCACCTCCAGGATCTTCTGCGGCGGCACCAGCACCGGATCGATCTCGGCGCCCAGCTGGCCGCGCAGATCGTCGAGCGCGCCCACCTCCAGCGGATCGGCGACCGCCACCTGCACCACGTCGTTCTCGCGGCGCATCACCAGCAGGCGGTGCTGCTTGGCGAACCCGATGGGGACTTGGGCGAGGAGCTCGAGGTCGATGTCGTCGGGCTTCAGCTCGGCGCGATAGCTGATGCCCAGCTGCTTGCCCAGCGCCTGCTGCACCTGCTCCTCGGTGACCGCGCGCAGCTTGACCAGGATCTCGCCGATGCGGCCGCCGCCCTCGGTGGCCTGGGTGTCCAGCGCCTGCTGCAAGATCTCCGCGGTCAGCACCGACCCCGCGGCCGGCTTCGCTTCGAGCAGGATCTCTCCGATCAACCTTGCGGGCACAGGCTCCCTTTCACTGCGGCGGTGCCGGCGCGGCCGGCGGCGGTGCCACCGGCGGCGGCGCCGGGTTGTTGGTGGTGGGTGGCGGCGCTGGCGGCGGCGCCCCCCCGGGCGGCGGCGCGGTCTCGGGCGCGGGAACCGGCGGGGGCAACAGCGGCAGCGGCACGCCGGGCCCGGGCTGCGCCTGGGTCTCCAGCTCGCCCGAGTTGTCGATGCCCATCCGGCGGCGTACGTCGTCCTCGGCGGTATCCTCCTCCTCGACCTCGCGCGCCGCGCGGTTGATCTCCTCGAACATGCCGCGCTTGCGGCGGTAATCGATCTGGGCCTCGGGGTTGGGCCGCTCCTCACCGCCGAAGCGCTCGACGAACTCGCGCCGCTCTTTCATCTTCTTCTCCAGCACGCGGCGCAGGTCGGTCGAATCGGCGATCACGTAGGGCGTCAGCGCGATGATCAGGTTGGTCTTCACCACGTGCCGGGTGGTGCTGCGGAAGAAGAAGCCCAGGATCGGGATGTCGCCCAGCAGCGGGACCTTCTGCACGGTGTTGATGACCTTGTCGGACATCAGGCCGCCGATCAGGATGGTCTGCTGGTCCTTGGCGACCACGATGGTCTTGGCGGTGCGCTCCGAGGTCGAGGGACCAAGGCGGCTGTCGCCCGGCGCCACCTCGGAGATCTTCTCGTCGACCTCCAGGCGGATGATGTCGTGCTCGTTGACGTGCGGCACCAGCTTCATCTCCAGCGCGACCTTCTCGCGCTGGACCTGCGGGAACAGGCCGCCCAGGCCCAGGCCGGCCAGGCCCGCGGCGCCGCCCGCCGCGCCCGGCAGGCCGGCCCCCAGGCCCAGGGTGCTGACCGGGAAGGGGATGCGCGAGCCGACCGAGATCTCGCCCTCCTCGTTGTTCATGATCAGGAGGTGCGGGTTCGACAGCACGTCGACGTCGCTGTTGGTCTGCAGGGCCTTGACCAGCACCCCGAAGGACGGGATGTCCACCGTCGACGTCGACACCGATCCCAGGCTGCGCGCCTCCTCGGGCCGCTGCACCGGGCCGAGCAGGCCCGC
>Ga0207701_10007656_pt1 | contig 10729 bp, 10 predicted proteins | sample KBSSwiSSwithPhiX_FD_184294 | JGI IMG/M metagenome (GOLD analysis project Ga0207701, IMG submission 184294) | Switchgrass rhizosphere bulk soil microbial communities from Kellogg Biological Station, Michigan, USA, with PhiX - S5 (SPAdes) (version 2) | ecosystem: Environmental > Terrestrial >...
GCGCGCGGCCTGCCTTCAGGCATGGCCCCTTCGTCTAGCGGTTAGGACGCGGCCCTTTCACGGCTGAAACACGGGTTCGATTCCCGTAGGGGTCACCATCCATGGTGACGGCGCAATCGTCACAGCCTCAACCAACCGACGACCAGGCTCGCTGCCAACGCGGCCATGCTTGCACCCAGCGCCAGCGCTGCATCGCGACCCTTGCTGCGGGCGTAGGCGAGCGTGATCCCGAGCTTCACGAACATGTTGGCCAAGATCGTCCCGCCAAGCGCCAGCGCCGCCAACTGGATCGAGATGGCGTCGGGCGGCAAATTGCCGGCCGTGACGATTGCGGCATCGACATCGAGGCTCCCCATGAGCAGGAGCAGCCAGGCAATTCCTTGCTCGCCGAACCCGGTCTGCGCCCAGCGCGCGGCGACCGCGGCGACCGCGAGGAAGAAAACGAACGCCACAGCCGGAAGCAGTGCAATCGGATTCCCCGGTGCGGCCGGCGCATCGCATTTCGGCGCGTTGCGGTAGAGCCACCAGCCCGCCAGCCAAGCGACGATTAACGGCGGCGCGATAACGATGAGGAACGGAATGGTCAGCCGGGTCGCCAGCAAGCCGACCACCACTGGCACCCGCAGGTACATGACGGCTGTCGCCAGCGCGATTCCCGCCTCTTCAGCCCCGGGCGAATCGTCTCTTCCCAGCCGTTGGGCGAGTGACTGGGTCACCGCCGTCGAGCTGTAGGCCCCGCCGATCAGGGCCGTCGCGATCGTCCCGTGCCGCTCGCCGAAGATGCGGTTCGCGACATAGCCGGCGAAGGAGAAACCGGTCACGAGGATGACGACCCACCACAGCTTCGACGCATTCCACGCATCGTAAGGCCCGAAGGGCTGGTCGGGCAGGAACGGCAAGACAGCCAGCGCAATGACCGAGAAGCGGGCGAGCGCTTTCACATCCTCTTCGTCGAGCCTTTCCAGAAAGCCGTGAATCTCTGCCTTCAACGCCAGCACGGAGATCGTGATCGCCGCGGCCGCAATCGCCAGTCCGGCGTTCCCGGACCCGGCGAGGAAGCCGATCGCGAGGGTCAGCAGTGCTGCCACGGCGGTGGTTGAATCGCGCTGCGCCTTCAGCTCGCGGCCGAAGGCGTAAGTCATGAGGCCCACGCCGCCTGCAATGAGCGCCCCCGCAGCGAGCGAATAGCCGCGCGCGCCGACCAACCCGGCGATACCGGCCCCGAGGCCGAGCAAGGTGAACGTCCGAACACCCGCAATCCGCGACCCCGGCTTCTCTCCGCGTTGTTTCCAGCCGCGCTCGATGCCGATCAGCAGGCCGGCGGCAAGCGCAGCGCCGACCGCCGCGGCTTCACCGGTCCAGTCGATTAGCAAAGGCCGCTTCCGTCAGATGGACAGGCCGGGATCGCCTTCGAGAACCTGCTGGGCCAGTTGCGGTCGCTCGCCCGGCTTCCAGAGCTTGGCCGTATGCGCGACGCGATAACGCAGGGGCCCGCCGTCGGGCGTGCCGCTCCGCTCGATCGGGCGCGGAATGCAGACGAACTCGGTCCGCATTTCATCACCGCTGAGCCTGACCGTCGCATAACCGTGTCCTCCGATATCCACGAACGTGAGGTGCGGCGCCACATCGGGATTGGATAAGGCCAAGGCCTTGGCCCGGTCGAACGATTTAGCATATTCGAAGCATGACTGGACACCGTGTCTTAGCATCATGTTGTACGTGTGCTCAGGCTTCGCAGCACCCGGCCGGTCGGCCAGGTAAAGCGGCCGGAATTTATCGTCCTTTTTGATCGTATATTCATGCGCTTCGGCGGCACCGACGCTCGTCATGGACCCGCCGGTGAAGCTCAATCCGATGGGCTCGAACTTGCCGGGTGGCAATTGGGCGGACGCATAGCCGGCCCAAAAGCTGTGCAAGTCACCAGCGACGCTGACGAAACCGGTGATCTTTGCGTCACGTACGAGGTCGTAGATCTCACCGCGCTCAACCCAGGCGCTGCCGAAGTCCCCGCCCTGTACATTGGCGAACCGGCCCGCTGGCCATTTCTGCTTCGTCAGTCCAGCCGGGAAGTTCTCCGGATCGGCGCGCTGCTCCAAAGTACATTGCGAACTGCCCCAGATCTTCCAGGTCGCGGTCGAACGCTTAATCTGGTCCTTGAACCAGGCCTTTTGGGTTCCACCGAGTATGGTCTGCGGCGGATTTTTCTTGGCTGGATTCGGAACCTTCGAGCCGTTGAACTCCAGCTCATCAGGCGGATTGCCGCCGTTGAAGGCGCGCCCGCCGTCTAGCACCTGAAGCAGGTCGTCGGGGAACATCCCGTAATCGGCCCAGTCGGCCAATTTATCGGTTGCCGATTCCTCGAACGGGTTCGGTCCGCGATAGCTGCGCTCGTCGGTGAGGATGAGGTCGAGATGACTGCCGTAGCGCAGCGATCGGTAGACGATCAGGCTGTTTACCGCGGCTATATTGTTCGGCTCCAGCCCCAAGCCGTCGTCGTCGAACTTCTCGATCTTGACGTTCTTCACCGGAACGGAACCGAACTCGTCGAACGTTCCGCTAGGCGCCTTCACGCGCGCCGGAATATATTCGAACCAGGCTTGGTTGGCCGCAACCTTGATCGTCTGCCCGGGCTGCTCGAATTTCGGGTTTTTCAGAATGCTCTGCCAACCCTGCCACGAAAATTCGTGATTGTCCCATGTGCACACAAAGGGCCAGCGGGCGCGCGCATCCTGTAAGTCAGGGTCCGCAAGGTGGCCCTTCCAGACCGCGCGGTAGCCCTCGACCGTGGTCGGAATGTGGAAAATGGACACCTTCAGCGCGTCCGGAATACGCGCAACCTCGTAGACTTTGCGGTCGAAACGGGGCTTCCCGTCCTCGGGATATTGCACCACTTCATAGATGAAATCGCCGAGATGCAGGACGAAGTTGAGCTGATCCTCGGGCCGCGCCCGCTCGTCTTCGAAGATCATCCGGCGATAGCCGTTCATCTTGCCTTCGTTGGTGCCCTGGCAGCTCACGAAAGCGAATTTGACGGTGCGCGGATCGTTCTTCGTGGGCGCAGTGATGGTCCGCCCGATGCGGCTGCCGTTCCCCTCGGAGTCGGTGAAGCGATACCAGTAGACGTGCGCCGGCTTCAGGCCGCCGACGAGGACGCGCGTCGTCCAGTCGGATTCCGCCGATACCCGCGCTGGAGCGTGGGCGACGACGCGGCGGAAGGCCGGGTCCTCTGCAACCTCGACGGTTAGCATTTGGCGGCTTCCGCTTGCGTAGGGCCGCCGGGTCCAAAGGATAACGCTGTTCGGATCAGGGTCGCCTGACGCGACGCCCTCGGGGAACAGCTCCCGCTTCTCCGACCATTTGATTTTCGATGCGCGGGCCCTGCCGACCCAGGCAAGGGAGGCCCCCATGGCCGCCGCAAGTTGAATGAAGTCGCGGCGGTTGAGTGCCATGCCCCTATCCCCTCTTCAGTCTCTCCGCATGCCAGGCAATGTGATCGGCCATGAACGTCGAGATGAAATAGTAACTGTGATCGTATCCCGCGTGGCGCCTCAGCGTCAGCGCGATGCCGGCCGCCTTGCAGCTTTGTTCGAGCAGTTCTGGCCGCAATTCCTTTTCGATAAACGGGTCGCTGAGGCCGACATCCACGAGGATTTCTTCGACGCGCGCACCGTCGTCGATCAGCGCGACGGCATCATGCTTGCGCCAGGTGGCACGATCGTCGCCAAGGTAACCGCCAAGCGCCTTCTGGCCCCAGGGCACCTGACCCGGTGACACAATCGGCGCGAAGGCGGAGACGCTGCGGAAACGGTCCGGATGATTGAGCGCGACCGTCAGCGCGCCATGGCCACCCATCGAATGGCCGGTGATCGACTGCCGACCCATGTCTGCCGGAAATTCCGCCGCGACCAGCTTCGGCAGCTCGTCCGTGACATAGCTCCACATGCGATAGTTTGCGGACCACGGCTCCAGGGTTGCATCGACATAGAAGCCGGCGCCGAGACCGAAATCGTACGCGCCCTCGGCATCGTCCGGAACTCCGTCCCCTCGGGGACTCGTATCCGGCGCAATGAAGATGATGCCATGTTCGGCGCAGGCAGCGCGATATTCGCCCTTCTCGGTGACATTGGCGTGGGTGCAGGTGAGTCCCGATAGATACCAGAGCACGGGGCAAGGTCCTCTTTCGGCCTGCGGTGGCAGGAAGATCGAGAAGGTCATGTCTGTCGAGGTCAAACTCGACGCATGTTTCACAACCAGCTGCCGCCCCCCGTGGGACCTATTCTCCGAGACGATTTCCATCATTGCTGCGGACGATAGAGCCCGCAAAGCTTGTTGCCGTCGGGATCGCGCAGATAGGCGAGGTAGAGCTTGCCAAACGCATTTTCGCGATAGCCCGGCGGATCCTCGCACGATTTGCCGCCGGCCGCACAACCGGCCGCATGCCAGGCGTCAACCTCGGCCGTGGTGTCGAAGCCGAAACCCACCGTGCCGCCGTTGGCGTGCGTCGCCGCATTGCCGTCTATTGGATTGGTGACCATGAACACGGCGCCCTTGCGGCCGTAACTCAGGCGGCCCTTCTCGTCGCGTTTGGCTTCCTTACCGAACAAGGCGTCATAGAACGTTTTCGAACGGTCGAGGTCGTTCGACCCGACCATGATGTGGCTGAACATATGCCCTCCCTTAGTAGACGACGACGCTGCGGATGCTCTCACCCGCATGCATCAGGTCAAAGCCCTTGTTGATCTCGTCCAGAGTCAGGACATGGGTGATCATCGGGTCGATGGCGATCTTCCCGTCCATATACATGTCCACGATCTTGGGGACGTCTGTGCGGCCCTTGGCTCCGCCGAACGCCGTTCCACGCCAGTTGCGGCCGGTGACGAGCTGGAACGGCCGCGTCGCGATTTCCTTGCCGGCCTCGGCAACGCCGATGATGACGCTGGTCCCCCAACCGCGGTGGCAGCATTCGAGAGCGGTACGCATCACTTCAGTGTTGCCGGTGGCATCGAAGCTGTAATCCGCGCCGCCGTCCGTGATCTCGACGATCTTCGCGATCGTGTACTCGCGGCTCATCCCCTTGGTGTTGAGGAAGTCGGTCATGCCGAATTGCCGGCCCCATTCCTCACGGTCCGGGTTGATGTCGATGCCAAGGATGGTGTTCGCGCCCGCAAGCTTGGCGCCCTGGATGACGTTGAGGCCGATGCCGCCCAAGCCGAACACGACGACATTGTCGCCCGGCTGGACCTTGGCGGTGTTCATCACCGCCCCGACCCCGGTTGTCACTCCGCAGCCAATGTAACAACTGGTCTTGAACGGAGCATCCTCGCGGATCTTCGCGACCGCGATCTCCGGCAGCACCGTGAAGTTCGAGAAGGTCGAGCAGCCCATGTAGTGGTAGATGGTCTGGCCCTTGTAGCTGAAGCGGCTGGTGCCGTCCGGCATCAAGCCCTTGCCCTGCGTGGCGCGGATGGCGGTGCAGAGATTGGATTTGCCCGACAGGCAGGTTTTACACTTGCCGCACTCGGGCGTGTACAGCGGGATGACGTGATCGCCCGGCTTCACGCTGGTGACGCCCGCGCCAACTTCGCGAACGACGCCCGCACCCTCGTGGCCGAGGATCGACGGGAAGATGCCTTCGCTGTCCAATCCGTCGAGGGTGTAGGCGTCCGTGTGGCAGATACCCGTCGCCATGATTTCCACCAGCACCTCGCCGTCCTTGGGCCCTTCAAGGTCGAGCTCGACGATCTCCAAGGGTTTCTTGGCCTCGAAGGCGACGGCAGCACGGGTCTTCATGGATTTTCTCCGTTGGATGTCAGGAAGCGGCGGATCCAGTCCGCGATACGGTGATTGTCATTGGGCCTGTCCAGCGAGGCGATGGCGGCGTCGGGATTGGGAACGCGGTCATAGCGTTCTGCGATCAGCGCCTTGGCGAAGGCTGGTTCGAACTCAGGATGGAATTGGAACGAAATGGCTGGCCGGTCGGTCCAGGCAAGGCCAGCATTGGGCGTAAAATCGGAGGCGACGGTGATTTCCGTATGCGGCGGCTGAATGACCACCTGGTCCTGGTGCGAAGCCGGTGCGGATATTTCGGCGGCCGAATCCATCCACGGCTCGGCATGTTCGACGCTATAGTTGTGCAGCCCGGCACCCCAGCCCTTGTCGGATTTCTCGACCTTGCCGCCTAACGCTTCGGCCATCGCCTGATGACCGAAGCAGATGCCGACCATTTTCCGGTCGCCGGCAGAACGGATGAAGGCGAGCAGGCCCGGAATCCACGGGAGGTCTTCATAGACACCCGCCGGTGATCCGGTAATCAGGCAGGCGTCGTGATCGCCGCCGTTCGGCAACTCGCCCGCCGCCACGTCGAAACTCTCGATCTCGAAGCCCGGACCAAGCATCCGTCCGAACATTGTGGGATAATTGCCGAACCGCGTGGCCAAGTCGCCGGGAGGGCGTCCGGTCTCGAGAATGGCGAGCTTCATCCGCGCCGCCTTGCCACCTCAATTGCGTTCGGCCAATGCTGAAAGTGCGCTAGGCATTAGGGGGCCGGATGCAGTTTGCGGGACGCCATGCACTGATCACGGGCGGTGGCACCGGCATTGGTGCCACGACGGCACGCGCCTTGGCCGCCGAAGGGGCAAAGCTCAGCCTCCTGGGTCGGCGGCGAGAGCTGCTCGATGCAATAGTCGCGGAGACCGGCGGGGCAGCGATCGCCTGCGATGTCACCGATCGCGCCGACGTTGAACGCGCCTACGCAGATGCCCGTGCAGCGAACGGACCGTTCGACCTCGTCATCCTCAATGCCGGCATCGGCGACAGCGCGCCTTTCCAGCGGACCAAGCGCGAATCTTGGGACCGGATCATCGCCACCAACCTGACGGCCTTGTTCGATGGGACACAGCTGGCACTGCCGGACTTGCTGGACGGCGACGACAAAAGGCTGATCATCGTCGCCTCCGTCGCGGGTCTGCGCGGCGCCGCTTACGCCGCACCCTACGTCGCCTCGAAGCATGGCGCGGTGGGTCTCGCCAAGAGCCTGGCACTGGAATTCGCCAAGACCAATTTGACCGTTAACGCCGTCTGTCCGAGCTTCGTCGATACGCCAATGGTCGACGAAAGCGCCGAGCGCATCTCACGCGTTTCAAAGCGCACGGAGGAGGAAGCCCGTCAGGCGCTGGCAGCGATGAACGCCAACGGTCGGCTGGTGACTGCCGAGGAAGTCGCCGACACCATCCTCCACCTCTGCAAGCCATCAAGTCGCTCAATCAATGGCGCTTGCATCACCATCGACGGCGGGACCACGGCATGAGATTTGACCCGACGTCGTTCCAGCCCGCGCACTTCCTGTGGGAGTTTGAGAACGGCGTTGCTACGATCACGCTCAATCGGCCGGAGCGCAAGAACCCGCTGACATTCGAGAGCTATGATGAACTTCGCGCGACCTTCTACAATCTCGATCACGACTATAGTGTGAAATCGGTCGTGCTGCGCGGCGCGGGCGGCAATTTCTGCTCGGGCGGCGACGTCCACGAGATCATTGGTCCGCTAACCAAGATGGATCACAACGGGCTGCTCAGGTTCACGCGAATGACCGGCGACCTCGTCCGAGCGATGCGGGCCTGCCCGCAACCGATCATCGCGGCGGTCGACGGCGTCTGCGCCGGGGCGGGCGCGATCATGGCGATGGCCAGCGACCTGCGTCTTGCCGCGCCGAACGCGAAGACTGCCTTCCTTTTCACCCGGGTCGGACTTTCCGGCGCGGATATGGGCGCGTGCGCGATCCTTCCTCGGATCATCGGCCACGGCCGCGCCGCCGAGCTCCTCTTTACCGGCCGCAATATGAGTGCAGAGGAAGGCCTCGCCTGGGGTTTCTGGAACCGGCTGTCCGACAATCTCTTCGCGGACGCACGGGCGCTGGCGCAGGACATCGCCGCCGGCCCGTCGATCGCCCATGCGATCACCAAGACCCAGCTCCACGCCGAGTGGACGATGACTCTTGATCAGGTGCTGGAGACCGAAGCGCAGGTGCAGGCGCGCTGCATGCAGACCAACGACTTCCGCCGCGCCTACGAAGCCTTCGCCGCCAAGCAGCGGCCGGAGTTCAAAGGTGACTGATTGGCTCCACTGGCCGTTCCTGGAAGATCGCCACCGCGACCTTTACCAGCGCGTCTGCGACTGGTGCGGTGACAATGCCGATGACAGCCATCCCGATGATGTCGATGCGGCCTGCCGCGCGCTGGTCGCCTCGCTTGGCCGGGCGGGCCTGCTGAAACTTTGCGTCGCTGACGGCGACAGCATTCCTGACGTCCGCAGCCTGGCCATAACCCGCGCCTTGCTCGCGAGCCGGTCCGGACTCGCCGATTTCGCTTTTGCCATGCAGGGCTTGGGCTCGGGAGCGATCAGCCTGTTTGGCAGTACGGCGCAGAAAGCGGAATGGCTGCCGAAGGTTGCCAGCGGCGAAGCCATCGCGGCTTACGCGCTGACCGAACCGGAAACTGGCAGCGACGCCGCCAACATCGCCATGTCCGCACGCAGCGACGGCGGCGAATACATTCTCGACGGCGAGAAAAGCTACATTTCGAACGGCACCATTGCCGACATCCTGACCGTCTTTGCCCGCACAGGTGAGCCGGGGCCGAAAGGCATTTCCGCCTTCATCGTCCGCGGGGATGACCCCGGCCTGTCGGTCGCCGAACGCATCGAGGTGATCGCCCCGCACCCGCTCGCACGCCTCAGATTCGAGGGCGTGCGCGCCGAGCTCCTCGGGTCCGAAGGCGAAGGCTTCAAAATCGCCATGCAGACCCTCAACCTGTTCCGCGTCACGGTCGGTGCCGCCGCGCTCGGTTTCGCCAGTCGCGCCCTCCAGGAGGCCATCGCCTTCGCCTCCACCCGCAAGCTCGGCAACGGCGCGCTTGCCGACCACCCGGTGACGCAGGCGAACTTGGCCGACATGGCGACCGCCATCGACGCCTCGTCCCTGCTCATCGCCCGCGCCGCGTGGCAACAGGACTTGGGGCGTGCCGACAACCGCCGCGCCGCCGCCATGGCAAAGCTCTACGCGACCGAGGAAGCGCAAAAGGTCATCGACGCGGCAGTGCAGATGCACGGCGGCCTCGGCGTCACCAAGGGCGCCAAGGTCGAAGAGCTGTATCGCGAGATCCGGGCTTTGCGCATCTACGAAGGCGCATCCGAAGTGCAGCGCCAAATCATCGCCCGCGACCTTTTAAAGGAGCATCGCCAATGAAGATCCTGCAACCGGCCAATTGGCCGCGGCCATCGGGCTATTCGAACGGCGTATCCACCAAGGGACGGATGATCTTCACGGCCGGCATGATCGGCTGGGACGAGCGCGAGATGATCGTCTCGCACAAGCTGGAGGTGCAGTTTGGCCAGGCACTTAAAAACATCCTCGCGGTGCTGGCCGAGGATGGGGCCGGGCCAGAACATATCGTTCGCCTGACGATCTACATCACCGACCGCTTCCAGTATTTGTCGCGCCGCGACGACCTCGCGCCGATCTGGAAGTCGATCATGGGATCCAACTATCCCCCGATGGCCCTCGTCGAGGTGAAGGCGCTGGTGAATAGCTCGGCACTGGTCGAGATCGAGGCGACCGCCGTCGTCCCCGAATGAGCTACGACAGCTTCGTCCGCGACCGCTTGCCGCCGGCTGATCAACAGCCGGAATTTCACCTGCTCGACTATCCCGAACGGCTGAACGCTGCGGCAGAGTTGCTAAAGAGCGGCGCGCCGGACGACCTGGCCGTCGTCAACACCCACGGCCGCTGGACCTACACCGATTTAGACTCATTCTCCGGCCGCATCGCCCGCCTGCTGGTCGAGGAAGAAGGCCTGGTCCCCGGCAACCGCGTGCTCCTGCGCGGGCCCAACAGCTACACGATGTTCGCCGCCTGGCTCGGCATTCTGAAAGCGGGCGGTGTGGTCGTCGCGACCATGCCGCTGCTTCGTCCGGGCGAAATCGCCACCATCATCGCCCGGGCTGAGATCAGCCACGCCATCATCGACAGCCGCTTCATTGGCGACTTCCGCGAAGCGGTGGACCAAACACATTTCGTCAAGAGCATCGTCAAATATGACGGCGATTACGGGAATGGCGAATTGGAGCGCCGGAGTGCCGGCTTCGACCCGCTGAAGCCCGTCGACACCGGTCGCGATGATCCGGCTTTGGTCGCTTTCACCAGCGGCACGACCGGTGTGCCAAAGGGCTGCATCCAATTCCACCGCGACATCCTGGCGCCCTGCGACACCTTTGCGGCGACCCATTTCCGGATGGCGCCCGGCGATGTCGTTATGACCAGCGCGCCGATCGCTTTCACCTTCGGCCTCGGCGCCACCCTGTTGTTCCCGTTGCGCGTCGGGGCCGCCACCGCGACCATCGAGCAGCCGAGCCCGCCGGCAATGCTGGAGGCCATCGCCAAATTCGGCGTCACCCACCTCGGCACCGCGCCAACTGCCTACAAGGCGATGTTGACAAACCCAGCACTCGATCAGGCGCTCAAATCGCTGAAGGCCTGCCTCTCGGCCGGCGAGCATTTGCCCGAGGCGGTCTGGCGCGCCTGGAAGGACCGCACCGGCATTTCCATCGTCGACGGTATCGGCGCGACCGAGATGATGCACATCTTCATCTCCGAGAGCGGTAACGCGATCCGCCCCGGCTCCACCGGCCGCGCGGTTCCCGGCTACGACGCCGCCGTTCTCGACGACGCGGGCAA
>Ga0207701_10007658_pt1 | contig 10727 bp, 11 predicted proteins | sample KBSSwiSSwithPhiX_FD_184294 | JGI IMG/M metagenome (GOLD analysis project Ga0207701, IMG submission 184294) | Switchgrass rhizosphere bulk soil microbial communities from Kellogg Biological Station, Michigan, USA, with PhiX - S5 (SPAdes) (version 2) | ecosystem: Environmental > Terrestrial >...
CGCAGCGTCGTCGTCGGCCGCGCGGTTCCCCGGCGGGTGTGGCAGCGACGGCGCGCACGCCGAGATCAGGACCCAGGTCGCGAGGTGAACCCGCGCCGCGATGACACGAGGCATATGCTGTCATCGGATCAAGGGCGCGCGCGGTTGCGCGCCAAATTGCGAAAAGACGCTGCGCAGAGACGCTACAGGCCGAGCTCGGTCAGACCCGGATGGTCGGCGGGGCGGGGGCCGGGCGCCGGCCAGAGGAAGCGGCGCTCCTCGGACGAGATCGCGACGTCGTTGATGCTGGCCTCGCGGCGGCGCATCAGGCCTTCCGGGTCGAACTCCCACTGCTCGTTGCCATACGAGCGGAACCAGTGCCCGGAGTCGTCACGCCACTCGTACTGAAAGCGCACCGCGATGCGATGGTCGTGGAAGGCCCACAGCTCCTTGATCAGGCGATAGTCGATCTCACGCGCCCACTTGCGGCGCAGGAAGGTGACGATCTCGGCGCGGCCCTGAAAGAACTCCGCGCGGTTGCGCCAGCGGCTGTCCTCGGTGTAGGCCAGCGACACGCGCTCGGCGTCGCGCGAGTTCCAGGCGTCCTCCGCCATGCGCACCTTCTGCACGGCGGTTTCAAGCGTGAAGGGTGGAAGTGGTGGCCGCGCCATGGGCGAAGGCTAGCACGCGCGTCTTGGCGTTCCTTTCTCCGGACCAGAAGAATTGAACGCCAAGACGCCAAGAGATTTTCCGATCCGGCCCTAGAACTTCAGCTCCATCATGGTGAACGTCTCGGACTTGGCCTTGGCGGGGTCGGCGAAGAGCTCGCCCAGGCGGGACATCATCACGTAGAGCTTGCCGCCCACGCCGGCGACCACGGTGGTGGGGAAGTCCTTGGTCGTCGCGACGACCTTGTCGACCTTGGCGGTCTTGAAGCCGTCGGTGCTCTTCAGGCGCACCACCCGGTTGACGTCGCCGTTCTGCACCACCACCAGCTCGCCGTCGGCGGTCAGCACCATGCCGTCGGCGTTGGGCAGCTTCTCCGGGATGGCCACCTGCTCCATCTTCTTGGGGTCCTTCTCGTCGACCTTCCAGATCGTGCCGTCGTTGTACTTGGCGACCAGCAGGTAGTCGCCGGCGTGGTGCACGATGCCGTTGAGATTGAAGCCCTCGCCCTTGAAGGTGTCGGACTTCAGGAACACGCTGGCCTTGTACTTGGGGTCGACGCGATAGATCACCGGCGTGAAGCTGTCGGTGACGTAGACGTTGCCCTTCTCGTCGATGGTCATGTCGTTGCAGAAGTGCTGGCCGTCGGCCAGCTTGTCCAGCTCGACCACGTGCTTCTTCTTGCCGGTCGCCAGATCGAAAGCCACCAGTCGCGCGATCTTCTTCTGGGTCTTGGGCGAGGTCTTGAGCGAGACTCCCGGATCCGAGACGCACACCAGCAGCCGGTCACGCTCCGGGTCGGCGTGCATCCCGACCACCGAGACCAGCAGCGGATCCTTGGCGAACTCGCGGTAGCTCCCGTCGGCCTTGACCGCGCCCACGACGCCCAGGCGCATCGAGCTGACGAAGAACTCATTGGTCTTGGGGTTGAATGCGATCCCTTCGGGGTACTGGGCCGGGGCCTTGAAATCGATGCCCGCATGGGCGGGTGCGGCGGCCGGGGCCGCGGGTGCGGCAGCCGGGGCCGCGGGTGGGGCGGCCAGCAGTGCGGGCGAGACGGCGGCGAACGCCGCCGACAGTGATGCGATCCGGATGGTCGACTTCATGGTGGCCTCCTCCTGTTGGAAAAACAGGGCGGAGCATAGTCACGAAGATCGAACGACGCGAGGGGTTACGACGCGATCGCGCGCTACTTGCGCAGCTTTTTTTCCAGCAGCTTGTAGGAATCGGTGAGCTTCTGCGTAATCTCGTTCGCCGCCTTTTGCTTTTCCGGCGTGGCGGTGTGCAGGTCGGGGTGGTACTTGCGCATCAATGTCCGGTAGGCCCGCCGCACGGTCTCGAAGTTGGACCCGGGCGGAACCTCCAGCGCGGCGTAGGCGCGACGCACGGAATTGCTGTCGTCCGAGGAGGAGCGCCGGAACTCCGGCCGCCGCCGCCCGCCCGGACCCTCGCCCAGTGGCTCGCTGGCGCGGGTGCTGGTGCGCCGCGCGCCCTGCGCGGCCCGCTCGGCCTCTTGCCGGGCCTGGCGGCGCCGCTCGAGCTCTTCCTCCAGCTCCCGGTCGCTGAGGTGGTCGGTCGAGGTCCCGAAGTCGTCATCTTCATCGGCGCGCGCCGCGCGGTCGAGCAGCGAGTTCAGCTCGGCGCGGGCGAGGTCGATGAGGCGACGTCCGATGCTCACCGCGCTGGCCTCTCGAACAAGCTGACCGCGTCCATCTGCGCCGGCTGCGGGATGCCCAGGTACTCCAGCACCGTCGGGGCGACGTCGCACAGCCGCCCGCCGGCGCGCAGCTTGCGACCCTGGGTGTCGCGCGCCACCATCAGGAACGGCACCGGGTTGGTGGTGTGCGCGGTGTGCGGCTGTCCGGTCTCCGGGTCGACCATGGTCTCGCAGTTGCCGTGGTCGGCGGTGATGAACACCACCGCGCCCGCCGCCTCGGCGGCGTCGGCGATGCGACCGAGACAGCCATCGATGGTCTCGATGGCCTGGATCGCCGGCTTGAGCATGCCGGTGTGACCGACCATGTCCGGGTTGGCGTAGTTCACCAGGATGAAGCGCGGGCCGCCGCTGTCGGTGCCCTGCTGCAGCGCCGCGACCACGCCGTCGGTGACCGGTACCGCCGACATCTCGGGCGCCAGGTCGTAGGTGGCCACCTGCCGGTTGGAGGGCACCAGCCGTCGCTCCTCGCCCGGGAAGGGCGCCTCGACCCCGCCGTTGAAGAAGTAGGTCACGTGCGCGTACTTCTCGGTCTCGGCGGTGCGCAGCTGGGACACGCCGGCCTTGGACAGCACCTCGCCCAGGATCAGGTCCAGGCTCTGGGGCGGAAACGCCGCCGGCACGTCGAGCTTGGCGTCGTACTGGGTCATGGTCGCGAACGCCGCCAGGCGCGGGCGCGGGGTGCGATCGAAATGCGGAAACTCGGCTGCGTGCAGCGCCTGGGTCAGCTGGCGCGCGCGATCGGCGCGGAAGTTCCAAAAAAAGCAGGCGTCGCCGTCGCGCAGGGTGGCCAGCGGTTTACCGTCGCTGCCCTTGACCAGCAGCGGGCGGACGAACTCGTCGGTGACTTCCTTGTGCTCGTCGTTGTCGCCGGCGTAGCTGGTCTCGACGGCGGCGGCCAGATCGTCGACCAGCTTGCCCTCGCCGCGGGTGAGCATCTTCCAGGCGATCTCCAGCCGGTCCCAGCGCTTGTCGCGGTCCATGGCGTAATAGCGGCCCACCGCCGAGGCCAGCCGGCCGACGCCGATCTCTTTCAGCTTGGCGGCGACCTCGCGCAGATAGCCGGCCGCCGAGCGTGGCGGCGTGTCGCGGCCGTCGAGGAAGGCGTGCCAGACCACCCGATCCAGCCCGCGGCGCTTGGCCATCTCGCAGGCCGCGTAGGCGTGCTCCAGCGCGGCGTGGACGTTGCCGGGGCTGGTGAGACCCATGAGGTGCAGCGTCCCGCCCGACTTCTTGGCGGCGTCGATGGTCGCGGCCAGCACCTGGTTGTCGTAGAAGGTGCCTTCCTTGATGCCGCGGTCGATGCGCACGATGTCCTGGTAGACGATCCGGCCCGCGCCCAGGTTCAGGTGGCCGACCTCGCTGTTGCCCATCTGGCCATCGGGCAGGCCGACGTCGTTGCCGGAGGCGCCGATCAGGGTCCACGGGTTGCTGGCGAACAGCCGGTCGATGTGGGGCGCGCGCGCCAGGCGGATCGCGTTGCCGTCCTTGTCCGGCCGCTCGCCGAACCCATCGAGGACGACCAGCACGACCCGTGAATCTTTCGTCATGCCGGACAATTTATCAGAGAAAGAAGACCTGGGCTCATCGGCTGTACGGCTCGCCGCGCAGGATCGAAAGCGCGCGGTAGACCTGCTCGCACAGCACCACCCGCGCCAGCCGATGGGGCAAGGTCAGCGCCGACAGCGACAGTCGGTGCGCGGCGCGCCCGACCGCCGCCGGCGACAGCCCGTCGGCGCCGCCGATCAGGAACACCAGCGCCCGGGTTCCGTGCAGCATCTGCTCACCGATGAATTCGGTGAAGCGGGGGGTGTCCCAGGGCTTGCCGCCCGGCTCCAGCGCGACCACCAGCGAGGACGGCGGAACGCGGCGTAGCAGCTCGTCGTCGTCGGCCACCTCCACCACCTGGATGGGCAGGTGGCGCCGCGCCCGCTCCAGGTAGTCGTCGCAGGCGGCGCCCAGATGACGGTCGCGCATCTTGCCGACCGCCAGCACCACCACCTTCACCGCGGGACCTCGGCGGCGCGCGCCGCTCTCAGAGCGCGCCGTACAGCGCGTCGGGCTGGGTCAGGATCGCCTCGGGCGGGATGGCCATCTTGACCCGGGGGGCCTCGATCCAGAGGCTCTCGAGATCGTAGAACTCCCGCACCGGATGGTAGAACACGTGGATCACGATCTCGCCGTAGTCCAGCAGCGTCCAGCGCCCGTTGCCGCTGCCTTCGTGGCCGATCACGCGCCGGCCGCGTGACTTCATGAATTGGCTCACGGCGTCGGCGATGGCCTCGACCTGCCGGTCGCTGCGGCCGCTGACGATCCCGATGAAGTCGGTGTAGCTGGCCATCGCCGATACGTCGATCAGCACCGGCATCAGCGCCTTTTTCTCCAGCGCCGCCTCGATGGCCGCCAGCGCCAGCTCGCGGGCCTCGTCCAGCTGCTTGACGCTGGCCGCGCTGGGGGCGGGAGCCTCGGCCGCGGTTGGCCTGGCGCGCACCCCACCGCCCACACCCCTGGAGGCGGTCTTCGCTGGCTTGGCCGCCTTGGCGGCGGCGCCGCGGGAGGGGCGGGTCGGTACGCGGCTGGCGGCTTTATCTCCCCGCTTTCGGCTGTCGCTTGCCGCGGCGCCGGGGTTCTTGGAACCGGCGGAGCTGGAGGTCTTCAGTCGAGGAGTCGATTTTGCGGGGCGCCGAGGCTTAGTCACCTGCCCGGAATGGTAGCAAAGGGGGTCCAGGCTGGCTACGTCAGGATGGCGAGCGGCCAGTATCTCCGCGAAGTTGGCACATGGAAAGGCCCCGGACCCCGGACCTCCTGAAGCCGGAGGCCTGAAGCCCGCGGCTCTTGATTGGCTCGCCGGCTCTCAGGGCGGCGGCGCCGCCGGCTCGGCCGGGGATTCGGCGCGCGCCGCCTCCGACTGCCGCCAGCGTTGCTCGAAGCTGCGCACCAGCGTGCGCAGATAGCTGGTGCCCAGCTGGTTGAGCCGCGACTCGACCGCCCCGGCGGCCCGGTCCAGCCAGCGGGCATTTTCGCCGTCGATCGGCGCGTCAGCGTCGGAGTCCGAGCCGGGCGGCGGCTGGCCGCCGGTGCGCGCCCAGTGCTCGGCGGCGCGCTCGAAGCGGCTGGTCATCCAGGCCGGCGCCTCCAGCATCGACCGGCCCAGGATACGGCTACCCTCGCGGAACCCCGCGGTCAGGGCCGCCTTCTCGGCGTCGGACACCGAGGCGTGGATGATGCCGCGCAGCTGGAACGCGCGCGTCCGGTCGATGCCGGCGCCCACGTGCAGCTTGGTGCAGAAGTGGTCGAACAAGGTCCCCATCTGGAAGGTGGTCGCCATGTCTTCGGCGCGCCGGCCGACCGCCAGCACCGCGAAGAATTTCTTCCAGGCCAGCTTCAGCGCCAGCAAGGTGGCGGCGGTCATGGTGGCGTTGCGCACCGTGGTCGCCTCGCGCGGATCGGCCAGCAGCTCCGCCGACGAGAGGACCAGGTCGACCTGGCGTCGCTCCGCCAGCTTCATCAGCATGCCGGCGCGCACGCGGCCGGCCAGGTAGTCATCCATCACCGGCACGGGGATCACCCCGCCGACCGCGGTGGCCAGCAAGGAACGGCGAATGATCAGGCGCCGGTTGGCCGCCAGGTGCTCCAGGTTCTCCGCGTCCGCCTCGCGCTTCGAGCCGGGGAGCTGGATCAGCTCCGCGCCCAGATCGTGGGGCGCCCCTGCTGGCCCCTGGGCAGGGCGATCGCCGGAATCGTTCATGGCGATTTGCCGTCCTTGGCGCCCGCGCCCGGCAACAGCGCGCCGCCGCTCAGGCCGCCCAGCATCTCTTTTTGCTCGGGCACGATGCGCTGCCGCAACGACAGCTCATCGGCGGCGGGTCGGGTGATCAGCGGGACCTTGCCGACGTCGTCGATGACAGTCTGTACGTCGACCGTACCGACGACCGGCTCGGTGGGCCCATTGGCCGAATCGGGATCGGGGCTGCGCTGGGCGGCGAACACGGTCACCAGATCGGCCTTGGCCAGCGCGCTGGTCGCGCTGTCCAGGGTCATGTGCCCGTTCAGCTCCAGCACCGATGCCGTGGTTCGCCAGTGGCGCATGCCGGGCGGAATCTTGACCGGCTTGCGGTTGCGCCGATCGGACTTGCTGACCTGGTACTCCTCGCCCTTGCGTCCATCCTCGAGGGTGACCGGCTGGTGGGTGATGATGGCGTAGGCGGCCGCCACCTCCCACGCTGCCCAGGGCCCGCCCAGGGCCTCCTCGAGCAGGCGTTCGGGCTCCGGATCCTGTGCCCTGCGCCGGACCATCTTTCCATAGCGTAGCGCAACACTGAGCTCGTGCCCGAAAAGCACGACCTCGCGGCCACCATCCTGGTCGTTTGTCTCGAGGATCCGGTAGTTGCCGCCACGGTCGAGCCACACGTCGGTCGTGGTGGTCACGGTATCCCAGCCGGATTCATTGGCAGCGGTGGCCGCCGCGGTGACCGAGATGCGGGTGGTGGCGTGAAAATGAGCGCCGCCCAGCTTACGCAACGCACCCGCGACGAAGGCCGGCGCCAGCGCCTGGTCGAGGCTGGCGACCGCGGCGCGATTCGCCGCGTCGTTGCGGCCCCGGCAAGCGCCGGTCAGGCAAGCCAGGCCAAGGGCGAGCGCCACCGGGAGGAAACTGGTGGGGTGTCGCTTCACTAGGGGGAACTTAGCATCCACCCCCGCCATCCGTCCCGTCCTGCTCCCAAGGTTGGTTTGACTCGGCGGGCGACTCGCTTCCCGGACCCTACCCACGTAACATTGCGCCCGGTGGACGAGCTGCTGCCATGGCTGTCGTCGCCGGGCGCGGTGGCGCTGGCCGGTGTCTGGGGAGCGATCTGGGGCAGCTTTCTCAATGTCTGCATCGCCCGGGTCCCGCGCGGGCTCTCGGTCGTGCGGCCGGGGTCTCATTGCTTCGCCTGCCGGGCGCCGGTGCGCGCGGTCGACAACATCCCGATCCTCTCGTACCTCCTGCTGCGCGGGCGTTGCCGCGCCTGCGGCGCGCGGTTCTCGGTCCGTTACGCGCTGGTCGAGTTGCTGACCGCGCTGCTGGCGGCGGCGATCTTCTGGAAATTCGTGGCCGGCGATCCCGACGGCGCTCTGGCGGTGCGGCTGGCCCGGTTCTCCCTGTACTTCGCGTTCACGGCGACCTTGATCGTGCTGGCCTTCATCGATCTCGACACCAAGCTGCTGCCCGACCTGATCACCCTGCCAGCGATCCCGATCTTCTTCCTGGCCGCCTTCGGAGCGCACGACGTCCCCTGGAGCCAGCGGGCCATCGGAGTCGCCGCCGGTTATCTGTTCATCCGCATCATCGCCGATGCCTACTACTACTTGCTCAAGCGCGAAGGGATGGGGCTGGGCGACGGCAAGCTGCTGGCCCTGGTGGGGGCGGTGCTGGGATGGAAGTCGCTGCCGATCACTCTTTTTGCCGGATCGCTGCTGGGCACCGCGATCAGCCTGCCGGTGTTGCTGGCGGCGCGCCGCCGCGGACCTGACGGCGACACCGCCCTGGCCCGCGTCCAGGTCCCCTTCGGCCCCTTCCTGGCCATGGGCGCGCTGGTCTACCTGTTCGCCGGTCGCGCGATCGTGGCCCTGCTGGTCGGCGCGGATTGAGGCGGGCTCAGGTTCGCGCCGGCAGGTCGGCCGAGACCTGGGCCGAAACCTGAGCGACGATGGTCTGCATCTGCCCCTCCACCAGCGCGCGGATCTCGCCCAGGCGCGCTGCGGTGTCGGCCTCGAAGCGCATCACCAGCACCGGCCCGGTGTTCGAGGCGCGCACCAGCCCCCACCCCGTGGTCTTTCCGGCGCCGTCCTCGAAGGTCACCCGCACGCCGTCGACCTCGATCACCCGGTAGCGGGCGCGGAACCACTCCACGGCGCGCCTCACCACCTCGAACTTGATCTCGTCGGGGCAGGGCATGCGGATCTCGGGCGTGTTGTGAAACACCGGCAGGGTCTCGTAGATCTCGGCCAGGGTCTGCGTCGATCGGCTGAGCAGCTCGACCAGGCGCGCGCCGGCGTAGACCGCGTCGTCAAACCCGTACCAGCGGTCGGCGAAGAACATGTGGCCCGACATCTCGCCGGCCAGCGCCGCCTTCTCTTCCTTCATCTTCACCTTGATCAAGGAGTGCCCGACCTTCCACATGATCGCCCGCCCGCCGCGCGCGGTGATCTCGTCGAACAACCCCTGGCTGCACTTGACCTCGCTGACGAAGGTGGCGCCCGGCTTCTCGGCCAGGATCTGGCGCGCGAACAGGATCACCAGCTGGTCACCCCACAGGATCCGGCCGCGCCCGTCGACGGCGCCGATGCGGTCGCCGTCGCCGTCCAGCGCGATGCCAACCTCGGCGCCGGTCTCGCCTACCCGGCGCACCAGGTCGACCAGGTTCTCGGCCACGGTGGGGTCGGGGTGGTGGTGGGGAAAGCGGCCGTCGGGCTCGCAGTAGATGGCGTCGACCTCGACCCCCAGCTGGCGCAGGATCGGCAGCAGGGCCTGCCCGCCGGTGCCGTTGCCGCCGTCGACCACCACCTTGACCGGGCGCGGCCCGAGCCGGATGTTGCCGGTGATCGTCGCGATGTAGTCGCGCAGGATGTCGTGATCGCTGGCGGCGCCGGCGCGATCGGGCGTGCGCGGCTGCCGGCTCTCGACGCGCGCGCGCAGCTGCTGGATCTCCGGGCCGTAGATGGTGCTGCGCCCGGCGACGATCTTGAACCCGTTGTCCTCGGCCGGGTTGTGGCTGGCGGTGATCATCACGCCGCCATCGGTCTCCAGATGAAACACCGAGAAGTACAGGCCCGGCGAGTGCAGGATACCCACGTCGACCACGTCGAGCCCGGCCGCGAGCAAACCGGCCTTGACCTGCGCGTGGATGCGCGGCGAGGAGATCCGGCAATCGCGGCCCAGGGTGATCCGGCGCGCGCCGCCCTCGGCCAGGTGGTCGCCGATTCCGCGTCCCAGCACGGCGGCCAGCTCGTCGGGGAAATCGCGGTCGGCGACCCCGCGGATGTCGTATTCGCGGAAGATGCGGGGATTCATGATCCCGGGCCCGGTCACAGCAGATCCTCGCGGCCGGATCGGCGGGCGGCCTCGACCAGCTGGCGCACGTCCTGGGCGCGATCCTTGGGGATGACCAGCACGGCGTCCGCGGTGGCGATCACCACCAGATTGTCGACGCCCAGCACGCCCACGTAGGGGGCGCCCTCTTCGGCGACCACCACGCTGCCGCGGCCGTCGATCAGCGCCGCCGTTCCCACCACCACGTTGCCGTGGGCGTCGGGGCGGCGAATGGCCGGCAGCGCGGCCCAGCTGCCCACGTCGTTCCAACCGAAGTCGCCCGGCACGACGCGCAGGCCGGAGGCCTTTTCCATGATGCCGTTGTCGATCGATACCGCGGGCGCCTGGGCATAGTGCGCGCGCACGGCAGCGTCCAGGTCGGGCGCGGCGACCAGCGCGTCCAGCGTGCGACCCAGCTCTGGCAAGTGGCGGCGCGCCTCTTCGAACAGGCGCGCCGCGGTGAAGAAGAACATGCCCGAGTTCCACAGGTACTCGCCCGAGGCCAGGTAGCGCTCCGCGGTCGCGCGGTCGGGCTTCTCGACGAAGGCGGCCACCTGGTGGACGGCCAGGCCGGCGGCGCTGGTCCCGGGCGCGTCGGCGCCGTCCCCTTTGCACAGGGGGCCCAGCCGGATGTAGCCGAACCCGGTCTCGGCGTGGGCCGGCTTGATGCCCACGGTGGTGATGGTGCGGCGCGCTTCCGCCAGGGCGACCTTCACGGTCGCGGTGAAGCGCGCCTCATCGGCGATGTGGGGATCGGACGGCAACACCGCCAGCACCGCGTCGCCGCCGGCGCGGCGCGCCGCGACCGCAGCACCCAGCCCGACCGCGGCGGCGGTGTTGCGCGGCGCCGGCTCGGCGACCACGTTGCCGTCTGCCAACCAGGGCAGCTCGGCGCGTACCGCGGCCTCTTGATCGGCCGCGGTGACCACCAGGATGTGATCCGGGTCGACGAAGGACTTCGCCCGGCGCGCCGCGGCGGCCAGCAGCGATTCGTCGCCGCCCAGGCGCAGCAGCTGCTTGGGATGCCGCCGGCGGCTGGCCGGCCAGAGGCGGGTGCCCCCGCCGCCGGCGAGGATGATGGCGAAGGGCGCTGCCATGTTCGGCGCAACTTAGCACGGGTGGCCGCGCCGGCGGTGGGGGGCACCCGTGCGTGGGGATTCGCGGAGTTGGGCGGCGGCCGGCGGGGAGATAGTGATATCTTCGCCCACCGTGGCGGTATTGCCTGGAGGCCCGCTCCCCGGGGCGGGCGGAAACTGGTGGCTGGCGGGCCTCCTCTTCGGCGCCGCGCTCGGGGCG
>Ga0207701_10007659_pt1 | contig 10727 bp, 11 predicted proteins | sample KBSSwiSSwithPhiX_FD_184294 | JGI IMG/M metagenome (GOLD analysis project Ga0207701, IMG submission 184294) | Switchgrass rhizosphere bulk soil microbial communities from Kellogg Biological Station, Michigan, USA, with PhiX - S5 (SPAdes) (version 2) | ecosystem: Environmental > Terrestrial >...
GTCGATCGCGGCAAGAACCCGCCGCAGTCGTGCATGACCGAGGTCTACAAGGTGCCGGCGCCTGGTCTCGACCCGCGTGGTCTCGACGTCGATCGCAACGGCGTGGTGTGGACCGCCCTCGCGGCCAGCAGCCACCTCGCCAGCTTCGATCGCCGCAAGTGCAAGTCGCTGACCGGGGCGCGCAAGACCGACGGCAGCGATTGCCCGGAAGGCTGGACGCTCTATCTGACAGACGGTCCAAAGCTGAAAGGCACGAACATCCCGTCGGACTTCCACTATTACAACTGGGTGGATCAGTACAACTCGCTCGGGCTCGGGGAAAACAAACCGATAGCAACCGGATCGAACTCCGACTCGCTGCTCGTGCTCGATCCGCAGACGAAGACGTGGGTCACGCTGCGCGTGCCGTATCCGCTCGGCTTCTATGCGCGCGGTCTCGACGGCCGCATCGACGATGCGAAGGCCGGGTGGAAAGGTCGCGGGCTGTGGGCGAACTACGGCACGCACTTCGTGTGGCACATCGAAGGCGGCAAGGGCACCAAGGGGAAGATGGTGCACTTCCAGCTACGGGATAACCCGCTGCAGCGCTGAACCCAGGTTCAGCGTTCAAAGGGTGCAAAAGGTTCAGAAGGTTTCGTTCAGCAGGTTTCAAGTGAACCACATGAACGAGACCTCCTGAACCAATTGCACCATTTGAACCTCTTGAACCATCGCATGTTCATTTCAGTTCAGGAGTTCTTATGCGTGGTGTCCGGTTACTGATCATGGCAAGTCTGTTCGCGGGCGGCGCGCCGGCGCTGACGGCAGCACCGGCGAACGGTGCCATCGACATGCGCGAGACCGCCGGGCCGCTCGAGCAACAGGCCAAGGTGATCACGCAGTTGAATCAGCTGCCGAAGCGCAAGAGCACCGAATTCGCCGCCTATCCGTGGGAACTGCGGCGGATGGGGGCGCGGGCTGCGCTGTTCGTCCAGGTGACCGTCGACACTGCCGGCCGCGTGGTGGAGTTGCGCCGCGCTCAGGGTCCGCTGCTGCAGACGGCGATCGGATCGCCGACGGACGAAGCGGCCGGGAAGGCTGCTGTTGACGCCGTGCTGCGCTCCGTGTCGGAAGCGCTCAACGACTGGCGTTTCGAGGCGCCCGCCGCTGGTCCGGTCACGTTCCAGTTGTCGTTCGGTTTCGCCGGCGGGCAGGCCAGCTACGCACTGGCCGATCCGGCGGAAGTTCTGCCGAAGCAGCTCGCCGCGTCGGCATGGGCGTCTGCCACCGGCGCCATGCCGACGGGAGCGGGACTCAAGATTCCAAAGAAGACCAAGTATGTGAAGCCGGTCTATCCGAAGACCGCGATCGATTCGCGCGTGCAGGGCGATGTCGTGCTCGAGGTCGTCATCGACACCAACGGAGCCGTTGCAGACACGCGCGTCCTCAAGTCGATCCCGCAGCTCGATCAGGCGGCGATCGAGGCGACGCTGCAGGCGAAGTACCAGCCGGTGCAGGTCAACGGCATTCCCGTGCGCGTGCTTTCCACCGTGACGCACAGCTTCTCGTTCAAGACGAAGGCCGAGTAGCTGGATAGTTGGTAGTTGGCTAGTTAGATAGTTCGTAGTTGAAATCGGTGGGCACCCCTTTCAGGGGTGCCGCGAAGGGCGCCCGTGCGGCGCCCTTCGTCTGTACGTAGTGTCTTGACCTTCGCACACCGCGACGATAGGCTCCGCGCCATGAAGATCGTCGCCCGACTCCTCGTCGTCCTGTTCGTCACCGTTGGCCTTCGCGCGCAGGTGCAGCCACCGCCGGCACCGTGGCGCGGGGCGGGACCGACGCCGTGCGTCGGCAGCGACGGCGGCGTGATCAAGTGTCCGTCGTCGCCGGCGGCGACTGCGATTCGCGCCGGCCGCCTCTTCGACAGCAAGACGGGCCAGATCCGCACGAAGCAGGTGATCGTCATCGACGCCGGCAAGATCACCGCGGTCGGTCCCGAGGGCCAGGTCAAAGTGCCTGCGGGCGCACGCGTCATCGATCTGTCGTTGGCGACGGTGCTGCCGGGCCTGATCGACGCTCACACGCACATGTTCAACACGCCGAAGGACGGCATGACGCGCGAGCAGTCGACGCTGATCGCCATTCACAACCTGCAGGCGGACCTGCACGCCGGCTTCACGTCGGCCCGGGACATGAGCTCGCATGCGAACGGCTACGGCGACGTGGACATCCGCAATGCGATCAATGAGGGGCGCATCGACGGGCCGCGCTATCAGGTCGCCGGCCGAGGCATTGTCTGGGTGAACGCCGCCAATGCGGCACCGAACAATCCGCTCGCCAGCATCGTCGTTCGCAACGTCGATGAAGCGCGCGCGGCCGTTCGCGAGCACGTGGATCACGGCGTCGACTGGATCAAGCTGTTTCCGACGGGCGCGTACTCCTTTGCCGCAAACGGCGACGCCCAGTACGCGTTGACCTATCCGGCCAATGTGCTGCAAGCGCTCATCGACGAAACCCACAAGCTCGGACGCAAGGCCGCGTGTCACGTGCTCGGCGGCGAGGGTCAGAAGAACGCGATCACGGCCGGCTGCGACACGATCGAGCACGCGTTCGGTCTGACGCAGGGCGAGGCCAACCTGATCGTGCAGAAAGGACTCTCCTACGATCCGACCTTCGTCCGCTATCTCGAACCGTACATGGACGACAACGACACCAAGAGTACCGGCGGCAAGTTCCGCATGATTCCGATCTTCGAGCGAGCCGTGACGCTGGCCGCGGCCACGAAGGGGATGCGGATGATGCTCGGCAGCGGAGCCGACGGATCGACGTACGTGCATGGAACGCAGGCGCTCGACTTCGAGGCGTTCGTCACGCGCGCACACATGACTCCGGCGCAGGCGATCCAGGCAGGAACGATCAACAACGCAGCGGCGCTGGGCTGGAGCGATCGCGTCGGCTCGGTCGAAGCCGGCAAGTTCGCCGACATCGTCGCCGTGTCCGGCAATCCGCTCACCGACATCACGGAGCTTCAGCGCGTGACGTTCGTGATGAAGGGTGGAAAAGTAGTCCGAAGCGATCTGAAATGAGGCGCTGGGGAGTCCTCGCAGCGATCGCGTGGTTCGCCATCGCGCCTGATTCGATCGCCCAGTCCGGCAACACGTCATCTCAACCGACTCTGCGGTTCGACGTCACCTCAGTGAAGGAGAACCTCAGTGTCTCCGGTTTTCAGGCAGTCACGATCACACCCGATACGTTGAAGATGCCGAACCGAACCGTCATCGAGATGATCCAGTGGGCATACAACCTGCCCGCTCGCGACATCGTCGGGGAACCTGCATGGGCTCACAGTCGCCGATTCGACGTCGACGGCCGCGTCATCGGAAATATCGCAACAGTGACTCAACTTCGGGCGATGATGCGAACGCTTCTCGCCGAACGATTCGCGTTGCGTGCGGGCTACGAGAGCAAGATCGGACCGGTGTATGCGCTTACGATCAATCGATCAGGCGGGAAGCTCGGGCCGGGAATGCTCGCTTCAACCGCAAACTGCAAAACCGTGCCTGCAGACGGCTTCGTGCCGACTGTCGACAAGAGGGAGGGCGATGGGTTCTGCGGTATGAGCGTCGCCAGCAGCAATGGGTCCGTGATTTGGTTTGGCGGGCTTCGCGCGACCACCACAGAGTTGGCCAGAAGCTTGTCGCGTTATCTCGATCGGCCTGTCATCGACCAGACGGGTCTCACCTCCCCGTACGATTTCGTCGTGACGCCCATTCCCGCAGCGACGCCCAACACTGCGGCGGCTACCCCACTCACAGGCGCTGAAATCTTTACCGCGATCCAGGAACAACTGGGACTGCGGCTTCGACCGGACAATGGAGAAGTCGAAGTGCTAGTAATTCGCAACCTGGCATCACCGACGGAAAATTAGGTGTCGACAGGGGGAAATCGGGCGGAACGATTCATCCGCGCGTTTCCGTCGTCGCGTTCGAATTGCCTCGAATCGCTCGGTAGTTTTGAGCCGGTAGGATCGGCTGCCACAGTGATCAGTGGCGGCGATCCCTCGAGGCGACGCGATCAGCGAAGACTGTAAAAACGCGCTGGAGGCTTACCACCGGCGACGGCGCCACAAGAAGCAAGAAAGATAAACGTGTGCCTTCGGCAACGGCCGGAAGCGCGTTTTTTCCGCGGCGACGAGCGGGATCGTCCGCCGCTGATCACTGTGGTCCTTCTTTGTGGACAGGCCGACCTGAAGGTCGGCCTCTACTCTTCTTCGATCCCTTTACTGATGCGGAACACGTGGCCGTCCGGATGACGGACGTGCATCTCGCGGACGTTCCACGGCATGTCGGTCGGCGGCCACGTCACCTCGAGGCCCTGCTCGACGCACCGTCGATGAATCGCATCGACATCGTCCACCCAGATCGACATCCATGCGCCCTGGTCGGCCGCGTCGTTGTCGTTGGGGCCGAACGTCGCGGTCACGTCGCTCTTGCCGCGGCCGCCCTGCGCGCCCTCGCACAGAAAGATCTCGCACGGGCCGGCGCAGACGCCGCCGAAATCCGGCGGCTCGCCCCACGCCCACGCCTTCTCCCATCCGAGCTTTTCGAACCAGGCAAAGCTCTCTTCGATGTTGGAGACGTTGAGAATCGGTGTGAGCCGCTTCGGCTTCATAGCTACTTCTTACGGACGAACTTCATCAGCATCCCGTTGACTGAGTCTGCCACGTAGAGATCGTTGCGCGGGCTGATGGCGAGGAAATGCGCTTCGCCAAACTCGCCCGGGCCGGTGCCGGGTTTCCCCATCGCCGCCAGCACCTTGCCGTTCAGATCGAGCCGCAGCAGCTGGCCGGCGAAGCCGTTCACCATGTACGCCTCATCGCGGCCGAATGCCACGCTGCACGGCAGCCCTTTGTACTTCTGCTCGCGCACAAACGTGCCGTTGCTGTCGAACACCTGCACGCGCTGGTTCTCGCGATCCATCACCCACAGCAGACCCTTGCCGTCGATGACGATGCCGTGGGCGACCACGAACTGGCCAGGCTCCTTGCCCTTGCCGCCCCACTGCGTGATGAAACGGCCGTCCTTGTCGAACTTCAGCACGCGTGCGTCGCCGCCGGCGCCGGGCGTATGCCCCTGCGCGACGAAGATGTCGCCGTTGGCGGCGATCGCGACGTCGTTCGGCTGATTGAGGAGATGGGAGCCCGCGGTCTCGTTCCACTCGCCCGCCTGACCCTTCGTGCCGATCGTCAGCAGCACCTGTCCGGCTGGATTCAGCTTCACCACGGTGTGAGCGCCGACGTCAGTCGCCCAGAGATTGCCGTCGCGATCGATCTTCAACCCGTGCGAGCGGGTGAACATGCCATCGCCGAACGAGCGCACGAACCCGCCGTTCTCGTCGAACTCGAAGAAGGCCTGCGCCCCGCGCGTCAGGACATAGATGTGTCCGCGCGCATCGAACGCGACCGCTGCCGCGGCGCCCATTTTCGATCCTTCGGGCAACTTGATGGCGTCGGGCACGAACGTGTAGTCGAGCTCCGGCGCGGTTTCCGGAACAAGCAGCGCCGGGTCGGACGGCCGTTGCGCGAGAAGCGGGGCCGCCAGGAACAAACAGGCGAAGAAAACGAAGATTCGTTTCATGGATCGCTCCAGAGGGGTGCGACTATAACATCAGGGAACAGTCGGACCGCGACGGTGTCTAAGGTCTAGATTCGAAGGAGGCGGCATGTCTTTACTGCGCACCTTGCTCTGCGGTTTCCTGGGGGCCTTCCTCGTCATCGCCGGTCTGTCCGCGCAGGACGTGCGCGACACGATCGGGCCGATCGAAAAACAGGCGCAGGCCAACCCGATCACGCCCGAGAACCCGATCCCAAGACGGACGTTCTCGGTTCCTCCTGCCTACCCCGCCGAGGCAAGCGGGATCAACGCCGTGGGCACCGTCTCGCTCGTGGCCACCATCGACGAAACGGGTCGCGTCGTCGAGATCCGGAAGGCGCGCGAACCACTGGTGCTGACGCAGTCCACTCCCCAGAATCCGACAGCCGTGCGCCTTGCCGGCGAGGCGCTCGTGCGCGACGCCGCGGGCGCACTGCGCCGCTGGACCTACGACCCTCCGGCGAAAGGACCCCTGGCCTTCACCGTGTCGTTTTCGTTCAAGCCCGGCGCCGAGCCGGCGACGACACAGAGCGCCTCGGTTCCGCCATCTGGCGTGACGAACCTTTCGACCTTTGTGAGCACCCCTGGTGCACCTGGAGCGATGCAACCGGTGCGCGTGGGCGGCCAGGTCAAAGCGCCAACACAGATCAAGAAGGTGCAGCCGGTCTACCCTGCTGAAGCGCAGGCGGCCAAGGTCCAGGGCATCGTGATCATGGAGGCGACGATCGGAGTCGATGGCCGGGTGACCGACGCCAGAGTGCTGCGTTCGGTTCCGCTGCTCGATCAGGCGGCTGTGGATGCGGTCAGGCAGTGGGAGTACACGCCGACGCTGCTGAACGGCACCGCGGTTCCGATCATCATGACCGTCACGGTGACCTTCAACCTGGCGCCAGCAGCACCACCTGCCCCGCCGCTGAATTAGCTGGCTCTTTAGGCCCTTCGGCCTTCGGCCTTGGGCCTTGGGCCTATTTGATCAGCGGCTCGATCGCCGCGCGGACCCGCATCGCCACCTGGTACGGGTCCGTCGCCTGGACCTCGGGGTTGAACGTCTCGAACGAGACGGCGCCCGCGTACTTCTTCTTCTTCAGCGCCTCGATAATTCTGCGCAGCGGCGCGATCCCTTCGCCGGGGAACTTGCGGTCTGGCTGCCCCTGAATTTCGCGAGGCGGGTCCGCCGGTACATCCTCGAAGTGGAGGTGGTGCAGCTCACCGTCTCGCAACAACTCGAGGTCCTCGAACTTACTGATGCCGCCCCAGAAGTGGTACGTGTCCATCATCACTTTGTAGTTCGGATGGTTGGTTTCGCGCACCAGCTGCAGCGCCGTCGGCAGCGAGCCGGCAAACCGCGACGTACGGGCGTGCTCCAGCATCAGCGTCACACCGAACGGTTTCGCGATCTCCGCCGCCTCGCGCATGTTGTCGACGCCGCGCTTGTAGTCGTCCTTGGTATAGGTGCCGGTGCCGGCTGACGGCGTCACCAGGCGATCGGCGCCGATCGCCTGCGCCATCTCGACCTTCCACTTCAACTCTTCGATGCTCTTCAGGCGCTGATCGCCCGGCTCCATGAGGAAGAGTTGGTTGCTCGAAGAGGCCGCCAGCAATCCGAGTTCGTCGAGCAGTTTCTTCGCGGCGATCGGTCCGCCTTCTTTCTTGGCGAACTCCTGGACCTTGACGAGGTTCGGCTCGACGTAGCGGACACCGGCCTTCGCGTAGCCCTCCATCGCCTGGCGGAAGTCGAACCGATCGGAGCTCGCCTCGTGCATGCACACCGTCAGCCCGCTGCCGAGTCGCGGCGGCGGTACCGGAGTCTGCCCCTTGGACGCCGGAACCTGGGCGAAGGCGGCGCGCTGCGGGAACAGTAACGGAACGGCGGCCAGAGCGAGAAAGTGACGGCGCTTGAGTTCGTGCATGGCTACTATTGATTCCTCGTAGTGTCCGGCTTCAGCCGGACCTCAGACGTGGTCTCCGGCTTCAGCCGGACCAATTCTATGTTCGAACGCTACACCGAACGCGCCAGGCGGGTCCTCTTTTTCGCGCGCTACGAAGCCGGCCAGCTTGGCGGCCGCACGATTGACGCCGAGCACCTGCTTCTCGGACTGCTGCGTGACCCCGGAGGGCTGGCGGCGAAGATTTTCGCGCGCGCACACCTGTCGCTCGAGAACGTCCGGAGCGATGTCGAAGGGCGCACCGTCTTTCACGAAAGGCTGTCGACATCCGTCGAGATCCCGTTCAGCGCGGAGTCGAAGCGAATACTCGAATACGCCGCCGAGGAATCCGGCGGCCTTCACCACACCCACATCGGCACCGAGCATCTCCTGCTCGGCCTCCTGCGTGAAGAGCGCAGCGCCGCCGCGTCGATCCTGACGGACAACGGAATGCAGTTGCAGACGGTCCGCGAGGACATCGTGCAGTGGCTCGGTGAAAAGACTGATCCCGATTCCCCGGACGGCTAAGTGTCGAGCTGAAAACACGAAGGGCCGGCAGACGCCGGCCCGGACTTGCCACTCACGTGTGACGTGTCAGTTGTGACTCGTCACTTCTTCAACGGCTCCGCATTCACATCGCGAACCGGGAGGCTGCGATCCGGCGCGCCGTAGACTTCCATCCGTGTCGGACGCGGTGGCACCGGCAGGCCGCGGGCGCGAAGTTCCGCTTCTTCCTTGTCGTAGATGCGCTCGCTGCGCAGGCCGTGCTCGACCGCCGTGTTCCCCTCGTGGCAGCTGTACTCGTAGACCTCGGGGTAATCCGGCTGCGTGGTGAGCATGTAGCGCATCGTGAACGGTGCGGTCACCATCTCGGGATCCTCGACGCGCAGCTTGTATTCGATCATCTGCGGATCGACGCGGGTAAACCACTCGGTCAACTTTGTCGTCGCGCTCGGCGGCACGCCGCCGATGGCCGGGCCGCGCTCGTCGAAGTTGGTGGTCTCGACCACCAGCGTGTCGCCTTCCCAGTGGCCGCGCGAATCACCAAGCCACTGCTTCACCCTCGACGCCACATGCGGCCGGTTGTCGAGATAAATCACGCGCGAATCGTGAATCATCTCGTAAGTGATGACCACTTCGTTCGGGCTCTGGGCGAAGCGAACTCCGTTGCCATAGAGCACGGGCGTGATGCTCGAGATACCGCGCGTGATGCAGCGGTCGTAGAGCGAGAAGTCGTCGAAGCCATTGAGCGGCCGGGTGCCGAAGGTACCGATGCCCGCCTGCGCCTTCTGGAGCGCCTGTGCTTTGGCCGTCAGCGCGGGCCGGCGTCCATTGGCCGGCTCGATGACGATCGACGTGTAACCGAAGGTGCGAATGCCGAACTCGTTGCGCAGGAATGATTCCTGATTCACCGCGCCGAAGCGGCTCGCCTCGTCGCCGCTGGCGCGCTGCAGGAACTCTTCAGACGTCAACGAGAGACGATCCGCCTGCGCGGGATTGCGATCCTGCGGAACACCACGCATGTCGTCCGTCGAGAACGTGCCCTGCAGGTCCGGATGCCCCCACGGCGTGCGCGGCGCCTGCCAGTTTGGATCCTTGGCCTTTGCAGCGGTCGTTTCGGCTGGAACCGAACGCACCGCCGAGGGCGTTCTTCCGCGGCCGCCGCCGCGACCGCCACCACCACCGCGACCGCCCTGTCCCTGTGCTGCCGGTGCAACACCGGGCGCCTGTTGCTGTGCAGTAAGAATGCTGAGCGATGCGCTCACGAGCGCCGCGCTTGCGACGCACGTGATGATGATTCGTTTCATAAGCGGGAAGAATACCTCAACGAACCTCGTACCGGTCCGCCAGCACCGCGAGGTGGTGCTCGGTATGACCGAGGACAATGTAGAGAAGTGCACGCGTGGACATCGGCGCATCGTTGCACGTACCCACGTTGGCCCATCCCGTCTCCGGCAGACTCGACGCCAGCGCCATCGTCGCCGCCCGGACGACCGACCATTCCGCCAGCACATCGCTGAACCGCCGGCGATCCGATTGTGCCGCTTCGGCGTAGTCGTTCTCCTCGAATCCCGGCAGCGGCGTCCGATCGCCGCGTCCGATCCGGAGCATGCGGTACGCGAACACGCGCTCCGCATCGGAGAGATGGTTGATCAGCTCCTTGATGCTCCATTTGCCTGACGCGTAGCGGAACGCTCCCTGCTCGTCCGTCAGTTTCGACAGTCGCGCGACAACGCGCGCGCGCTGCGCCGCCAACTCTGCCAGCGGTTCGTCAACGTCGCGCACTCGAGCGACATATCTCTCGAACGCGCTCGCGTACTCGCGCGCGTCCGGCGCACCTATCGCACCCATCGCACCTCCCGCACCCCTCGCACCCTATCGCCTCCCATCGTACCAGGGAAAACTTTCCCTCGAACTGCGCAACGTCCGTCCCGCGGTGAGTGCGGTCCTGATCCAGAACAGCAGCATCTCACGCACGGAATAGAGATGCGCCTTGCGATGGCTCGTCAGCATCGGGTGACGGTCCAGGATCACGATCGATTTCCCGCGGCGACGCGCGAGCCGCTTCAACCGGCGGAACAGATTGATCTCCTCCGCCGCATACAGTTTGTCGGTGAAGCCGCCGATCTCCCGGAAGGCAGCGGTCTCACAAAAGATGAACGACCCGGCCGCCCACTTCAGCCTGCGGCTGAGGAAGTTCCACCATCCGACGACGGCGTCGTACAGGATCCCTTTCACGTCCACACGCACCGTCGATCCGCCGGCCCGTTGGGACGGATAGCAAGATTTGATATTGGCTCTACTGGGATCAATCGGCACGTTTCCTCGGTGCGCCTCCTCTCCAGATAGGAGGCGCATCCTCCCTAGAGAGGATAGACAAGCTGGAGCGCAGGCGCTAACCTCATTGAACAAGTAAAACATTCTCCTTCAGGACAGAACCCAGACGAGAGGGATTGGCATGCCATGGGCTTGAAAGATCTGATCCGAGTTCTCATTGTTGACGACCATTTTGTCGTCCGTGCAGGAATCTATCATCTCTTGAAGGGCGTGTCCGGCATGGTCGTGGTGGGTGAGGCGGAAAATGGGCTGCAAGCGGTGGAGGAGGCGAAGCGCTGCGCTCCGGACGTCATCCTGATGGACCTCTGCCTCCCTCAGCTCGACGGCGTGGAGG
>Ga0207701_10007660_pt1 | contig 10725 bp, 11 predicted proteins | sample KBSSwiSSwithPhiX_FD_184294 | JGI IMG/M metagenome (GOLD analysis project Ga0207701, IMG submission 184294) | Switchgrass rhizosphere bulk soil microbial communities from Kellogg Biological Station, Michigan, USA, with PhiX - S5 (SPAdes) (version 2) | ecosystem: Environmental > Terrestrial >...
CCACCGCCCGTGCGGTTCTCGATGACGATCGGCTTGCCGAGCCGCTCCTTGAGCTTCGGCTCGAACTGCGCGCGCGCCAGGATGTCCATCGCGCCACCAGCCCCCAACGGGAGAAGCAAGGTGATCGGCCGGGACGGGTAGTCGTCGGCGCGGACCGTGGAGTTTCCAACCAACGACACGCCGGCGATCAATACCGCGGCGAAGCGCACAAAACGCATTGCATTCCTCCCCGCCGGATTTTTTGCTCGCAGCGTCCGGCCGGTCAGGACAGTAGCGCGCTTTACCGTTGCTGGGGAGACGAGCCCGAGCGCTTACTGCGTCCCGGCAAGTCCGGCCTGTGCCACAACCTTGCCCCAGCGTTCCTTCTCGGTGGCGATGAACTTTGGCAGCTCCGCCAGCGGCGGGCTCACCACCGGCACGACGCCAGTCCGGTTGACCGCCTGCTGCACGTCGGGCGATCCCATGATCGCCTTGAGGTCGTTATGCAGCCGCTCGACGATCGGTTGCGGCGTGCCGGCCGGGCCCGACACCATGAACCATCCCGCGGCGTCGAAGCCGGGCACGCCCGCCTCGTTGAGCGGTGGAATCTCCGGCGCGGTTGACCAGCGCACCAAGGTCGTGACGCCGAGCCCGCGGATCGCGCCGGACTGGATCAGCGGAACCGAAGGCACCGGATCGGAGAACATCATCTGCACGTGCCCCGCCACCACGTCCTTGATGGCTTCGGCGCTGCCCTTGTAAGGCACATGCGTCATCTCGATGCCGGTCATGCCCTTGAACATCTCGGCGTAGATGTGATGCGGCGAGCCCGGCCCGCCCGAGGCGTAGAAGATCTTGTTGGCTTTGGCGTAGGCGATCAGCTCCGGCACGCTCTTCACCGGCAACGCCGCATGGACGACCAGCACGAACGGCACGCGGCCAATGAGCGCCATCGGCGCGAAATCCTTGGTGGGATCGTAGGGCAGTTGCTTGTACATCGCCGCTCCGACCGCCATCGAACCGCTGCCGGGCATGCCGAGCGTGTAGCCATCCGGCGCGGCCTTGGCAGAGATCGCGGTGCCGAGCGTCGAGCCCGCGCCGCCGCGGTTCTCGATCACCACGGCCTTGCCGAGCCGCTCCGACATTTTGGGCGCTATGATGCGGGCGACGGTGTCGACCGCGCCGGCCGGCGCCCAGGGCACGATCAAGGTGACCGAACGGTTCGGATAGTCGTCGGCGCGCGCCGACACATTCTGGATAAATACGATTGCCGCCATGACGGCGACGCAACGAACGAGAACGAGCATGACTCCCCCCGGTGTCTGATGCATTGTCCGCCGGACATCTCCGGCATTCCCATCCTCTTTCCTGAATTCCCAACTCTTCCGGCCTCACCGAACCTATTGTGATTCCTTGATGCCGGCCGCCTCCACCACCTTGCCCCAGCGCACGATTTCCGACTTCACGAAGCCCTGCATCGCGGCCACCGAACTTGTTTCCATCGGCAGCAGGCTGAGCTTGAGGAGCTGCTGTTTGATCTCGGGCTTGGCGAGAATAGTCTTCAGCTCGCCGTGCAGCTTGTCGACCACCGTGGACGGCGACTTGCCGGTCGTCACCACCATGAACCAGGCCGCCACGTCGTAGCCGGCGACGCCGGCCTCGTTGATCGGCGGGATATCCTTATAGGCCGGGATGCGCGCCGCGGTGGTGACGCCGAGCGGTCTGACCTTGCCGCCCTGCAGCATTCCCTCCGCCGAGGCGAAGTCGCAAAACATGAAGTCGATATGTCCGGCCACGACGTCGTTGAGCGCCGGCACGCTGCCGCGATAGATGACGTGGGTCGCCTGCGTGCCGGTCATGGTCTTGAACAGCTCGGCGAACAGGTGGTGCGGCGAACCCGGTCCGGCGGAGCCGAACGTCAACTTGCCCTGCTTTTCCTTGGCATAGGCAATGAGCTCCGGCACGGTTTTCACCGGCATCGATGGATTGACGATCAGAACGAACGGACTTTGCGCCACCAGCGCCAACGGGACGAGCTCGGTGGTCGGATCGAACGACAGGTTCTTGTACAGCGACACGTTGATCGCCATCGGCGTCGATGTCGCCATCAGCAGCGTGTAGCCATCCGGCGCGGCTTTCGCGACCGAGTGCGAGCCGATGTTGGTGCCGGCGCCCGGACGGTTCTCGACCACGACCGGTTTGCCGAGCCGCTCCTCCAGCTCCTTGCCGAGCAGACGCGCCAGGAAATCGGTCGCGGCACCGGGGGTGAACGGCACCACCATGGTGAGCGGCCGCGACGGATAATCCTGCGCCCGGACCGGAACTTGCACGCCCATGCACGTGGCCAACGCGGCCGCGACCAGCGCTCCGACTTTCAGCACTTTCATTCATTGCCCCTTGTTCGATCGCTACTGCGATCCCGCGATGCCGGCGTCGCGCACCACCTTGCCCCAGCGGATGATTTCGGACTTCACGAATTCCTTCAGCTCGTCGATGCCCCGGTTTTCCAATGGCAGAAATCCATACTTGAGCGTCTGTTCCTTCACCTCCGGCATCGCCAGCACGGCCGTGATCTCGGTGTTGAGCCTGTCGAGAATGGGCCGCGGCGTCTGTGCTGGAGCAGCCATGGCCTGCCAGGACACCGCTTCATAGCCCGGCACCGCGTCGCCGAGCGGCGGAATGTCGGGGAACGACGGATGCCTTGTCTTGGTGGAGATGCCGAGCGGACGCACCCGCTTGGCCTCCAGCAATCCGGTTGCCGGACCAAGATCGGAGAACATCATCGGGATATGGCCGGCGACGAGGTCGTTGAGCGCCGGCAGGCTGCCGCGATAGGGCACATGCGATGCCTTCATCCCGGTCACGCTCATGAACAATTCCATGAACAGATGATGCGGCACGCCGGGGCCGGCCGATGCGAATACCATCTTATCCGGATTGGCCTTGGCGTAGGCCAGCAGATCCGCCACCGACTTCACCGGCAGATCGACATTGACCATCAGAACGAAGGGCGTGCCCGACAGCAATCCAATCAAGCTGAAGTCGCTGGTCGGGTCATAGGGCAGGTTCTTATAAAGCGAGACATTGACCGCCATGGTCGGCGCCGGCGCCATCAGCAGCGTGTAGCCGTCCGGACTGGATTTCTGCACGTAGGTCGCGGCGATGATGGAGCCCGCGCCCGGCTTGTTCTCGATCACGAAGCTCTTGCCGAGCCGCTGCTCGAGCTTGCCGGCGATCAGCCGCGCCATCTGGTCGACGCCGCCGCCGGGCGCGAACGGCACCACCAGCGTGATCGGCCGGGCCGGATAATCCTGCGCCGCCGCAACCGGCGCGAACACCATGCCCACGAACACCACCCCAGTGAGCACAGCGAGCAGAATACGCGCGTGGCGCATGCGTGCCTCCCCGTCGCCGCCGGGCCTTCGCCCTTGTTGCCGGAAGTCTGCGTTATTTACCTCAGCGCGACAATCAGATCGTTCAGTGCCGCGCCACGGAAGGCGTGAGGTTTCTCAATGCCTTAACCCGGCCGATGCCCGACCCGATCCGCAGACATGTGACCGGGAATGCGGCGCCACGAGATTTGCGATAACAGGCTGGCCGCCGGCGGGCGCGGCAACCCTGGATTCCCCCAATTCTTGACAGTTTTGCACCTGCCCGCCATAAGTTCGGCCATTGGCGCGGGCAGTTCGGCCCGCGCGAATTGTTACGGCGCTAAGCGCCTGTAACCACACATCAATCGACTGGAAAAAGCCGGCCCGGATAATCCGAGTGCTGGGGTCGAACGCGGGAAAAAACGATGTTCGCAGTCATCAAAGCCGGCGGCAAGCAGTACCGGGTCGCCGAGGATCAGGTCCTCAAGGTCGAGGGCGTCAAGGGCGAGCCGGGCACCATCGTGCAGCTCAGCGACGTCATCATGCTGGGCGGCGACACGCCGCAGCTCGGCTCACCGATGGTCGAGGGCGCAAGCGTCGCGGCCGAGATCATCAGCCACGGCCGGGGTCCGAAGGTCATCGCCTTCAAGAAGCGCCGCCGCAAGAACTCGCGGCGCAAGCGCGGCCACCGGCAGGATTTCGTGCTGATCCGCATCTCGGAAATCCTGACCCAGGGCGCCAAGCCGACCAAGGGTCCGAAGCCGAAGCCCGAGGCGAAGGCCAAGCCCGCCACCGACGACGGCGCGGAGGACAAGCCGAAGACGAAAAAGAAGGCCGCCAAGAAGCCGGCGGCAAAGTCCAAGCCCGCAGCCAAAGCAAAGGCCAAGGGAAAGAAAAAGTAACCTCAAGCCTGCAAAAGCGCATTTTGTTGCGCCGGCGGGCTGGAGTTTGCAGCGTCCATCAATATTTGTGTGATGATTCCGTCGCGGAATCGCGGTATAAGGTAAGCGAGTTAGGAACAAGGCTATGGCTCACAAGAAAGCAGGCGGATCTTCCCGGAACGGCCGCGACTCGGCGGGCCAGCGCCTGGGCATGAAGATGTTCGGCGGCCAGGCCGCCGTTGCCGGCAATATTCTCGCGCGTCAGCGCGGCACCACTTGGCATGCCGGTCAGAACGTCGGCATGGGCAAGGATCACACCCTGTTCGCGCTGGTCGATGGTCGCGTGTCGTTCAAGACCAAAGCCAAAGGCCGCGTATTCATCTCCGTCCTTCCGGCGGTGGAGGCTGCGGCAGAGTAAGACGGTAGAACCATAGTGGGTCTGCCGGTGTCTGTTCCGAACCGGCGGGGCCCAGGGGCTCTTTAAGGGGGAGACGGACACCGTCTCCCCCTTAAGCATTTCAAAGGAGCCTGTGCCATGACACTTCAAGAAATACCCTCGGAGCAGTTTCGCGAAAGAAGTATCCCCGTCCTCGAGACCGAGCGGCTGGTTCTGCGTGCGCCGCGGCTTGGGGACGCTAAAACGGTTGCCGTGCTGGCGAACGACCGCCGCATCGCCGAGAATACGGCACGCATTCCGCATCCGTACCGCATGGCGGACGCCGAGGACTTTATCGCCACGGCCAACCTCGGCAACGAAGCCGTGTTCTTCATCGCCCTGCGCAACGGTGCGTTGATCGGCGCCTGTGGTTTCACCCAGGTTGACCGCCACCCGCCGGAGATCGGCTACTGGCTCGGCGTCAAGCACTGGGGCAAGGGCTACGCCACCGAAGCGGTGCGCGCGATGATCGATCACGTCTTTACCGATCTCGACTGCGAGGCGATCCAATCTTCGGCCCGCGTCACCAATCCGGCGTCGCGTCGCGTGTTGGAGAAGTGCGGCTTCCAGTGGACCGGCGCGGGGCTGCAGCGCATCCGCGCGATCTCGAGCTCGGCGCCGATCGACCGCTTCCGCCTCGACCGTGGCCTGTGGGCCTCGCTGAAAAGCTGGGGCGCATCGAAGCGCGTGGTCGCCTGAAGCGCAAAGCCTCGTCGCCCTACCGGCGACGAGGCCATTGGTTCCACGCATACCACGCGACCCATAGGCGCGGTGAATGCATGCGTGCGCCGTTGACTTCGTACGCCTTCAGGACCAGCTTTGTATTGCGTGACGCGCGTCGCCGAGGCGACCGCACCAAAGCAAAAACTGCACAACGGAGGTCACCATGACGCCACCGGGTCAGTACCGCCGCTAACCGCCATCGCTGACGTTTGGACGATCGCATAGCGGCAACCTCACGAACGGCATCCCGGGGAGCGGACATAAGCGGGCCGCATCAGTAAGGCATGGCCCCTTGTCCCTCCCGGGCGCTGCATCCGTCCAAAGCTATCTCCCCACCACGAAACGAAAACTCCAATCCTGCGCACAGTGCGGGATAGGTCTTCTACGAACGGCTGGCGCCACGTGAGATTTTGCGTGAAAATGTGCTCCGCGTGGCAGGCTATTTCGCCAGGGAGCACGATATGGCTTACGAGCTCGACCAGTTCATCGCCGACTGCCGCAATTTCCTCAAGCGCGACCCCGGCCCGGCCGGCCGCGAGCAGGTCCGCGCCCATCTTGAGCGGCTGTTGAGCAACAACGACTTCGTCGAGAAATACTGCGGCGACGACGTCGAACGCGGGTTGAAGGTTCTCTATGAGGACCCGGAGCTGAAGTTCCAGGTGCTCGCCCACATCAACGACAAGGCGCGCGTCTCGCCGCCACACGATCACGGCGAGTCCTGGGCGATCTACGGTCAGGCCAAGCGCTGGACCGACATGATCGAGTGGAAGCGCGAGGACGACGGCAGCGACCCCAAGCACGCCAAACTGACGCCGGAGAAGAAGTACCGGCTCGAGCCCGGCCATGCCGGCATCTATCAGGACGGCAAGATCCACTCGATTGATTATCCCGACAAGTCGCGCTTCGTCCGCGTGACCGGCGTCAACCTCGACAAGATCAATCGCATCCGGATCGACCTGAAGTCCGGCGAGGTGCATCAGATGACGCCGCAGCAGGCGACGTAGCGCGAGGCTACCCAAAAATCGTACTGTCATGGCCGGCTGATTGCCGGCCATTTCTTTCGAGGACCCGATGTCGCCGCAAACTCAGGCGAAGCCGCTCGACCCGTATGCCGTCAAAGCCATGCTTTCCGACGGCCGCGAGTTGGCGCTGATCGATCTGCGCGAAGAGTTGATCTTCTCGCGCAATCACCTGTTGTGGGCGCGCTCGATCCCGCTAAGCCGGCTGGAGCTGCGCTTCGCGCGTCTCGTGCCGCGCAAGGACACCCGCATCGTGCTGTGCGACGACGGCGACGGCCTGGTCGAGCGCGCCACCAACATCCTCGCCGCCGCGGGCTATACCGACATCGGTTATCTGCAAGGCGGCGTCGCTGCTTGGGAGAAGGCCGGCCTCGAACTGTTCTCCGGCGTCAATGTGCCGAGCAAGGCGTTTGGCGAGCATATCGAGCACGCCAGCGGGACGCCGAGCGTTTCCGCCCAAGAGCTCGACAGCCTGATGCGAAGCGGCACCGACATGGTCGTGGTCGACAGCCGGCCGTTCGATGAGTTCCAGCGCGTCTCGATCCCGGGCGCCACCAACGTGCCGGGCGCCGAGCTGGTGCTGCGCATCCACGACATCGCGCCCTCGCCCAATACCCTGGTCGTCGTCAATTGCGCCGGCCGCACCCGCAGCATCATCGGCGCGCAATCGCTGATCAATGCGGGCCTGCCGAACAAGGTCGTGGCGCTGCGCAACGGCACCATGGGCTGGAGCCTCGCGGGCCTGATGCCCGACAGCGGCAAGACCAAGCGGTTCACCGACCCATCGACCGATGGTCTCGCCCGGGCCAAGGCCGCGGCCGAGCGCGTCGCCAAGCGGTTCGGCGTCATGCGAATCGACCTCAAAGCACTGGAGAGCTTCCGGGCCGACGCCACCCGCACGCTCTATGTGTTCGACGTCCGCGATCCGACCGATTACGCCGCCGGACATTTTCCCGGCGCGGTCAACGCGCCCGGCGGCCAGCTCGTGCAGGCCACCGACCAATACGCCGCCACGCTCGGCGCCCGCCTTGTGCTGATCGACGACCGCGAGGTGCGCGCGGTGATGACCGCATCCTGGCTCAAGCAGATGGGCTGGCGCGATGTGTTCGTGCTGGCCGCGAGCGGCAGCGAGAAAGGCCGCCCGCCGACGCCGGTGCTCGGCCCGACACCGCCGCCCGAGCGCGCCATCGAGGCTGCGGCGTTGTCCGAGCTGGTGGCTAAGGACCGCGTCACCGTGATCGATCTTTCGCTCAGCCCGGCCTACCGCAAGGGCCATATCCCGGGCGCCTGGTTCGCCATTCGCACGCGGCTCACGCAGGCGCTGGCGAAGATCCCGATCAACGGCGAACTGGTGTTGACCTCGGAGGACGGTGTGCTCGCGGGCCTCGCGGCGTCAGAAACCCGCAACTCCGCCCGCTATCTTCGTGGCGGCAACGCCGCCTGGCAGACCGCCGGCTTGCCGCTCTCGACCGACGCCCGCATGGCGGACGAGCCGCTGGATTACTGGCCCAAGCCCTATGAACGGCCCGGCAACACCACGGACGCCATGAACGAATACTTGTCCTGGGAGGTCGATCTCCTGCCGCGCATCGAGCGCGACGGCACCACGCGGTTCACCACGCCGGTCTGACCGCTGGGATCAGATTCGTGGCAATTGAACCGACCGTGGCCCGCTCTTTTTTGGCATGATCTTTTCGGAAAACCGGTATCCACTTTTCCGGATCATGCCCTAGGTGCCCGCACGCGAGGTCGCTTCAAACTTCGCACCGAAGTCCGCAAGCTCATCGGCGCTGATGTCGCTGATTGCGATGAAGCGAAGCCCCTGCTGGGCCCAGCGCCGGATGTTGAAGCCCTGCACCATCTCATGACGCGCCGTGATCGGTTCGATGGCCAAGGCCTGGGCCACAAACAGGTTGATGACGTGAACCCGGCGCCGATAAACGATCGCGGCCACCGCCTTGCCGTCGATGTAGTCGAGCCGTCCGCCAAGCAGGGTGAAGCCCTGCGCGGTGAGGTCCGCGACCGGAGGCGCGACCGCAAGTTTGCCGTTGAACCATGGTTTGACGGTGTGCTGGTCGGTCGACGGCACGTCGGTCAGATGGTCGGCTTGTAACGAGCGCAGATGCGCCGACACCACGTCGCCGAGAATGCGCTGGTCCTCGTCCGAACGCACCACCACAAACAATACGCTGGCGGCGGCCGCCGCTGACAGCGCCGTGCCAAACGCAAACCCCTTCAGCAGCGAGCGGCGCGACGGCGCCGGCACGCGAGCTGGCGCCGCCGGAACGATCGCATCGATGCGGGCGCGCAGCGCCGTCGGCGCAGCGAAGCTCAAGTTTGCACCGGACATCGCCTGGCGCATCTCACGATAGTCCCGAAGCTGCGCGGCGCAGCGCGGACAACCGGCCAGGTGTGCCTCAACCTCGCGGGCGTGACTGGCGTCAAGCTCACCGTCGAGCAGTGCATGCAACAGCACGGCGGCGTCATCGCACGTCATCATTGTGCCTTCTCCTCGGCGGACAGCCACTCGGCGCGCAGGATCGCGCGGGCGCGCGCCAGCCGCGACATCACGGTGCCGACCGGCGCACCCACGATCTCGGCGATGTCGCGATACGCCAGGCCGTTGATCTCGCGCAGAACAATCGCCTCGCGAAAGACATCGGGCAACGCGCCCACCATGTCGCGGATCGATTGGTCGTCACAACGGCGCAGGACCTGCGCCTCCGGCGTCTCCGGCGCCTCGCTCCACAATGGCACCGCGTCCTCGGCGGTATCCTGAGCGAAGCGCCGCTGCGCGTAGGTCACTTTGCAAACATTGCGCAGAATGGCGAACAGCCACGGCCGCATCGCGCCGCCGCGGAACGTATCGAAATGCTTCAACGCCCGCAGGTAGCACTCCTGCACGGCGTCATCGGCATCGGCGGCGTTCCGCAGCAGATAGCGGGCGAGCGTATAGACCTCGTCGAGATGCGGCAGCGCCGCCTCCCGAAAGCGCCGCGCCCGCTCCGGATCGTGCACGTCACCGACCATTGCGCTGCGCGCCCTGCCCGACCGATGGCGCCCCGCAAGCATCATTGCGAAGCGCCGCTCCCCGCCGTCCCCTCTACCACGATGGTTCCCGTCATGTGCGGATGCAAGGAGCAAAAGTAGGTGTACTCGCCCGGTGTCGAGAATGTGAACGAATACGACTCATCGGTATCCATCACCTTCGATTTGAACAGCCGCTCCTTGGCGGCAACGGTGTGCGGAATGTCGTCACGATTGGTCCAGGTGACGGTGGTCCCAGCCTTGACCGTGAGGCGTCCTGGCTCAAACACGAAATTGTCGATCGTAACGGGGACGACGTTGTTCTGCGCCACCGATGGAGCAATGACGCAAGCGAGCGCCGCCCCCGTCACGAAGGCCATCAACTCGATCCGCATCGGCTCAACCCTGCAACGGCGTGTCGATGACGGCGAGGCGTTGGTCGCCGCGCTTGAAGGTCACGTTTCGGATGCCGAGCAGCGACCGGAGCTTGTCGTCGGCGACCTTCATCGGACCGGGCGACGGCGCGCTGCCTGGTGCGGGCTGCGGAAACGCCGTCGAGCGCGCCGTGTGAAACGCGACGTTGCCCTCGACCTTCTGCATCACCTGATGAATGTGACCGTTGAGCACGGTGACGGATCCGAAACCCTTCAGCATTTCCAGGGCGCGGGCGCCGTCTTCGGTGCCCCAGCCCCAGGTCTCGTACACCACCCAAAGCGGGATGTGGGCGAACAGCACGACCGGCGTCGAGGCGGTCTTGCCCTTCAGATCGTCGGCCAGCCACTTGAGCTGGTCCTCGCCGAGGCTGCCCATGCCGCCCGCCTTGAGGTTCTTGACGTTGACGAGGCCAACGAAATGCACGCCGCCGGCGTCGAAGCTGTACCAGCCGTCGCCCTTCGAACCACGGCCGTAACGCTCGCGGTAGAGCTTCGCTTCCTCATCAATGATGTCGTGCTCGCCGGGCACGTAGTGCACGTCGAGCTTGGACTGCGAGATGATCTTCTCGGCGTCGTCGAACTCCGCGACTTTCGACAAATGGGTAATGTCGCCGGTGTGGATCATGAACGACGGCTGCGCCGGCAATGCTTTGATGCGGCCGATCGCCTCCTCGAGCGTGCCCTTTGTGTTCGGGTTGGCGGGCTTGTCGAAGCCCATGTGGCTGTCGCTGATCTGCATGAAGGTCAGGCCCGGCGCTTCCGCAGCCATCGCCTGATCGACCAGGCCAAGCGAGCGCGGCACGCCCCCCGAGACCGTCCAGAGCAGGCCGGTGCCCGCCCAGGTCATGCATTCGA
>Ga0207701_10007662_pt1 | contig 10724 bp, 14 predicted proteins | sample KBSSwiSSwithPhiX_FD_184294 | JGI IMG/M metagenome (GOLD analysis project Ga0207701, IMG submission 184294) | Switchgrass rhizosphere bulk soil microbial communities from Kellogg Biological Station, Michigan, USA, with PhiX - S5 (SPAdes) (version 2) | ecosystem: Environmental > Terrestrial >...
GGCCCCTCCGGAGCAATGGGCCGACCGCGAAGGGCGCGCACATCTCGACCGGAGCGCCAATTGACTTCCGCCCTCCCCTCCCTTATCGGCCCGCTGCAACAGCGGCTGCCCAAACGGCGGCCCTTTTTTCTTTAGATTTTGAGAGAATGAGCGATGAAGCGCACCTTCCAGCCGAGCAACCTCGTCCGCAAGCGCCGGCACGGCTTTCGGTCGCGCATGGCGACGGTGGGCGGCCGCAAGGTCCTGAACGCACGCCGCGCCCGCGGCCGCAAGAAGCTCAGCGCCTAAAAATCCTCCGCAAGCGCTCGGATTTCCTCGCTGCGAACGCCGGTCGGCGCGCGGCGACGCCGGGCTTTGTCCTTCTCGTCCGCCACCGGAAAGACGGCGATCCGCTGAAGCGGATCGGCTATACGGTGAGCAAGAAAGTCGGCAACGCCGTCGTGCGCAACCGCATGAAGCGGCGCTTCCGGGAGCTTGCGCGCGAGATCATCCTCAGCCGTGGCCATCCCGGCTCCGACCATGTCATGATCGGTCGGTCAGGCGGGATCGAGCGCAAGTTCAACGACTTGCGCCAGGACCTGACGCTAGCGCTCGAGAAGGCTCGGCCATGATCGCCAAGCTGCTCATCCTCATCGCGCGCGGCTGGCAAAAGGGCCCCTCAAAGGTGCTCCCGCCGAGCTGCCGCTATCAGCCAAGCTGTTCAGCCTATGCGATCACCGCACTTCAACGCTATGGCGCGGCCCGCGGCAGCTGGCTCGCAATCAAGCGGATCATGCGCTGCCATCCCTGGGGCGGCCAGGGTTACGACCCAGTCCCTTAAGTCCCATCGACGAGGATCATAAGTGAACGAGAACAAGAACCTGATCCTCGCGGTCGTCCTGAGCGCGCTCGTGCTTCTGGGCTGGAGCCTGCTGTCCGAGAGGTACGCGCCTTCGAACCCGCCGCCGGTGAAGGTGGAGGATGGCAAGGTGAAGCCGATACCGCAGCCTGAGGCCGGGCCGGTCGCGCAGACGCCGGCCACTATGCGCAACCGGGGCGTCGTTCTTCGCGAAACGCCGCGCGTCCGCATCCAGACGCCGAGCCTCCAGGGCTCGATCAACCTCCAGGGCGGACGGATCGACGACCTCGTGCTTGTTCGCGAGCGGCAGGGCATCGCCAAGGACTCGCCGCCCGTGCGGCTCCTTTCGCCCGCCGGCGCTCCGCAGGCCTATTTCGCTTCGTTCGGCTGGAGCGGCCAGGGCGTTCAGACGCCGCCCGCCGACGCCCGCTGGACCGCCAGCGCCCCCGTCCTCTCGCCGGGGCGACCCGTCACATTGAGCTGGACCAATCCGACCGGTCAGCGGTTCGAGCTTATCTATTCGGTCGACGACAATTATCTCTTCACGGTCCGGCAGCGGGTCGAAAATCCGACCGGCCATGCCGTTGCCGTCAGGCCGTATGGGCTCATCAGCAGAGCCACCAAGTCGCACGACCCCGACACATGGACTGTCCACGTCGGTCCGATCGGAGTCTTCAACGACGCGGCCAATTACGACGTCGACTTCTCCACACTCGACGAAAATCCGAAGCATTTTTCGACCAACGGAGGCTGGCTCGGCTTCACCGATAAATATTGGCTGACCGCACTTGCCCCAGCGGGCAACCGCAGCTTCGCCGCGACTTTCCGCAAGGGCCCGAGCGGGGCTTACCAGGCGGATTTCTCGGATGCGCCCGTGATCGCGGAGCCGGGCAAGGCTGTCACCACGGAAACCCGCCTGTTCGCCGGCGCGAAGAGCAAGGTGCTGCTCAACCAGTATGAGGACCTCGGCATCCCGAAGCTGTCCAAGGCGATCGACTGGGGCTGGTTCGAATGGTTCATGCGGCCGATTTTCGATCTTCTGAACTGGCTGTTCACGCATATTGGCAATTTCGGCGTGGCGATCATCTGCCTGACCTTGATCGTTCGCGGCATCATGTTCCCGATCGCCGACAAGCAGTTCAAGTCGATGGCTGCGATGCGCAAGGTCCAGCCCAAGCTCAAGGCGATCCAGGAGCGCTTCAAGGACGACAAGCCGAAGCTGCAACAGGAAATGCTGAAGCTCTATCAGCAGGAGAAGATCAATCCTGCAGCCGGCTGTCTTCCGATCCTGCTCCAGATTCCGATCTTCTACGCGCTCTACAAGGTGCTGCTCGTGTCGGTCGAAATGCGGCACCAGCCCTTCGTGCTGTGGATCAAGGACCTCAGCGCACCCGACCCGCTGACACCGATCAACCTGTTCGGTCTGCTTAACTTCACGCCGCCCTACTTCCTGATGATCGGAATTCTCCCGATCCTGCTCGGCGTGACGATGTGGCTCCAGTTCAAGCTGAACCCGGCTCCGATGGACCCAATGCAGCAGCAGATCTTCTCGATCATGCCGTGGGTGATGGTCTTCGTGATGGCGCCGTTCGCAAGCGGTCTGCAGCTCTACTGGGTGACCAGCAACATCCTGACGATCGCGCAGCAGTGGTGGCTGTACAAACGGTACGGGCTGCACTTCTCGGACACGCATCCGGCGACGACCTGAGGTGGCACAGGAACAGGACGAGATTGTCGAACGCGCCCGCAAATTATTTGCGGGTCCGGTCGAGTTCCTGAAGTCGGCACCCGGGCTGAAATTCCTGCCCGATCCCAATTTTCCGGAAATTGCATTCGCGGGCCGCTCGAATGTCGGGAAGAGCTCGCTCCTCAACGCTCTCACGAACCGAAAGGGTCTTGCACGGACATCCAACACGCCGGGCCGGACCCAGGAGCTCAATTTCTTCGACGTCGGCAGTCCCCCGCAGATCCGCCTGGTGGACATGCCCGGCTACGGTTTTGCCGAGGCGCCTAAGGATTTGGTGAAGCGCTGGCGGTTCCTGGTGAACGACTTCCTGCGTGGCCGCGCGGTACTCCGGCGGGCGATCGTCCTCGTCGATTCCAGGCACGGCCTGAAGCCGGTGGACCTCGAGATCATGGAAATGCTCGATACAGCCGCGGTGAATTATCAGCTCGTCCTGACCAAGGCCGACAAGGTGAAGCCGACCGAGCTCACGAAGACGCTCGAGCGGACGACGGAGCAGTCAGCCAAGCATGCTGCGGCGCATCCGCATCTGATCGCGACGTCGAGCGAAACCGGGCTGGGCATTGCCGAGTTACGAACTGCAATCTTCGAAGCAGCCACGTCCTAGGAGAGTCCCATTGATCAAGCTCATCGTCGGCAATCGCGCCTATTCGAGCTGGTCGATGCGCGGCTGGCTGGCGGTGAAGCATTCGGGCGAGGAGTTCGAGGAGCTCGTCGTGCCAATGTTCGACGAGGAATGGGAGAAGCGCCGCGAAGGCGACGAGTTCGCACCCTCGCTCGGCAAGGTGCCGATCCTCTGGGACGGCGATTGCGTGGTCTGGGACAGCCTCGCCATCGTCGAGTTCCTCGCCGACCGGCACGGCAAGGAGACCTATTGGCCGCAGGATGAGTCGGCGTGCGGAATGGCACGATCCATGGCGGCGGAGATGCACTCCGGCTTTTCGAACCTCCGGCGGGACCTGCCCATGAACGTCCGCAAGACCTTCCCGTTCAAGCCGTTGTCCGACGAGGTCCGGAACGAGATCGAGCGGATTCTACAGCTATGGGCGCAGGCCCGGGCGCGCTTCGCCGGGACCGGCCCGTTCCTGTTCGGCGACTGGTGCGCCACCGACATGATGTACGCGCCGGTCGTCACGCGTTTCATCACTTATTCGGTACCCCTGCCGCCTTTCGCCGAGCTCTACATGAAAGCGGTGCTCTCCCATCCGCACGTCATCGAATGGATCGACAAAGCCCAGGATGAGCCCTGGGTCATCGAGCAGTACGAGCACGAGCCCGCCTAATAGGCAGATCCGTCCTTGTGGACGTAGCGGTTGTCGACAGTGAAGAGCATGTCGATGTCGGAATAGCCGCCGCCGGTATTTGTCCCTCCGCCGACCACCACGAATGAGCAGTCGCTCTCGCTCTCGTTGCGAAGATGATGGCCGTTGCCCGTGCCTTTGGGCCAGGCGGCAATGTCGCCTGCGCGGAGGATTGTGCGCCCTTCATCTTCGACGAGGACGGCCTCGCCCGTGAGCATTACCAGGAGCTCATCCTCGCCGTCGTGCCAGTGTCGCTGGCTCGACCATGAGCCAGACTTCAGGACGACGTGGCTGGCTGCAAAATCCGTGAGCCCGGTCGCGGGCGCGAGCCGGCGGTACCACCGGCCGGCGACCTCCCGATCGAAAGGCGGCGGGTATCCGGTGCGGTTCACCTGCTCGATCGACTCAAGGTCCACCTTGGGCATCCCACGCTCCTTTGCTACGCCGCCTGAATGTCGGTCGATCCCATCGCGCTTGCGCGTGACCTTATCAACTGCCCAAGCGTAACACCGGCCAGCGGCGAGGTATTCGACGTGCTGGAAGCGGCGCTGACGCCGCTGGGCTTCACAGTGCACCGATTCGTGCTGGGCGAGCCGCCGGACGGACCGACGGAGAATATGGTCGCCATCCGGGGCGAAGGCGGCCCCCATTTCGGATTCGCGGGGCACCTGGACGTCGTGCCACCCGGCGATGGCTGGAGCACAAACCCGTTTCAAACCGTCATCGAGGATGGTGTTCTTGCGGGGCGCGGGGCAGTCGACATGAAGAGCGCCATTGCCGCTTTCGTCGCGGCCGTGTCACGCGTCGATCAGAACAGCGGGACGACCTCCCTCCTGATCACCGGCGACGAGGAAGGTTACGCGACCTACGGAACGCCGCGCATCATCGACTGGCTGAAGGAGCGGTCGATCCGGCCGGACATGATCCTGATCGGCGAACCGACTTCCGTCGAGCGGCTAGGCGATACAGTGAAGATCGGCCGCCGCGGGTCGGTCAACATGTGGATCGACGTTCCCGGCACCCAGGGCCACGTCGCCTACCCGCACCGCGCGGACAACCCCATCCCGAAGCTCGCAAAAGTGCTCGAAGCGCTCGATGACGTGCACCTGGACGATGGGACCGACGCCTTCCCACCCTCCAATCTGGAGTTCACCGCGGTCAGTACGCCGACTCAAGCGAGCAACGTCATTCCCGCGTCGGCGATTGCCCAGCTCAACATCCGCTTCAACAATCTGCAGCGCGGCTCCGACCTCGTCCGAATGGTCGAAGAGATTGCCGAGCGCGAGGCGCCGGGGTCGAAAGTGCGGGCGCGCATTTCGGGGGAGGCGTTCCTCACCCCGCCGGGCCCGCTCTACGACGTCATCGTCGCGGCTATCGAGGACGAGACCGGCCTCGCCCCGGAACTGTCGACCAGCGGCGGCACATCCGACGGGCGCTTCCTGATCGAGCTATGTCCGGTGGTCGACTTCGGCCTGCCCAACGGTACGATGCACAAGCTCGACGAATGCGCGGCGGTCGAAGACATCCACGCGCTTTCGCGGATCTATGAGCGGGTGCTGCTCAAAGTCTCGGGCTGAACGTGAGTAGCGCCGCCTGACGATTTACATCGGATGCGAATGAACTAGCCTCGGCTTCAGGCTGGAGGAGGGCCCGCGATTGGTTCCTGCCATATTCGTGATCGACGATTTTTTGCGCAATGCCGAGGAAGTGAGGCGGCAGGCCCTCAGCCTCACTTATGCCGTCGGCGGACGCTATCCAGGCCTCAATTCGGTCGAGAAGCTTCGGATTGAAGGACTGGACCAGGTCATATCGACGTTGGTTCGGGAACCCGTCCGCGCACCCTGGACCGACGATTTCTCGCATGGCTCCTGCCGCGTGGCCCTTGCGAGTGACGACCAGCAGGCGCGAATTCATATCGATCAGAGCCACTGGTCCGGCATTCTCTACCTGAGCCGGCCGGAGGATTGTCAGGGCGGGACCGAATTCTTTCGGCACAAGCGGACGCAAACCGATCGCGTGCCGATGGACGAAGCGAGCCTGAAGGCGATCGGCTATCCAAGCTACGAGGCCCTTCAGCACGACATTCTCGACAAGGACGCGCTCGATAGATCGAACTGGGAGCACACGATGACGGTGCCGATGCGCTTCAACCGTCTCGTTCTGCTCCAGCCCCATTATTGGCACACGGCGGGGCCGGGCTTCGGGGACAGCCTAGAAAACGGCCGGCTGATTTATCTGATGTTCTTCCTGCGGGGGCCCGGTCAGGCCTGACCGGAGATGATCAGGCGACGATGCGGGACGAACCGGCGTCGCGGGTCCAGGCAAGGTATTCATGCTCGAACATCGGCTCGGCAAAGACATAGCCCTGAATTGTATGACAGCCCATCGCCCGCAAGATGTCTGCCTGGGCTGACGTCTCGACGGCCTCGGCTACAATCTCACAATCTACGCCCTTGATGAGCTGCATCACCGCCTGGACGATAACGCGAGCCTTCTCACTCTCTTCGATGTCCGCAATCAGCGAAGGATCGAGCTTCACGCGATCGATGGGAAGGGAGCGAAGCCTGGCGAGGTTCGAATAACCCGTTCCGAAATCGTCGATCGAGATTCGGGCTCCATCGCCGCGAAGCGATGCGACTTCCGCGATCACGGCTTCGCTGGCCTTCATCGCTGCCGTCTCGGTGAATTCCAGCTCCACGAGCGAGAGCGGAACGCCATGCTCCATGAAGACCTGACGCAGCCGCGCGAAGAAGTCCGCTCGGTCGAGCTGGCGCGGGCTGACATTGAACGCGACCCGACGGTCGAAACCGTCGCGATACCAATTGCCCAGAGTGGCGGCCACCTCTCCGGTCACCCAGTCGCCGATCTCCGAGATGAGACCGGTACTTTCGGCCACCGGAATGAAGCTGTTGGGCATGCGGAGCCCTTGGCGCGGATGATTCCAGCGCAGGAGCGCCTCGGTTCCGACAAGCTCGCCCGTCACCAAGCTGAGTTGCGGCTGATAGGCCAGAACGAACTCGCCGCGCTGCACGGCTTCGGTCAGCGCCTTTTCCGTATCGATCTTACGCTGGTGCGATGCCGCCAGGTCGTCGTCGAACAGGCAATGCTGTCCGCCGCCGAGCTCCTTGGCGCGATACATGGCGATGTCCGCGGCACGCATCAGCGATTCGATGCTGTTGCCGTGATCGGGGCTAAGCGCGACGCCGATGGATGCGCCGATGTCCACGCTGTGCCCGTAGAGTTCGAATGGCTCCGAAATGGCGAGGGCGATGCGCCGGGCGACGCGCTCCACGTCGGCCGCGGACTGGATCTCGGCGAAGAAGAGAGTGAACTCGTCGCCGGCCAAGCGCGCTAGCAGCGGCCTGCGACATACGGATTCGCTGATTTCCGCGGTAACGACGACGCGCAGCCGGTTCGCGACCATGATGAGCAGCTGGTCGCCTCGGGCATGGCCGAGGCTGTCGTTCACCATCTTGAAGCGGTCAAGGTCGACGAACAGCATCGCGCACCTGCTTCCGGGCGCCGCATCGCCGAGCAGCTTGTCCGCTTCCGAACGGAAATGAAGCCGGTTGGGCAGCGATGTCACGGGGTCGTACATGCCCAGCGCCTGCGCATTCTCGATCGACGAGCGGACTTCGGCGAACAGGGTGTCCACCGCTGCGGCGAGCTTCGGCATGTTCTTCTGGACCAGCACCGGCGGCGGTGAGACCAGGTCACCATCCTCGACGGCGAGCAGCCGATCACCCAGCGCCGCGAGCGCACGGGCGCTCTCGCTATTGGGACGCTCAGACGCGATGTAGCTGATGAGCAGGCAGAAGGCGCCGGCAACGATCGATGCAATGATCTGATCGTTAAGCTCGGTGATGTAGAGGAAAGCGCCCAGGGAGAAGAGGAACGAGGCGAATCCCGCCGCGCCCGAGAGAAGGGCGTTGCTGATCCTCTGGGCCGTGCCTGCTTTCATCGGATGAATATCGCCCCGCGCGCGTCGGCATGCTGCCGATTGGCCAGCCCTAAACGGGCAGGGTTAAAAAAGCGTGCAGTGGATAGGTTACCGCCGGCGGAGGACGATATAGAGGCTCCCGCCTCCTCCATGCCGCGGATGAGCGCCCCTAACGGCTGCAATCCGACCGGCATGGCGGGATACCGCGAGCCAGTCGTGAACGGCCGCTCGAATACGGCCGCGCTGTACCGGCGGCTCACCCGACCGATGATGCCCGGTTATTAACAAAATAACTCGATCGCCGGCGTCTTCGGCGCGCTCGAGCGCGGTGTCGATCGTCCGCCAGGCGCTGTCCAGATTGAGGCCGTGGAGGTCGACTACCCGGTCCGGCTGAACCGAGCCGGAGCGCAGCTTGCGGTCCCAGGTCCCGTCCAATGTCGATCCAGGGCGTAGAGGAGCAGGTGGCGGCGCTTGTCTCTTGGGTTGGGAGACTTTGGGCTTCTGAGGCGGCGCAACAGAAGCGGCGACCGGCACATCAGTCTGCTGCTCAACCTTCAGAGGCTCGCGCGACAGCGGCCGGATGGTGGAAGTTACCCGAGCCCAAAGCTCGGCTTCGTCAGGGCTGAGCGCGCGCGACACTCGCGGTGCCTTTCGGCACCAGGATCAGCGCCACACCATTGGCGGACATGCCGCCGGCAGTGTGCGTCGCCTCGACCCCGTGGCCCCAATAGGTGTCGAAGCGGTTCGCGCCCTTGATCGCTCCGCCGGTGTCCTGGGCAACCCAGAATCCGTACGCTTCGGGCCGATCCAGGGCCAGGAAGACCGGAGCGCCCAGCGGCACGAACTTCGGATCGGCCGCGACCGTTGCGCGCGGCGTAACCGGGACGTTCAGCGCCCCGAGCGGCCCCGGCCCGGTCAGCTCCCGGAAGAAGATGTAGGACAGGTTCTCGCGCATCAGCTCGCGGCCCTGATCCGGGTTCGCCCGCATCCAGTCTTTGATCGCCTGCATGTTCGCGCCGCCCGGCGGAAGGATTGCGCGCTCGCGAAGCTGGCGTCCAATGGCGACATATTCGCGGCCGTTCTGGTCGGCATAGCCGATGCGCATCACGCTTCCGTCGGGAAAACGGACCCGGCCGGAGCCCTGGATCTGAAGGAAGAACAGCTCGATCGGATCGGCTGCATAGGCGATGACCGGCGCCTTGTTGGCCAGGGCGCCTTCCTCAATCTCCGCCCTGCTATGGTAGAGTACGCAGACGCCCGTCTCATCGACGCGTCCCCTGCCCGTCTGGCCGTCCGCACGTGTGCAGCGGGTCAAATCCGTAGGGACGCCGTGGATCGGCGCATATCCCGGCAGCGGAGTGCGCGATCCTGCAATCTCCGGCTCATAATAGCCGGTCGCGAAGGCCTTGCCGTTGCCTACCGAGACCCAGTCGAACCGGTCACGGAAAAAGGCGGCCGCATCTGCGGGAGCGATCGAGGCTGCCTCAGAGCAGACCGCGGCCCAGGCAGCGCTGTTGGTCAGCCCGGACTGGTCCTGACGGCGGAGCAGAACAGGGCAGCTCGTACGGAATGCCTGAAGCGCCCGGCTCGCATCGACCTGGGTGATGAACGGAGGTGCAGCAGCGAGCGCGACGCCTGCAGCGACGGCATTAGCAGGAGGCGGCGGGATTACTATGATCGGCGGCGGCGCGACGGGCGCTGGGGCCGGTGCGGGCGCTGGAGCCGGGGGTGTCTCAACCGGACGCGACGCACAGGCGGATAGAATCAGGAATGTCGCGAGGGCAAGCGCCCGTGCAGTGCGGGTCACTCTTCCTCGTCGGTCTCGATAAGGAGCCAGTTGGGGTCGCGCGAACCGATCGAGCGGCGGAAGGTCCAGAGATCGCGGGTCTGGACGGCATCGCTCAGCGATCCGGCAACCACTTCGCCGTCCTTATTGCGGGTGATCGCAGCAATATCCGCCTCGAACCGCACGGTTACCACGGCGACATCCCGGTCGGCCTGGGCCGCGGTAATCAGCACCTGCTCGATGTTGACCAGACGGTTGTCGAGAAGGAGCCCGTCCTTCTCTCGCTGCTGGATGGCCGAGTTAAACGTTTCGAAGACATGGTCGTCGACGAAGGGCCGAAGACCGGCCGCGTCTCCCTTCCAATAGGCTTCGAGGACGATTCGGTAAGCGGACTTCGCGCCCTCCAGGAAGCGCGCGACATCGAACGTCGGATCGGTGGCAAGAAGTGCGCGAACGCCGGGGCCCGCGGTCGGCAGATAGGCCATGTCGCCCGCGTCGACCGCGGACGGCTGAACGACGGAGGGGCGATTCACCTGTGGCCCAACCACAGCCTCGGGGTCGGCCGGCTTCAGGATCGGCTGCTGCTCATGCCCGGTACGCTCGCCCAGCACGCTGTAGAGGCGCAGGCCGACAAACAAGGCGACGAGGGCGAGAATAACGATGACGGTCAACTTGCAATCCTATTTCGATCCTGAAGCGCAACATAGTGCGCAACGGGTTTAGATTCCAACACCGGCAACGCACGAAGCCGCCATTGCGCCCCATTATTGCGACTGCTAGTCGCCCAAGCCAACGCGCCGCGCTCCACGCGGCCCCAGAACATGCGTGCGAGCGTGTCCTCACTCATGCTCGGTCCTCCTGAGCCGCAAGTCGCGCCCAAATAAGCGGTTTCGCACCCTAGCACGCGACCCATAACGCGTCGCGTGAAATTTTCCTTGCCCCGGCTGACGCGACGCGTTAGCCTCGACTACATCAAACGATTCAGGTCTGGGGGTTCCACGATGGTGACCAAGGACGCGACCAAGGCGGGCGAGATGTTCGGCGAGCTGTCCGGGAAGACGGTCGAGGCGATGACGGCGTGGGCCGAGGCGAACCAGCGCGTGATGCGTGAGCTG
>Ga0207701_10007663_pt1 | contig 10723 bp, 8 predicted proteins | sample KBSSwiSSwithPhiX_FD_184294 | JGI IMG/M metagenome (GOLD analysis project Ga0207701, IMG submission 184294) | Switchgrass rhizosphere bulk soil microbial communities from Kellogg Biological Station, Michigan, USA, with PhiX - S5 (SPAdes) (version 2) | ecosystem: Environmental > Terrestrial > Soil...
CATTCGTGTCCCGCGACGGCGGAACGCGGAAAAACTTCTTCGCAAAAAGAGGAATGAGAGCTGGGCGATTTTCGTGTTGTAACCGCGGTCGATAACTGCGGTCGCGTTCGTCCGACTCTCGAGAGTTGGAGGAAACTAATTATGAGAAATCGCCCGGTCCGTATTGCTGTTTTCAGTTCAATTATCATCGCGTCCGCCTTGCGAGGGCAGGAGCCAGTCGAATCGGTCCCTGACCTCGAAACGGAGGCCGAACCAATCGTGGTTTCGGCTACGCGTATCGACATCCCCCTCGATCAATCGCCAGCCACGATCAGTGTGATTGACGCCCAGGATCTAGAGATCAAACAAATCGAGCGCGTTGCAGAAGCCTTGCGAGAGGTGCCGGGCTTGTCTGTGGTGGAAACCGGCGCGCCTGGCCAGCTCACCTCAGTTTTCACCCGAGGTTTGAACAGTGCCCATACTCAGGTTCTGCTCGATGGCATCCCGATCAATCAGGGTTTGTCCGGCGCGATGAATTTCGCTGATCTAACGACTGACAATATCGCCCGGATTGAGATCGCCCGAGGGTCGCAAAGCACGGTCTATGGGCCTCGCGCTCTGGCCGGCGTAATCCAAATCTTCACTCGGCAGGGCGAAACCGCGCCCAGTGGCCTCGTCAGTGCCGAAGGTGGCTCGTTCGAGACCTTCCGTGAAATGGTACAAACCCAGGGAAGGATCGAACAGTTCGATTATTCGTTTGGAGCGAGCCGGCTCGACACAGAGAACGATCGGCCAAACAACGAATATCGTAACACTGCCGCGATCGCGAATCTCGGCTGGTCGCCCAGCGCACAGTTGAGAATCGGTAGCATCTTTACCTATTCAAATAGCGATACCGGAAATCCGAATACCATTTCGGTTCCACGACCCTTCGACAATCTTTTGACGGAACGATGGCTGATTGCACCACATATTGATTTCAAACCTGTCGATTGGTGGACGCACAAATTGATCGTTAGTTACGATCACGAACGGCAAGTGAACGATCCAAATGATGACGGATTTGTCGGACCGACCCGCGGATTGTTCGAACGTCTAACGATCGATTACCAAAACGATCTCAAGCCGGTTAGGTGGTTAACGTTAACCAGCGGCTTTTTTTACAGCAAAGTTGATGCAGAACAAGAACGGCCGTTCGTCTTGTTTGGTCCGCCTTTAATCAGCGACCGCCTCGAAGAAACAGCCGGGTTCTTGCAGGCGATGCTAATTCCGGTACCGAATCTGATTCTCATCGCCGGCGGACGGTTCGATCATTTTGATCAGGCTGGCGACGTTTGGACCTATCGCTTTGCCGGCAGTTATAAGATTGAAAGGACAAATACCACCTTCCATTCCAGCGTCGCGACCGGGTTCAGTCCACCAAGCAGCCAGGACAAGATTTTTGGCAATAACCCTGACTTGGAACCGGAAGAGGTTTTTGGATGGGATCTCGGCGTTGAACAACGATTCTGTCAAAACCGTATCTCGATTGGAGCGACCTATTTCTACAACGATTTGTCAAACGTGATCGGCTTTGATGGGCTATTCAATACCCTCAACCTTGGTGCAACGCGCACCCAGGGAGCAGAACTTGAATTCCATGCAACGCCAGTTGATGGGCTAATTTTATCCGCTGCCTATACCTACTTGGACACGGAGAAAACATCGTCGGCCGATATCAGCCAATTAGAAGGTGCGCGTTTGCCACGCCGACCTCGCAATGAGGTCTATGTCTCCGCCTCCTATCTCTGGTGGAAAAAATTGCGGACAACGCTTTCCGCAAAATGGGTCAATGCACGAGAGGAATTGAACTTCGGTGGTCCCAATTTCGATATTGAGGATTACACGGTCGTGAATTTCGCAACTGAATACGAAATCAATTCACATTTCTCGATTTTTGCGCGAATCGACAACCTAACCGACGAGCAATATGAAGAAGTCTTTGGTTTTCCCAATCTTGGGCGGGCCGCATATGGCGGTCTGAAGGTGAGATTCTAGCGGGCCAGGCACTGGAGTAGTGGAGTAATGGAGCAAATGGTAATTGTCGCTGCAATGCCTAATCACCAATCCCCACTAATCCATTACTCCAGCACTCCATCACTCCTTCTCTTCCCCGTCTTCCTGCAGTAATTCCGGCAAAAGCGGTTGGGGATTAGCTGGTAGTTCTTCGACCTTGTTAAGCCTACGCGTGATCGCGCGGGAACGAACGTCGACATCTTCCATCCTTCTCGCGGCCTGATCGAGCTTGTCCTTCACAGCCGAAAGCGATTCACCAAACTTTCCGAATTCAGCTTTCACCCCCGCGAGAAGGTTCCAGACTTCGCTGGATCGCTTTTGAATCGCCAGTGTGCGGAATCCCATTTGCAGGCTGTTCAGGAGAGCAGCGAGTGTGGTCGGCCCGGCAAAAACCACCCGACATTCACGCTGCACCTGCTCCGCCAGACCAATACGTCGAACCGCTTCAGCGAATAATCCTTCGGTCGGAAGAAACATCAGCGCAAAATCGGTCGTCCGCGGTGGATTGATGTATTTCGCGCAAATGTCCTTCGCGCTTTTCTTCAATTGCGTTTCAAGATTCTTCGCAGCGCTCTCTATGGCACCGCTCTCGCCCTTATCCTGAGCTGCGAGCAAACGCTGGTAATCTTCGGTCGGAAACTTGGCATCGATTGGCAACCAGACTGGCGCGCCATTTTCATCTCCAGGGAGTTTGATCGCGAACTCGACATGTTCTCCACTTTCCTCGCGCGTTTTCACATTGCGTGCGAATTGGTCTGGCGTAAGCACCTGTTCAAGCAGATTGCCAAGCTGCACCTCACCCCAACCCCCGCGCGTCTTTACATTCGCGAGAACTTTTTGTAATCCGCCGACATCGCTGGCCAGCTGCTGCATCGCCCCTAATCCCCGATGAACCTGTTCTAGCCGGTCGCTCACCAACTTGAACGACTCGCCTAGGCGCCGCTCCAAAGTGCTTTGCAATTTTTCATCCACCGTTGCACGCATCTTGTCGATCTGTTTCGCATTATCCTCCTGCAATTGCCGCAGCCGGTTATCAACGATGGATCGCACGCTCTCGAAGGATTTGGTCAGCTCCTCCCGTTGCGATTTGGCAGCGTTGGCATTTTCTTCACGACCACGGGAAAGCTCTTCACGTAACGTCCGTTCGCTGCGTTCGTGCGATTTTTCCAATACGTCTATCTTGCCTAAGATGTTTTGGTTACCGCGTTGCGCACGCTGTCCGGACCAGATGAGAATCCCGACGACTACTCCGCCTCCGACTAACCCAGCGATAAGATAAAGGAGCGGATCCACGCTTCGTGATTAAACGCTGCTGCGCCGATTTCAAGCAGGAGCGTTAGGACAGCCCTAAAGCTGCCATACCAAGAGCCGATTATTCATCACTCCATTACGCCACCACTCCATCTCCGCTACGCTTCTGCTACAGCACCTCGCCCCAATCCGCCTGATCCTTCAGCATTATTTGCCGGAGAAGACGAATCGGGAGCATTCCGTGGTCGAGCAGTTCGTCATGAAATTTTTTCAATGAGAAATTCTCGCCCTCTTGCACCTCGTAATCCTGACGGAGCTTAAGAATCTGGAGTTTCCCAAGGGAGTAATTCACGACTCCGAAATCGAAGGTTGCGCGCATAGCTTCGATCCGCGCCGGTTTTTCGGGGACATAACAATTCTCCTGGAAGAATTTCGTTGCTTCTTCCACTGACATTCCTTCGGTGTGCATCTTGATGGAAACACAAAGACGACATAGGCGAAGCAGAGCTTGCTGGGACTCCGCCATTCGATACTTCGCAGCCTGCTTGATCTCTTCGTCGGTGACGTTCGGTCCGTAGACATTACCGAATCCGGCGTCGATCATCATTTTTTCGCAATAGTGAGCCCAGCCTTCTACAAACGAGGTGGCGCCAAAAACTTTCTCGGCCTTAGTCGCTTTCGAAGCGTTTAGATGGAGAAACTGGACGTAATGGCCCGGATAAGTTTCGTGAATCGCAATGATGTCAGAGCTATAGGGATTAAATCTAGTTAACCATTCGTTCTGTTGTTGTTCAGTCCAATCCTCGTCTGGCGGGGTGACGTAGAAGTAAGCCTCCGCCGCTCGTTTCTCGAACGGACCGGGTGAATCCATCGACGCGAAACTCGTCGCCCGTTTGTACTGAGGCGTCGCCTTTACCTGCGCCCGAATCTCGGTTGGAATGGTAACCAGTTTTTGGTCGACGACGTATTTGCGGATCGCCTCCACTTTTTTGGTTATCTCCGGAAGCAAGTCTTTGCCAGCCGGATGTTCGTTCTGGATTTCTTTGAACACATCGGAGGGCGCCTTGTTTGAATCAATCCTTTGTGCGGCCTCAGCGAAGGTCGCCTGTTCGTGTTTTAATGCGGACAATCCGAGCTCAAGAATCTTGAAGGGTGGCAATTCGACAAGCTCGGTTTGAGCAAGGAATCGCCGATATTTTTCTTCGCCGATGGCAAAGCGCGTCGTTGCCTTGGGCAACCGCTCTTTTTCCAACCAGCTTGCATATTCAGTCAGCGCTGTCGCGGCTCGGCGATTGGATTGCGCGAAAGCAGTGTGTAAACCCTCGTCTTTGAGTTCCGCGACCGCTTCAGCCAGATCCTTTTTAAGGTACTCAGCAGCAGCGCGTGCGATTTCGATCGCGAGTTCGACATGCGGTTTTGGGAGCACTTCAACCAAATTGGTTTTCGCAGCGATCAAGACGTTGCCGGCCTGATTCTCAATAGCAATGATGCTTCGGACTCGATCCTCAATCGGCGCGAACTTACGGTTTACATAAACGTTCACGTCGAGCGCGCTGGCGTAGATCATTGGATCGCGCTCATAAATGGCGAGGTCTTGAATGAAAAAGAGCTCTCTCTTGATTGCAGTCTGAAGCAGCCGCATATCAATCGCGGAACGCGAAGCGAGTCGAGTGACATCGAATTTTCTCAACCGGTCGTCGAAACGTTTTAGCCGGAACAGCTCCGCATCTATCGCTAGGCGGGTGAATTCATTGATCCGACCGTCATATTCATGAAAACCCATCGCAGTAGCCTGTAATGGTCGAGCCGCGAGGTAGCCGTGGATGAATTCATCCGCGACGTTATTCAACTGAGTTTCAGGGGGTGGAGTGGGCGATGGTTTCGGTTTCGGGGAGGGCTTAGGAGTTGGCGACGGCTTTGGTGACGGAGTCGGCGAGGGGGTTGGGGAAAGGGTCGGCGAACCCTCTGGTGTCGGCGAACCTTCTGATGTTGGTGAAACTTCAGGCGTCGCAGAGGCTTCTGACGCTGGGGACGTTTCGGGCGAAGCTGTTGGGGCAGGTGTGACCGATGCCTCCGGTATAGGTGAAGGCTCGGGGCTTGAATGGATTTCTGCGGTTGGCGCGTTTTCCGGTGTTGGTGACACTTCTTCAGGGGCATCGAGCGATATTGCTGGGGTCGAAATCGGAGGCAATGCCGACGAGCCCTCCCACAAGGAAGGGGCGGGGCCCTCTAGCGATAGTTCAATGGAGGGAGTAGGCGACGGTTGGGCCGGCAAACCCCTAATCAGCAAACAGGTTGCGAGAGGTAGTAGTAACCAGCGTAATTTCAATGACGGCAGCAACCCCATTTCAGAAGGCGTGACCTTAGCGGACGGTTTGCGCGTTGCCAAAAATTTCCGCATGAGCGAACATATGTTCGTGGAATACCGTATTTCAGATGAAGCGCCGACTCCTGTTTAGTACCTTCGCGTGCCTTGTATTCCTCAATCTTCTTCTTGGAGTCAGGCTCTACACCGCCCAAGCCGCAGGTGATGAAGATGACAGTGGGTACGCGCAGATCTCTGTCTTCGCAAAAGCTGTCCAATTACTTCGCCAGGATTATGTAGACAGCAACAAGACGAGTTATCACGACCTGATCTACGCCGCGATGAAGGGAATGCTGGCGTCCCTCGATCCTCACAGCCAGTTCATGGAGCCAAACGACTTCAAGGACATGCAGGATGATACCCGCAGCCGGTTCAATGGCCTCGGCATTGAGGTTGCAGTAAAGGGTGGATTGCTCACCGTCATCACGCCGATGGAAGATACCCCGGCGGCAAAAGCAGGGATTCTTTCTGGCGATCAAATCCTTCGGATCAATGGGAACTCGACCGAAAAAATGGAGCTGCAAGATGCAGTTAATTTTCTCCGAGGAACAGTAGGACAAAAAGTAACCCTGACAATTCTGCGTCCATCGACGAAAGAGATTAAGGAGTTCTCGCTCGAACGAACTGAAATCAAGGTGCAAAGCGTCAAAGGGACGCGACTAGTCGATCAGGAGCTGACTGGGCCATTCAAAATCGGCTATATCCGGCTGATTCAATTCAATGAACCAACCGCAGAAGAATTAGGGAAAGCGCTGGATGAACTACAAAAACGGGGGATGCAGGCTCTGGTTCTTGATCTGCGGAACAATCCCGGCGGGTTATTGAACGCTGCTGTTGATGTTTGCGCACAATTCTTGCCACCGAATACAAAAGTGGTTTCAACCCAGGGAAGAGTTGCATCTCAGGAGCATGATTATGCAACCTCAGGCTATGGGAAGGAGCGCCCTCGGTTCCCGATCGCAGTTCTTGTAAACGAAGGCAGCGCGAGTGGATCGGAAATCGTAGCCGGTGCCCTGAAAGATTTGCATCGGGCGATTCTCGTTGGCGAAACAACTTTCGGGAAAGGATCTGTCCAAAATGTTGTTCAACTTCCTGACGGTTCCGCCTTGCGTTTCACCACCGCGAAGTACTACACACCGAGCAAACAGGTGATCCATGGGAACGGTGTCACCCCCAATATTCGAGTGCCTATGACTGCGGAACAGGCGCGAACCCTCTTTGCCACCCGCAGCGCCGAAAACATTAAGCCGGATGACGAGAAAAATTTGATCAAAACAAAGGACCCACAACTCCTGCGCGCGATTGATGCCCTCAAGGGCGTGATGGTCTATGCGGAGCAAAACTCATCGCCGGCTGGGCCAGTAAAGAAATAACGCCAAAACGCCTTGCGGCGTTTTGGAAATTCGAAATCCGAAGCTCGAAACAATTGCCAAATCCTCAAGGTCGTTTCGAACATCTCTGCGCTTCGGTGATTCGAATTTGTTTCGGATTTCGAACTTCGAATTTCGAATTTCCCTATTTGGGTTAAACCATGTCGACGATCCTGGCAGTCGAAACCTCCTGTGATGAGACGGCAGTAGCGATCCTGCGAGACAACCAACTGCTCGTGAGCGAAGTAGCGTCGCAGGCGGAGCACGAAGCATATGGAGGTGTTGTCCCGGAAGTAGCTTCGCGGAATCATCTCTTACACGCGCCGCGTCTTCTAGAGAGCGCCACAAAAAAAGCCGACATCACCCTGAGCGAAGTCGATGCATTTGCCGCCACTGCTGGTCCTGGTTTGGCCAGTTCACTAATGATCGGCGCTTCAATCGCAAAAGGGCTCGCGCTCGGATACAACAAACCGTTCCTGGCTATCAATCATCTGGAGGGACATCTGCTCTCGCCATTCTTTACTGGCGCCTTCTCGGTCGAACCGAATGTTTCCCTGATTGTAAGTGGTGGTCACACTTTGTTGGTCGAAGTTCGTTCGTTAGGTCAATATCGTGTCTTGGGTCGAACAGTGGATGACGCCGCCGGGGAGGCGTTCGACAAAGTTGCCAAGATGCTTGGACTCGGTTATCCGGGCGGTCCCGAAATCGAACAACACGCTCGCGCCGGAAACGCCACGCGTTTTAGTTTTCCACGAAGTATGCTCGATTCAGGGGATCACAATTTTAGCTTTAGCGGATTGAAGACCGCGGTTCGCTACCAGATTGCGAAGCTCCTGCCGATCTCGGAAGAAACGCGAAACGATCTTTGTGCGTCATTCCAGCGTGCAGTCATCGAAGTTCTGGTTGGGAAGACAATCAACGCTGCCCGCGATTGTGGCGCAAAACTAATCACCATGAGTGGCGGTGTTAGTTGCAATCGCGCGTTGCGTATGGAGATGCAGAAAGCGAGCGAACCTGCGGGAGCAAAGTTCTTGTCAGCGGCACCAAAACTTTGCACCGACAATGCAGCCATGATCGCGTTCGCTGCCGCACTTCGTTTCAAAACCGGCTTTCAGTCTGAGCTGACCCAGGAAATCGATCCTAATCTGGCGCTAATTTGAGTGGAGGTTTGCCGGCGAGAGTTAGTATTCGCGCTCTAGCAAATAATCCGCCAGTTGCCGGAGAACGGTCCCCCGTTTTCCAAGGGGTTTAAGAGCTCGGTGGGCTTGCAGGGTCAGCCGTCGCGCTTCTGCCCGCGATTTTTCGAGGCCAATCACAGCAGGATAGGTTGCTTTCTTTGCCGCAACATCTTTGCCTGCGCTCTTTCCCAACTGCTCCGACGTTTGGGTGACATCGAGAATGTCATCGATGACTTGGAACGCTAAACCAAGTGCACGTCCGAAGTCAGTTATTGCCTTCAATTGGTTGGGAGTCGCATTTGCCGCCATCGCACCGAGGCGAAGGGAAGTGGTCAATAGAGCGGCAGTCTTGTGTTCATGGATATAACGCAATTGTGCGCGGTTGATCTGGTGACCTTCGGCTTCTAGATCAGCCACCTGGCCTGCGATCAGCTTCTGACTCCCGGCTGCCACCGCAATCTCGCGCAAAATCTTACGCAGATTGTACCGTTTCGAACCTTGAGCGTTCCCCGCAATTTCGAACGCAATTGTCAGCAAAGCATCTCCAGCCAGAATGGCGATGCCGTCCCCAAAAACTTTGTGACAGGTAGCGCGGCCGCGACGGAGATCATCATTGTCCATGCTGGGAAGATCGTCATGAACAAGGGAGTAGGTGTGGATACATTCCAAGGCACAGGCCAACGGGAGCGCTGAACTTATTCTGCCGCCGCAAGCCTCGGCCGCAGCAAGACAAAGGATTGGACGTAGACGTTTTCCCCCCGCGAACAAACTGTATCGCATGGCCTTGTGGATTGTGGCCGGCGGCGTCCGCTCCCCCGGGAGAAAGCGATCGAGGGCACGATCCACCTCCTTACGCCGCGCGATGAGATAGGACTTCAATTCCATCGAGGGCCAATTCTGAAACGCTGGCTGAGGTTGGCAACGGAAAACGTTACATCACTTGTGGGATTCTATGAACCGCGGATTACGCGGATGACACGGATAAAATCTATAAACTCTCCCTGATTTCCTTACCCTCTGTTTCCCATCCGCGTCGTCCGCGTAATCCGCGGTTAGAATTTCATTAATTTTTTGCCAACTCGCGCGTTAGACTTGGTGAAAGCGATGCGAAGCGTCCAGGTCAACGTGGCAGGAATTAATGGGGCGCAAATGGAGGAAATCCTCAAACGCTTCGAACGGCCCCTTTTGCAATATGCCACTCGGATCCTGGGCGATAGCGATCGCGCCCGTGATGTCGTGCAAGAAACATTTGTGAAACTGCAACAGGAGAATCGGACCGAACTCGACCACGCCCCGGCGAAGTGGCTCTTCACGGTTTGTCGTAACGGCGCGCTCAATATCTGCCGCAAGGAAAAGCGAATGACTTATTTGGATCACGATCTTCTTGAGGGGCGCGAAAACGAGCAGCCCGGGCCGGTTGAGAACCTCGAAGCGAAAGAGGCGAGCGGATTCCTGCTTCAAATTCTAAATACGCTGCCGCCTCGCCAACAGGAAGTATTACAACTCAAATTTCAAAACGACCTCAGTTACCAACAGATTAGCGAAATCACCGAGATGTCGGTCAGCAATGTCGGTGTTCTGATTCACAACGCACTGAAAACGCTGCGTCAGCGTTACGGAAAGGCATCCAAAGACTTCATCCCTTTCAGCCCACGAACAGTCTCATGAAAGTAAATATCGACGATCCCAAACTAACCGCGTTTGCCCTTGGCGAACTTTCCGGTGCGGAAGAAGCCGCAATGCAGAAGGCGGTCGCATCCTCGCCTGAAGCGCAAGAGTTCGTGGCCGAAACACAGCAATTGTCGCGGCTTTTGAAATCGGAATACGCAGCCGAGTTGCACCCGACGCTGGAACATTCCCCAAACATAATCAGAATGGAGGAACCACGTTGGTCCTCAACTCAGTTGAGCTCGCTGGCGGCGGCGTTGGCAATCTTCGCAGTGGTCGGTGTTTTTGCTGTTTCAATGATTCAGCGAGAACACGGCACGATCGCGCAGAGAGATCCCGGTTCGCACGGCAGAGCGAATCTTCCCGAGGGAAAACCTCCAGCAGACGTGGAGGTCATGCCTGAAATCGGTTTTGAACCTCAGTCTACCACTACTACACCGAGGCAGGAGGATTACCTCGCTTTGCAACCGCCACCTCCTCCACCGAATGAAATGGGGATCCGAGAAGAAAAACAAGACCTTGGCAAAAGTATCGCAGGCGGTTCAAAGCTGGCCGAAAACGGCGGCTATCTGCATCGCGGTGCGAAAGCTGCCAAGCCGAAGGACATCGCGGCGATAGCCCGACCGGTGCCGCAAGAACAGGTGGAGGAGGAACCACCTGCGTCAGAGCTACCTTCGCGATACCGCCAGGATTTCGACACAGCGACCTACGACCACATCGCCGAGACCCCATTCCTGCCCGCGGCCACCAACCCGCTTTCGACTTTCTCAATCGATGTGGACACTGCCTCTTACTCGAACGTTCGCCGTTTCATTAACGCCGGTTCACGTCCTCCCAAAGATGCTGTCCGTGTGGAA
>Ga0207701_10007665_pt1 | contig 10720 bp, 8 predicted proteins | sample KBSSwiSSwithPhiX_FD_184294 | JGI IMG/M metagenome (GOLD analysis project Ga0207701, IMG submission 184294) | Switchgrass rhizosphere bulk soil microbial communities from Kellogg Biological Station, Michigan, USA, with PhiX - S5 (SPAdes) (version 2) | ecosystem: Environmental > Terrestrial > Soil...
TTTCCTTTTGGCCCTTTCTGTCGCGGCAGGACTACCTCCCCTTCTATCCGCTCGCCTTTGTCTTTTGTACGGGCGCAGTTCTGACGATTTCAGACCATTGGGCACGGAATCAGAATATCGCGAAGATCTGGCGCGTCATGCCCATACCGGCCTTGTTCGGTGTATGCGAATTATTGGTGGCCTTGTTGGTTCATCCTTTCTGGGAAGACAAGGCGAAACTGGAGAGCGATCTTTTGCGGACCACGCTCAAACTTACTGAGCCGGGTGACTTCGTTTTTGACCGCAGAGGAGAAACGGTTTTCCGGCAGCGTTGCTTTTATCCCATTATTGAGACGTTTACTGAGGAACGCATTCGGCGTGGATTGATGGCAGACAATGCGATACAGCGTTGCATCGATACACGCACCTGTGTCGCTATTTTGCCGGGCGCCATGCCATCAGCCACATTCCGTTTCCTCGAACAGAATTATTTGCCCATTGGAAACAGATTGCGGGTGGCAGGTGTCTTGTTGCGTTCATCTACGGACGAGAAACAGTTTGATTTTGAAATCGTTATTCCGGCCTCGTACAAAATCATCGCGCGCGACGTTGGTACGGTAAAAGGTGTGCTGGACGGCGAGCCGTACGAAGGAAAGGAGCGCTTTCTTTCAACGGGCACTCACACATTTGAGCAAACTTCCACCGGACACGACCTTGTGGTCTTCTGGGCGCAGGCCGTCGATCGCCATTTCAGACCCATCGGGTGGTAGTACGTCGCCTGAGAGCTGAATTAGATTGCGAGGTCTCTTGCTTTCTCTTTGTTAGCCAGGGTGTCATTTCTAACTTTAACTGCTCCGACGTTCGATATCCGCTCGAGGCTGATGCTGATCGCGCCACACCCGGACGATGAAGCGTTGGCTTGTAGCGTCATCCTTCAGAGAGCGGTTTGCGCTGGAGCGGCCATTCGCGTTGTCTATGTGACAGATGGGGATAACAATCCCTGGCCACAACGAGCAGTCGAAAGAAGATGGCGCTTGACTGCATCGGATCGAGAACGCTGGGGAAAATTGCGGCGCTCAGAAGCGTTGGCCGCGTTGCGCATCCTCGGTATCCACCCTTCGGACGTTCAGCTCCTTGCTCTGCCAGATCAGGGATTAACCGATCTTTTGTTGCGTGATTGCGACCCAGCACTCACGCGGCTCACTCAAGTGATCGACGATTGGTCACCCACAGACATTCTTGTGCCTTCGCTCTCCGACATTCATCCAGATCACAACGCCGTTGCCGTGATGATGCGGCTTATCTTTGGCGACGTTTTGGCGCCTGGAGTTTCGCAGTGGAATTATTTGGTGCATGGCCGCAGCCGCGCGTTCTTCGACAATGCCGTGGAGTTACTATCCTCCGAATCAGAGATCGCCAAAAAACGCGAAGCAATTCGCTGCCATCGAACGCAAATCAAACTGTCAGGGCGACGTTTCCTTCGATACGCCGCACGTCCGGAGCGCTTTCTTCGTGTCGAACGCGAAAGCGCTGTCCGGCGCGATGGAGCCGTTCATTCCATTTCTCGAACCCGCGACAACCTCAACGTCAATCTTCGCTTTTCGGCCGATCTGGTTCGTATGCAAAGGAACAAGTTTTTCATTTTGGGTCGGGATTCGATTGGGCGAACACGCGCATGCCAGATCCGTCTTCCTGGCTGCTCGGGCGATTTTGAAATGTTGGATTGCGCGACGAATCACAGCATTGGCATTGTCCGTTACCGGGGCCATCCATTTGCCGGCGAGTTCAGGCTTCCATTGCATCTGTTTTCGCCGGTCCATGATTTGTTCATCAAAGTCGATCGGCGTTCGTGGTTCTTCGATGAGGCTGGTTGGATTGAGATTCCAAGTGTGCCGAGTCTAACCAATGTCTCTCTGTCCATGATTTCCGCTTAGGCCTATTCGCTTGCAGTTCGATGTTGCACTGGGCCTAGCCGGTTGCGGGATCCAAAAGAAAGTAGCGAGTGTTACGGAGGGAACTCCGGGCACAATTGCTTCGCAGGCAAGTTGTCGTAGGCTTTTTAGCTCTTTCAGCATCCATGAAGCTTCTCGATAAAATCGGTCGCGAATTTTCCGGCTACAACATCTTGGAATCGGCTAAGCGTCTGCGTGACCGCAAACCGCTGCAATGCAGCCTTTACGTGACGGACCAGTGCAACCTTGATTGCGCTTATTGCACTGAATATGACAATAGCCGGCCGCATCCGAACATCGACGACTTAAAGAAATGGGTGCGGAAGATTCGCGAGCTTGGAACCATGCGCATAGCTCTTGTTGGGGGCGAGCCACTCGTGCACCCTGATATCGTCGAGCTCGTTCGCTACTGTCGGGAGCTGGGCTTTGCCACCAGCCTGACCACTAATGGATTCCTCCTCACGCGTAAACTAATTCGGCAACTGGAGGATGCCGGGTTGCAGGTGATGCAGATCAGCGTTGATCGAATGACACCGAGCGCGATCACAAAAAAGTCGTTCAAGACCATCCTGCCGAAGCTCGATTATTTCCGTGATTCAAAAATCAGCCTGCACATCACCGGGGTTATTTGTGCCGACACTTTGCCCGAGGCGCAAGCGGTGCTCGAGACCGGGTTATCCCGAGGAATTCCGACCGAGGTTCGGCTCGTGCATGCGGACCCGCTACGGCGCTTTCGCGTCGATCGTGGGCAGCGTGAGGAGCTCGAACGGTTCATCGACTCAATGATCGAACGAAAACGCCGTGGCGAGAAGATTCACACCAGCGAGGCGATCCTTGATTATCAGCGCAGCCTGCTTCGAGGGGAGCACGTCGAATGGACGTGCGCGGCAGGTTATAAATTGTTCTTCGTTTCCGCGCAGGGAAAATTTTGGATTTGCAGCATGGTGCACACGGAGAAGCACATCATGGATGTCACGCTGGACGACCTCTTCGCCAATTATAAGAAGAAATCCTGTCAGGAAGGTTGCGGTGTTTACTGCGCTGTGAGTGCCTCACTGTTGGTCGAAAAACCAGTGCGTGTTCTCGGTAAGGAAATTCTCGCGCGGGCAAAGCGTTTGCCTTCGCTGCTGCGCCCTTTGTCAGGCCCTGGAATCAACAACTCGACGCCTGAGGGCATTACAAATCCAAGCGGAGCGCATGAAATGAACGGCAGCACTAACGGCGGCCCAGCCGCAGATAATCGCGTAGCTTTTGGGGAACGCGCCTAACAAGAAGCTGCACCCCAAAACCCAAACGTAAACGTTTCTGCGAGCCGAGATCAGCCGAAAAGCTCGGTCAAACGGCGCAACATCATCGAGCAGCCTGCCCGTTGCCATCTTCGCTCTTCTTTTTACAAATGCATCCAGCAGATGCGATCCAACGAGCAACGCCAGGAAATAGAATGCACTCCGAAGTTGTGCGCTCTGCCACAAATGAAAAGCGATCGCCGTCCACCATGAGTTCTCTATCAAATAATCGAGGTGATGCTCCCATTCGCCGCGTTTAGTCGTTTCAACTTTGACGCGCGAAAGCTTTCCATCGAGTCCATCGACAACACCGAACGCGAGAGCAGCGAGGAGTCCGACCCCAACGTGGCCAAACGCAAAGGCCGCGGTGGCGCTGCATCCGATGATGAATCCTGCAATCGTAATCTGGTTGGGCGTAATTCGTGTCCTGCAAAGGCGAGAGACGATCGCCGTCTCGATTGGCGCATGAACATACGCGGGGAAATCGAGAGTGCCGTTTTGAGCGGAATCCAGAATGATGCGTTGAGCCAAACGACGGTCCTGTGCTCGCGGCGCTGGAAAACAGAGTGCCCGCACATGCCGGCGCATGCTGACGATGTAATCGTCAACTTTCGCTGCGTCCACAGTGTCGATTCCGCCGGTCTCGATCTTCTGTTTGAGCTCCTCAACGACCGGCGCACTGTTAGAGCACGCCAACAGGAAATCCCGCGTCACTAAAGCCGGCCCGCTCGGGTTTTGGATCAGGTGTTGTAGGAACTGCGGCGGATTGGAATCCACAAGGACGGTCGGACAGTTCCTGGCCGACAAAGCGGCAAGCAAACGCCGATCGCAATAGACGTTTGCCGGGACAATCAGAAAGCGCGCAGTCTGGCCTTGTTCCAAAATTTGTTGGACCGTGACTGATTTAGGCGCAGTTGGCACAAGCTGCGCAGTGATTTGTTGTCGAGCCCATGAAGGCTTGGCCAATTCCACTCCAATGATTTCCGGTATGCCGGAAAAAACAATCGCGCGGCGAAATCCCAGTCGCTGTAAAATGCGGAGCAACCGTTCAACCAGGTTGACGCCGCACAATTCCGTCAACGCGTCGGGCGCATCCGCGACTAGTATTGGCAGGATGTTCTCCACCCGCTGAGATTAACGATACGATGCAGATGTGCCAACTTCGGGACAGTTCAGGTGCGCTTGTTCCGAAGTTGGCTGTCGATGATGCGGCCGTCTTTCATTTCGTGGATCCAATCGCACGCTTCGGCAATTGTCGGATTGTGCGTGGCGAGGAGCAACGCCTTGCCGCGTTCATGCACAAGATTCTGCAACAGCTCAAATGCCCGCTCGGAGTTTGCGGTGTCGAGATTGCCGGTCGGTTCGTCGGCAAGAATGACGTGCGGATCGTTCGCCAGCGCACGTGCAATGGCGACGCGTTGTTGTTCGCCGCCGGAAAGATGACGGCTGGGCCGTCGCAACTTGTCGCCCAAGCCCACCCCGTCAAGCAATTCGGCAGCGCGATCGCGCATTTGCTCATCTGAGAGCTCGCCAAGTTTGCGCATGGGGATCATCACATTTTCCTCCGCAGTGAAGTCTTCCATCAAGAAATGGAATTGAAAAATGAAGCCGATGAATTTGTTCCGCTTCTGCGCGAGCTCATCGTCGCTCAGGTGGGACACCTCTTCGGTTTCGATCGCAACACGCCCGGCGTCAGGTGTATCCAGCAAACCGAGAATATAGAGCAAGGAACTTTTGCCACAGCCCGACGGGCCGACCACGGCATGAACGCTTCCAGTTTCGATCTCTAGGGACACGCCACGCAGGGCATGCACGCGTTCCTCCTCTTCACCGAGGTACCGTTCGATCTGCTCGCAATTCAGGCTAACTTCTGCGCTCATCTCGATCCCCGAATGGTGACTACGGGCGCCAATTCAGCTGCGCGTCGTGCCGGGACATAACTGGCGATAAACACCGCCACAAGTGCGAGCAACGTCGCAAGCGCATAATGGCGCCAATCCCACGTGACTAAAAAATAATTTGTGTAGAGCAACCCGCGGAGACGAATGGGAATGTGCGATACGCCCCACGTCATTAACGCGCCGAGCACGCAACCGAGCACCGATCCAGCCGCAGCGATCAGCGCGCCCTGCCAGAGGAAGATCGCGCTAATGTCCCTGCGGCGGTATCCCATGGAACGCAGGATCGCGATCTCTTTAATCTTCGCGAGCACCGACATCGTAAGCACATTAAAAATTCCGAAACCAGCCAGGAGAATGATGAGGGAAACCGTAATCGCAACGGACATTCTCAAGGTTAGGAAAAGCTGGAGCGTGCTCTCCTCGCGTTCCTGCCAGCTGAGAGCATTGTGCTGGAAAAGTGTTTCGAACCGGCTTGCCAACACCGGCGCCCGATTCCGGTCGCGTATTTTATAAATGATCATGGACGCTCCGGAAGGCTGCTGCAGCAGCGCCTGTGCAATCTTGGCGTGCGAGTAGATACGGGTGGAATCGATCGAGCCAATGCCTGCGCGTGCGATCGCTGCAACAGTGAATCGCCAATACTCGCCGTTCGGCGCGAGCAATTGCACTGTGTCACCCACACTAGTTTGAAGGAGCTCTGCCAACCGCGAACCGACAATGATTGCGCTAGTGTTATTTCGAAAGTCATCAAAATTGCCGTCAATCAATTGGCGCAGGATATCGGTGGTTTGTGCGTGGAGGGCAGGGTCGATGCCGTAAAGATCGACAGTCGCGTTCTCAAATCCCGCGCGAGCGCTTACGGTTCCGCGCAGAACCGGTGAACAGGAAATCACATCGGGGAATTGCCTGCTCACCCGCATGATTTCGTTCGGATTGGTGATGCCTTCAAAATAGACACGGCGACCGGTGCTTCCCTTGGAGTTTTTCGCCGCGACCATGAGCGGCTCGTAACGCGGCCGAAAACGGGACCTGACGACCAGCGCGCCATTGCTGCCGATGTTGGATTCGATGAAATAACGGGAGAAGCCCTGCGTCTGCGCCTGCGTGCAGATGAAAATCGCGACACCGAAAACGACACCGCTCAGACTCAAGAGCAATGCCCGCTTGCGATGCGTCAAAAAACGCAAGGCAATGTAAAGCGGGGGCGTCACGGCGCTTTCGGTAGAGGCTGCGCGTTGATCATGCGTTGGCGCACCGGCTGGCCGGAATGGAACTTGTCCTGGTCGGCAACGATTACATGATCGCCTTCAGCCATGCCGCTGAGCGCCTCCGAAAAATCCAATGTACGAAATCCTACGTTGACTGTTCGTCGCTGCACAATTCCGCCATTTACGGCCAGCGCTTGATCAACCAACACCGCGCGCGTCGGCACAAGCAGTGCGTTTTCATGCACGCCAGTGATGATGTTCATCTCTCCAGTCATGCCGACCATCATATTGTCGGGCGGATTTTCCATCTCCAGCACGACGGTGTAGCGCTGAGTGGTGGGATCGGCTGCAGGCTGGACGGACGTGACGTGACCCGTGAATGTGCGCGTGCGGTAGGCATACAATTGCACTTTTGCTTTCATTCCCGGCTTTACTTCGCCTACGTCCTCTTCGTTGACTTCGCCCCGTACATAAGTCTTCCGGGAAGAGACGGTGAAAAGTTCATTCCCGTCCGAAACCAGTTCGCCGTCGATTGTCTGAACATTGGTCAGAATTCCTTCAATCGGCGAATGGACTTCGGCATTCTTCATTTCCGCTTCGAGTTTCTTCGTAGTCTCTTCGAGAGACTTGAGATTGCGATCCCGCTCGATGCGCTCGGTCTCCACCGCGCCGCGCAAACGGTTTACCTCGCTTTTGGATTTTTGATATTCGACAGCCGGCACGTTCCCCGAGGACACGACCTTTTCAAGGCGTTGGAGATTGTCCTCGGCTGCTTTGAGCAATTCCGAGGAGGCGAGCGGGAGAGCCGCGCGGTCAAGTGCTGCCTGCAAATCGGTGCGCGCCTGTTTCAATTGTCTGGAGGTTTCCTCGTCAGCAATGGTTGCCAGTAGTTCGTTTCTTTGCACTCCTTTACCGATTGCGCCGCGGCCAGCAGAGAAGGATTCAGCCAGCCTGATAAACCCGTCGTTTTGCGCCCGCACACGCACCACGAATGCCGGTTCGATCCGTACTGTGCCGTAAACCGCTGAAATGGCGGTTCCTCGCTGGACTTTCGCCACTTCCGCGACCGGCATTAGAAGAAAGTATGCGAGCGCGAAAAGCACTACGAGCGCCGTTCCGCCGATCCACAAAACGGTTTTTGATGCCGGCAATTTCAATTTCGGAGAACTAGTGTGCTGCTCAGCGCGGCTCTTTGCAATACGCTCGTGCCCCGGAGTAGCCGTTCTTGTTTGCTCTTGTTCGCAGGTTTTCGAGACCATTATTGGCAAGACACTACTGCCGGGATATCCGTTCGATCACCAGGCATTCACGGCGACCATCTCCCAGCCGCCAAACCTGCTGGTTGCGTCGGGAAGCCTCAGCGATTGGACTACTTATCTGTTTCTGGCTGCGGTTTGCCAGTTTCGTACGAAAATTGAAAGTACCGGCCGGTAGCGCGGTCCCATTCCGCGAGTGCGACGTTGTGCTGATAGATTGCCTCCAACAGTCCGCTCTTCGTCCTCAAAAAACCGTTTTGAGTTACGCGGTACTCAAACGGCGAAACTAAACCGCTGGCGACGTTTTCTTTCACGGTTTGGGCGCTTTCCTCCGCAGCTGCGGTCGCGGACGCAAGTGAGCTTTCGCGAGCAGCGATTCCCTGAATGTCGTTAGCGATACGCGGAAGTTCCCGAGTCACATTCCCTTCTAGCTTCCGGACCGTCAGTTCGTTTTCCTCTCGAGCCGCACGCGCCTTTAACACCGCTCCGCCGACCTTGCCGTTGTCGATTACGCGCCAGGTGTATGCCGCTTTTTCACGAACTTCTGAACCGATGAAATCCTGTGTCTTACTGGTCGATTCCTGTCGATGAATTCCTGAAACCGGAACCCATTCTCCGTGGACGCTTCCCACTAGCGCGGGATAATAGTCCGCCGCAATAATGCGTTGATCTTCATTTGCAGCGCGAACAAATAACCGGGCGAGTTTCAGATCAACCCTGCGCTCTAACGCTGCCGCTGTTTCGGTAGAAAGATCGAGGTGCGTTGGGACGAACTTCAATTCGCCTTCCGGTTGGGGCAACGATGATCTCGCAGGGTCAATGCCCATCGCTTGCGCTAAATTCAATTGCGCTTCCCGATACGCGCGTTGCGCGCCTTCCATTTGCGGAACCAGTTCGTCAGCCAGGATAGTGGCACTTGTGATTGCGCTTCGATCGGCCAATCCGGCGTCGAAGCGATTTTTCTGAGTAGCGACATTTTCCTGCAATTTTTGTAGTTGTTCGTCTCGAATCGACTCCAGCGATCGGTTGTAAAGCGCTGCGTAAAACGCGAGCCGCGCTGCGTGCAACTGCTGCACTATGGCGACATTGAGCTGCTGTTGCGCGATTAGAACCTCAATGTCTCCGCGCCGAAGCGAAGGCGGCACCGCCATGTTGAATAACGTCTGTTCCAAATTGCCGCGACCGACGGCGAATCCTTTTACTCCATTCTCGCCGGCGCGGTGACCATACTGAACACCTGCGGGAACGTTTACTTCAAAGTCAGGCCAGACAATAGAACGAAAGACCAGGCGCTGCCCGGCGGCTCGCTCGATGCCGGCTTTGGCCTCGAGTATCTCGGGATTTCTTTCGAGAGTGGTACGGAGAACGTCTCGTAGAGTGACCGCACTGGTGGGATGCGCAAATGACGTGGTAAAAACCAGAATTAGAAAGTGAACGCCCGCGAGCTGTAGCCGCTTCCCTGTGGGAAACGCACTGCTAATGCGCCTAGCCCACTTTTGTCGCGTCGCCCATAGGGCGACGGCTACAGGTTGGACCATTACTTTCAAGGGTACCTTCATCGCTGACCCATTTTTTGCGGCGGCTTTGCCAAATCAGCAGCGTGCGCAGCATTGGGGTTTTCGTTTTTCACGTCTTTGAAGTCGGATCCAAAATTGAGCGCTTCGGCTGAACTGGCGCAGGCGTGACCAAGGCGGGCCAGAGCGACGTTATGCAGATAGATGGCGCTCAATCGGGTCGTGCGCGTTCGGGTTACATCCGCGGCTGCTTGTAGCACATCAAGTTGAGTTCCCAATCCGGCGGTAAAATTTCCTCTGGCCATGTCGAGCGCTTCATCCGCCGTTTGCACATTTTTTGTTTCACTTTCAAGTACGCGATCGGCTTGTTGAAGATCGAAAAATGCACTGCGGACTTCCGAGGCCACGCTGCGCCGCGCTGCTGCCAGGGCTTGTACCGCCCCCTCACGCCGAGCGCGCGTCGCCTGCATGCGCCCCTTGGTCGCGTGTCCATCGAAGATGTTCCAGGTAGCGTTTATGCCGACCACGCCGCCGTAGTTAAATTCAGGTCCAACGTCCGGGTCTCGCTCGCTGTAAATTTCATATCCGGAAAAAGCGCGCACGTGTGGACGCGTCGCGCTCCGGTCTAAAACGTACTGGCGGTCTTCGATCTCGATATCTTTCTCCCGGGCTTTGATGATCCCACGGTTCGCATCAGCCCGGGCGAGGCATTCGTTAAGGTCCGGACGATTAGGCCGATACTGAAGTTGGCCCGAAATTTCGAACGGAGGCGACTGCATTCCTGGAGGAATATCGGTGCCGAAAAGTTCCGCCAGTCGCAGGTACGAATTTTTCAAATCAGTCTGCGCGTTAAAGAATTCCGGCCGCTCGTTGGCCAGTGCGATCTCGGCCCGCTGCACGTTTAATTTACCAACAATTCCGGCGTTGAAATTTTCCTGCTCGCCTTTGAGTTCTTGTTCGAACACCCCCACGGAATCTTCGTGTACCCGGACTTTCGCCCGGTTCAGCAGCAGCTCATTAAACGCGATTCGCACATCCATGGTGACTCGGCTGATCGTCTCCTGAAGGTCGTAATTTGCCTTGGCAATGTTCAATTGCGCGATTGCCACCTGGCTGCCAACCGCTCCGCCGGTATAAATGTTCTGTTCGAGCTTCACTATCGCGTTGTAATCTTCCTGTCGAAGGTCTGTCTGACTTTGGGTCTGGCGTTTATCGTACAGCCCGCTTGAGCTCAGCCAGGGGAGATATCCCGAACGGGCTTCAATAAAACCACCGCGGGCTGCCGTCACTTTCTTCTGCGCGATAAGGATCTCAGGGTTGTGTTGCTGGGCCAGAAGAACTGCTTCCTCGATGGTATAGGCAGGCATCGCTTCGACCGATCCTGCGGAAACGGCCAAAGCGGCAGCGATCATTACGCTGGTTGCCGCGAATTTCGAACACATGTGGTATTATCTCCTGGCGGAGGCCTTCCCTGCCTTCAGAACGCCTCTGACTCTTGACCTTATATCAGGCCTTGCAAGCCGGCGCGACTTCAGACACATTCAGGCTTCGCGGCCCGGTTTCGGGGGCCCTAACTAGGCGGGACGCGGCAGCGAACCAGCCTAATTTATCGCTTGCTCCGAAT
>Ga0207701_10007666_pt1 | contig 10717 bp, 9 predicted proteins | sample KBSSwiSSwithPhiX_FD_184294 | JGI IMG/M metagenome (GOLD analysis project Ga0207701, IMG submission 184294) | Switchgrass rhizosphere bulk soil microbial communities from Kellogg Biological Station, Michigan, USA, with PhiX - S5 (SPAdes) (version 2) | ecosystem: Environmental > Terrestrial > Soil...
TCAAGACCACGGTCTTCGTCGAGGAATGGGACGGTGATCGTGTTCTTCGTTCAGCTCATGATGAATATCCCGTGCCGTCGGTAATTCGTCGGCGCACTTACATCAACATTCGGCGCCGACGCGAGCAGTCAGGAATGAAGCGCATGCGAGTTTACATGCGCGACAAGTATCGCTGTCAGTACTGCGGAGACAGGAAGGGCGTGAAAGAACTAACACTCGATCACATCCTGCCCCGTTCGCGTGGTGGAGATAATTCGCCGCTGAACATCGTCACGGCTTGTTTGCAGTGCAACAACCGAAAGAGCAATCGCACTCCGGCAGAAGCACGAATGCCTTTGCTGACTTCGCAGACGGCGCTGCGCGTGAAGCTCGAACGCGTCGTGCTTTGTCACTATGCAGAGGCGAGAGCCGAATGGCGCAAGTACTTGTTCATGGATATGCACGATGATCGTGACGTCATGGAGAAGGTGCATCGCGAACGGAAGCAGCGAGCGTAAGAGAGCCACAGATAGACGCGGATTTGCGCAGATCAGCGTGCATTCGCGTTAATCCGCGGCCGAAACGTCACCCGCATAACGCTACTCCAAACCTTCGGCGGTGGACGGAACGCCCCGGGCGATACATCGAATAACTTCTCTGATTCGCAATAGGCCTCGACCAGCACAGAAAGATAACCACGAGCACTCGAACCCGCTGGCGCGAGCATCCTATCAACCACTTCCTTTTGCAGCATCAAAACCATCTCAGGTATGCACGGCTGCTCGATGAGTCGCTGCAGTATTGCCGTAGAAATGTTGTAAGGAAGGTTGGCAACGACACGCGCACTGCTAGCTGGCCCGATCTCGTTGCAGATATCGGCTTCGAGTGCGTCGGCTTCTATCAAGCGGAAATTAGCGCGTTCACCAAATTGTTCTCGAAGCGGCTCGATCAGTTGCCGATCAAACTCAATCGCCACAACTTTCGCCGCGCGTTCAACTAACGTAGCCGTAAGCGCACCGGTTCCAGGCCCAATCTCAACAACCGTCTCATCCTGTCGCGGATCGAAAGCTGAGATAATCTTTCCGATGATGTTACGGTCGTGAAGGAAGTGCTGGCCGAAGCGTTTGGAAGGACGGATGGGATTGGATGAAGACAACGTTGATAATCCGAGGTACGACGTATTGGTTAGAAGGCCGGACCTCAACTACAGAACGGGAGCGAAACGACCGATTCTATTTGAAACACGAACTAATGGGGTTCAATCGGTCGCTTCGCTCCCGTTCTGTTCTTCGCGGATTCTTTCCGGATAGCCGGTAATCTCGAGATCGTCGCCGTGCTGTTGAGTTTTAACGTCTCGAAGTTTCAATGCATGACGCACCACTTCCACTCCTGAACCGGCCACTGGACCAGGCGCATCAGCGCCGCCGATAATCGTGGGAGCAACAAAGAAGCTCACCTTGTTTATCAGTCCTGAATCAACAAAACTTCCAGCCAATGTCGGTCCGCCTTCTATCAGGAGACCTTGAAAGGCGCGCTTTCCGAGAATTTTTAAAACCGCTCGCAGATCACGAGTGCCTGAGTTAATCACTTCCACGCCGAACGTTCGCAAGGAGTCGATCTTTGATTCATCGGCGTCTTCTGCCGTAAACAGGATGACAGGTGCTTCGCCGGCTGTCCGAACGAGTTGTGACGCCGGCGACAGACGCAATCTTTCATCAAGGACAACTCGCACCAATGGTCGGCGACGCCGCAAGCCAGAACGATCCGTCAGCAGTGGATCGTCCAGTTCAGCTGTGCCGGCTCCGACCATGATCGCATCGTACTCGTGACGCAGTTCATGAACCCGGCGCCGCGCCTGTTGTCCCGTTATCCAACGCGAATCTCCCGACTTCGTCGCTACCTTTCCGTCCAACGAAACCGCAGACTTCAAATGCACGAACGGCAGGCGAGTGCGCATGAAGTGCAAATACTTTTCATTAGCCTGCGATGCCTCGTCCGCCAACAAGCCGACTTCAACCGCAACACCCGCCTCACGCAAATGAATAAAACCGCGTCCAGACACCTGCGGATTCAGATCCTGAATGGGCGCAACCACGCGCTTTACCCCGGCGGCAATCAGTGCATCGGTGCAGGGCGCGGTCCTGCTCTGATGCGCATGCGGTTCTAATGAAACGTATGCCGTGCCTCCACGTGCGCGCTTCCCTGCTTCGCGTAACGCAATAGTTTCCGCATGCATTGCCTCTTCGTAGATGTAATGGCCTTCACCAACAACTTCACCGATGCTGTTCGTGACAACACAGCCAACCAGTGGTCCGGGACTAACCTGACCAACGCCGCGACAGGCGAGCTCGATAGCGCGCTCCATCAGACGTCGATCCGTCTCGGACCAAGTTCGCGTTTCAGCTAGTGTAGTGGTTGAAGGCATTTCGGACTTTGGACCTGGATTCCCAATTTCAAGCAAACAACCCCTCAACGTATTGCTTCGCGTCGAACACTACGAGGTCGTCGACCTTTTCACCAATACCTGCATAGCGTATTGGGAGATTAAGCTCTTTCGCGATAGCCACAGCGATTCCGCCCTTCGCGGTACCATCGAGTTTTGTCAGCACGATTCCGGTTACGCCTGCTACTTTCAAAAACTGCCGTGCCTGTTCCAGCCCGTTCTGGCCGGTAACGGCATCAACAACCAGCAGAGTCTCATGTGGCGCGCCTTCAACTTCGCGGGCAGCGACGCGCTTCATCTTATCTAGTTCAGCCATCAGGTTCGACTTAGTATGAAGCCGACCGGCGGTATCGACAATCAAGACTTCTGAGCCGCGCGCCTTCGCTGCCTTGAGCGAATCGAACAACACTGCGGCTGGATCAGTCCCTTGCTTTTGCTGAATCAACGGCACACCTGTTCGTTCAGCCCAAATAGCAAGTTGATCAGATGCCGCAGCGCGAAACGTATCGGCGGCACAAATCAAAACATCATTCCCCTCGGCTTTTATCCGTTGGGCCAATTTACCAATAGTCGTTGTTTTCCCAACGCCGTTAACGCCGACAATCATCATCACGTAAGGAGCGACGCTCTCCGGAATCGTGGCTTCTGAAGCGACTCCTTCGCGTTCAGACGCGTGCAGGATATTCAGCAATTCCTGCTTGATGGCCTGCTTGAGGGCATCAAGATCATTAATCTGCTTGCGTGCAACTCCACGACGGACCGTTTCCAGAATCTCGAGCGTTGTTGGGACGCCGATGTCTGCCGCAATCAACACTTCTTCCAGCTTGTCGAGTAGCTCTTCGTCAATCTGTTTGCGTCCTGCGAAAACTGTGTCAAGACGTTCGGAAAGCGTTTCGCGCGTGGCGGAAACTGCACGACGGAATCTTGCGGAGAATTCCTCTTCAAGCGCAGCCTCCTGCGCCTGCAACTCTTCCATCGAAAGGTTGAGTCCGAGCACGGACGTAGCAAACGGCGATCGCGACCGGACAGGCTTTTCGCGTACGGGTTCAGAGGGTCTCTCTGGAACAACCGGCGCGATGTGCTCTCGTGCGGATTCTTTCTCGACCGCGACCGGAGCTGGATCGGCGCCAGCTACTGGAGGAATCCATTCGACACGTGGTGGAGTCGGTTCAGTCGGTTTGGTTGTTGACTCAATCCCGGCGGCGGGTTGCGCGTCCGGTGCGGGTTTCTCTTCCCTGGTAACCGGCTCATTAAGCCTTAACGTTACAAACTCATCCGCTTTTTTTCGCTTCCAGAATAATCCCATACGTGCTCAGAATCGCCTTGAATTCAACATTTCGGGTGAACGGCGATTAAAGCACAACAGCCGCGTCCTCACAAAAAGGACGGCGGCTGTGACAGAAATTGTTCGGGAGTTTATCTATTCACTTCACGATAGGTCATATAGGTCCTATGGTGTAATTCGATCACGCCACGGCAACAGGATCGTTTCGGACCCCACCTTCGACAACTTCGAGCTGCGGAGCTGTCGCTGGCTTGCGCAACTTCACGGAACCGGGCTTTATCTGCCCTTCTCTGCAGGCAGATGCAAACGCCGCAACAACCTCAGGGTCATAACGCGTGCCGATGAAACTTTCGATTCGCAGCAATGCGTCTTCAAACTGCATCGCCTTCTGATAGGGACGATCGGTAGTCATCGCATCGAACGTATCTGCAACGGCGACGATTTTACCCATCAGGGGAATCTCTTCACCTTTTAGTCCTTGAGGATATCCGCGGCCATCGACCATCTCGTGATGCATATACATGCCCGGAAGAAACTCTTTCATCGCCGGAATCTGCGACATGATCTTGTAGCCCTTCTGCGGGTGTTTCTTCATGATTTCGTATTCTTCATCGGTCAACGCTGCGGGCTTCTTGAGGATCTTGTCGTCGATTCCGATCTTGCCTACGTCGTGCAGCAACGCACTGATTCTGATCTTTTCAACTTCATCGTCGGGCAGGTTCAAGCGTTGCGCGATCGCCACAGAGAAACGTGACACTCTCTCCGAATGACCGCGTGTGTACGGATCCTTTCCGTCGATCGCTGCCGCCAAACCTTTAACGGTGCCGATGAATAGTTCGCGATTCTCTTGCGCGGACCGTTGCAGATCCTTAATGAAAGCTTCGATCTGGTCAGTCATCGCATTGAATGAGTTACCGAGATCGCCAAGTTCAGTACGACTGCTAACGTCGATGCGCTGCGAAAAGTCACCTGAGGAGATGCGGTGAGCAGCAGTGGCCAACTCGCGAACTGGTGTGGTTAGTTTTTTTGCAAAGAACACGCCGATGAAAATCGTTAGGAGTGCTGCGACCAAACTGATCCACAGCGTCTGCCAGCGCATGTCGGAGACAGAAGCGAGTGCGGCTGATTCGTCTTGAATAGCTATAACTCCGAGGCGCGAATTCTTATCAAGTTGCGCTGTAGCGTACGAGCCCAACATTTCGATCGTTCGCCCATCACGTGTAGCTGTGAACGGCGCGAGAGCTGACTGGACCTGTGCACCGGATTCCTGCCAATCCTGCACTACTTTCAGATCCGTCATTGGTTTCTCTGAGAACGCGACGCTCGGTTCTGGGTGAGCTACCGCACGCCCGTTTTGATCGACCACAAACACAACAGGCAAACCGGCGTTGAGTAATTCTCGCTCACTCTTCGAAGTTTGTTGTTGGACGGCGTCGAACACTTCTTGAAAAGAAACGATTGCGACTACCGCCGCAACGACGTCCTGATTTTGCGGGCCACCGAGTACAGGCTCGGCTATCGTGAGCGCCATCTCCTGTCCCGAGCGAATCAACTGAGGTCGACTAATAACCGCTCCACGTCCGCTCATGCGTGCCAGTACTTCGCCCACACGCTGATCGACTTCATCGAGTTTGATCACGTCCGGTTGAAACGCGCGATGCACACGTTCATTTACTGGCACCAACGCCAGGGCGATGAGGTTTGGATCTTCCTGAAGCGTTTTTTGTAACCGTGCGTCGTAACCCGAGTCGTCCAATTCCTGGATACCCCCGGCAATCTCGAAAGCTCGAGCCAGTCCCGTCACAACGTCACTGTAACGCTGCCCGTACAATTCAATTTGCCGGGCCTTATCCTGCACCAACTGGGCCTGGTAGCGGTTCTCAAGTGACCGCAATTCCTCTGCACTGCGGCCAGACAGGAGGACACCCGCAAAGGCCAGCGGGAGTAAACCCACCAGCAGCAGCACACCCAGGAGGATGTGCAATAGCCTAATTCGCTTAAGTTTTTCGAGCATTCAGGGAATCTGGGAGTAGAATCTCGGAGGTTGGACTGCGGTGAGCGCGCCGGCGATTGGGCACCACCCATTATTGTCGGAGCGTCTCATTAGTGTCAACAGCTTTTGCTTAAGATCAACGATTCCGGGTTACTCGCTAAGCCGGAAGCTGGGAATTCCCCGATTTTCTCTCGACTTCCGTGGGGTCAAGGGCGTCTAAACCCTTGAGCGCCAATGTTTGATTGGGCGCAAAAACGTGGAAGCGAGTTGCCTCGTCCGCCACTGCATGGAAACGCTAACCAGCGACGAGAACATCGTAGAACGCGCTCTGACTGGCGATGCTGACGCCTTCGGCGAATTGGTGCGCCGCTGGGAGCGGCGTATTTTCGCGCTGGCTTACGGGATGCTCGGCCGCGAAGAGGACGCTCGCGATGCCACTCAGGAAACCTTCATTGCGGCGTTTCGAAATCTGCGTGGGTTTCGTGGCGAAGCAAAGGTTTCGTCGTGGTTGCACCGGATCGCCGTTAATCAGTGCATCACTCGCCAGCGACGCGCGAAGGTACGAGGCGAAACCGCGCTTGAAGACGAAGTGGAAAAGAACGCCGGCAGTTTTGCTGCACCCACCACCTATTCACCAGCGGGAGTGGTTGAGAGCCGTCAGGTGACGCAAGCCGTGAGACGAGCAGTAAACAGTTTGCCTGTAGAACTCCGCCAGGTAATTGTGATGAAGGAATTCGAAGAACTGACATTCAAAGAGATCGCCGATGCTCTCGACTTGCCTTTGAGCACAGTTAAGAGCCGTTTGTATACCGCGCTGAAACAACTGCAAATGCGTTTGCAGAAATTCACGAGCGAAGCAGCCTGAAGGGGCCCGAACAGAGGCCAACTAAATGCCATTAAAGGCCATTAAAGGAATAGCCAGATGAACCAGGTTGAAGACCTTAACAATTGCGACTTCCGAGACGATCTGATCTCGGTGCTCTACGGTGAAGCCACCGATCGTGAGGCGGCCGAGTTTCACGTTCACATGCAAACCTGCACACAGTGTCAGGTTGAGGTGCGTGCATTCGGAGAAGTTCGCGAATCGATTGGGTCATGGAAGTTTGAAGCGTTGTCCGGCGCAGTCGTTACGGAAGTCAATGCTCCACAAACGCAGCGAACGAAGTCAGCTGTCGCTGCGTTGCGCGAATTCTTTGACCTGTCACCACTGTGGTTGAAAGGTGCGACTGCCTTCGCGACTGTTCTCTTCTGTCTGTTGGTTGTGCTGGCGTTAGTAAGATTCCAACAACCGTCGCAGGTGACCGAGGTCAATCAAAAACCCAACGCAATCTATACCGCACAGGAGAAGGATCAGTTGGTACAGAAAGCGCTTGACCAACAAAAAGCGGAGTTCTTAGCGCAAACCGCATCGGATCCTGAGAACGTCAAAAAAGCAGTCACTCATTCAGTGAAGACGACGATTCATCCAAACACGAGTGTTAAGGATCGTCGGCCGTTGACGAAAATGGAACGCGAACAGTTGGCCGCTGATCTGCGACTGCTGCAACGTCATGATGACGATATTGAGTTACTTTCTGAACCGATTAACCGGTAGTTGCTGAGGAAGGATTATGAGACTTAATACACCACCACTCCCCGCCGCGATTATGTCATTCGTGATTACGATCGCGTGCTGTGTAACGGTTGTTGCGCAGGATCCCCAGACGCCTCAGGGTCCGCCGCCAACGGATCCGATTGAACAGCTACGCTTGACGCCTGAACAACGACAGAAGATCCGCGCGATTCGTGAATCGTCAAGACAAGAACGCGCGATGGTTAATCAACGACTTCGGGAAACGAATTTCGCTCTTCAACAAGCGATGGACGCCGAAACCATCGACGAAGCATTGATCGAGGAACGGTTGCGGGATGCAGCCGCTGCGCAGGCTGCTGCGATGCGTTCAAGAATCCAGAATGAACTGAAGATTCGTCGGGTGTTAACCAGGGAGCAGTTAGTTATTTTGAAAAGTCTTCAGGCGCAGGCGCTAGAGCTGAATCGCGAACGAAACCAAAACCAGCGACCGGTGCGACAAGGAAATGTTTTGCGGCCCAACCAACGCAACGGAATAGCCCCTATTTTTCCGCGTCGCGAGGGCGTGCAACGAAACCCGCGGCCATAATCTCAACCCCAGCGCCGAACCAGACCGGCTGTCATTTGGCCGGTCTTTCCTTTATCTTCAAACCTGCCGATAACTCCAAGCTTGACGCGTCATGCGCAATTTGCGCATGATAGGCCGTTCTTTCCAAGTAGTTGAGTCTGAGAGATCCCCCGGCGTTGATCGCCGCAATGCCGCGGATATTCGGCACCTTTTCTCGCAGCCGAAGGGCTACTTAATTAAATCGCAACGAAAGATTGGCTGTTATAACGCTGTCCGATGAACTTCGCTACTCGCGGTCTGCTGGAACTGCAAGAGTCGACGTTGCTGGCCGCGCGAGCCATAGGCGGCTTAGTTAGGAAGCCCAGGTACCTGCCAGAGACCATCGCACAGATGGACGCCATCGGCGTTGGGTCTCTTACCATCATCATACTCACCGGCTTCTTTACCGGTGGCGTTTTGACGGTCCAAACGTTTCCTACTCTCAAAACTTATGGTGCCCAATCGCAAACCGGCTACCTGGTTGCTGTCTCTCTAGTACGTGAGCTCGGCCCGGTTCTTTGCGCGCTGATGGTTACTGGTCGAGTTGGTTCTGCGATCTCTGCGGAGCTTGGTTCGATGGTTGTTTCGCAACAGATCGACGCCATGCGTGCACTCGGTACGGATCCGGTTCGAAAACTAGTTGCGCCGCGGTTGATAGCACTCTTGATTAGTCTACCGTTGCTAACTGTTCTGGCTGACGTGTTGGGAATATTCGGTGGTTGGGTTACTGCGACTGCACTTTATTCTGTGCCCTCCACGATTTTCATCAACTCAGTTCGCGACGCGATTACAACCGACGACCTCATTGGCGGAGTAGTAAAGCCAATCGTGTTCTCTTTGATCATTGGCACCCTTGCGTGCAGACAGGGCTTAAATACTGAGGGCGGAACAGTCGGAGTCGGCCGTTCCACGACTCGCGCAGTAGTCATGGCGTCAATCGTAGTAATCATCGCTGACTATTTTCTAGCCAAAGCGCTTCAGGTTATCCTAGGCACTTCTTAATTCTACGAGTGTTTCATGTCTTCCACTACGATTCACACAACCGCCGATGGCGTTAGCGATGAGGCGGCGGAATCTACCTTTCGCGAGGTAGACGATCTTGAGCGCGCGATTCCCGCGATCGAGTTTCGCGACGTGGTCCTTTTCTTTGACGATCGTGTGATCCTCAACAAACTCAGCTTTAAAGTGATGAAGGGTGAGACCAAGATCATCCTTGGGGGCTCCGGCGGAGGTAAATCCACGATCATCAAGCTGGTGCTCGGACTGCTAAAGCCTGACAGCGGCCGGATACTCGTCGATGGCGAAGACATCACCGACTACAACGAAGAGCAAATGATGGGCGTGCGTAAAAACATAGGCATGGTGTTTCAGGAAGGCGCCCTCTTCGATTCCCTTTCGGTTTACGACAACGTTGCGTACCGCTTGCACGAACAGGGCGTTCCGGAAGAAGAGGTGGAACCCGAAGTAAGACGCATGCTGCGATTCGTAAACCTGGAAGACGCCATAGACAAGATGCCGATTGAATTATCCGGCGGTATGCGTCGACGCGTTGGAATCGCGCGCGCGCTGATTGGTGATCCAAAGATAGTTCTTTTCGATGAGCCCACTGCCGGACTCGATCCGCCAACAGCGCGAACTATCTGCGAACTGGCGATGAAGCTGCGCGATCTCGAAGACGTGTCGTCGATCTTCGTAACACACGAGATGAATAATCTGCATTACATCTGTTCAGAATATGCCGTTGTCGACGACGAAGGAAAGGTAGTCTTCGAGCGTGAAGGTGAGCGCCTCTGTCTAATCAACAGCAAAGTGATGATGATGCGTGAGGGCAACGTCATCTTTAGCGGCACCGATGAGAGCTTGCAACGCAGCACCGATCAGTACATTCAAAAGTTTCTGCGCGGACATTAAGAAAGGAAGCAGAAATCGGGGACGTTTAATCCTCGATCTTGCGTAAGACTATGCCACGATCAAACAGAAGCGTCAGCTTTAGCCAACTACGAGTCGGGATATTCGTTCTGCTGGCTATCGGCATCCTTATCTTTCTCATACTTAACGCTTCGGGCGACATCAATCCATTTAGCAAGAAGCTCCACCTCAAGGCGCGTTTCGCCGATGCAAACGGATTGCGAGATGGCTCAGAAGTTCGGCTGGCCGGCGTACGTGTAGGCAAAGTCGACCAAATAACTTTGCTGCCTCCTTCAGACGTACCCAACGCCCCGCGGGTGGAAGTGTTGATGACCATTGATTCATCGATCGACGGTCGCCCGGCAAACGAACGAATCAGATCCGACTCAACTGCGCAACAGGGATCGCCAAGCTTGCTGGGCAATGAAATGCTTATCAACATCACACCCGGTACCGCGGTTGGCCAGCCTGTTCAGGACTATGCAGTGCTACCGTCGTCGTCTTCAAACACAGTCAACGACTTCGCTACGTCGGGCACAGACCTGGCCCAGCGACTCAGCAAGTTGTCGGATGAAATAAAAGGTATTGTCGCTGACGTCAAAGAAGGCAAAGGTACTGTCGGTCGGCTCTTTACGGATGAAGCTCTTTACAACAATCTCAACGCAACCATCCGCGAAACCGAAGACGTAATGAGGCAAGTTCGATCCGGCAATGGTTCAGCCGGAAGATTTATCAACGATCCCGCGCTCTACAACAATGCGAACGAGATCGCCTTGCAAATGCGGGCGATTGCTGAGGATCTTCGCGCTGGAAAAGGTACGGCGGGTCGGCTGCTCACCGACGATGAGCTCTATAACCGGATCAACCGCACGGCAGACAAACTTGATCGCTCAGTTGAGCAGATCAATCAGGTGATAGCCGACATCAATGAA
>Ga0207701_10007667_pt1 | contig 10715 bp, 9 predicted proteins | sample KBSSwiSSwithPhiX_FD_184294 | JGI IMG/M metagenome (GOLD analysis project Ga0207701, IMG submission 184294) | Switchgrass rhizosphere bulk soil microbial communities from Kellogg Biological Station, Michigan, USA, with PhiX - S5 (SPAdes) (version 2) | ecosystem: Environmental > Terrestrial > Soil...
GTGCTGCCAGCTCGTCAATCGACCACGACCTCATCCCATCACTATACATTGACGGTATTTACCGTTACGGTCATTGGCGTGAGTATTGCCGACCAACCCGACTGCGTCAAGCACCCCACGGAACTCGAGACAGTCCTCGACCATCTGCGGAGTCGATTCCACGCCCCCGAACTCGCCGTCGACGGACCACCGGTCCAACTCGCAGGCGGGTTCTGGGCCGAGATGTGGACCCTCGCCCTCGCCGAACGGAGCCGGACCAATCTCCCGCCACGCGTCGTGCTGCGACTCGCACCGGATGCCCAACTCGCCGCGTGGGAGACCGCATTCCAGGCGGGCGTCGCCGAACAGGGATACGCGACGCCAACGATCCACGCCTGGGACTTCACGCCGCAGGGCAGCGAACGCGCATGGTGTGTGATGGATTATGCCAACGGAACACCACTCATGGGAGGACTCAGCGGAGTGCGCGCACTCGCCGCACTCCCCCACCTCGCCACTGGTCTTCCTGACACCCTGGCTCGCGTCGCCGCAGACCTGCATCGACTCGATCCTCGACCCATCGAGACTGCACTCGGTCGTGCGACGGACAAAGCAATCGGTGTCGACGGTCTCCTCGACCACTACCTCGCACGCGCCGATGAGCTGGCCTACCCGGCCCTGAAACAAACCCTCGAACGCCTCGCCACCACCCGGCCCGGTCGTCAGGTGAGCGTGGTGTGCCACGGCGACCTTCACCCCTTCAACGTGCTCGCCGACGGTGACCGGAAGGTCGTGCTCGACTGGACAGCTGGCCAAATCGCCCACCCTGCCTACGACCTCGCCTTCACCCACCTACTCCTTGCCAACCCGCCGCTCGCCGCCCCGCGACCGCTCAAGCCGGTCATCAATGCCGCAGCCCGCCGCGTCGCCAGTCGATTCATTACGACCTATCGCAAGATCGGGCCGCACCCGATCGACGACGACACACTCGACTGGTACGGGACCCTCCAAGGCTGCAGGATCCTCTCCGAACTCGCTACATGGCGTGCCCAAGGCGAACTCGACACCCACCAAGGTCACCCATGGGTCTCCATGGAGCCGGCACTGCAATCACTCCTGTCGGCCTGACGTCATCAGCGCCCGTTGACACGAACCCTCCGTTCGTGCACACTTACCGTTCGTGGATGCTTACCGAGACGACGAGGGGTGGGGTGCACTCGGTGACCCCACCCGCCGCTCCATCGTCTTGCATCTCGCCGAACGACCCCAAGCGGTTGGCGAGCTGGCCGCGGCCTTGCCGGTCAGCAGGCCCGCAGTCTCACAGCATCTCAAGGTACTGAAAGACGCCGGCCTGGTCGCCGAACACGCGGAAGGAACGCGACGCATCTACCAGCTCAACGAAGCAGGGCTGTCTGCGCTGCGCGACCAGCTCGACACCTTCTGGAAGCGCGCCCTCACCGGCTACCAAAACATCGTCGAAGACTCGAACAAGGAGAAATCATGAACCTGCCCGATACCGCAGTCGTGCGCCGCTCGGTCACCGTCGAAGCACCCATCGAGCAGGCCTTCGCCGTGTTCATCGGACGGTTCGGCGACTTCAAACCACCCGAGCACAACCTGCTCGGTGCCCCCATTGCCGAGACGGTCTTCGAAACCCACGTCGGCGGACACATCTACGACCGCGGCACCGATGGGAGCGAGTGCCATTGGGCTCGCGTCCTCGCCTTCGAGCGGCCCGATCGGGTCGTGGTCAGCTGGGACATCAGCCCGTATTGGCAGATCGAAACAGACCCGGCTCACACCAGTGAAGTCGAGATCCGGTTCGTGGCCGAAACCCCAGAACGCACCCGGCTGGACCTCGAACACCGCAACATCGATCGACACGGACCGGGATGGGAAGGCGTACGCGACGGCGTCGCCGACGACGCCGGATGGACCCTGTACCTCGACCGCTATGCCAACCTCGTCACTACCAACGCATAGCGGATCTGCCGGTAGCCCTCGACATCCGACCGGCGTAGTTCAGCCATGACTGTACAATCGTGGCATGGCTGTCACCTCGGAACGTTTGAATCTCGACGTTCTCGCCCGACTCGGATTGGCGCTCGCCGACGACTCGCGGCGGCGCCTTCTGCTCGAGTTGATTGACGGTCCGGCGTATCCGTCTGACCTCGCCGACTCGCTCGGGTTGACACGCGCCAACGCGTCAAACCACCTCGCGTGCCTACGGGGATGTGGCCTCGTCGTAGCGGAACCGGAAGGGCGCCGTGTTCGCTACCAACTGGCCGACGCCCGACTCGGACGAGCCCTTCGCGATCTCCTCAAACTCGTGCTGATCGTCGACCCAACGGTCTGCCCGGCCGCCGACAACGACGGATGCTGTTGATGGCCGCGAACATTCCGGCATCACGTGTCCCTTCGCCAGCATCACCTGACGACCCATGCTGCGCTGGCGAACGGATCACGAACAAGCCCAGCATCTCAGCGGAACGCCGCAGCACACTCAGCCGTCGAGTGCGGCTACTCGTCGCGGCGACGATCAGTTACAACGTCATCGAAGGAATCGTCGCGATCACCGCTGGCACCATCGCAGGATCGACCGCACTTGTCGGCTTCGGTCTCGACTCGGCGATCGAGGTCAGTTCGGCAGCGATAGTCGCCTGGCAGTTCTCCGCCCGGGACCCCGAAACACGCGAACGAACGGCCCTGCGGATGATCGCCTTCTCGTTCTTCGCGCTCGCTGCCTACGTCTCGATCGCGTCGATCCTCGCCCTGCTCGGTTCCGACGATGCCCACACGTCAAAGGTCGGAATCGTGCTCGCCGCGTTGTCGTTGCTGATCATGCCGTTCTTGTCCTACGCACAACGTAAGGCAGGACGCGAACTCGGCTCAACCAGCGCCGTCGCCGACTCGAAACAGACATTGCTGTGCACCTATCTGTCGGCGGTGCTGCTCGTCGGTCTCGTCCTCAACAGTCTGGTCGGATGGTCCTGGGCCGATCCGATCGCCGGTCTCGTCATCGCGGCGGTCGCACTCAAGGAAGGACGCGAGGCGTGGAAGGGCGACCTGTGTTGCGCGACGGAGAGCGCGTGACCGGTCGAACCGACCTGCAGGCGTTCCGCGGGCGCGCAATTCGTCGACGAGGTGCCGATCACTGCATCCGGCAAGATCATGCGGCGCCTGCCACAGACTTCGAGGACGGGACCCCCCTGACAGAACCGAATGACACATGAGAAGCCGAACTCTGCAACAAGAGCCCGTCACTCGACGTCGGCCGCCGCCGGCCTCTGGACCCGGTATTCGACGAGGAACATCGTCGCATCGTCGTTCAACACGTTTGCGGTGAACGCCAAGATGTTCGCCGACAACCGGCGGACGGTCTCCTCGACCGAGACGCGCTCGAGCGTCGAGCGGACGAGGTAGTCGGCAAGTCGATCCGTCCCGAAGAACTCGCCTTCTGCCGATCGTGATTCGGTGATCCCGTCCGAGTAGAACAGCACCCTACAACGCCCGTACTCCTCGGCCGAGTACCGCGTCGTCGTGAGTGTCGTCGATGGTGCGCATCCAACTTTCTGCCCGCCCAAGGGACGGCCCGCAGTGGAAAGCAAACGTCGCCATTGCGGCGACTCGCAAACCCAGTGTACGGCCACGGCGAGGGCGCGCCGAGCAGCTTCCTCCGCGACGAAGCGCTTGCGCGTGGTTGTTCCGCCACGCAGCACGAATGAGTTGACGATAGGCGGGCCCGACAACAAAGTTGGCGAGCACCCGCGCCGTCCTCAGGAGGACAGATGCCATTGTCTCCATCCGAGATCACCCAGTGGGCTGCGGTGCTCGCGGCAGCACGCCGCGATCGGGTGGGATGTGAACCGATCTCGTCGTCGATCGATCTCACCATCGACGACGCCTACGCAATTCAGCGCGCCGGCACTGCGCTGCGGCTGCAGCGCGGCGAGAAGGTCATCGGCTGGAAGCTCGGCTACACCTCGCTCGCGATGCGCGCCCAGATGGAGATCGATCAACCGAACTTCGGGCCACTCACCGACGCAATGCTCGTGGCTCATGACGGCACAGCCAGCCCGGCGCTCATCCAACCACGCGTCGAACCGGAAATCGGGCTCCGCTTCGATCACGCGCTCCCCGATGACGCGAACCTGGACGACGTGCTCGGCGCCGTCGGCGAGGCGCTCGCCTGTCTCGAGATCGTGGACTCCGTGTATCCGAACTATCGGTTCCGTCTTGAGGACAACACGGCCGATGGCTCCTCTGCAGCGCAAGTCGTCGTTGGGCCAGCACTCAAGAGCCTCGACCGCCTCGACGAAGTCACAGTCGAGCTACTGCACAACGGCACGGACTGCGGTTCGGCGACGGGGCGAGCGGCGTCAGGTCATCCAGCAGCCGGTGTTGTCTGGCTGGTCAGCCAACTGGCCTTGCAAGGTCAAAGCATCGGGGCTGGCGACATCGTCATCACCGGCGGACTGACTCGGGCCGTACCTCTGGACTTCGGCGATCGCGTCGAAGCGGTGTTCGACGATCACGCTCGAGTCGCCGTACACCGCCCACTGCCCCGATGAGGCACCAGGATCTGGGTGCCACAGATCTCGACGGACCTGCGGGGGTGAACGACGACCGGCGCCCAGATCACTGGACTGGCCCGACGCCTCCTCCAGCGCAAACGTTCTGGGCGCCAACGACTTCGACGGCCCTGCAACGATGAACAAGGGTCGGCACCCAGAACGGCGCCTCTGCGTTGGCCGACACCTCGACGATGCCCACGGTGGAGGTTCGAAGTGGCCGCTGAGGATGAGCGAGGCGCGGGCCAGGTAAACGAAGCGGTCAAATCGCGCGCGCCTCACCGACGTGGCCACGCGGCCGCCGACGTCTGCGATCACCACGTCAAGTCGTGGACCGGTCGGCGCAGATCAACTCGTTGGCCATGTCAGGCCTGTGCGCGCCATCGCATGATCGATTTCCTCGAACAGGTGGTCGGCGGATCCCGCGCGCAGCGATCGAGGTCCTCCGGACCGAGCAGGGGAACCAACCCGCGCTAGAGCGCCGGTTCGGTCGGCGCAAGGAAGAGACAGTTGATTCGCACAGCGGCCGAACCCACGCAACGGAGCGTCCGCGCTGGCCCATGCCCGATGAGCCACGGCAACCCGAACGCGCTCGCCGCGGCGAGAGTTGCACCGCAGCCCACGAGGATCCTGACGGGCAACGCCCGGTCAAGTTGGCCCGCACCAGGCATCGCTCCTCCGATGTTCGCCAGCCAGACCAACGATAGGCGCGATGTCGACATCGTCGTTCTGCGCGCACCGAACCGGCGATCTGTGCTGCCCCACCTCGCACGAAGCCCGCTTCCCGAGCGCCATCCCGCATCACGCCTTACTAATCACGCGTTTGTCAGGTTAGGGGCCTAGTCCGCCCACTCCGCCAAGTCCGTTCCTCTCCGCCTGCGCCGGACTGGAAACGTCGCGAACGCGTCGTCGTGCCACAAAAGCAGGAGTGTCGCTCTGCGGAATTTCGCAGAGGTTTAATCGGCGTTGCGCGGATTAAACGAAGCCCCCGCTCTACCAACCAAAAAAACATGCCCTGACCTGGGCAAACCATGGAGCGGACGACGGGATTCGAACCCGCGACCCTCACCTTGGCAACGAGATGAATCTGCTCCGCCGAGACCGCCGCACTCCCTTCAGCAGCCTCTCCCCCGTCTCTTCATCCGCCCAGTCCGCCGAGTCCGCTCGGCTCCAGAGATTTACGTTTAACGCGTTAAACCTCTGCGAGCTCGACGCCGTCGGCAGGCGGCAACCAGAGTAAAGGATGGGGCGCATATGCGCCGTTCGGTGCGGATTTGACGTGGCGTGGGTGCCGTCGTTCTGAGCGAATGTGATGTGTGGATCGCTGCTCTGGTGTCTAACGGCGTGGTCGCGCCGGAGCACGTCGACAATTGTTGAGAAACCGCGATCCACAATGAGAAGGACTGCCGCCAACGGTGCGCGAGGACTCTTCAACGACGCCCCAGGTGACTACGAGATTCGGTTGCCACCGAGTCCCGGCGCTCCGGGCGGCACAGGAACCGATGGCACGGTGGTGTCGGGCACCGTGATCGGAGGAACGGTCACCTCAGGCACGGTGATTGGTGGAACGGTGACTTGGGGCACGGTGACTTGGGGCACCGTGACTGATGGCGCGGTCACCTGGGGCACGGTGACTGTGGGCACCGTCACTTGGGGGACCGCGATCGGTGGCACGGTCGCCTCGGACACGGTGACTGTGGGCACCGTCACTTGGGGGACCGCGATCGGTGGAACGGTCGCCTCGGGCACGGTGACTGGTGGCACGGTGACCGGCGGCAGTTGTATGACCGGAGTCGCCGCCAATGTCGTGTCGACCAGGACAGGCAACGTCGGCGGGCTCACGCCGACGCCGGCGACCGAGCCAGTCGGTGGGGTCGGCAGGGCGGCCGGTGAGCCGGGCAACGGGTCGGCGGTCGCCGACTGTCCTGGGGTCAGGCCTCCAACGGTCGGCACCGTGGGAGGAGGCAGCTCGTCGCTCGGCCCACCGTCGACGATCGCCCCATCTCCAGGGTCGGTACGTGGTCCACCGGGTTGCGTTGCGTGCGTGTTTTGCTCGACTGTCGCAGGGACGTTGCTGATGCCGGTCGCGGCATGGGAAGCGTCGCTGCCGAGCAGCAAAGGAGTTGTCGCCAACACGACGCTGACGCCGACCGTCGCCAGCCAACCGAGGCTGACCACCCCAGCTCCGGCGCCGCCCGAGACCGCGGCTGTGGCCGCCCCCGCGGCCGTCATCAGCGCCCACGGAGGTGTAAGAGACCGCAGTGATGCGTTGATGTCGTCCAGCTCGGCGATCGCCGCCCTGCAGGCCGGACAACCTTCGAGGTGATTCGAGATCTGACGAGAGGCCATCAATCCAGCGGTGCCGCGCACGTAGCGGGCGAGCTTCGGCGCAAGCGCGGCGCATTCAGGTCGGCCGGCGTGAGAGAGGTGTTGGGCGAGGTATGCCTCAGTGAAACGTTGACGTGCCCGGTACACCAGCGCGCCGGCGGCGGCAGCCTTGACGTCGAGCCGTTCGGCGATCGTGACGGGGTCGAGCTGTTGCACCTCCGCCATCCACAAGGCGCTCTGCCAACGCGGCGGCATGGAGTGAAACGCTGCCGCGACGACGGCGTTCTCGACGATCCTGTCGTCCTCCAGCGGCTCGGTGTCGGCAAGCACTCGCGCTTGGCTGCAAGCCTGCTTCGAGCGTCGAATGCGCTGCAAACACGAGTTGCGGACGCACACGAGCAGGTAGGGCCGGAACAGCTCTCGTGGACCCGCCTGTCGTCGGAGTGCGGAGAACAGATCGGTGAATGCGTCCGACACGGCGTCCTCGGCGTCCTGATGCGATCCGAGGAACCTGCGGGCCATCGAAGTCGCGACGCCCCAGTGACGCCGATACAACTCCTCGAACGCGTCGCTGTCGCCGCGCCGGACACGCTGTGCCAGTGCTTCGTCGGTGTCGTCGCACTCGAGCACGTCCACGGCGGTGTGAGGCATCAGTCTGTGGTTCCCTACCTAGGTGTCGGCGATTGGTCGGTGGTCCACATGCGGCTCTTCGTCTACCCGATTGTCGGGCTGGTCAATCGCCGGACCTGAATAACCCCCGTCGGTGACCACCTGCGGAGCCACGGGACCGACGTCGAGCCATACTCCAGCGCTCAGCGGCGGGTGGAGTCCGCGAAGCCTGGTCCCGATCGCGCCAAGCGCGCGTGGCCGGCGGGAGCACTCCGCTTGTTTCCAGTTCCTGCGCACCGTCGCAGTGAACATCGGGTCGACGGAGTCCACCGGGGCGGGTGCTGCGTAGAGCCAGCCTTGCGCAAGCTGGCAGCCGGCCGAGACGAGTTGGGCGTGCTGCTCGGCGGTCTCCACTCCCTTGGCGATGACATCCACACCGAGCTCGGCTCCCAGCTCGAGGATCGACCGCAGCAACGCGCCGGCACGCCCGTCCTGCTGTCCCGTGGCGAGGAGGTCGGACTCGACCTTGATCGCGTCGACATCGAGTCTCATCAGTGCCAGCCAGTCGACCGCGCCGCCGCTCAAACCGTCCAGGGCGATGCGCACTCCGAGGGAGCGGAGGGCATCGATCGTGGACGCGACTCGAGCCACCTCGACGTCCGCCAGCCCGTCGGTGATCTCGATCTGCAGCCACGAGATCCCGATGTTCGCCGAAGCGAACATCGAGAGGACGGTCGCGGCGAAGGCGTCCGACGCGAACTCCTTGCACGTCACGTCGATCGACACTCGACGGATGGATTCGGATCCGACATGCCGCCCGAGCAAGTCGACAGCGGATGCGACGACACATGACCGGAACTCGCCCTGCACGCCGATGTCGCCCGCCAGCTCCACCATGCGACGGGGGTTGACGTACTCGTGACCCGGCCACCGAGCCAACGCTTCGTACTCGATGATCTCACCGGCATCCAATGACACCACAGGTTGGAACGCGGCGACGATGTCGCCCTCTTGTACGGCACCGAGCAGTCGGGCGGCGAGGTCCGGCAGCGTCGTCTTCATCCGAGACACGGACTCGCCCCACTCACTCGTGCCTGCGCCGCGCCCCAGTGCGACTTGCAGGTTACCGACCGCGCGGTCGATGAGGAAGAGCGGCCTCCGCGGTTGACCGACGCTCACGCCCGCAGCGCTCCCGAGCACGACCACGCCAAAAGGGCCGGTGATCGGTTGCCGAACAGCGTCGAGGAACAGTTGCACGGTGGGTCGATCGCCCGCGCCCGATGGGAGTAGCGCAAGGAAGCACGTACCGCTGACTCGTTCGACGACGCAGTCGTCACCGCCGGTGTGCGCCAGTCGGTGGTGGATCTCGGCAATCGCCGCGTCGCCCGCGCCGCGGCCGAAGTGTGCGTTGACCGCAGTGAGGCCGACCACCCCGACGGCGATGCACAACACATCTCCCTCGAACGCTCGGCATCGCTCGGCCACGCGATCCCACCCGACGACGGGCGGGGTGTCATCCGGTTCCGCCGGCGCGTCGAACGACGGAACGAGCATCGCCAGCGAGCGCGGTGGATCATCGGCGGTGCTCGGATGGGTGGCGCCGATGATGAGATCGAAGGTCCGTTGCCCCGGAAGGGTGACTCGTCGGTGGCCGGAGGAGCCGGCCTTCATCTCGAGATCATGTCCCAAAAGATCAAGTACCGTGGTGGTGCCCGTCGGCGCCAGCGCCGTCACCCCGAAGAGTGCTTTGGCAGCCGGATTCATGGCAAGCACCCATCCACGCCCGTTCTCGAACACGAACGACGGTATCGGTAGCTCCAGCATCGAGAAGGTCGACAGGTCGGTCGTGCCCCATTGATGCGCCGCTTCTCGTCGCCTCTTCGCCATAGTCCACTCCTCCGATCCGAACGTTTCACACGAGAGCAGTTGCGACGGGGCGAGGAACAACGGGACTTAAGTTACGAAACGATGACGACTAGCTGTGACGACCGGGGAGTTGTCCCCGGTGACCTACGGGTTTGGGGGAATGTGCGCTGACTTCGGTCCGCTCGGCATCCAGGTGAACGGGCTCGGTCCCGGCTACTTCGCGACCGAGCTCACCGCAGCGCTTGTCGCCGACCCGAGTTCTCCGCGTGGGTGGAACGGCGTACAACCGCGGGCCGCTGCGGTCGCGTCGACGAGCTCGGTGGAGCGATCGTGTTCCTCGCAAGCGCGCGTCCAGCTACGTCAACGGCCACATCGTGTACGTCGACGGTGCCATGACGGCCGTCGTCCTATACGGAATGCTCCGCCACGTGATCAGGTCCACGGGAGTTGACCGGCGAGGAGTCCGCGAACGATCACGCCCGGTGGCATCGATTCAGCGCCAGGCGATCTGTGCTCCTCCCGCTTCCGCACTACGACCCTCGATCGCCCCCACAGCGCACTTGACCGATCACGCGTTTGTCAGGTGAGGGGCGCAGTCCTCCCACTCCGCCAAGTGCGTTCCTCTCCGCCGGCTCCGGGCGGGGAATGTCGCCAACGCGTCGGGTGCAGCTCCGGCGGGCTTATCACTCTGCGGGCCTTGGTAGAGGTTTAATCGCCGTTGCGCGGATTAAACGAAACCGACAGCTCTACCGAGCCGCAAAACACGCCCTGACCTGGACAAACGATGGAGCGGACGACGGGATTCGAACCCGCGACCCTCACCTTGGCAAGGTGATGCTCTACCAGCTGAGCCACGTCCGCAAATTGCGACGGCTCACGCTATCAGTCACCCGCGGAAATCGACAACGGCACCTCGACCGGTGCGGGCTTGGAGCGCACGTCCAGGACGATCGCTCCGAGAGCCGCGAGCACCACAAAAGCACCTGCGATCTGGACGATACTCAGACGTTGACCGAAGGCGAACCATGCTCCGACCGCAGAGATCACGGGGCTGCCGAGCATCAACAGCGACGCCAGGGTGATGTCGACATGGCGTTGCGCCCACGTCATCAGGCCGTGGCCGACGAGGCCCGACACGAACACCATCGCCAGGATCGAGAGCCAGTCGGTGCCGTGGATCGCGCCGAGATCGTGCGACGTTAACAGCACATATGGCGACACCGTGATGGCGGCCACGCAGAACACGCCGGCGATGAGGGCCGCGGAGTGCACACCCTTGTTGCGGACCTGCTTCACCCGCACGAAGTAGGCCGTGAAGATGGCGAGATTGATCACAGCGAGCATGTCGCCGAACAGCGACGC
>Ga0207701_10007668_pt1 | contig 10715 bp, 6 predicted proteins | sample KBSSwiSSwithPhiX_FD_184294 | JGI IMG/M metagenome (GOLD analysis project Ga0207701, IMG submission 184294) | Switchgrass rhizosphere bulk soil microbial communities from Kellogg Biological Station, Michigan, USA, with PhiX - S5 (SPAdes) (version 2) | ecosystem: Environmental > Terrestrial > Soil...
CGCCTTGCTGGTGCCGGCCCAGGTGGTGGTCTGGAGCCAGGTCCCGCTGCGGCTGTACCTGCTGGAGGGCATCGGGCTGCTGGTGGGCACGCTGGTGCTGGTGGGGTGCTCGGGCGCGATCGGGCGCCACCTGGAACAGTCCCAGGGATCGCGCGCGGCCGCCGTCGCCGAGGCCGCGTTTCTGGCGGCGACGCTGGTGGCGGTCCTGTCGGGCCTCCTCACTGCGCTGTTTTACCGCTGGGGCTCGCGCTGGAGCGCGGCCATCCTGACCCCGTACCTGGCGTCGCTGCTGCGCGGGCGCCCGAACGCCGGCTACATCACCCAGATGCCCTTTCTCGTGCAGCTTCACGTGGTGGCGACCTGCCTGGCGCTGGCGATCTTGCCGTTCACGGGCCTGGCGACCCTGCTGGTCGCGGCGGCGGATCGCGCGCTCGGCTGGGTGGCACGCCCCTCTGGGGTGGCGGGCAGGTGGGCGCAGGGGTGGTTGCGCCGGCACAACCCGGCCGCCTGGATCTGGCCGGAGGAAGACTGACCTCCCATGCCAAAGCTGTTGATCATCACCGGTGTCGTCTGCCTGGCGCTGGGGACCGGGGTCGCCGCGCGCGGCGTCTCTCGGCTGGGGATTCACCAGGGGTACGCGCCCCAGCAGCCGATCGCGTTTCCGCATCGGGTGCACGCGGGCGACAACAAGATCGCCTGCCTGTATTGCCACTCCGCCGCGCGCACCAGCCGGCACGCGGGCATTCCTGCCGCCAGCCTGTGCATGAACTGCCATGCCCTGCTGGAGAGGCAAACCGTCGAGATCGAGAAGGTGAAGGAGGCGGTGCAGCAGCAGCGCCCGATCTCGTGGGTCAAGGTCCACAACCTGCCCGACTTCGTCTACTTCAATCACAGCCAGCACGTGGTCTCCGGGGTCGCCTGCCAGCGTTGCCACGGCCCGGTCGAGCAGATGGACCGGGTCGAGCAGGTGTCGCCGCTGACCATGGGCTGGTGTCTGGGTTGCCATCGCGAGCACGCCCAGGTTCCGACCGGAGACCTTCAGCGCGCCGCGCTGAGCCTGTCGCAGCCACAGAAGCCCGCCGCCGGACTCGACTGCGCCAGCTGTCACTACTGAGCGGCGGGACCGAAGCGACGAAACGGCCAGCACCCAGCCGCCGGAGCACCTCGAGGAGTATCGGATGAACGACACCAACCACGCCGAGCGAGCCGCACGCGCTTGCCACGACCACGATCACCATCACGACCACGATCACCATCATGCCGGCGCCGCCGACGCGCCCGCGCTGGTGACGCTGCGCCGGTCGCCGGCACCCCGGTACTGGAAGAGCGTCGGCGACCTCGCCGGCGACGGGAAGCCGGGCGGCGAGTTTCCGGGCGGTCTTCCGGGCAGCGGCGCGCCGCCGGCGGACGCCACCCGCCGCGATTTCCTGTCGCTGGTCGGTTTCAGCCTGGCCGCGACCGGCCTGGGCGCGTGCCGCGCCCCGGTTCAGCACGCGGTACCGCTGGCGGTGGGTTCGGAGCAGATGGTTCCCGGGCTCTCCACCCACTACGCCACCACCTGCGGCGGCTGCGCGTCCTCGTGCAGCTTGCTGGTGAAGCAGCGCGACGGGCGGCCGATCAAGATCGAGGGCAATGACGGCGCGCCGCTGTTCGGCGGCGGCACCTGCGCGACCGGACAGGCCACGGTGCTGTCGCTCTACGACGACGCCCGCTTGCGCGGGCCGACCTGGCGCGGACAGGCGGTGACCTGGCCGCAGATCGACCACTCCATCGACGCCGCGCTGGCCGGGGCGCGCCAGCAGAAGCGGTCGGTCGTGCTGCTGTCCGGCACGCTGTCCAGTCCCTCGACGCGCGCGATCGTCGCCGACTGGGGCCGGCGCTTCCCCGGCTTTCGCCACGTGGTCTACGACGCCGTCTCGTCGAGCGCGCTGCGCGCCGGCGGCGCCGACTGGTTCGGGCGCCCAGAGACACCGCATTTCGCCTTCGAGCGGGCCCGGGTGGTCGTGGGCCTGGAGGCCGACTTCCTGGGCACCTGGCTGTCGCCGGTCGAGTTCGCGCGCCAGTACGCCAGCCGGCGCAAACCGGCCGCCGATCGCTCCTTCCACGTCCAGATCGAATCAGGTCTGTCCGTCACCGGCAGCAACGCCGACCTGCGCATGGCCGTCGCGCCCTCCGAGCTGGGGCTGGCCGCGGTCGGGTTGTTCGCGCGGGTGGCGCGTCTGGCCGGCGTCGATGGCCCCGACGCGGCCGGCGGGTCCGGACCTATCGACGGCGCCCGCTTGGACACCGTCGCCGAACTGCTGTGGAAGCACCGCGGGGAAGGGCTGGTGGTCACCGGCAGCCAGGACCTGGTCGTGCAAAGTCTGGTGAACGCCCTCAACGGGCTGCTGGGCAACGCCGGCCCGGGCCGGCCGATCGATCTGTCGACGCCCTCGCTTCAGCGTCAGGGCAACGACGCCGCGCTGGCCGAGCTGGTCCAGCAGATGAACCAGGGCCAGATCCACACCCTGATCATCTACGGCGTGAACCCGGGCTACGACTTCCCGGACGCCGCGCGCTTCATCGCCGGGCTCGGCAAGGTCGCCCTGTCGATCTCCTTCGCCGACCGCGTCGACGAGACCAGCGCCCACGTACAGGCGATCTGCCCCGACCATCACTTCCTGGAGTCCTGGGCCGACGCCGAGCCGGTCGCGGGCCACTATGGGCTGTCCCAGCCGCTGATCGCGCCGCTCTTCGACACCCGCGCCGCCACCCACAGCCTGCGCCGCTGGCTGGGCGACGATTCGTCCCCCTACGATCACCTGCGCTGGTTCTGGCAAAGGAACCTGTTTCCGCGCCAGTCCGCCGCCGCGAGCTTCGACGAGCTGTGGGACCGTTCGCTGCAGAATGGGTTTCTGGTCCTGCCGCTCCCGCAGGCGTCGGCCGGCGATCGGCGCGCGCTGACCTCACCCGCGCCGCCGCGGGTCGACGGGACGGCGGCGGCGCGCGCCGCGCTGGCCGCCGCGCCGCGGTCGGCCGCGCCCGAGGGAGCCACGCCGGGCACCGGCTACGAGCTGCACCTATACGAGTCAGTCGCGCTGCGCGACGGCCGCCACGCCAACAACCCCTGGCTGCAGGAGTTGCCGGACCCGATCAGCAAGGCGACCTGGGGCAACCTGGCCGCGATCGCCCCTCGACTGGCCAAGAAGCTCGGCCTGCGCGACGGCGACCTGGTCTCGCTGGAGACCGACCGGGGGCGGGTCGAGCTGCCGATCTTCATCCAGCCCGGTCAGCACGAGCGCACCGTCTCGGTGGCGCTGGGTTATGGGCGGCGCCAGGCCGGCAAGGCCGGTGACAACGTCGGCGTCAACGTCTTCCCGCTGACCGCGATCGTCGACGGACACCGCCGCTACAGCGCGCCGGTGCGCATCGCCAAGACCGGGCGGAACGAAGCACTGGCCACCACCCAGACCCAGTTCTCCATGGCGGGCCGGCCCATCGTGCTCGAGACCACCGTCGCGGAGTTGCAGAAGGAAGAGGCCTCGGAGATCGAACGCGAGGCCCATCCCACGCTGTGGCCCGAGCGGCCCCAGGGCGCGCACAACTGGGGCCTGGCCGTCGACCTCGACACCTGCACCGGTTGCTCTGCCTGCGTCGTCGCCTGTCAGGCCGAGAACAACGTCCCGGTGGTCGGCAAGGATCAGGTGCGGCGCACCCGCATCATGCACTGGCTGCGCATCGATCGTTACTACAGCGGCTCGGAAGACGCCCCGGAGAGCCTGCACCAGCCGATGATGTGCCAGCACTGCGCCAACGCGCCCTGCGAGACGGTGTGCCCGGTGCTGGCCACCAGCACCAGCTCTGAGGGCCTCAATCAGCAGGCTTACAACCGTTGCATTGGCACGCGCTACTGCGCCAACAACTGCCCGTACAAAGTGCGGCGCTTCAACTGGTACAACTACACCCAGAACACCGACTTCGACTTCACCATGGTCCGCCCGCTGGCGCGCATGGTGCTGAACCCGGACGTGTCGGTGCGCTCGCGCGGTGTGATGGAGAAGTGCAGCCTGTGCGTGCAGCGCATCCAGCTGGGCAAGAACACCGCGCTGAAGGAACGGCGCGCGATGGCCGACGGCGACGTCCGGACCGCCTGCCAGCAGTCTTGCCCGACCGGCGCGATCACCTTCGGTGATCTCAAGGATCCGGACAGCCGCGTGTCACAGCTGCTGGCCGGCCGCCGCGCCTACAAGGTCCTGGACGATCTGGGGACACGCCCCAACGTCGGCTACCTCAAGAAGGTTCGCTCCGGGGAGGAGAGCTGAAATGAGCACCGCCACCATCAGTAGCGACAGCGCCGCCGAGCTGGTCCCGAGAGAGCCGCAGACCCTGCCCCCGCCCAGCTGGGTCGACGGCGATCCCTCCCTGGCTCAGATCACCGCCGACATCGCGCGTCCGCTGGAGGCCCGGCCCGGCAAGGCGTGGTGGATCTGCCTGGGCATCGCGCTGCTGGCCCTGCTGAACCTGCTGGCGGCGGTCGGCTACCTGTTCGCCAACGGCATCGGGGTCTGGGGGCTGAACAACAGCGTGGGCTGGGCCTTCGACATCACCAACTTCGTGTTCTGGGTCGGCATCGGCCACGCCGGCACCTTGATCTCGGCCGTGCTGCTGCTGTTCCGCCAGCAGTGGCGCACGTCGATCAACCGGTCGGCCGAGGCGATGACCATCTTCGCGGTGATGTGCGCGGGGCTGTTCCCGCTGATCCACATGGGGCGCCCCTGGGACGCCTTCTTCATCTTTCCCTATCCCAATCAGCGCGGACCGCTGTGGGTCAACTTCCGATCGCCGCTGGTTTGGGACGTGTTTGCGATCAGCACCTACCTCACCATCTCGCTGGTGTTCTGGTACCTGGGCATGGTGCCGGACCTGGCGACCCTGCGCGACAGGGCCCGGGCCGGGATCAAGAAGGCCGTCTACCGGATGTTGAGCCTGGGCTGGAGCGGGTCACACCGCACCTGGGCGCGCTACGAGATCGTGAGCTTGATCCTGGCTGGCCTGGCCACGCCGCTGGTGCTGTCGGTGCACTCGATCGTCAGCATGGACTTCGCGACCTCGCTGGTCCCGGGCTGGCACGCCACCATCTTCCCCCCCTACTTCGTCGCGGGCGCGATCTACTCCGGGTTCGGCATGGTGATGACCCTGCTGATCATCACGCGCCAGACGATGAATCTGCAGAACTACATCACCATGCGCCACCTGGACATGATGTCCAAGGTCATCATGCTGACCGGCTCGCTGGTCAGCTACGCCTACGCCACCGAGTTCTTCAGCGCCTGGTACAGCGGCAACCTCTACGAGCGCTTTCACTTCGTGAATCGTGCCACCGGACCCTACGCCTGGTGCTTTTACCTGATGGTGCTGTGCAACGTGGTCACGCCGCAGGTCCTCTGGTTCAAGAAGGCACGCAGCACGGTCTGGCTGCTGTTCGTGGTCTCGATCCTGATCAACATCGGCATGTGGTTCGAGCGCTTCGTCATCATCGTCGTGGGCCTGCACCGCGCGTTTCTGCCGTCGGGCTGGGGCATGTTCTACCCCACCAAGATCGACGTCGCGGTCCTGGTCGGCAGCTTCGGGCTGTTCTTCACCTGCTTCCTGCTGTTCATTCGCTTCCTGCCCATGATCGCCATGTGGGAGATCAAGGGTGTCGTCGCCAACCGCGGGCACCGCGGGCACCGCCCGCACCCGCCGCGCGCGGACAGCGGCGCGAGCCCGGAAACCGAGGTGGCCCGTGCTTAGAGATTTCCTGGTCGCGACCTTCGACGATCCGCAGATCTTGCTCGGCGCGGTGGCGCCGGTGCGCGCGCACAACTTCCGTATCTACGACGTCTACGCCCCCTATCCGATCCATGGTCTGGATCATGCGCTGGGGCTGCGCCGCACCCGGCTGCCGCTGGTGACGCTGGTGGTGGGGCTGATGGGCCTCAGCTTCGCGATCGTCCTCCAGTTCTACACCAACGTCCTGGACTGGCCGCTCAACGTCGGCGGCAAGCCCAACAACTCGACGCTGGCGTTCGTCCCGATCTGCTTCGAGCTCACCGTGCTGTTCGGCGGCCTGGCCACGGTGGCGGCGCTGTTCCTGCGCGCCCGGCTGTATCCGGCCAAGCACGAGAGCCTGCCCGCGGAGGGCGTGACCGACGACCGCTTTGCGCTGGTGCTGCGCCGGCCCCCGCTGCTGGCCGACGTGTTGCGCGCCCGCGCGCTGCTGGTCGCCCACGGCGCCCAGCGGGTCGACGAGAAGGAGGCGTCGCTATGAGCATCACGACCAGTGGGATCCGATCGATCGTCGCTGTGGCGCTGCTGGCGCCGCTGGCTGTCGTGGTGGCGGCTGGCTGCGGCGCACGACCCGAGGATCGCGCCTACGAGTACATGCCCGACATGGCGCGCAGCGCCTCGTACAAGGCCTACGCGCCCAACCGGGCGACCCGCGACGGGCTCACCCTGCAGCGGCCGGTCGAGGGGACCATCCCGCGCGGCTATCGGCCGTTCCACTACGGAGCGGGGGACGACGAGGCGGCGCGCGCCGGGCGCGAGCTGACCAATCCCTACCACGCCACGCCGCAGGTGCTGGCCGATGGCAAGGCCCTGTTCCAGAGCTATTGCCAGGTCTGCCACGGCGAGCAGGGAAGGGGCGACGGACCGATCTCGGGCAAGGTCCCGCCGCCGCCCTCGTACACGTCGGCCCGGGTGATCGGGTTTGCGCCCGGGCGGATCTTCCACGTCATCACCCTGGGGTCGGGGAAGATGCCGTCGCACGCGACCCAGCTCACCGCCGACGAACGCTGGAAGGTGGTCACCTACGTCCGCAGCGCGCTGCAGGGCCTGGGCGACTTCATCGCGTCGGAGCAGTCAGAGGGGAGCAAGCTGTGAGCACGCGCGAGCAGCTACGGGTCTCGCTGCGCCACCAGCTGGTGCCGGGGGCGGTGGCGGCCATCGGCGGGGCGGTAGCGGTCCAGTGCCTGGTCTCGGACCCGGGACGCGCCTGGCCCAACCTGCTGCTGGACGGTTTCTACGCGCTGTCGCTGGCGGTGTCGGCGACGGTCTTCATCACCTCGCAGCGGCTGACGGGCGCGCGATGGTCGGCCAGCTTGCGGCGCATCCCGGAGGCGCTGATGTTGACCCTGCCGGTGGCCGCCGCGCTGATGGTGGCGACCTTCTTCGGCCGCCACAACTTGTTTCCCTGGACGCGCCCGGGCGTCTTCGACCACGAGCCGGCCATCGCCGGTCGGGTCACCTATCTCGCTCCGCCCTTCGTGTTTGCGCGCATGGCGCTGGTGCTGGTGCTGTGGGGAGTCTTCGCCCTGCTGTTCCGTCGCGCTTCCCTGCAGCAGGACCACCATCCGGGGCAAAGTCTGTCGCTTCACCGCCGCATGAACCGGTACGCGGCGGCCTTCGTGGTCACCTTCGCCTTTTCCTTCACCACCGGGGCCTATGACTGGATCATCTCGCTGGATCCGAAGTGGTTCAGCACCATGTTCGCGGTCTACGTCTTTGCCGGCACCTTCGTGCAAGGGATCGCGGCGGTCACGCTGGGCGCGGTGATCCTGCGCCAGCGCAACCTGATGCGCGGCGGGGTCAGCGACGATCAGTTGCACGACCTGGGCAAGATGCTGTTCGCGTTCTCGGTGTTCTGGATGTACATCTGGACCTGCCAGTATCTCCTGATCTGGTACGCCAACCTCCCCGAGGAGGTCACCCACTACCGCACGCGCACCAACGGGTCCTGGCTGGTGCTATTTGGCCTGAACCCGATCCTGAACTGGGTGACGCCGTTCCTGGGGCTGATGTCGGCGCGCGCCAAACGCAGTCCGTGGCGGCTGGCCGCGGTGTGCGCGGTGCTGCTGCTCGGGCGCTGGTTGGATCTCTATCTGCTGATCACGCCGGCGTTGTGGCCGGCGGCGCGCCTGGGCGTCACCGAAGTGGCCATGGCGCTGGGCTGTCTGGCCCTGGTCTACCTCGTGTTCCTGCGCGGCCTGGCGCGGGCGCCGCTGGTGCCCCTCAACGACCCCATCATCGCCGCGGATCTGGCCGCGAATCTGGCCGCCGAAAAACACGCCGCGGACAACCTGCGGGCGGCCGGTCCCGTTCGCGGGTAACCGCTCGCTCGAGCTCTTGCGGAGGTAGCAAGCGTGAAACTGCTCAAGGTCATCGTCATCCTGCTTGCCGCGCTGGGCGTGAGCGCCTTCGTCTATCAGCCGGCCACCGATCAGAACGATCTGCCCAACCGGATCCCGGAAGCCGCGCCGTACGTGTCCGCGGAGGCCAGGAGTCTGCCGCCGCCCTACGAAGAGTACTGGCAGACCCACAACCATCCGGGCCAGTGCCAGGCCTGTCACCAGCGCATCTTCGACGAGTGGAACGGCTCGATGATGTCGAACTCCTGGCGCGATCCAGTCTGGCGCGCGGCGTTCTTGTTGCTGGCGCGCGGGGTATCGACCAACGGTGAGTGCGCTACGCCCGAGCCGCCCGATGGAAGCAAGAAGGCCAGCCACAACCCGTTCGCCAAACCGGGCGAGTGCGCCTCGGAGTTCGACATCGGCACCCGCAAGCACACGGTGTCGCGGCCGGGCTCGTTGCTGGACGCGTTCTGCTCGCGTTGCCACATGCCGACCAACTATCTCGACAACGTCCCGCTGCGTACCGTAAAGGTCGACCCCATCACCGGCGTCGAATCGGCGCCCGCCGATCCCAAGTTCAACCCCACCTCGGACAACGGCACCGGCCTGGCCTTTGCAACGCTGGACGCCCAGTTCCGCAACACAGAGTCGGGGAAGACCGGGATCTTCTGCGCGGTTTGCCACAGCAACGTCGCCTCGCGCGACACGCCCTTCCACAACTACGCGCGCAGCGGCAACGAGTACGCTCCCGTGCTGGGCAACGGCGCGCGATCGACGCTGCCGTTGCTCCAGCAAGACCTGTTCGGCGTGGCCGACCCGCACGCGCGCAACCTCGGCCACAGCGTCGGCGCCGGCGCCTATCGCTTGTCGCCCAACGCCATCGTGTTCGGCGAGCGCGTCGGGCCGCTGGCTGCCCGCGACCTGGGCGCCGTCCAGGACGACAACACCAGCCAGGTCTTCGGCCAGCCGGTCCTGTATCAGCAAATGGACGCGTCGAAGCACAAAGGGTTCCACCAGGCGATGTACGTGCGCTCCGAGATGTGCGGCGCCTGCCACGACGTCACCAACGCCCTGCCGATCAAGAATCAGGTTGGGCGGTGGGTCGGCGGCTTCCCCATCGAGCGCACCTACACCGAGTGGAGCCACAGCCGCTACGCCGACCGCCCCGGTAACAAGAACTACGATCCCGCTTTCAAGCGCGACTGCCAGTCGTGCCACATGCAACAGGACTACGGTCAGCCCGGCACCGCGCAGACCCTGTACCGGGACGGCCACCCGCTGCCCATCCCCAGCGAGCCGGTGGCCACCGACGGCAAGCCGCGGCCCTCGTTTACCCATCACTTCGTGGGCGGCAACGCGTTCGTGCCGCGCCTGATCGGCAAGGACGTCGACCAGAGCGGCAGCGTCGCGCCCTATCCCGAGCTGTCGACGTTCAGCTTCTCCTCGGCGGATCACAAGAGCGTCTATTCGCGCGGGTTCTGGACCCACCGCGACAAGAAGGGCGCCTACGCCCAGCAGGCGCGGCTGGCCTGGGACCGGCTGCGACACGTGCTTAGCATGGAGCTGGCCGCGCCCGACAGCGCACCGTCCGGGGCGGAGATCCCGGTCACCATCACCGTGGCCAACACCGGCAGCGGCCACGATTTCCCCACCGGGTTTCCCGAAGGGCGCATCGCCTGGGTCGCCGTTCACGCCTACGACCTGGCGACGGGCAAGGAGCTGATGCTGCGCGACTCGGTCTGGAAGCGGGTCTCGCTGGGCGTGGGAAACCTGACCACCGAAGAGATGACCGACCCGGCTTTTCCCGGGTGCCACTGGGAGCTCCCCCCCGGCTCGGCCGACCCCTTCTCGGTCCAGTTCAAGGCGGTGGCCTCGCTGGGCGATGGCTGCCCGACGCTGGACCTGCCCTACGCGGCGCCGCTCAACCTGGTGACCAACCGGCGCGGCCTGCCGATCGATGCAGCGGGCAAGGTGATCGACGCCGCCAACCCGGGCGGGCTCCCCCAGTTCAAGGACCTCAACGGTAACGGCGATCTGTTCGACGATTCGTTCTTTCGCGACACCCGCCTGCATCCGATGCCGCAGCCGGAGGCGACCCGCAAGCTCGACCGCTACGCGGTGATCGTCCCGCCCGGCACGCGCGGCCCCATCGCGCTCAGCGCCGCGGTCTACTACCAATCGGTCGAGGCGATCGTGGCCCTGAAGTTCCTGGGTAACATGGTCGACAACAACAACAACTTCGTCCTGGAGCCCTGCGTGCTGGGTGGGCTGTGCGACGCGCGCAAGCCGACCAGCGAGCCCGCCGTGGTCGAGGGGGCCCCGCCGGTGCCGATGATCGTGCGCAACGCGCTGATCGCCATCGACGGCGTGGGGGCGATGTCGGCGCCCGCGCCCGCGGTGGCGACCTATCCCGCGCCCGGCGCGCGGCGCGTGTATCCGGACGCCGTGGTGAAGGCGTTCTTCTCGCGGCCGGTGGCGGGCGTCGACGAGCGCACCTTCACGCTTTCCGACTCCCGGGGCGCGCGGGTCCCGGCCTGGGTCGATCAGATCGGCGACGGCGTCTAC
>Ga0207701_10007669_pt1 | contig 10710 bp, 9 predicted proteins | sample KBSSwiSSwithPhiX_FD_184294 | JGI IMG/M metagenome (GOLD analysis project Ga0207701, IMG submission 184294) | Switchgrass rhizosphere bulk soil microbial communities from Kellogg Biological Station, Michigan, USA, with PhiX - S5 (SPAdes) (version 2) | ecosystem: Environmental > Terrestrial > Soil...
TGTTACTTCTGGGCGCTGGGCGCTGGGCGCTGGGCGCTGGGCGCTGGGCGCTGGGCGCTGGGCGCCGACCCCCGAGCCGCGATCCCCGCGTCGAGTAAACTCGACGCCATGACCGACGGATCTGTGGCCATTGTGACGGGAGCGGGCAGCGGCATCGGGCGGGCGGTCGCGATCGGCCTGCTCCAGGACGGGTTCCGCGTGGCGCTCGCCGGACGACGCGGCGCGCAGCTCGAGGAGACGATTGCGAGTGCGGGACTCGGACCCGGGCGAGCTGTGGCCGTGCCAACCGACGTCACGGATCCCGAGTCGGTGCGCACGCTCTTCGCGCGGGCCGAGCAGGCGTTCGGGCGGCTCGATCTCCTGTTCAACAACGCCGGCGTCAGCGCCCCGGGCGTCATGCTGGAGGACCTGACCGTCGAACAGTGGAAGACCGTGGTCGACACCAACTTGACCGGCGCCTTCTACTGCACGCAGCAGGCCTTCGCGATCATGAAGCGGCAGGACCCCATGGGCGGCCGCATCATCAACAACGGATCGATATCCGCCTACGCGCCGCGTCCAAACTCGGCACCCTACACCGCGACCAAGCACGCCATCACCGGCCTGACCAAGTCCACCTCACTCGACGGCCGCAAGTACAACATCGCCTGCGGGCAGATCGATATCGGCAATGCCGCCACGGAGATGGCCGCGAAGATGGCCAGGGGCGTACCGCAGGCCAACGGCACGATCGCGCCCGAACCGCTGATGGACCTGAAACACGTCGTGGACGCGGTGCGCTACATGGCCGGGCTTCCGCTCGAGGCCAACGTCCAGTTCCTGACCGTCATGGCGACCAGGATGCCGTTCGTGGGCCGCGGCTGACCCCGAGCCCTGACAGATCCCAACCGAGGCACTGGAGGTGCCATGCCCGACGAGTCCAGGGCGGTGTCCGTGAACTCCCCGCGACAGGTGCTCTTCGCCAGTCTCATCGGCACGACGATCGAGTTTTTCGACTTCTACATTTACGCCACCGCGGCGGTCCTCGTCTTTCCCCGACTGTTCTTTCCGGCCTCCGATCCCGCTTCGGCCACGCTCGCCTCGCTCGCGACGTTCGCGATTGCCTTTCTCGCGCGGCCGATCGGATCCGCAATCTTCGGCCACTTCGGCGACCGCGTCGGGCGCAAGACCACGCTGGTGGCGGCGCTGCTGACGATGGGCGTGTCGACGGTGACGATCGGGATTCTGCCGACCTACGCGTCGATCGGCATCGCCGCGCCGCTGCTTCTCGCGCTCTGTCGATTCGGTCAGGGGCTCGGGCTGGGCGGCGAGTGGGGCGGAGCCGTGCTGCTGGCGATCGAGAATGCGCCGCCCGGCAAGCGCGCCTGGTACGGCATGTTCCCGCAGCTCGGAGCCCCGGTCGGCTTCTTCTTCTCCGCCGTGGTCTTCCTGGTGCTGTCCGCCCTGCTCTCCGACGCTCAGTTCTTCGCCTTTGGCTGGCGCATCCCGTTCCTGGCCAGCGCCGCGCTGGTCATCGTCGGTCTCTACGTGCGGCTGACGATCACCGAGACGCCGGTGTTTCGGGAGGTGCTGACGCGGCGCGAACGGGTCAAGGTCCCTATCCTCGTGGTCTGCCGCGAGCATCCGCGCACGCTGCTGGCCGGCGTGCTCGTCTCCCTGGCGACGTTCGTGCTGTTCTACCTGATGACAGTGTTTGCGTTGTCGTGGGGGACCACCGCCCTCGGCTACTCGCGCCAGTCGTTCCTGCTCATGCAGCTGGTTGGCGTGGTGTGCTTTGCGCTCACCATCCCGCTCGCCGCGGTGCTCGCGGAACGGGGCCGGCGGCGGACCTTGATCGCCGTGACCATCGCGATCGCGCTGTTCGGTCTGATCATGGCGCCGCTGTTCACGGCCGGCCCGTTGGGTGCCCTCGTCACGATGGCGCTCGGCCTCTCACTCATGGGGATGACGTACGGCCCGCTCGGCACGGTGCTCTCCGAGCTCTTCCCGGCCGCGGTCCGCTACACCGGCAGCTCGCTCACATTCAACCTCGCCGGCATCTTCGGTGCATCGCTCGCGCCGTATGCGGCGACGTGGCTCGCCAAGAATTACGGGCTGCAGTACGTCGGCTATTATCTGGCGACCGCCGCGCTGTTGAGCCTCGTGGGACTCACGATGACCGCCGAAACCAAGGACCACGACCTGCGGTGATGACGTTCGAAGCCCTGTTCGGCCGTCCTGCCACGGCGGGCGCGAGCGCCCCCGGCCGCGTCAACCTGATGGGGGACCACACCGACTACAACGCCGGTCTGGTACTACCCGCGGCCATCCCTCAACGCACCGAGATTGCGATTGCCGCCCGCGACGACCGCGCCGTGCGGCTCTGGAGCGACCAGTTCCGCGACGATGGCCTCGTGCACTACGAGCTCGGTACCGAGGCGGCAGGGAAGGGCTGGGTCGATTACGTCGCCGGCGTGACTCAGCAGCTGGCCAAAATGGGACTGGCGCACGGTTTCGACGCGCGGCTAACCTCCTCGGTGCCGCTCGGCAGCGGTCTCTCGTCGAGCGCGTCGCTCGAGATCGCGGTGTCGCGCGCCATCCGCGAGCTGTATGCGCTGGACATCGACGATGTCACGCTGGCGCGGGCCGCGCAGCGTGCGGAAGTCGAATTCGTCGGCGCGCCCGTCGGCTTCATGGATCAGATGGCCTGCAGCATCGCCGATGAACGTTCCGCGCTGTTTCTCGACACGCGCGACCTGCATTACGAGAAGGTCCCGCTGCCGGACAATGTGGCGATCGTCGTGATCCATTCCGGCCTCTCACACCGGAATGTCGGCGGGGGATACGCGGAACGACGCCAACAGTGCGATGAGGCCGCCACGCTGCTCGGTGTTGGCAGCCTGCGCGAGCTCGGGGCGAACGACATGCCTCGCGTCGAGCGCCTGCCGACTCCGCTGTCCCGCCGTGTGCGCCACGTGATCACCGAGAACGCCCGGGTGCTTGACACCGTCGCTGCACTGCGCGCGCGCGACCTCGTCGCGGCAGGCCGCCTGTTCGTCGAGTCGCACGCCTCGCTGCGGGACGAGTACGCGGTTTCCATTCCGGAAGTCGACCGCCTCGTCGATATCGCCAGCCATGGCCGGGGTGCGTACGGCGCCCGCATGACCGGCGGCGGTTTCGGCGGGTCGATCGTCGCGCTGGTCGATCCGGAGGCGGCCGCCCGCTTCGCCCGGGAGACAGTCGAGGCTTACGAAGCGTCGACCGGCGTGCACGGCCGTGTGATCGTCCCGGCCTGATTCATCCTGGCGGTACGTTTGTTGAAGTGGTCGCATGACGTGTTGGTGACCGCCGCTGGAGCACGCCCCGAAAGCCTGCACGCAGTGCGGCCCGCATCCGACTACGCGTCCTGCCCGGCATCGATCTCGGGCACGACGCGTGACGACCTCACGCGCATACTGCGCAACTGATTACTCTTCAGGAGACTTACATGGCGTCAGCTGGAACTTTGCACGATGCGTTCATCGACGAACTGCGGGATGTCTACCACGCCGAGAAGCAGATCACCAAGGCGCTGCCCAAGATGATCAAGGCGGCGACGTCGGACGAGCTGCGGCAGGCGTTCGAGAACCATCTCGAGGAAACGAAAGGCCAGATCAGCCGTCTCGAAGAGGTGTTCGCGTCACTGGACGAGAAGGTCAAGGCCAAGCGGTGTGACGGCATGGCGGGGATCATCGAAGAAGGCAGCTCGACGATGGGCGAGGATTTCGATGAGCCGACAATGGACGCGGCGCTGATCGCGTCGGCGCAGCGGGTCGAGCACTACGAGATGGCCGCTTACGGCACGCTGGTCGCGTGGGCTGAAGCAATGGGCCACACCGAGGCAGTCGAGCTGCTGCAGGCCACGCTCGACGAAGAGAAGGCCACCGACGAGAAGCTCACGGAGATTGCCGACGGCGGCGTGAACCGCGAAGCCGCTGCCGCGGCGCATCCGGAGTCCGACGAGGACGAGGACGAGGAAGCACCCGCTGCTCCGGTGCGCGCCAGCGCGAGCGCCAGCCGCGGTCGCGCGCGGACCGCCGCGCGTCGGTAGTTCATCGCACAGCACCCCGAAGGTCCGGACATCGGGGTTCGCGATCGGGTCGTGCGCTGGCGGGATCGCCAGGCACACCCATCGCGGGCCCGACTGCCGCCGCTGGCGGTATGCGATTCGCTGAGGTAGATGCTCGGAGTCAGGATGCCGGCTGGCACTGCCTGGCGTCGATCTGCCGGACCTTGTCTTTGAAGGCCGCGACCCACCCGTCGACGGGGTTCCCTGCGGCGCCGCGCGGGGAGCGCTGATCGCGCAGCTGATCGATACGGGCGGCAGTGAAGATCGCTCGCAAGTGATCGTCGCTCAGCTGATGCAGGCGCTCGGAGAGGAACCGCCGGCCTTCTTCGGTGATCCGTGGGTGCCCGTTGCCGCCGTCGCCGGCGGCCAGCGAGATGGTCAGCTCGCCGCGGCACTCGCGCGCGTCGCTCGCGAACACCGGCCTCTTCGACCACTTTTCCAGGTCCATCTTCGAGGTGACCTCGTTCGAGGTGCGGCCGGCGCCTCCGAACGTGGCGCCCACATCCACCACTGCCGCGACGGGCTGCGCGCAGCTCCGCGCGCCGGGGCGCTCGAAGAGCATCTCGTGGGTGTCACCATTGCCGGGCGTGCGGACCTCGCCGGCCGTCAGGTCCGGCGTGTCCTGGCAGTAGAGGACCTGCTGCTCCGGCTTGCGATCGCCATGCTGAAGGAACACGCCGAGCAGCACCAGCGCCCCATAGTGCGTGCGCTGGCGGGTCCGTTCCTCGCCAGCGGGTAACTTGTCGATCGCCTCCTCCAGATCCCGCCACGACCAGCCTTGATCCATGTCCTCACGGGACACGATCTTCGGCCCGCGCACCGCCACCTGCCACATCGCCGTATAGTGCCGCGGCCGACGCTCACCCGTCCCGCGCATCGGGTTCTCCGGGCAGTCCGTGCAGCGGACGTCGATCGGTAACGCCGGCGGCACGGGGAACCCAAGGGCCCACATCAGCCGCGTCGCGGCGACGGTGGCGAATGTCTCCCGGTTGCCGGTCTGCTCCTCGACGTTCCAGTACTTCAGCCGCAAGTCATGGCCGTCGGCTGTCCGGCACAGGAATTTGGCCGACTTGCCGCCGAGCGACGCGCCGGGCCTGGTAAACGAACACGCGATGCCCGGAGGCGCGGTGGATTCGGCGACGCGGTACGGAAACACGCCCCCGGGGCCGTCGAGAAGTTCGGCGGGCGACAGCGGCGGGGGCGGTTGCCAGATGATCGCGCGGCCCAGATACGCCTCGCGGGCGGGCGGCGCCGTGACGATCGCGGACGGCGTTCCGGACTGGGACGCGGCGGTCGCCGTGGCGAGCCCGAGCGCGAGGATCAGCGCTGGCGCAAAGCGGGACGTTGGAGAGGACAGACGCACGGTCGACGCTCGGTCGAGCGCACATCCTCTCACGAAAGACGTGCCGACGATCAGGACTTCGCGCGGCTCCGCTTCGTGCCGCCCGAGGACTTGCGCGCGGACTTCCGCGACGTCTTCCGGGCGGACGTCCGGCTGGTGCTCTTGCCCGCCGTCTTGCGGGAGGTCTTCCGCGCCGTCTTCCGGCCGGTCTTCCGCGCACCCTTCCGAGCCGGCACCTTGCCGCCTTCCTTCCGGGCTTCGCTCAAGCCGATGGCGATCGCCTGCTTGCGGCTGGTGACCTTGCGCCCGGAGCCGCTCTTGAGCGTTCCCTTTTTCGTGCGCGACACGGCCGACTCGACGCGTTTGGACGCCGCCCTTCCGTACTTTGCCATGCTCGAGCCTCCAGATGGTGACGGCGAGACATCTTGTCTCGCGCCTGGAGCATCGATGCAAATCGCGTTCTCTCCATGCCGTGCCACCGGCTGTGGTCGCCGCGTCGCGTCGTGCCGGCCCACGGCGCCAGCAATGGCATAATCACGCGTCTTCGATCACCCACGTCCGGGAGGCATCGTGTTGAAAGAGTTTCGCGACTTCATCGCCCGCGGCAACGTCATCGACCTCGCGGTCGCCGTGATCATCGGGGCGGCCTTCGGGAAGGTCGTCAACACACTCGTCGAAGGCGTGTTGATGCCGCCGCTCGGCATGCTGCTGGGCAACGTCGATTTCTCCAGCCTGTTCGTGGTGCTCGATCACAGCAAGGGGACGCCCGCCTCGATCGCGGCGGCAAAGGCCGCGGGGATCCCGGTGATCGCCTACGGTCTTTTCATCAACGACGTCGTCAATTTCCTGATCCTGGCGTTCGCGGTGTTCATGATCGTGAAGCAGGCAAATCGCTTCAAGAAGGCGCCGCCCGTCAGCACCAAGAGCTGTCCGCGCTGTCTGTCTGCGATTCCGCTCGCGGCGCTGCGCTGCGCGGCGTGCTGCGCGGACCTCTGACCGCCGACTCCGACGCTGACGTGTCCGCCGCCCGTCCATCGTCCGCCGGCGCCGCGCCCGTGATCGGCGCCGCTGGAGGTTCGGAGCGCGCGCTCGTGCTGCGGCGCGTCCAGCGCCGGCTCATTCCGTTCGCCTTCCTGTGCTACGTCGTCGCCTACATCGATCGCGTCAACATCGGGTTCGCGGCGACCGAGCTGCAGCGCGACCTGCACCTCAGCCCGTCGCAATACGGGTTTGGGGCGGGGCTGTTCTTTCTGGCGTACTGCCTATTCGAGATCCCCAGCAACCTGATCCTCGAGCGCGTCGGGGCGCGCCGCTGGATCGCGCGCATCCTGATCGGCTGGGGCATCGTCTCGATGGGCACCGCGCTGGTGACCGACGTGCGGTCGTTCATGGCCGCACGGGTGCTGCTCGGGATTGCCGAAGCCGGCTTCTTTCCGGGGATGGTCCTCTATCTGACCTACTGGATCCCGGCCCGCGAACGCGCCAGGAGCGGCGCGTTGTTCATGATGGCGGCCCCGATCGCGGTGATCGTCGGAGGGCCGGTATCCGAGGTCCTGCTTGCGCTCCACGGAAGCATGGGGCTCGCCGGATGGCAATGGCTGTTCATCATCGAGGGGCTGCCCGCGGTGGTCCTCGGGGTGCTCGCGCTGCGCGTGCTGACAGATCGGCCCGAGCATGCCGACTGGCTCCCGGCGGAGGACCGCGAGTGGCTCTCCGCGACCATGGCCGCGGAACAGGCCCGGCGGCAGGCGGTGGGGCACGCGACGATCGCCGCCAGCATCACCAGCGGACGCGTGTGGATCCTGAGCGGCGTGCTGTTCATGCACACCCTGGTGCAATACGGCATCTTCCTGTGGCTGCCGAAGATGCTCCAGGACGCGAGCGGCACCCGCGGCCTGGCGCTGAGCGCGATTACCGGGATTCCATTCGCCGCCGCGCTCGCCGCGATGGTTCTCGTCGGCCGGCACTCGGATCGCACGCGCGAACGCAAGCTCCACGTGGCCGCCTGCGCCGCCGTCTCGGCGATTGGGCTGTTGCTCGCCGTCGCGTCGCAGGGGCACCTGTGGCTGCTGGTCCTCAGCTTCACCATCTCGCAGATGGCCCAGCGTTCGATGGTCGGCGTGTTCTGGGCCCTGCCGCCGATGTTTCTTGGCGGCACGGCCGCGGCCGCCGGCCTCGGCTTGATCAACGCCACCGGCAATCTTGGCGGCTTCTTCGGTCCGACGGTCATGGGGTGGCTGCGCGAGTCGACCGGTGGCTATGTCGGCGGCTTGCTGGTGCTCTCGGCGGCGTTGATCGTCGAGGTGGCGCTCGTGATGATGCTCAAGGTGCCTTCGGATGAGCCGTGACGGTTCAAGGTTCAAGGTTCAGGGTTCAAGGTTGGGTTCAACGGTTCAAGGTTCGGTTCAGGGTTCGGAGAACGGAGCAATCGTGGAGCGATATCGGTTGGATGCGGAGGGGCTGCCGGACATTCCGCGACGGGAACGGCGGACCACGATGGGGTTGACGTCGGACTCGTTTCAGTCGATCCGCTTCGCGACGCCGGAGCGGCTGTTGGCGGCGGACCGGCTGCTCGAGATTGCGGCGCGGGTCGGCGCCGGCGGGGCGCACGGCGGGATGACCACGATCGACATGGACTGGGCGCGCGCGACACGGCGGCTGAAGGAGTCGCTCGGCCTGTACCTGGAGATCCAGACGTTCCTGCCGCGTGAGGATCCCGCCGTGTTCGAGCACGCGGTCAAGGTCGCCAAGGAAGCCGGCGCAACCAGCCTGCGCGCGGTGTGCCTGCTGGGGCGGCGCTACGAGATGTTCGATTCCCTGGCCGGCTGGACCGAGGCCGTCAAGGGCTTCCACAAGCAGATCGCCACCGCGGTGCCGATCCTCGAGCGCCATCGCCTGCCGCTCGGGCTCGAGAACCACAAGGACTTCCGCGTCGACCAGCAGGTCGCGCTGCTCGAGCAGTACAGCAGCGAGTTTCTCGGCGTGTCACTCGACACCGGCAACAACCTGACGGTCCTTGACGATCCGATCGAGACCATCGAGAAGCTTGCCCCCTACACGCTGAACGTCCACTTCAAGGACATGGCCGCCGAAGAGACAGCTGACGGGTTCCGCATCTCCGAGGTGCCGCTCGGTGAGGGCATGCTGGACATCCCACGTATCACCGACATCATCCGCACCGCCCGCCCGGAGGTGCGCTTCTCACTCGAGATGATCACCCGCGATCCGCTCGAGGTGCCGTGCCTGACGGAGAAGTACTGGTCGACCTTCGACGATGTGAATGGTGTGGCGCTGGCGAGAACGGTGAGGCGCATCAGGGCGAACGTGCCGCATGCACCGCTGCCCCGGATCACCGGCCTGAGCCCGGACGACCGCCTGTCGCTCGAGATGGAGCTCGTGGATCGCTCGATCGTCTACGCCCGTGATCGGCTTGGGCTGGCCTGAGCAGGTGGGCGCAACCGCGCACCTTACTTCGGCTGACACGAGGCATTCGTCGTGCGCGCCGCGTTCACCTCGAAGATCGTGTTCTGAGGATTCGCGCCGCCCGCCGGTTGTGCCGCGCCGGTGCTGCCTGTCGCAGCCCCTTTCGATGTGCCTCCAGACGTGCCCGTGGTCCGCGCGTCGACGAACCGTCCGGTCAGCTCGACCTGATGACCGGCGTGCTCGGCGAGGTTGACCGTGGACGTCCTGAGCGCGATCTCGCGGGTTGCGCGGTCGTTCCGCGCGCTGGTGGGGGACGCGTCCTTGAGCACGAAGCGCGAGGATTCGTTCTTCCCCTCCTCCGTGTTGTCGCCGGTGCCCGGACGCGCCGGATTTTTTTCGACACGCATCAGGCAGCCAACCCAGGTGACCTGAGCGTCGTTTCCTCGCGGAATCCCCTGCGACCCCGGGTTAACCGGCGCCTGCCCCGACTGGGCGCGAGCACGCATGCCGGTCGCCATCGCCAACGCGATCGCGAGCGCGATGGCCGATCCTCGTGTGATCCCTTTTACACGCACGACTACCTCCACCACGGAAAGCTGCAAGCCGCAGGCCCGGTGCCCGTAGCGCTCCCGTAGTGCTTCCGGATGAACCGTCATCCGGCATGGGTCTGCTGACGGTGGGTGCGAAGAGCCAACCCCGCCGCATCGCGTTTCGATTGCATCCATCTCTCCGCCTCGATCGCTACAGGCGCGTCCAGTGTGCGCCCGAGCCGGCCGTCCGTACCGACTGTGATCGAGCCAGCGCGCGCGAAAGGGCCGTCCATTCGTCACGGCAGCGGTTCGAGAGGTCCGAGTTATGCACTCGCGCGGTGGTCGCTGTGAAGCCGCCTGATGCGGATCGCACCGGGCGTAGATGCAGCCGTGTCAGCAGGGCGGCGCGCGTGAGGACGACCTCGTGCGACACGTCACGTCTGCCGGCGGTATGGGAATCGGAAGGCCGGACGCAACGCGCACAGGAGGTCATGCATGCGGGCGATGGTGTACCGCGGACCCGGCAGGGTTCGCATCGAGGAAAAGGACATCCCGGCGATCGAGCATCCGAACGATGCCATCGTCCGGGTGACGTGTGCGGCGATCTGCGGATCCGACCTGCACCTCTATCACGGGATGATGCCGGACCTGCGCATCGGGCACACGTTCGGGCACGAGTTCGTCGGCGTGGTGCACGAGGTTGGGTCGTCCGTCGAGCACCTGCAGGTGGGCGACCGGGTCTTGGTGCCCTTCAACATCTTCTGCGGCTCGTGCTTCTTCTGCGCCCGCGGCCTCTACAGCAACTGCCACAACGTCAATCCGAATGCGTCGGCGATCGGCGGCATTTACGGCTACTCGCACAGCTGCGGCGGGTACGACGGCGGGCAGGCGGAGTTCGTGCGCGTGCCGTTCGCGGACGTCGGCCCGAGCAAGATCCCGGAGTGGATGGACGAAGAGGACGCGGTGCTGCTCACCGACGCCTGTCCGACCGGATACTTCGGCGCCCAGCTCGGGCACATCCGCGAAGGGGACGTGGTGGTCGTGTTCGGTGCCGGTCCGGTGGGGCTGTTTGCCGCGAAGTCGGCCTGGCTGCTGGGGGCCGGACGGGTGATCGTCGTGGATCACATCGACTACCGCCTGGAGTTCGCGCGCCGCTTCGCGCATGCCGAGACCGTCAACTTCAATCAGGTCGACGACATCGTCCAGTGGGTGAAGGAGACGACCGACTTTCTCGGGGCGGACGTCTGCATCGAGGCGGTCGGCGCCGAGGCGGACGGCGCGTTCTTCCAGCACATCACGAGTGCCAAGTTCAAGCTGCAGGGAGGATC
>Ga0207701_10007672_pt1 | contig 10708 bp, 8 predicted proteins | sample KBSSwiSSwithPhiX_FD_184294 | JGI IMG/M metagenome (GOLD analysis project Ga0207701, IMG submission 184294) | Switchgrass rhizosphere bulk soil microbial communities from Kellogg Biological Station, Michigan, USA, with PhiX - S5 (SPAdes) (version 2) | ecosystem: Environmental > Terrestrial > Soil...
CTCGAGATCATCACCAGCCGCCAGTGGTTCATCAAGGCGATCGACTTTCGCGAGGCGCTCTTCGGCCGCGGCCGCGAGCTGAAGTGGCACCCCGAATACATGCAGACGCGCTACGAGAACTGGACCGCCGGCCTCAACGGCGATTGGTGCGTCAGCCGGCAGCGCTTCTTCGGCGTGCCGTTTCCCGTCTGGTACCCGATCAGCGATCTCGGTCGCGTCGATTACGAGCGCCCGATCGCCGCGCGGGAAGAGGAGCTGCCGATCGATCCGTCGACCGACGTGCCGCCGGGCTACACCGCCGGGCAGCGCGGCGCGCCGGGCGGGTTCGTCGGCGATCCGGACGTGATGGACACATGGGCGACCTCGTCGGTCTCACCGCAGATCGTCTGCGGCTGGCCGGACGATCCGGAGCTCTTCAAGCAGACGTTTCCGATGGACCTGCGGCCGCAGGCGCACGACATCATCCGCACCTGGCTCTTCGACTCGGTGCTGCGCGCGCACCTCGAGCACGACTCGCTGCCGTGGGCGAACGCCGCGATCTCGGGCTGGGTGCTCGATCCCGACCGCAAGAAGATGTCGAAGTCGAAGGGGAACGTGATCACGCCGATGGCGCTGCTCGAAGAGCACGGCTCGGACGGCGTGCGCTACTGGGCGGCGAGCGGGCGCCCCGGCACCGACACCGCGTTCGACCCGAACCAGATGAAGGTCGGGCGGCGGCTGGCGATCAAGATCCTGAACGCGTCGAAGTTCGCGCTGATGTCGGCGGAGCCGCAAGGCGAGATCACCTATCCGGTCGATCGCGCGATGCTGCGGAACCTCGCCGCGCTGGTCAACGAGGCCACGCGCGCCTTCGAGGAATACGACTACGCCCGCGTGCTGCAGCGCACCGAGGCGTTCTTCTGGGGCTTCTGCGACGACTACCTGGAGCTGGTGAAGGGGCGGCGTTACGGTGAGCAGGGCGCCGCGGCCGCCGGTTCCGCGAACGCGGCGCTCACGGCGGCGTTGTCGGTGATGCTGCGGCTGTTCGCGCCGTTCCTGCCGTTCGTCACCGAGGAAGTCTGGTCGTGGTGGCGCGACGGGTCGATCCATACCGCGGCCTGGCCAGCCGCGTCCGAGCTCGATGCGCTCATCGCCGACAACTCGACTGAGACGAAGCAGGCCGACCAGCGCACCTACAAGTGGGCGACCGAGGTGCTCTTCGAAGTCCGCAAGCAGCGGTCGGAAGCCAAGCAGCCGCTCAAGGTGCCGATCTCGAAGGTGACGGTGAAGACCGACGCCGACGCGGCTGCGCTGATGCCAATCGTCGACGCCGACCTGAAGGCGGCGCTGCGCGTGCAGGCATTCGAGACGACGGTCGGCGAACCGCGCGAGATCGTCGTCACCGGGTATGAAGCTCTCTCGTAGTGTCCGCCTTCAGGCGGACCCGTGACATGCCGATCGACCCTGCTGACTATCGCGACGTCGTCCGGCGTGCGCTCGACGAAGACGTGCGCGACGGCGACATCACGACTGAGGCGACTGTCGCGGCCACGGTGCAGGCGCGCGGCGTGTTTCTCATCAAGGCGCCGTGCGTCCTCGCCGGGCTCGACGTTGCGTTCGAGACGTTCCGGCTGCTCGAACCGTCCGTGCGCGTCGAGGCGCGGAAGGGCGACGGCGACGCGTGCGCGGCGGGCGAGGAGATCGCGACCGTGTTCGGTTCCGCGCGCGCGCTTCTCGTCGGCGAGCGAACGGCGCTCAATTTTCTCCAGCGCCTCTCGGGCATCGCCACGCGGGCGCGCGGGTTCGTGAACGCATCCGGCGGCCGCATCACCATCCTCGATACCCGTAAGACGACGCCAACGCTGCGGATGCTCGAGAAATACGCGGTGCGCGCCGGCGGGGCGACGAACCATCGCGTGGGCCTCTACGACGCGATTCTCATCAAGGACAACCACATCCGGCTGGCGGGCGGCGTCAGCGCGGCAGTGGAGCGCGCGCGATCGCATCGTCCGGGCTTGCCGGTCGAGATCGAAGCCGAGACGCTCGACCAGGTTGACGAAGCGTTGGAAGCGCGCGCCGAGACGATTCTCGTCGACAACATGTCGAGCGAGCAGATTCGGGCAGCGGTCGCGCGTGCCCGCGGCCGCGCGAAAATCGAAATCTCCGGCGGCGTGACGCTCGAGCGAATCCCCGAGCTGGCCGCAACCGGCGCCGACTTCGTCTCGGTTGGCGCGCTGACGCACTCCGCGCCGGCCATCGACATCAGCTTTGAAATCGAACCGATTTAAGCCGCCGCAGTTTTTTGCCTCGGTCGGCTCGACCAACGACCTTGCCGCCTCGCTGCCGGTGGGCTCGGTTGTTGTCGCCGACCACCAGAGCGCCGGCCGTGGCCGCCGCGGGCATACGTGGTTCTCGCCGCCCGGTTCCGGCCTCTACGTCTCCGTCGTCCTCGCGCCGGCGGCCGCGCGCGTCGATCCCCCGCGCGCGACAATGCTGCTGACGCTGGCGGCGGGCGTGGCGATCGCCGAAGGCGTCGAGGCAGCGACAGGATTGGCCGCGGACCTGAAGTGGCCGAACGACCTGCTGGCGAGCGGGAAGAAGCTGTGCGGGATCCTCGCGGAGGGGGGTGGCGCGAGCGTCGTCCTCGGCTACGGCATCAACGTCCTCGAGAGCGCGTTTCCCCCCGAACTGCGCGACCGCGCGACCTCGCTGCAGACCGAGCTCGGGCGCGTCGTCGAGCGCGATGCGGTCCTCGATGAGACGCTCGCCGCGTTGTCACGGCGCTACGATGATCTCGTCGACGGACGGTTCGATGCTATCCTCGACGCCTGGCGCCGGCGTGCGCCGCGCGCGTCGGGCGCGCGCGTGACGTGGACGACAATCGAGGGCACGCGCTCGGGCATCACCGCCGGCATCGACGACCGCGGCGCCTTGCTCGTACGCATCGAGGAGGATCGCGTGGAGCGGATTGTTTCCGGGGAACTCTCTTGGCTATAGGTTTGCGGTCATCCTCTGGAGCCTCTGTGTCCCCTGTGCCGACCTCGTCATGCTGTTAGCCATCGACGTCGGTAATACGAACATCGTCCTCGGCGTCTTCGACGGCTCGACGCTGGTCCAGAGCTGGCGCCTGCAGACGCTGCGTGAGCGGACCTCCGACGAACTGGGACTCCTGGTCGACGGCCTGTTCGCGCACAACCACATCGACCGGGGGCAGATTGGCGGCGTCATCCTTGGCTCGGTCGTGCCGCCGCTGACCGGCACGATCCGCCAGATGGTGGAACGCTATTTCGGCGTCAAGGCGATGGTGATCGAGCCGGACCTCGAGACCGGGATGCCGATCCTCTACAAGAACCCGGCGGAAGTCGGCGCCGATCGCATCGTCAACGCGGTGGCGGCATACGAGAAGTTCGGCAAGGCACACGGCGCGCCGCTGCCGATGGTTGTCGTCGATTTCGGCACGGCGACGACGCTCGATGCGGTGAGTGCGAAGGGCGAATACCTGGGCGGTGCGATTTGCCCGGGCGTTCAGATCTCGGCCGATGCACTCTTTCAGCGCGCGGCGCGCCTGCCGCGCATCGACGTGCGCAAGCCGCCGACGGTCATCGGCCAGACGACGGTCGGCGCGATGGAGTCGGGGTTGTTCTACGGCTACGTCGGGATGGTCGAGGGGCTCGTGCGGCGAATGACGGAAGAGCTCGGCGGCCGGATCATCTGCGTCGCGACCGGCGGCCTGGCCGACGTGATCGCGCCCGAGACCACGTTCATCCATCACGTCGACCCCGATCTGACGCTCGACGGGCTGCGGATCGTCTGGGAACGGAACCTCAAGAAACGCGCGTAGATTGGACATCGCAGAGTACTGCCGCGAGATCGAGACGTATCTGTGCCGGAAAAATGACGGCCACTTGATCCGTGTCGTCGGCCCGTCTTTTGAGCTCGTGTCGGCGTGGGCCGCGAGCGGCGTGCCGTTGAAGATTGCGTACGCCGGCATCGATCGGTATTTCGAGCGCTACTACCGCAAGGGCCCGCGGCGGCGGCCGGTGAAGATCGACTTCTGCGAGGCCGACGTCCTCGACCTGTTCGAGGAGTGGCGCAAGGCGCTGGGTGTGACGCAGGCGGCAGCCGAGGGTCATCAGTCGTCAGTCGAAGGCGATCCGTCCGCCGTGGTCAGTCGTCAGTCGCTGCCGGCGCATCTCGAGCGCGTCGTGCTGCGGCTGTCCTCGGCGCGCGCACGTGGTTCGCTGGGGGGCGCGTTCGACTCGCTCATCGACCGCGTGTCGGCGGAGCTCGACGCCGCGCGCAGCAAGGCCGGCGGATTGCGGGGCGCGGCGCGACGCGAGCTGGTCGAGCGGCTGTCGACCCTGGACGCCGAGCTGATGCGCCAGGCGCGGAGCGGTCTCGACGCGGCGGACGCCGCATCGCTGGCGCGCGACGCCGAGGACGAGCTCGCCGCGTTCCGATCCGGCATGGCGCCGGACGCATTCGCGCGCGCGCGGGAAGCGGCCACCGATCGCCTGGTACGCGAGCGGTTCGCGCTGCCGACAATCGCGTTCGAATAGTCGTTCGTCACGGTCCGCCTGAAGGCGCACACTACACACGAAGATGCTGTCACAGGGCCAGACCGTTCCGGTCGCGATCGAGAAGCCAGCCGCGGGCGGGCGGATGATTGCGCGCGTCGCCGGCCAGGTCGTCCTGGTGGCCGACGCGATCCCCGGCGAGCGCGTGCAGGCACGCGTCGAGCGGATCGGCAAGGGCGTCGTCTATGCGCAGACGCTCTCGGTCGACGAGCCGTCCGCGGATCGGCGCGATCCGTTTCCCGATCCGTTGTGCGGCGGCTGCCTTTACAGCCACATCGCCTATCCGCGCCAGCTCGCGCTCAAGGCGCAGGTGATTGCCGACGCGTTCAGGCGCATCGGCCGCCTCGAGCTGCCGGCGCCGCTGGCCGTCGCCGGTTCGCCCGAGGAGGGCTACCGGATGCGCGCCCGCTTCCACGTGCGCGGCCACCGCCTCGGGTTCTTCCGCGAGAACAGCCACGAGGTCTGCGACGCGCGCGCGACCCGGCAGCTGCTGCCGGCGACCGCCGACACGCTCGATCGGCTGATGGCGGCGATGCGATCGCTCGGGCTCGACGCGGTGCGCGAGATCGAGCTGTCGGAGAACATCGAGGCGTCCGAGCGCGCCGTGTTCCTCGACGCCGGCGCGATCGACGAGGCGACGCTGGCGCGGCTCGCCGACACCGACGGCCTGACCGGTCTCGGGTCTGCGTGGGGCGCCTTCGGCAGCCCGCACGTCGGCGACACGCTGGCGATCGGCGAGAAGCGCCTGGCGCTTCGCCGCCACGTACAGGCATTCTTCCAGGGAAACCGTTATCTCTTGCGGGATCTCGTGGCCCACGTCGCGGGCCTGCTGCCCGAGGGCGGCGCCGTGCTCGATCTCTACGCCGGCGTCGGCCTGTTCTCGCTCGCTGCTGCCGGCGCGCGCGGCGCCAGCGTCGTCGCCGTCGAGGGCGACGTCTTCGCCGCCGCCGATCTTCAGGCGAACGCCGCCGCGTTCGGCGGCGCGATCACTACCGTGCGCGCGTCGGTCGAAAGCATCGGCCCGGGACTCGCCGGCGCCAACCGGAAGTTCGATGCGGTGATTGTCGATCCGCCACGGACCGGGATGTCGCGAGAGGCGCTGGACAACGCGCTGAAGGTCAACGCGCCGCGGCTGGTCTACGTGTCGTGCGACGTCGCCACCCTGGCGCGCGACGCGCGCCGCATCGTCGATCACGGCTACACGCTCGAGCGCGCCGACGCGTTCGATCTGTTCCCGAACACGCCGCACGTCGAAACGGTCGTTGTCTTCGGGCGGTGAGGTCAGGCCGCCGCGCAGACTCCACCAAACTTGCGGCGCCCCGAGTACTTCGCGAGGCCAGTAGAAACAGAAGATCAGGAGATCAGAAGATCAACCGGCTCATTCCCCAACGGTTTTGCGAGGGCACCCGGCTGCTTGGAATGGCAGTCGGGCGGCTTGGGATGCCGGCCCCGTACGCAGCGAGCGATCCGCTGTTTCTTTACCGGCGCCGCAAGCACCCGTGCGCCGCTGAAAGCATCCCGCTGCCGAAGCTGCGTCGCGGCTGGCGCCGCTATTTTTTCTGCGATGCCTCCAGGAACCCCTCGAAGAGCGCCCGGAACTCACCGGTGCGGAAGAAGTTCTCCGGGTGCCATTGCACGCCGAGGCAGAAGAGCGCGGCCGGATCCTCGATCGCCTCGATGACGCCGTCCGGCGCCGTCGCCGCCACCTTGAAGCCGCTGGCGACGTCCTTGACCGCCTGGTGGTGGCGGCTGTTCACCTCGCAGGTGTCGTCGGTCAGCCGCTCGCGCATCAGCGTCGCGAGCAGCGAGTCTTTCTCGATCCACACCTCGTGCGCGAACGAGAACGCCTGGTGCGGCGGGCACGGCAGGCTGTGCTCGAGCGCCCCGGGCAGCTGCGTCGGGATGTCCTGCACGAGGGTGCCGCCGAAGGCGACGTTGAGCACCTGGACGCCGCGGCAGATCGCAAAGATCGGCACCTTACGCGCGCGTGCCGCGGTCGCCATCCCGATCTCGAACTCGTCGCGTCCGGGCTCGGCTGCGACCGTCGTCGGATGCGCCGGCTCGCCGTAGCGCGACGGCTCGACGTCGTTGCCGCCGGTCAACAACAGGCCGTCGATGCTCTTCAGCGCCTCGTCGACCGGCGTCGAGACGTCGAGCACGAGCGGCTCGCCGCCGACGTGGAGAATGGCCTGCCGGTAATCCTCGATCTTGCGGCAGGGTGTGATGCCAATGACGGCCATATGGTCAGGGGTCCTTACATCCGGCTCGGCACTTCGATGCCCATCAGGTCCAGTGCCTTCGTGAGCTGCGTGCGCACGTAGGCCACGCCGGCGGCCCGCCAGCGTTTTCGATCCGCCTGCTCTTCGTTCAGGATCGGATACCGATGGTAGAACGCGTTGAAGGTCTGCGCCAGCCCGAACGTATATTTCGCCAGGCCGGAGAATTCGAGCGATCGCACGACCTGTTCGACGATTTCGTCCAGCCTGGACGCCTCGAACACGACCGCCCACAGGGCATGGTCGCCGCCGGCCCCCGCCTCGGGCGCTTCCAGCAGTTCGGTGGCCGGGGTCGTGTCGAGGTCGCCGAGCACGTCGGCTTCGCTCAACCCCTCGCGTTCCTGCAACTTGCGGAAGATGTTGTTGGCGCGCACGACCGCGTACTGCAGGTACGGACCGGTTTCGCCCTCGAAGCTCAGGGCCTCCTCGATGTCGAACACGATCAGCTTGCCGCGGGAATACTTCAGCATGAAATAGCGGATCGCCGCGACCGCGATCTGGGCGCCGACCCGCTCGCATTCTTCCTGTGAAACGTCCGGGTTCCGCTTGGCGACTTCTGCGGTCGCTTTCCCGCCCAACAGGTCGAGCAGGTCGTCAATCTTCACCCCGAGACCCTTGCGCCCCGAGACCTCGACAAACGGCTTCGCCGCCTCGTCGCCCTCCTGCGGCGTGTTGTAGCCCAGCTCCTTCGCCGTCGCGTGCGACAGCGCCACCATCTCGTACGAGAAGTGAATCGAGTTCTCGGCTTCCTCGACGTGGCCGAGCGTGCGCAGCGCCTGGCTGAGCAGCGCCTGCAGATACATCTGCCGCGAGTCGATCACGTTGTAGATCCGCTTCGCGTGGCCGAACTCCGGCGCGCCCGGCTCGCCTGCGCCTGACGTGGTCGACCAGAGCTGGCGGCCGTTCTCCTGCGTCGCAAAGCGGCGGTAGTTGAAGTCGAGCCCGAGGAGCCCGAGCTTCCAGAACTGGTTCGCCAGGTCCTTGCCGATGTAGGTGACGACGCCGTTCGAACGCACGATCACTTTCTCGCGCGATTCCTCGGCCCCCTCCGCGCCTTCGGCATTGTCCGACTCGCCCCCGTCGCCCTGCCCACCGTCTTCTTCGATCCGCATCACCCAGCAGCCGGCGAGCTTGCCCTCCGTCTGCAGGAAGACGGCACCTTGCGTCTTGAGCACCTCGAACGCGTGCGCCCAGAAATGGAGCCGGATGATGTCGCCCTCGTAGGTCAGCAGGTCGTAGCCGATCCCGAGCCGCGCCATCGTCTTCAGGTGCGCCCGCACGATGCGATCGACGATGAAGGCGCCCATGGCGGCGACGTCGTTGCCGCCGCGCTCGAGATCGTGCAGCGCCGCCGTGCGGACGCCGAGCCGCACGCGATCGCCGTCGTACCACTCGGTGACGCGCGAGTAGAGGTCCCAGCAGTAGTAGTCGAAGCGCGTCGAATCCGCGATCGCCTTTACCTCCTCCAGGCTCTTCTGTTCGAGCTCACGAAAGCCGACGATGATGTCGGCGACCTGGACGCCCATGTCGTCGATGTAGTTCTGGATCTCGAACGGCGTGCCGCGAAAGCGCAGCGCGCGCACCAGCGTGTCGCCGAGCGCCGCGTTGCGCAGGTGGCCGATGTGCGCCGCCTTGTTCGGGTTGATCGCCGTGTGCTCGACGACGGTTTTCTCGAGCGTCGCCGCGTCGGGCGCCACCTGTTGCCGGATGCGCGGGATGAGAAACGCCGCCCGATCGAGATACAGGTTCAGATAGCCGTTCGGCGTCGCGACGATGCGCTCGACGCCCGGGATCGAGCCAACCGCCTGCGCCAGTTCCTGCGCGATCGCGCGCGGCGGCTTGCGCAGCGTCCGCGCCAGCTGGAACGCGACGGCGACCGCCAGATCCCCGAGCGCGCGCGTCGGCGGTACCTCGACCGCGAATGGCGGCACCTCGGTGATGCCGGCGTAGCGGCGGATCGCGTCGGCGATCGCGTGCTGGACCTGTCGCTGAACACTTAGAATCATGGACGAAAAATTTATGTGTTGGCCCGCTCGCGGCCGGCACCGGGATCGTGGTCGTGCCGGCTCAAAGGTCTGCCGGTAAGCTCGTGCTACGATTAATGTTTGTGACCTTGAAGCGCCTCGAGCTCGGCGTACCTGTCATCTTACTCTGACATGCGAGAAGCCGGCATCGGGCGTGTCCTCGTCGCGAGCCTGCATCAGGGCATCGCTGACATCCTGCCGACACGCCTGACCTTCTACGAGAACTGGCTCAACGCGGAAGGACTGCGCGAGGGCACGATCGGGCTCGCGCCGCTCTACGCGGTGCTCAGCTTCCTGCGGCAGGAAGGGGAGGCCTACCGGCTGATCACGACGCGCGCGGGCGAATACGCCGCCGAGTGGACGGTCCAGTCGATGACGCCGACGCAGCGGACGTTCCTGAAGACGCTGCCAGTCTGGCTCCGCAGCCGCATGCTGCTGCGCCTGGCCAGGCGGCTGGTGCACGAAAGCTACAGCGGCAGCCGTGCGTTTTCGCGGATCCGGCGCGGCGCCGCCAGCATCGACCTGCGCGCCTCGGTCTTCTGCTCGGTGCGCGAGCCGGCGCCGCACGCGCTGTGCGGCTTCTACGCCGCGGCGTTCACGCGGCTGCTGGCGCTCTTCGATATCGGCGCCCGCACCGAGGTCGTGGCGTGCCGCGGCACCGGCGAGCCGACCTGCGTCCTGAAAGTCGCGCTCGCCAACGGCCAGCCGGTGGGTGCTTCAGAGGTGTCATGAAGGCTGGGCTTCTGGTCGTGCTCGCACTGGCTGGCGCGTGCGGGACCGCAGCGGCCCAGATGCCGGTGCACCAGCCTGGAGCACGAATCCTGGTGATGCCGTTCGAGAACGTCAAGCGCGACGCGAAGATCTTCTGGATCAGCGAGGCGTCGGCGGTCCTGCTGACCGACGACCTCAACGCGCTCGGCGCCAACGCCATCACGCGTCAGGAACGGATGCAGGCGTTCGAGCAGCTGCAGGTTCCGCCCGCGGCCGCGCTCACCGATGCGACGGTGATCCGCATCGGACAACTGGTGGGCGCGACGCAGGTCGTCGTCGGCTCGCTGCAGCTCGAAGCCGACGTGCTCGTCGCCCGCGCGCGCAGCATCGCGCTCGACACCGGACGCATCCAGGTCGACGTCACCGATCGCGGTCCGCTGCCGGCGCTCTATGGCACGCTCGAGCGCATCGCCCGGCGTCTCGCACCGCCATCGGCGAAGACCTCCGAGGAGATCGAGCGGATGCATCCGCCGATCGCGGTGTTCGAGGACTTCATCAAGGGCGTGGTCGCCGAAACGCCGGCGACCGCCATCAACTACCTCAACGCCGCGTTGGCGCGGCAGCCCTCGTTCGATCGCGCGCGGATCGCGATGTGGGATGTCTACGCCGACGAGGGCGATCATCAGCGCGCGCTCGCGGCGGTCACGCCGGTGCCGGCAACATCGTCGTGGGCGCGGCAGGCGCGCTTTCTTGCCGGGCTGTCGCAGCTCAATCTGAAGAAGTACGACGACGCCTATGCGACGTTCACGGCGCTGGCCGACGAAGAACCGGCGGCGGCGGTCCTCAACAACCTTGGCGTCGTGCAGCTCGGTCGCGGCGTCCCGCCGCAGTCCGGCTCGCCGACCTTCTACTTCAACAAAGCGTCGCAGGCGGATCCCGACGATCAGGACTACGTCTTCAACCTCGGCTACGCCTACCTGCTCGATCGCGATCCGCAGGCGTCGATCTACTGGCTGCGCGAATCGGTGCGGCGCAACCCGGCGGACGGCGATGCGCATTTCGTCCTCGGCGCCGCGCTCGCGGCCGCCGGCAACACGATGGAGGCTTCGCGCGAGCGCGAGCTGGCGCGGCGCTTGTCGTC
>Ga0207701_10007673_pt1 | contig 10708 bp, 9 predicted proteins | sample KBSSwiSSwithPhiX_FD_184294 | JGI IMG/M metagenome (GOLD analysis project Ga0207701, IMG submission 184294) | Switchgrass rhizosphere bulk soil microbial communities from Kellogg Biological Station, Michigan, USA, with PhiX - S5 (SPAdes) (version 2) | ecosystem: Environmental > Terrestrial > Soil...
TCGCTGAATGTGCTTCGCGATCGCGTGGCCGTGACTCGGGCCGGGAAGAAGCGTGCGCAGAATCAGAAGATCGAGCGTGCCCCGGAGCAGATCGACCCGGGAAGGCGGCTTCGGCATCATTGTGCAGGAACTCTACACAATATTGTGTAGAAAGTCTACGACACACGGCTGCGGGTCATGCCCGCGGCTTCAGCGGTCCCGAGGTGGCTGGCGAGGCGGGCGCTCGCGAAAAGAAAAACGCCCGACCGGGTAAACCACTCCGGGGTATAGGCCGTCTATAACAGAGTCCGGACTCGTATAGCCCGGCTATAGCAAAGGCGCACATGCCTTCATTACCAGGCCCGGTCCTGCCGGGCACGCTCGAAGTGCTGATCCTGCGCGCGCTCGGAACCGACGAGCGGCACGGCCTCGGCATCGCCCGGCGCATCGAAGCGATGACCCGGGACACCTTCCAGGTCAAGGCCGGCTCGCTGTTTCCGGCGCTCCATCGCATGGAGCGCGCCGGCTGGTTGAAGTCGTTCTGGGACGTCGCCGAGAACGGGCGGCGCGCCCGGTTCTATCAGCTGACCGCGCTCGGGCGCAAACAACTCGAATCGGAGACGGCGAAGTGGCAGCGCGTCCTCGACGGACTGGCCGCCGCTCTGCGGACTCCCTCGCGAGAGTGAAGGCGATGTGGGTGACACGAGCGCGGCTGTTCTGGAACTGGCTGGTCGGGCGGTCGCCCACCGATCGAGAAATAGATGACGAGCTCGAGGCCTTCGTCGAGATGCTCGGTGAGGAAAAGGTCAGAGCCGGTGCATCGCCCGAAGAGGCCCGGCGGGCGGCACAGATCGAGAGCGGAGGGATCGTGCAGGTAGCAGAGGACGTGAGAGACGTCAGGCCTTCGGCGTTCTTCGACCGGCTGAAACAGGATCTGACCTATGGCGTCCGCCTGTTCCGGCGGGCGCCCGGCCTGAATACCGCGGTGGTCGTGGCGCTGGCGCTCGGCATCGGTGCGACATCCGCGACGTTCAGCGTGGTCAACGCGGTGCTGCTCCGGCCGCTGGACTACGCCAATGCCGACGAGCTGGTGGTCGTGCTGCACAACGATCGGAACCCGGTGTCGCCGGCGAACTTTCTCGACTGGCAGCGTGAAAACCGCGCTTTTGCGAGCATGGGCGCGGCGGAGTACTGGACGCCGAATCTGGGCAGCACCAGCGACCCCGAGAAACTGTTCGCGCTCCGGCTGACGCCGGAGATTCTCCCGATGCTGGGCGTGCCGCCCGCGCGCGGGCGTTTTCCCGCAGGCGGGGACGCCGGGAGTCATGAAGTCGTGATCGGCGACGGACTCTGGCGCCGTGTCTTCGGAGGGGATCCATCCGTTCTGGGACGGGAGATCCGCCTCGACGGCTCGCCCTACGTCGTCGTCGGAGTGATGCCGCCGCAGTTCGCGTTCGCGCCCTTCTGGGCGACGCGCGCCGAATTGTGGGCGCCCCTGATGCTCGGCCCCCGCGCATCGCAGCGCGGCGGCAACAGCCTCCGTGTTTTCGCCCGGCTGCGGCCGGGCCTGACGATCGAGCAGGCGCGGGCCTCGATGGCCACGCTCACGGCCGAGCTCGAGTCCCGCTATCCAGGCACGAATCGCAACGTCACGGTCACGTCATTGAAGGAAAAGGTGGTCGGCAACGTCCGCCTCGCGATCGTCGTGTTGTTTGCCGGTGTCGGCCTCGTGCTGCTCGTGGCGTGCGCCAACGTCGCGCACCTGCTGCTGGCTCGCGCCTCGACGCGCGAGCGCGAAGTGGCGCTGCGCGCGGCGCTCGGGGCCGGGCGCGCGCGTCTGGTCCGGCAATTCCTCACCGAGAGCCTGATTCTGGCGCTGGCCGGTGGCGCCGCTGGACTGGCGCTCGGCGTGTGGGCGATCTCGCTCTTCAAGACCTTGGGGGCGACGAGCATCCCGCGGGCCCAGGCGGTCGCGTTCGACGGAACGGTGCTGACGTTTACGGTCGGATTGTCGCTGGCGACCGCGATGTTCTTCGGCCTCGCGCCGGCGCTCAAACTTTCGCGTCCCGAGTTGACCACCGCGCTGCGCGAGGCGGACCGCGGCTCGACCTCCGGCCGGCGCAGCCGCCGGGTGCGCAACATCCTGATTGGATCCGAAGTCGCCCTCGCCATCATGCTGCTGCTCGGCGCGGCGGTTCTCCTGCGCAGCTTCATCGCCCTGCGCACGATCGATCCGGGGTGGAATCCCGATCGCCTTCTCTCGATGGTCGTCTCGGTGACCGGCACCGCCGACGAATCGATCGAACGGCGATCGGCGCTCTACGTGCAGATACTCGATCGCCTCGGCAAATTGCCCGGCGTTCAGGCCGTCGGCGCAATCAATCATGTTCCGTTGATCGGCGACATCTGGGGCCTGCCCTTCGTCATCGAAGGCCGGCCGGAGCCGCGCCCCGGCGAGACGCCGACCGCGGCATATCGCCAGGTTCTCCCCGGCTACTTCCGCGCCATGGAGTTGCCGATCGTGCTTGGCCGCGATTTCACGGACGACGATCGCGCCAGCTCGACGCCCGTCGTGATCGTCAATCAGACGCTTGCCGCCGCGCACTGGCCCGGAGAAGATCCGCTCGGCAAACGCATCCAGATCTCCCGCGGGCCCTGGGCGACGGTGATCGGCGTCGCCAGGAACGCGGTCCGCCGCGACTGGCAGGCGCCGCCCGACGACGAGATCTATCTTCCGCTGTTGCAGCAGCCGCAATTTCCGAGCTACCTGAGCTACGTCATCCGGACGACGGGGAATCCCGCAGATCTCGTGCCGTCGACTCGCGCCGCGGTGCGCGCGCTCACGTCGACGGCATCGATCTCGGACGTAGTCGTGATGCGTCAGGCAGTCCGGGAGGCAACCCTGAGCGCGCAGTTCATCGTCGTGCTCCTGAGCGCGTTCGCGGGCATGGCGCTCATTCTCGCGTCGGTCGGCATCTATGGCGTGATGAGTCACGCCGTGTCGATGCGGCGACACGAAATCGGCGTTCGCCTCGCACTCGGCGCGACAAGCCACCGGATCGTCTCGGGTATCGTCACCGAGGGCCTGATCGTGACCGTGTGTGGTGCCGCCGCCGGCGTGGCCGGAACGTTCGCGCTGTCGGGCGCACTGTCCGGCCTGCTGGCCGGCGGAGTGACGATGCTCGACATTCCCTCGTTCGTGATCGCGACGGCAACCCTCGTCGCGACATCGATCGTCGCGTGCTATTTGCCGGCGCGGCGCGCCAGCCGGATCGATCCGCAGCACGAGCTTCGATGACAGGCAGCTACTGGCCGACGCGCGCGCGCAGCAACCGGGCGATCTCCCGGAAACGCCGGATCGACAATCCAGCCTGCGCAAGATGAAAGGTGAGCGGACGCCGCAGCGTCGAACTGAAGCTCGCCTCGAGAAGCCGGCTGACTTCTTCGTCCCCGTACGCATCCAGGATCAGCTGGAGAGTCTCGGGGAGCCTCTCGGGCTCGGCGCGAAGGAGACACGTCGCCAGCAGCGCCCGCACGTCGTCGGCCCGACGCCAAGCGAGCGGCCGGTTCGAATCATGAATCGTCTCGAAGTCGAACCAGCGGGCGACGTACGGGTGAGGGCCCGGATCGACCAGCACGTTCTCGGCCATCGCGTCCCCGTGAGTGAACCCCCGCTGGTGAAATTCCGCGAGCGCGACAGCCGCGCATGCGGTCGCCTTCAGTCGGACCGATTCCTGCAGCGCCGGATCCTCGAGTAACGTCGCGAGCGTCTCTCCCGTCAGGCAAGGCAGGATCAACGTCCCGTCGACGTCGACGCGCACCGAAATGGCATAGAGGCTTCGGTAGATCTGCCTCTCGCGTTCGTGCCAATCCCGCTCTGGCAGAACCCGCACGCCAGTATCCAAAATGCGAAGCAGCACGTTGCCCAGCGAGACCAGGAGGGGTGCGTAGAACGAGCGGTTCTTGCGCACGCTGGATTCCCGGTTCTGCCGCACAACGCGAGCGCTCGAGTACCGGGCCGACCGGAGCAGCCACCCCAGAGCCCGGCACACGTGAAAGTAGGCGAGCTCCCGCATGATTGTCAGTTCGCGGACGGGAGCATCATCGATCGGCGACGGTATGTCGAATGCTGTCGTAATCGTTGGTGCGCGCCCCGGCGAACAGGACCACGAGCACCCACTTCAGGAACGTTCTCAGGTAGCCGAACGGCTGGAGCTCCATTCGCCGGCTCGAGGTGAGCACGCTGAGGCTGCGATCGTAGAGGAAGCGCTCGCGATGGTACCGGTAGGCAGCCCGGGTCAGCGGCCATTCCTCGGCGATCAGCCACGATGGAATGAAAGGGCCGTAACGTTCGAAGTGCGCCCGATCGCAACTCATGCACGCAGGCATCGACTTGGCCTTTGCCAGGGGGAGGCGTCGCGCCAGGCCCCAGAACGTCCACCAGAGCCAGGCGCGGATTCCGGGCTCACGCGAGACCAGGCGATAGAGCACCAGGCATCGACCCTCGTCTTCGTGAAGCTCGATGATGCGGTCGACGGTATTCTCCGGAACGATGGTGTCCGCATCGACGAAGCAGAGTATCCGCCCTGCGCTGGCCGCGGCCCCGGCATTGCGCGCCGCAGCGCAGGTACCGGCCACACAACGCAGCAGCCGAACGCCAGCGTCGTCGACGAACGACGCGACGATCGCCGGAGTCGCATCGTCGCTTCCATCGTCGCAGACGATGACTTCGAAAACGGTGTCAGGGAGCCACAGCTCTGCCCGCGAGGTGCCGGATGCGCGAGCCACACTTGCGAGGATGGCCTCCAGGGTCTCGGCGATCAGCGCTTCCTCGTTCCGCGCGGGGATCACGAATGAGAGACGAGTGTGACTCACAGCTTGCCCGCCGTAGCTCGTGGGCTTCCACACCGAGCGAAGGCTGGGGCTTTGAGGACCCAGGCGGCGACGACCAGCGATCGCGCCGGCAGCACCGGCCGCTCGCGGCGTGCTTTGATCTGCAGACCCGCCGCCGCCACCTCCCGCTGGAGCGCGTGGGCAGTGTAGAAGCGCCGGGCATTCATCGTGAACCTTGCCTTCGGATGGACGTAGCCGAGAACCTTCGAAACGTGGAAGGCCGCGACGGTCCAGAGGAACTCTCGAACTCGAAACCACGCATAACCCAGCCGGCCCGAATACAGCGTCTGTACGAGGATGATCGGACCTCTGCTGACGCGCGCCGCTTCCGCCAGAACACTCGCGGGATCGTGCGGGTACGCAAGCATGAAGAAGAGGAGCACTGCGGAAAACGCCTTCTCTTCGAACGGAAGGACACCGTCGGCGATCAGCACCGGAGGCCGGCCGACGACATGAATGTCGCTCACGTCCGCGGTGACGACCTCGAGGCCCAACTCCCGTTCCACCCGGGCCGAGAGGTGTCCCGTCCCGGAACCGAGGTCCAGCACCGGTCCGTCGTGCGGCAGCCATGTGCCGACGAGCTCCACCAGCTGACGAGCCCGGCGTTCCATGACGGCGTCGAGCAACGGCTTCAACATGTACTTGCCTCGATCAAGCCGGCGGCCGTGGTCGGCTCGTACCCCGCGTCGACGAGCTCCCTGGCGAGACGAAGGATCGCGGGCCAGAAGCCCCGCTCCAGATCCCTTGGATGGATCGCGAGGACGGGAACCCTGCGATCGAAGGACTGAGACAAGTACCCGAGACCGTGACCCACATGCCCGAGCCAGCCCCAGCGGCCACAGTCCCACGTCCAGGTCGCCAGCGGCACCTTGCGGCCGGTCGCTGACTCGAGGGCGAAGAAGCCCATCACCTGTTCCAGCTCCTCCCCCGGCCGCACGTGTCCCGGCTGCCAGGCCGGGGCAAGAAAGCCACGCGCCGGCCCTCCGAACACGTCGCTGAACACCCGCTGACCGCGCTGAACGGCGTGTCGCGTTTCTTCGCGAGTCAGGCCGTTCATTTCGTCCGAGCGCTCGGCCAGCCAGCTGACCGGTCCCCCGCCTCGCTGACGCCGATGAGTGAAGCCGTGAAGCAGCAGCTCTTCGGAAGCGTCCTGGAGCAGCCGGCAGTACTCGGGATGCGCCGAGAGCGGCCATTGACCGTGCCAGTCGGGGACTACGCCGAAGGAGAGACGACGACCGAGGACGGGAGCGAGATCCCGGACCATCGCCCGGGTCTCACGGGCGTAGGCGGGAGTGGCATCGTGAACGCAGACGAGGAAATGTTTCATGGGGCGGCCTTCAGCACTCCCCCGTATCGCCGATCGCGGGCAGCAAAGGCTTCAACTGCTGCGGCGAGATCGGCCTCGGTGAAGTCCGGCCACGGAACGCTCGTGAAGTAGAGCTCGGCGTAAGCCGATTCCCACAGCAGAAAATCGCTCAGCCGCTGCTCTCCGCCAGTACGAATGAGCAGATCGACGTCGCGCGTACCGCTCGGCGCGTGTATGGCCTCACAGAGAGATCGTTCGAAGGACTCGCGCGTGGGAGGTGTTCCCCTGGCGACCCGGGCTGCCGCCGCCAATAGTGCCTCGCGCGCCGAATAGTCGATCGCCACCCGGAGGTGGAGAGCGGTTCCTTCGCTCGTGCGCCGTTCGACGCGCGCGATGCTCCGTTTGAGGGACGGCGGGATCCGATCCCGGCGCCCGATGACGTTGAAGCGCACCCCGCTCGCAATCAGGGTGTCGCACTCGACGTCCAGGTACTTGTTCAACAGGAACATCAGGTTGTCGACTTCGCCGCGCGGCCGCCTCCAGTTATCGGAGGAGAACGCGTAAAGCGTGAGAGTAGTGATCCCGAATGCCGGCGCAGCTTCCACGGTACGGCGGACCGCCGCAACGCCCGCGACATGGCCCTGTTCCCGGGGACGACCGCGGACCAGAGCCCAGCGGCCGTTCCCATCCATATTGATGGCCACATGGAATCGATCGCGGCCCCGGTCCGGCTGCTCGGGGTCCTGCCATTGGGAGTCGAAGCTCCTTGGGGTCACTGCGCGCCTCCTGCCTCGATGGCTCCGCGGCAGGATCGGCGTTCGCGCCGCCTGAGTCTTCAGCGTTCGGTGAGCATCGTGTGAGATGTGGGTGAGATGGCGCGAAATCGCGAATTTCGCGACTCCGGGCGGATGCCCCAACCAAATCGGCGAGCGGCGTAAGTGGAGGGCCTAGTCCCGACGCAGTGCAGTCCAGGCGTCCGTTCGGGCCGCATGGCCGGCAGGAACGAGAGCTGCCATGAGCCCGACTGCCGTCACGATCGTGAGCACACCCGCCAGGATTGCCGGGTGCCAGGGCGTCACTCCATAGAGAAAGCTGGCAGCCACGCGCAGCGAGCCCACGGCCACCGGGACACCAACGGCGATTCCGGCAGCAATCAGCATCAATGCTCGTCCCACGACCATGAACAGTATCTGACGTGGTTCTGCCCCGACGGCGAGCCGAATCCCGATCTCACGCGTTCGTTGAACGACCGAGAAGCTGATCAGGCCGTAGACGCCGACCGCAGCGATGATCGTCGCCAGCACGCTCAACGCGGATGCCAGGGTCGCGACGAGCCGTTCCTGCCGAAGCGCATCGTCCATGCGTGCTTCGATCGTTTGAACCTGGAAGAGCGGCAGCGCCGGATCCAGCGCCCGCAGTTCCTGCTCGATCGCCGCCAGCGCCGAACGTGGATCCACATGCGTCTTGACGTGCAAGGTCATCGGGCTGGCATCCCGGAACGGCAGATACACCGTTGGCACGGGCGCTTCTCGCACACTCAGGTACTTCGCGTTCTCCACGACGCCGACGATTTCCAGGTTGGCAGGGCCCTGTCGTCCGGAGCCGATCCTCCTGCCGATCGGATTGGCGCCGCCGAAGAACAACCTCACGGCGGCCTCATTGAGGACAGCGACCTGGATGTTTTCGGCGCGATCGAACTCCGTGAAACGCCGTCCGCGCAGGAGCGAGATGCCGGAGGCTTCGAAATATCCCGGGCTGACGACGTTCTGGTGCACGGTGAGATCCTTGCCGGCTGGCGCCATCACGCCGTCGGCGTGCATCTGAGTGCTCATGAAACGCGTGCCGGCCGGAAGCACGCCACTCAACGTGCCGTGACTCGCCAGCCCGACAGCTTCGATGTTCCCGTGTGTGCGCAGGCGCCGGAGCAGGTCCTCGAAAAAGACGGCGGTTCGCGGCCTCGAGTAGCCGCTCCTGGCCGGATCGATCGAAACGAGCAGCACGTGGTCACGGTCGAACCCCATGTCGGCGGCGCGCAGATTCCAGAGCGTCCGCGCGAACAGCCCTGCGCCGGTGACCAGCAGGATCGTCAACGCGATCTGCGCGACGGTCAGCACTTCACGTGAGTCGAGCAGGCGACGGACCGTGTGCACGTCGCCGGTGCGGCTTCTCAGAGCCACGCCCTGCCGCCTGGCGACCTGGAGGACCGGAGCCAACCCGAACAACAGGCCGCATCCGATCGCCGCGAGGGCTGTGGACGCGAATATCCTGTGGTCGGGCGAAAACTGCGACGCCTCAGCGGCTGCAGGGAGAAACGACAGCATGATGCGGCCGAAATACACGCATACGAGCCAACCGCCCGCGCCGCCAATCATCGCGATGACGATGCTTTCAGTCATGAACTGACGAACGAGACGAAGGCGAGTGGCGCCGATGGCAGTGCGCACCGCGATCTCTCGCGCCCTTGTCGTGGCACGCGACATCAGCAGCGTCGCAACGTTTGCGCAGGCGATGAGCAGCAGCAGGAGCACCGCCGCCGTCAAGAGCATGAGCGGCTGGTTGTACTGGGCTCGCAGCAGTGAATGTCCAGTTCGTGCCGGCGTCAGCTGCACCGTCGGCGCGACCCCGGCTTGCGGCTTCAACGATGCGCCCTGGCCAACCCAGTTCGCATAGATCGTCGACGCCATGGCCTGGGCCGATCGCACATCCTCCCCTGGACCCAGCCGGACGATCATTTCGAGATGGTTCTCGGTTCGTGCCAGTGGAGCAATGCCGCCAGCCGTCACGGGCTCGACCATCATCAGCGGCACCCAGATGTCCGGCCCGAAGCCCGGTCTCGTTCCGAAGAACCCGCGTCTGGTCACGCCCGCCACGGTGAATGGCGTGCCATTGAGGGACACCGTGCGCCCGACGACGTCCGGCGCTCCGGCGAATCGACGCCGCCAGAACGTATAGCTGAGAACGAGCACCGGGTGCGCGCCGGGTGTCCGGTCGTCCTCCACGCTCAGGACCCGACCCACCGCCGCGCCGACGCCGAGATCGTCGAAGTAGTTTCCTGAGACGAGCTCGCATCGCACGCGATCGGTGACTGCGCCATCGGAAAGGTTCACGCCGGATGAAACCGCGGTGGACGACGCAAGGAGGTTGCGGAAGAGCGGACTCGAGGTCCGCAGATGCTCGTAAAAGCCGTGCGAATAGTACGAGGGATTGAGGTCGACGTCCCGGCCAGGTGCGGCGATGCTGAACAGTTGTTCCGGGGCCGTGACCGGCAAAGGCCGCAGCAGCAGGACGTCGACCAGCGTGAACACCGCGGCCGTCGAGCCGATGCTCAGCGCAAGCGTGAGGAGAACGGTTGCCGAGAACGCTCGCTCTCGCAGCAACCATCGGATGCTGAAGCGTACGTCCTGAATCAGTGACTCGACATGACGACCAGGCCGCATCTCGACCTCACGTAAGCAGCCCGCCTTCGCGCCTTTGCGCTTCGGCGAGGCAGGCATCGCCTGCCTTGGACGAGGCCCCCTGATCAGGGGTTGCTCCCGCTAGCCCGCGAGGTCAGGGCCGTCGAGAAAGGCGTCGGTGAGATCGAGGGCATTGGTCCGTCCGCTCTCGTTCGACGCGGCCGTCGATGACGCCGCGGACACCGGTTTCTTCTTGCCGACGAAGACATCCCACCACCCGAAATGCATCGCCAGGAGATGATCCAGTTCCTTGGTCTCCGGAGTCGTGTCGCCTTGATCGGCGACCGGGAAGCAATACGCCGCGCGGGTCGACGCTCGAAGCATATGCAGGACGCCGGCAGAGAAGCCCTTGCCGGCGTAGGCAATGCAGCCTGCCATCGGCATCGCCTCGAGATCGTCGAGCGTATAGGGGATCTTTTCGTCGACCGTCCCTTCGCTCTCCTGAAACTTGCATTCGATCGCGAAGGCCTTGTTGGTGGTCTCGCAGAGGCAAAAGACGTCGATGCAGCGGTTTTTGCCGATGATCGATTTGCCGACCCTGATCTCGCGATAGACCTTGACGCCGCGGGCGCCGAACCGGCGGGCGACGTAGGCGGCGATCAGGTTGGCGTAGTCGGCGCCGGTCATGGTTGCGACGGTTGCGAGGGCTGCGGCCGCATGAGTTCAATCAAGTCCGCCGGCGTGTCGTCACGCGGGTCCGCCGGGTGCGCACCCTCGCCGAACTCACGGAGACGCGCGGCGGCCAGCCGGACCGCTTCGGGATTGAGGTCGTTGCCGAGGAACCGGCGGCCGGCCTTCAGGGTCGCCACCCCTACGCTGCCGGATCCCATGAACGGATCGCCGACCGTCTCGCCGGGCTGCGAGCTCTGGCCAATCAGGATCTCGGAGATCCCGACCGGCTTTTCAGCCGGATAGCCGCCATGCACACGCGGGACGGACAGCACGTCCGGAATACCCAGATCGTTCAGGCGCCGCTTGCCCTTCTCGAAGAAGAGGATGAACTCGTACCGCGCGCGATAGTGGTAGCCCATGCCGATGGTGCATTTGTCCCAGACCAGCGGCTTCCAGAATTTGA
>Ga0207701_10007675_pt1 | contig 10706 bp, 5 predicted proteins | sample KBSSwiSSwithPhiX_FD_184294 | JGI IMG/M metagenome (GOLD analysis project Ga0207701, IMG submission 184294) | Switchgrass rhizosphere bulk soil microbial communities from Kellogg Biological Station, Michigan, USA, with PhiX - S5 (SPAdes) (version 2) | ecosystem: Environmental > Terrestrial > Soil...
GGCGCGATTGGCCCGGGCGGCTCGCGCACACGGCGAGCGCTCGTCGTCTGCGAGATGGCGTTGGCCGTCGTGCTGCTGGTCGGCGCAGGCCTGCTGATTCGCAGCTACGGCGCGCTTCAACACGTGAGCCCTGGATTCGATCCGGACGGCGTCGTGACGTTCAACCTGTCGCTGCCGGAAGCGAAATATCCGGGGGCGCCTCAGATCTCCGCGTTCACGACGACGCTCCTGTCGCAGCTGCAGGCGGAGCCGGGCGTCGAGTCAGCGGCGGCGATCTTTGGCTTGCCGTTTGCCGGCGGCTTCAGCGCGTCGACGAGCTTCCGGGACCCGTCGAAGCCGGACGTCGCGGACGGCCCCAGCGCCGGCATGCGCATCGTCAGCCCCGACTACTTCAAGACGATGAGGATTCCACTCGTGGCTGGGCGGCTGTTCGACGCACACGACGACCAGTCGGCCCCGGAGGTGGTGCTGATCAACCAGCAGACGGCGCGCCGCTACTTCGCCGAAGCGGACCCGATCGGACAGCAGATTCGCGTCGGCGTGCGCCTGGCGCGCGACGCGAAGAGCAACAACAAGACGATCGTCGGCATCGTCGGCGACGTGAAGTACGGCCGGCTCGACGCCGCCACACCGCCGGAGCTCTACCTGCCCTACGCCCAGCACGCGGTCGACGAGTTCACGATCGCGGTGCGCACATCGGGCAATCCGACGGCGTTCGCGCCGACGCTGCGCCGCGACGTCGCGTCGATCGATCGCGAGCTGCCGATTGCGAAGATCGAGCCGATGACGGCGGTCATCGGCGCGTCGATCGCCGAACGCCGCTTCACGATGTTCCTGCTGACCGCGTTCGCTGCGGTGGCCGTCGCGCTCGCGGCGATCGGCATCTACGGCGTGCTCGCGTATCTGGTGAGCCAGCGGACGCAGGAGATTGGCGTCCGGCTGGCGATCGGCGCCGCGCCGGGCGACGTTGCGCGGCTGTTCCTGCGCGAGGGCGCGCGCCTGACCATCGTCGGGCTCGTCGCCGGTTTTGCCGGAGCAGCCGCCGCGACGCGCGTACTGGCGACGCTGCTCTTCGGCGTCTCGGCGACCGACCCGGCTACTTTCGGCGCCGTCGCCGGTGCGCTCGCGCTGGTCGCGCTGCTGGCGAGCTACGTGCCGGCGCGGCGGGCAGCGAGAGTCGACCCGATGACAGCGTTGAGAAACGAGTGAGCGCGCGACGTCGGTAGGGGTCGGTGTTTCAAACCGGCCGGTCGACACGACGCTCTTGCTCGCCGACGTCTGACGCTGCCTACGACGATCGAACGCAGAGCCCGCTGAGCACGCTGAGATGTGCGACCGGCCCGCTTCGCGGGCGGTCGCTCCTGTCGTTTCTTTCGGCGTGCGGCGAATGCCCCGTTGTCTCTGCGGTCGTCAGCGGGCTCAGCGTTCAACCGTCGTCCGGCGCCCGTCCGATGGAAGGCGGCCCTAAAGGACCGCCCTACGCGGCCGCTGCGGCCCGGGCGCCTGGTACGTCTGCGCCACGTAGCCGACGATCAGCCCGACCAGGCTGCCGGGCAGCATGATGTTGAGCGTGTGCCCCGGGTTCATCAGCAGGATCAGGTAGGCGAAGAACGCGCCGACCACCAACCCGAAGATCGTGCCGACGAGCAGCGAGTGCACCTTGGTTGCGAAGAATCCGATGATCACGCCGGTCATCAACCCCTTGACCGTCGAGCCGATGACGATGCCGACCATCTCGTTGCGGACTTCGGGCGTGAAATACGCCGTCAGCCCGTCGAAGATGCCGAGAAACCCGCCGAGCAGCGTCGCGAAGACAATCTTGTTTCTCACCCCTGAAGCCTCCACCCGTTCTATTACGCGTCGCCGCCCCGATCTTTAATTTGTCCCCCAACCCCCTGAACCCACCCGCCCCACTTGCCCCCGCTAGACGCGGAACAGGAAGATGAGCAGGATCCGCACCACGAGATAGGTCAGGACGAGCAGGATCGCCAGGCGGTTGCGCCGCACGACGCGGGAGATGCGGTCGATGAACGGCTCGCGGTGCGCTTCGACGGCGCGCCCGGCAAGGTAGCGGTTGACCTCGGCGGCCAGCGCCGGGACCGACTGATACCGCTGCGCCGCATCCTCCTCCTGCGCCTTCTGCGCCACCGCCACCAGCGGCGCGACGCCGCGCGTGATGTCGGCGAGCATGGCGCCGAGCGCGAAGACGTCGGCCCGCTGGTCGACGACCGCATCGCCGCGCGCCTGCTCCGGCGCCATGTACTCCGGCGTACCGACGACGGAATCCGCAATCCTCAATCCGCAGTCCGCATTGTCGTTTTCCAGGGCGACGCCCCAGTCGAGCACGAGCACTTCGCCGAACTCGCCGACCATCACGTTCTCCGGCTTGAGGTCGCGATGGACGACGCCGTGGGCGTGCGCGAACGCGACCGCCTCGCAGACGCGCAGGAAGACCGCCAGGCGCTCGGTGATGTCCCGTCCGGCGGCCATCCAGCGATCGAGCCGGTCGCCGCGCACGCGCTTCATCGCGTAGAAGAGACGGCCGTCCGGCAGCTCGCCGAAGTCGTGGACCGGCACGATGCCCGGGTGCTCGAGCCGGGCGATGATCCGCGCCTCGTTCGCGTCACCCGGCGGGCGGTCGAAGATCTTCAGCGCCACCTCGCGATCGAGCGCCGTATCGCGCGCCAGGTAGACGACCCCCATGCCGCCGCGCCCGAGCGTGGAGATGATCTCGTAGCGTGTGCCGGTGAGGTCCGGCGTCCGGAACATCGCCGCCAGGCGATCGATCGCCGGCTCGGGAATCATCCGGTGAGGCCCCGCAGCTCGGCGTCGAACTCGTCGTCGGTCGAGCACTGGTCGCGCAGCGCCTCGAGCACGAAGCGACGGAACTCCCGCCGCGCCGCGGCGAGCTCGTTGGTGACGTCGATCGAAGAAAGATTGTGCCGACGGGCGAGCTCGGCGTAAGTCGGACGTGCGGTGTCCTCGCCGGCGAGATCGTACGACTCGAACAGCGTGAACCGCTCCCCGCGTCCTCGCGCCTCGCACGCCTCGCGCAGTCGTGCGGCAGCCGCCGCGAACAGGCCGCGCAGCCACTCGCGGTGGAAGTAAGCGTCGAAGTCGTGGATCGCATTCGCCGCCTGGTAGCGCAACTCGCGTTCCGCCTCGTCGAAATCGAGCGGGACGAGGGTGACGCCGCCGCCGCGCTTGAGGCGCGCGTCCGCTTTGCGCGTGTTGGCGACGAAGCCGTCGAGACACGTTCGCAGATACGTCCGGAACCGCGCCTTCGCCGGGTCGAACGAGGCGAAGAACTCCTTCTCGAAGGCCCGCAGGAAAAACCCCTGCGTCAGGTCGGCGGCATCGTCAGGGGACGCGTGCCACTTGAGGCGCACGTACTTGAAGACCGGCTTCCAGTAGGCGGTGACCAGCGCCTCGAACGCTGAGCGGCGCACGTCGTCGCGATCGCTGCGGATCGCCGCCATCATCGAATGCCGCGTCACCGGGAATGCCGACATGGCTCCGGGCGATTGTAACGCGCTTGCTACAATCGGCTGGTGCGGCCTCGTCTCGTGCTCCTGCTCGTCGCGACGCTGGCTGCCGCGTGCAGCCGCGCGGAGCACGCCTCCCCGCCCGCGCGGCCGAACGTGCTGCTGGTGACGATCGACACGTTTCGCGCCGATCGCATCGGCACCGGCGTCGCGCCGGCGATCGATCGGCTCGCCGCCACGGGGCTGCGCTTCAGTTCGGCGCGGACCACGGCGCCGCTGACGCTGCCGGCGCACTCGACCGTTCACACCGGCCTGCTGCCGCCCGCGCATGGCGTTCGCGAGAACGGCGCCGCGCTGGCCGAGACGCATCAGACGATCGCGCGGATCCTCGGCGGCGCGGGCTACGACACGGCCGCGTTTGTCGGCGCGTTCGTGCTGGATCGACGCTTCGGCCTCGCGCAGGGCTTCACGGTGTACGACGATCAGGTTCCGCGCGATCCGAACGCCACCGAACGCCTCGAAGCGGAACGCCCGGCGTCAGCGGTCGTGGATCGCGCGCTCGCGTGGCTTGACAAAAGAACCGCACCAGCCCCGTCGAACCTCCCTGCCCGCCCACCTGCCCCCCCGGCCCCACCGGCCTTCTTCCTGTGGGTCCACCTCTACGATCCGCACGCGCCGTACGCGGCGCCGCCCGAGTATCGGCAGCGCGCCGCGACGCCGTACGACGCCGAGGTCGCCTACGCCGACGCGCAGCTGTCGCGGCTGCTCGAGCAGCTGCGTTTGTCGGGCGAGCTCGATCGGACGATCGTGATCGTCGCGGGCGACCACGGCGAGGGGCTCGGCGATCACGGTGAACGGACCCACGGCATGCTCGCCTACGATTCGACGCTGCGCGTGCCGCTCGTCGTCGCCGCGCCCGGCGTGGCTGCGGCGGTGCGCGACGAGGCGGTGAGCCTGGCGGATGTGGCGCCGACGATTCTTCGCGCCGCGGGTGTGACGCCGCCCGATGCGATGAAGGGACGGGACCTGCTCGGCGCCACGATCAGCCTGCTTGCCCGCCGTAGCGCCGGAAGCAACGATCGGAGCGAAGGTGGGAAGGCGGACACGACATCCGGCGTAAACAGCGGCGTTGATCTCTACTCGGAGACCGAGTACCCGCGCGCGGCCGGGTGGAGTCCATTGCAGGCGCTGACCGATGGCCGGTGGATGGCGATCCGCGCCGGCGGCACAACCGAGCTCTACGACCTGCAAAGCGATTCGCGACAGGAGCACGATGTCGCGGCCGCGCACCCGGCCATCGCGACGGCGATGGCCGCCAAAGCGCAAACGATTCACGCCAGCGCCGCGGCATCGGCGTCGACGATCGCACCCGATGCGCAGGAGCGGCTGCGCGCGCTCGGCTATGTCGCCAGTTCCACGGTCCCGGCTCCCGCATCCGGCGCACCGAACCCGGCGACGACGATCGCCGTGTGGAATGAGTTCGAGGATGCGCTCGGCGTGCTGAACGCGCATAGGCCGGACGCGGTGACGCGGCTCCGCGCGCTCGCGACGGCACATGCTGACGCGCCCGTGTTCCAGGCTACCTACGCCCGCGCGCTGAAAGAAAGCGGCCAGCTGACGGCGGCGCTGGCTGTGTATCGCCAATCGCTCCGACGCTGGCCGGCAGATGCGGTCGTGCTGCATGACCTCGCGGTCGCGGCGCGCGAGGCGGCGAACGCGGCGCCCGGCGCCGACGCCGCCCGGACGCTGCGCATCGAGGCGCAGCGTGCCGACGAGGCCGCGCTCGCCCTCGACGCGACGAGCGCCACGGCGCAGAACGGGCTCGGGTTGCTCGCCGTCGACAACGGCCGCGACGACGAGGCGGCGAAGGCGTTCGAGCGCGCGACCGCGATTGATCCGAACAACGCCACTTATTGGACCAACCTTGGCAACGCGCGGCGCGCGCTCGACGATCGGACCGGCGCCGAGCAGGCCTATCGCAAGGCACTCGAGCTCGACGCGCACGCTGCCGACGCCGCCAACGGCCTCGGCGTCCTGCTGGTCGAAGCGAAGCGGCCCGCTGACGCGGCAACCTGGTTCGAGCGAGCGATCCAGGCCGCACCGGATCTCGTCGAAGCGCGGCTCAACCTCGGCATCGCCCTGCAGGAAAGCGGACAATCGGCTCGCGCGGCCGACGCGTATCGACGGGTCCTCGCCGCTCCGGCGAAATACAAGCGCGAGCGCGATGCGGCGTCGAAGCTGCTGGCGTCGCTCGAAGGCGCACGCTGATGCGTCGGCGATTCGCCCTGGCGATCGGCCTCGCCGCATTGGCCGTCACGATGGCGTGCAGTTCGGCCGCGCCGGCACCGAAGCCGGCGGCCCGCAACCTGCTGCTGGTCACCATCGATACGCTTCGTGCCGATCGGGTGGGCGCCTATGGCCATGCGCGCGCGCGAACGCCGAACCTCGACGCGCTGGCGCAGGGTGGCGTCGCGTTCGACCGCGCGTATGCGGCCGCGCCGGTGACCCTGCCGTCGCACGCGACGCTTCTGACCGGCCGCTACCCGCCGGGACACGGCTCACGCGACAACGGGATGCGCGTCTCGGCGGACGCGCCGACGCTGGCCACGATCTTCAAGGCGCGCGGCGCGAAGACTGCGGCGTTTGTCGCCGCGTTTCCGCTCGACCATCAGTTCGGGCTGAACCGAGGCTTCGACGTCTACGGCGACCGCATCCCGCGGGCGGCAGACGGACGGCTCGAGAGCGAGCGGCCCGCATCTCAGGTTGTCGAAGAGGCCATCGCCTGGCTGCGTCAAATCGGCGCCGCCTCGCCGGTCCCACCTGCCCGGTCGAACCCGCCTGCCTCCACACCCGCCCCCCCTGACCCACCCGCCTTTTTCCTCTGGGTCCACCTCTTCGAACCGCACGCGCCCTACGGCGATCCGTCGAGCGGCCGGCCGGTAGCCGACAGGTACGACGACGAGGTGGCGACCGTCGATCGCGAGGTCGGGCGGCTGCTCGCGGCGCTCGGCCCCGCGAAGGCAGACACGGTCGTCGTCGCTGCCGGCGATCACGGCGAGGCGTTCGGCGAGCATGGCGAGTTCGCGCACAGCATCTTCGTCTACGACACGACGCTGCGGGTGCCGCTCATCATCAACGGTCCCGGCGTCGGCGCCGGCGCGCGGATCACCGGCGCGGTGACGCTCGCCGACGTGGCGCCGACGGCGCTGCGGCTGCTGGGCGGGACGATGCCCGAAGTCGACGGCATCGATCTGACGCCCGCGCTCGGTGGCGCGCCGCTGCCACAGCGCGAGCTGTACGGCGAATCGTTCGCGCCGCTGGTCGAATTCGGCTGGGCGCCGCTGCGAACGATTCGCTCCGGCCGGTGGAAGCTGATTGCGGCGCCGAAGCCGGAGCTCTTCGACATCGATCAGGATCCGGGCGAGCAGACAAACCTCGCGTCGGCCAATGAGCCGGTCGTCCGCGAGCTGGAGGGCCGGGCCAGCCGGTACTCGGGCGCGGACCTGAATGCAGCGTCGATCGGCGGGGAAGCCGCCGAGCGTCTGCGCGCGCTGGGCTACAGCACCGGGTCCGCAATCCGCGATCAATCCGCAATCCGCAATCCGCAATCCGCAATGGGAAGGGCCGATCCAAAGGATCGGCGCGAATTGGCGGCGCGCATCGCCCAGGTCACCAGCGGCGAGCTGACCGGTGCCGCGCTCGTCTCGGCACTCGAAGCCATCGTGCGGGACGACCCGCGCAACGGGCAGGCGCACCTGCGTCTCGCATACGCGCGGCTGCAGGCCGGCGATTGCGCGCGTGCAGAGCCGGAATTCCACGCCGCCGCGAGCTCGGGGCTGCCGTCCGCGGACATCTATCTCGGCCTCGCGACCTGCCTCGGACGGAGGCGCGATCTGGCCGGCGCCGAGCGCGCGCTGAACGAGGCGCGGCGTCTCGAGCCGGACAACGCGTCGGTCACCGCCAATCTCGGATTACTGCAAGCAGAGAAAGGCAACTTGCCGGCCGCGATCCAGGCGCTGAGCGCGGCGCTCGCGATCGATCCGACCCTGCACGAGGCGCGCTTCAACCTCGCGATTGCTTACGCAAAGGCCGGGCGGCGGAGCGAGGCGGCAGCCGCGGCCCGTGAGCTCCTCGACCGGCTGCCCTCGAACGCACCCCAGCGGTCTGAGGTCGAGAGGCTGCTGCGAGCCGTCCAGTAGGCCGTTCACTCGATCCATCGATTCGGATTCGACCGCCGGCGTTCCCGCGATTTCCCGCGATCGCACGCCATGGCGCCTAGCACTAAACGGCCAGAAACACGCCACTAAGCGGCAAAAAAGAAGAGTTCCCCCACCGCGTATCAACCGTGTAAGCTGTGGTGTTGCGATTGCAGACATTGGCCGGCATCGGTCGGTGTTCTTTGTCGCACGCTGTCGGAATCTGCACATGTGGAGGAGTTGGATGAGAAGGCATTTAATCGGGGCAGCCGCAATTGTGCTGCTCATCTGCGCGACGGCATTCGCGCAGCAGACCACTGGAGTCATCACCGGTCGTGTGACCGACGAGCAAGGCGCGGCCATTCCGGGCGCGACCGTTACGGCGAAGAATGCGGCGAACGGCCTGACCAGGTCCGAAGTGAGCGACGCGGAAGGGCTGTACCGTCTACAGGCGCTCCCGATCGGCATCTACGAGGTTACGGCGGAGCTGCAGGGGTTCGCGACGCTGTCGAAAAAGGACGTCGAGGTCAACATCGCCCAGACCCAGGCGATCGACTTCGGCATGAAGGTGGCGTCACTGGCCGAGACCGTCAACGTCACCGGCGCGACGCCGCTGATTGAGACGACGGCCTCGTCGGTCGGCGCGATTGTCGACGTCAAGCGGATCGAGTCGATTCCGCTCAACGGCCGGCAGTTCGCCAACCTGGCGGCGACCGTGCCGGGGGTCGGCCTCGGCTTCCACAGCGACCCGACCAAGAGCACGCAGTACGCGCCGATGATCAACGGCGGCGCGGGGCGCAACGTCAACTACCAGATCGACGGCGGCGACAACAACGACGACACCGTCGGCGGCATGCTGCAGCAGTTCCCGCTCGAAGCGATCGAGCAGTTCAACTTCCAGACCCAGCGCTTCAAGGCCGAGTACGGCCGCAGCAACGGCGGCGTCCTCAACGTCATCACCAAGAGCGGCACCAACAACTGGTCGGGCAGCGCGTTCGAGTTCTTCCGCGACAAGTCGATGAACGCCTCGACCGAGAACGAGATCCTGGCCGAGGTGGACAAGCAGGACTATCGCCGCAACCAGTACGGCGGCAGCTTCGGCGGCCCGATCGCCAAGGACAAGGCGCACTTCTTCGGCGCCTTCGAGCGGACGCAGCAGGACACCAAGCAGGTGGTCGACACCCAGGGCCTGTTCCCCGACAAGAACGGCGTCTTCTCGGTGCCGTATCGCGAGAACCTCGGCACCGTCAAGGTGACGTCGAACCTGAACGCGTCGCAGTATCTCTCCGTCCGCTACGGACGGAACAACAACTCGCAGCCCTACGGCGCGGCGGCGAGCAACACCGAGGACAACTGGGGCGACAGCACCAACAAGCTCAATTCGTTCAACGCCAACCACAACTGGGTGCTGGGCGGCTCGAAACTGAACGAGTTCATCTTCCAGGTGGCTGACTTCGCCAACAACATCACGTCGCGCTCGTCGGCGCCGAACGACTCGTTCCCGAACGGCGTCACCATCGGCGCCAACGGCAACACGCCGCAGACGACCGAGCAGAAGAAGTATCAGTTCCGCGACGACTTCTCGTGGCACCAGACCGGCATGGGCGGCCTCGGCCACGACTTCAAGGTCGGCGTCAACTTCATCAACGAACCGCGCCTCTTCATCACCTTCAACACCGGCAAGGGCGCGACCTTCAATACCCACCTCACCAACGACCTGAACGGGCCGATTTCGACCGTGACGGTGAGCGACGGCGACTCGTCGGCGAACATCCCGACCAAGCAGTTCGCCACCTACTTCCAGGACGACTGGCGCGTCAGCGATCGGCTGACCGTCAACTGGGGCGTGCGCTATGACGTCACCACCGGCGTCCAGTTCGATCAGTCGAAGAACCCGAACTTCGTCAAGATCCAGCAGGCGGGCGCAGCCGGGCGGCTGGCCGGGATCATCGGCCTCGAGAACGCCGGGCTCGAGCCGCAGGAAGACAAGAACAACATCCAGCCGCGCGTCGGCGCCGTGCTCGATCTCACCGGCGACGGCAAGAACATCATCCGCGGCGGATGGGGCTACTACACCGACTTCGGCTACACCAACTCGAACAACCTGTTCGCTGCTGCGGACGCCACCGGCAACGGGTTCGGTACCGTTTTCAACGTCAACAACCAGGCGGGCATCCGCAACCCGGACGGCAGCTTCTACCGCTCCGGCCAGCCGCTGACCAACATCCAGAGCCAGAGCCAGGTGGCGGCCGGCGCCGCGCCGCTGTTCGGGCAGTGGGTGGACCCGCGCCTCGAGGCGCCGTATGCGATCCAGACCAACGCCGGCTGGTCGCACGAGCTCACGGCCGAAACCGTGCTCAACATCGACTACGTCAACTCGCGTGGACGCGACCTCAACTTCCGTCCGCGCGTCAACCAGCGCATCACGGGGACGACGGTCCGCCGCGTCTCGACGCTGCTGCCGACGCCGCTCAGCCCGGATGCGACCGGAACCCGCCCGGCGCTCAGCCGCGGCCGCAGCGAATACAACGGCCTGATCACCAGCGTGCGCCGTCGGCTGTCGAAGGGTGTGGACTTCACCGCGTCCTACACGCTGCAGAAGGGCGAGAGCAACATCGGCAACGCGTCCGACGAGCTGAATACCGCGAACATCCAGGACCCCAGCAATCCGTTCGACGCCGCGGTGCAGTTCGGGCCGAACCGCACCACCGACAACCGGCACCTCGTCAGCCTGTCGGCGGTCTTCAACCTGCCGTGGGGCATCGACTTCGCGCCGGTGTACTTCTACCGGTCGGCACTGCCGGTCGATCTGATCGACGGCCGCGACCTGAACCTGGACGGCGACGCCACCGAGATCCCGGCGCGCGCCTACAAGGTGACCGGGTTCGACAGGGAGACGGGCATCTCGACGGTCGAGGACATCGGACCATGCGAGACCGTCAACTGCGGACGCGGCTGGTCGCAGTCGCAGATGAACATCCGGCTGTCGAAGACCTTCCGCCTCGGCGGACGGACGCGGATCCCC
>Ga0207701_10007678_pt1 | contig 10704 bp, 9 predicted proteins | sample KBSSwiSSwithPhiX_FD_184294 | JGI IMG/M metagenome (GOLD analysis project Ga0207701, IMG submission 184294) | Switchgrass rhizosphere bulk soil microbial communities from Kellogg Biological Station, Michigan, USA, with PhiX - S5 (SPAdes) (version 2) | ecosystem: Environmental > Terrestrial > Soil...
TTCCCTGCCTTTCGGAGCGCGTCGCGCATGGTGGCGTACGCGCCCTCGGTCTTCAGATCCTCGCAGTTGCACCAGTCGTACTTCAGGTAGTCGATGTTCCACTGCGCGTAGGTCTGGGCATCCTGATATTCGCGGCCGCGGCTGCCGGTGTGACCGCCACAGGTCTTGGCGCCGGCATCCGAGTAGATGCCCAGCTTCAGGCCCTTGCCGTGAACGTAGTCGGCCAGCGCCTTGATGCCGGAGGGAAACTTCTTGGCGTCGGCCTGGACGAATCCCTGGCTGTCGCGCTCGCCCTGCCAGCAGTCGTCGATGTTGATGTACTGGTACCCGGCGTCCTTCATTCCGTTGCTCGCCATGGCGTCGGCCGCGGCGCGGATGATCTGCTCGTTGATCTTGCAGGCGAACTTGTTCCAGCTGTTCCAGCCCATGGGCGGGGTCAGCGCCAGCTGCTCGAACGGCTGTCCAGCGGCGCCGGCGGTGGCGGTGGCGGTGGCGGTGTAAAGCAGGGCCAGGAGAATCGAAGTCATGAGGTGAATGGTCTAGCGCAGGGCCGGCCCCGGGATCCAGCCCCGTCCTGTTGTCTACCTCACGCTGGCCGGCGTCCCTCCAGACTCACTCGCTGGCTCGAAGGCAGAGGGGGCTCAACCGCCACGAGGGGGGCAGGCGCCGGGCGTGCTGAGCGGCGGCGCGAGGCCCAGCAGGACCGCTCGCCGGCGCAGAAAGAGCCGCATCACCTCCGTCGTTGCCAGTCGTGACGCGGCCTCGTCCAGGTCGCAGCCGTAGTCAGCGCCTCGATCGAGCCTGGCCTCGAACGTCTCAATCGGGTTTGGATTCGCTTGTACCTGTGTCGGCATGGTGGCTCTCTTTCTCCGCTATTCCGTCGTGCGGCCCCGGACACGCCAGTCCGGCGCTTCGGCGACCGCCATCTCCCTACATCCAGTCGTTGCAGCCTTCGGGCCAGTGTGGCGAGACGCCTGATTTCGATCTTGTGTCGCGGGAACCAAGCTCGAGCGCCTCTCGGATCCATCAGCATGAAGGTCGCTCACATCAATTCGATGGAATGAGTCGCAGCCATTTCTCATCCCGACCGGCGTCACACAGGTTGCTTACTAGGGATGAATGACTACGTTCCGCCCCGGGGAAGGGGGATTGCGGGATGGTAATCAGGCGAGTTGTCTTGGCCATGGGGTTGCTCTGGACGCCGGCGCTCGCGGGAGCACAGGGCGTCCCTGGGACGCGCACGAGCCCCAGCGGGTGGCCCGCGGTGGCGGAGGTGGCCAACCAGAATGCGCTGTCGTACGCACGGGAGGTCGTCGCCCGCATCCGCGAGATGAACGAAATCGAGCGCCGCGCCGGCCATATGGCGCAGGCTCGAGGAGGCGCCTCGGAGGTGCGCCGCTATGGGCGCTTGCTGGTCGCCGACCACGCATCCGCCGAACGGCGCCTGGTCGACTACACCGCTCGAAAACTGGGTATGGGGCGGGGCCCGCGCGAAGAGGTGCAGCCCGTCGACAGCGACCTCATGGCCCAGCACGTGGCCGACACCGAGCGGATGGCGACGCTGAGCGGAGGCGAGTTCGACGAGGCGTTTCTGAGCATGATGGTCAGCGACCACCAGTCGGCGGTCAATCTCCTGGAGACCGCGCGCGAGACCGTCGACGATCCCGATCTCAGGATGATCTTCACCAAGGTGTTGCCGATCCTCAGGCAGGACCTGTGGATCGCGCAGACGCTGCTCGGCAACGCCGGGTGAAGCAGCCAACAGAATCGGCGGGGTGACTCCATGTCGCAATCCAGAATCGAACCGCGAAACGAAACCGCGATGACTGGCGTGGTGCCGAGGATCGCGTCCTGGACCGCGGCGCTGGAAGCCGGTGCGGTGACGGGAGCTTCCGGTGCTGTGCTCATGCTGGCGGTCCTGATGGCGCAAAGCGCGGTGACCGGCTACGGCGCCCTCTTTCCGCTCAACCTGATAGGGGCCACCTTTCGCGGGCCCGAGGCCCTGGTGGGCGGGGCCGGGGTCATGTTGACGGGGCTCTTCCTGCACGCCGTCGTCTCGTTGATCTTCGGCACGCTGTTCTCGATCGCGGTCATCCGACGGCCTCGGGTGGCCCCCACTCTCGTGGTGGGAATCGCTTACGGGCTGCTGATTCTGCTGTTCATGAACTACGTGGTGTTGCCCTACGCAAACCCGATGATGAGGCAGCGAGTGGTAGCCACGCCCGGCGCATGGTTCTTCGCTCATGTCGCTTTCGGCCTGGGGGTGGGGTTGGCCCCGCTGATCAAGCAGCTCTTCAAGCCACGCCGCGCCTCCGACGGTGAGCCGATCGTCTCCGCCACTGAGTAGCAACCGACGACGCCGTCGGCCGCTGGTACGTCCTGTGCAGTGACGAGTCGCGGGACGGAAAGACTCGGTTGGTTGGGAGGTGCCGGATGACGATTCACGGAACGGTCACGATGGTCACGACGGTCTTGTCGTTAGCGGTGGCGGGAACGACGACGGCCTCGGCGCAACTCATGTTGAACAACCTCGAAGCCCGGCTCAATGGGACGGGACGGGTAGCCAAACCCGAGCTTCAGGGCCAGGCCCGGATCCCAGGCACTGCCTCCAACACGCGCCCGCCGGAGACTACCGTTCGTTACGTTCCCGGCGTTACTCGTGCCGAGGTGTTGGCGCGAAACTCGGTGTACGACCATCCCGATCTGGGCGTCGCCTACGGCAAAGCGTTCGCTGCGTCCGTCGAGGATTGCCGCCTCGATGTGGCTCGGCGACGCGGCGTGGCTCCAGGCGAGATCGCTGCGGGCACGCTGACTCTCCGCTGGACAATCCAACCTTACGGGCGTGTTCAAGACGTGTCGGCGTTCGCCTGGTCGGTCACCAATGAAGAGGTAACGGCGTGCGCCGAGCTGGTCGTGGCCAGCCGGGCACTGCTCAGCGCGGTCCAGATGCCCGCCGCGCTGGAATGGACCTACGCCTTCAGAAAGTTGCCTGCTGACGCTCGCGAACCACCCGCCGTTCTGGAAACGACACCCGTTCAGGCGTTGCTCCCATGACTGACGGCGCGGGCGAGCGGGGCCCATCTCCTCGAACTGATGAATTGGCCTGGTCACATTGATTGAACGGGCCGCAAAAGCGACCCGGCTGCCGGGCAAGTGCCTGACTTTGCATGAACCTCATCGGTGGCCCGAAAGCTGCTTCAGGGAGGATCCGACGTACGGGGCTGTTGCTCCGCACGCAGGACTTTCCCCTGGCACCGTTACTTAGACCGAAGGAGACAGCATGAAAGCACGTCATTTCATAGTTTGCGGCTCATTGGCCTGGCTCGGATTCATCGCCGCCGGTTGCACGGCCAATGCCGACATTCACGACAACAACGTCACCATCCCGAACGCCACGGTCAATTTCACCACCGCCGCCGACGTCAACAACGTCGTGCCCGACCAGACGGTACCGGTCGCTGTCACCGTGCAGAACGTCTACCTTGTCGACCCCAGCGAGACACCGCCCGCTGAGCACGTTGCCGACGCAGGGCACTTGCAGATCTATCTCGACGACGTCTCCATGCCGCCCCTGGTCATCACGGCGCAGGTCAACGTCGACATCAAGATACCCGCGCAGACCAAAGCGGGAGGTCACAAGCTGATTTGCCGGGTCCACAAGCACGATGGAACGCCGACCAGCACGAAGGTCGAGATCAGCATTACCGTCAAGGTCACCGTCGGGCCCGTGGGTAACGATGCGGCGCCCGTCGATCCCGGCCCCCCCGACGCCGGCAGCGCAGTGGCCGACGCTCATGCAGCCGACTGACAAGCTGCTTGGCCACCGGGAATGACGTCCGGGGCCAAGGAGTCAGCGAGATATGGTCGACAGGGTCGGATCGAAGATCGGTGGCGTTCTGTGGAGAGTGGTTCTGGGCGCGGTCCTGGTGGTCGGCTGCGCAGACCCTTCTGATTCCTCGCGGTCCGCGCCAGGTGGGGTGATGGGAGAGCCGGTGGCGCGCGCGCCCGTCGCGCCGCGCCGGTTCGCGACCGTGCCGCAAGTTGCCTTCGAGACCCTGCCGGCGTCGCTGGTTCCGTGGGCGGCGCCGGCGCTTCCGGCCGACGCCAGTCTCGATGCCCGCCTCCTGGTCATCACGGCCGACGGGACCGATCCGGCCTACGCGGCGATCGCGGAGACCTTGAGATACCTGGGCACGCCCTTCGACACCTTCAACCCCAGCTTGGAGCCAGACTTGACCGCGGATCGCCTGGCGACCGGGAGTCGCGGCCACTACTATGGGGTGGTCCTGGACCGCGGCAATCTGTCGACCGGTTCGGTCAGCGCGCTGTCCCCGACCGAGTGGGCGGTGCTCGGCGACTACGAGGCGCGGTTTCAGGTTCGTCGCGTGGCCCTGTATGCCTACCCGGAAGCCAGCTACGGGTTGGCCCCGGCGACGCCCTCGGTTGCCGTCGACACCACGACGGCGCCGCTGCCGATTCACTGCACGGAAAGCGGTGCGGTCGTATTCGCCAACACCCCCTGCAGCGTGGGTCTCATCATCAAGGGGGCCTTCGCCTATCCGGCCACCGCGCTCGGATCGACGACGATCCCCTTGCTGGTCGACGACGGCGGCCGAGTCCTGGCGGCGATCTTCACCGACGCCTTCGCGCGCCAGTATCTGTCGCTCACCTTTGCGCAGGCCCCCAGCCTGGTTCATTCGCTCTCCCTCATTCATGACCTGGTCCGATGGGTGACCCGGGGGGTGTTCCTCGGCGAGCGCCACGTCTACCTCGCGTCCCAAATCGACGACCTCTTCCTGGCCTCGCTCCTGTATCCCAACTGCATCGGCGGACCCTGTGGCGACGGCGGCGCCGCGGTCGGGAGCGCGCCCGTGGCCACCATCGGCGACGCTGGCGCCGCCGACGGTCGCACCTATCGGCTCACCGATCTCGATCTGCAGGCGCTCGCCGACTGGCAACATGGTCCGCGCGGCAATCCGCTGACCGCCGACCTGCGCTTCGACTGGGCGCTCAACGGCTACGGCACCGGCGCAGCCGATCCGCTCACGATCCGGGCGCAGGCGCTCGGCCCCAGCTTCAAGTGGATCAGTCACACCTGGGACCACACCTTGCTCGACAACGTCAGCTACGCGGTCGCCCTGGCGGAGTTCACGCGCAACAATACGCTGGTCAGCTCGCTGGGCCTGCTGCCGTACGACATCCGGAGCCTGGTGACGCCGGCGATCTCTGGTCTGAACAATCCCGATGCCATCCACGCCGCGTTCGACGCCGGGATTCGCTTCCTGGTCGACGACACCTCGGTGGCAGGATGGAACAATACCTCGCCAAACGCGGGCATCTACAGCGCCTTCCAGAGCGAGGTGCTCATAATCCCGCGCCGGCCGACCAACCTGTTCTACAACGTGTCGACGCCCGACGAATGGCAGGCGGAGTACAACGGCATCTATCGGTCGTACTGGGGACGCGACCTCAGCTACGCCGAGATCCTTGATGTCGAGTCGACCGTCCTCTTGCAAGACTTGCTGCGGGGCGCGAACAACCCGTGGATGTTCCATCAGGCCAATGCGCGCAACTATGGCGGCGGGCGAAGCCTGCTCAGCGACCTGCACGACTCCGTGCTGGCGAAGTACGCTGGGGCCTCCAGGCTCCCGATCGTCAGCGACACGATGGATGCGGTCGGGGAGCGCGTCGCGATGCGCATGCAGTACGATCGCTCGCAGGCGACAGCGGTGATCGGACCGGGCGCGCAGATCACGGTACGCGTCGTGAACGCCGCCTCTGTTCCGGTGACGGGGCTCTGCACCGCCTCGGCCGAGACCTACGCAGGACAAGAGATCTCCTACCTCCAGCTCGCGGCCGGCACCGAGGCGAGCCTGCCCCTGGGCGGCTGCCATGACGGCATGGGTGGCAACACGGGCACCGGCGGTGAGCTCGGCGCCGGCGGGCAGGTAGGCTCCGGTGGCGCCGGCGGTGCCGACGCCGGCGGCGAGCTCACCGCTGGCGGCTCCCTCGGCGCTGGCGGACAGGTCAGCGGCGATGGCCAGGGCGGCGCGGCGGTCGGCACCGGCACAGGCGGTGGGCTCGGCGCCCGCCTCACCGGAAATGGCGGCACGATCGGCGACTCGGAAGCTGAGGGTATGGACGGAGCGGCTCCCGACGCGGTCCCCGTCTCCCCCACCCCATCGTCGGGCGGGGGCTGCGGCTGCTCGTTCGCGGAGAGCTCACCCGAGGCGAGCGACTTGAGGCTGATCTTGGCAGTCGTGGCGATGGGGGCGTTGGTCACCCGCCGTGGCCGCGCCGCTCGGGCGCGCCTAAGGCACGGTGCCGTGGATCGTGAGCGTCTGCAGACCGAGGAACTTCGCGGTCGCGACCGTGTTGTACCAGGGGTACACGCGTAAATAGAGGGTCTCACCCGCTGCCAGGGGAATGATGAGCGACAGGGTGATCAGGTTCACCACGTTGGAGACGTTGATGGGGAAGTTTCCCAGGTCGATCGAGGTCCCGAAATCGCCTTGCTTGCTGGAGGAGATGCGAAAGCCCATGCCGCTGCCGCCCGCTGCTCCGGCAAACAGGCTGACCGTATCGATCACCATGGAGCGGCCGGCGGCGGGACTGACCGCGAACTCGACGTAGCGTGCGGGGTTGGCTCGGATCTCCAGCGGCCAGCTGTCGGGCGCCGCCGGGTTGAGGAGGGAGATGCGCTGTATGGGGGCAAAGGTGCCCACCGCCAGGTAGTCCCTCGCGTAGGTGTTGCTGAACCGCTCGGGGGTGCAGCTGGCGAGGTTGGCCGGCGCCGTGCACGTCGTGTCGGCGGTCAGGGCGTAGACCACCGACGCGGCGACCCCGGTGGGCGCAGTGAGGGCGTTGCCGCTCAGCGCGATGCTCCTGGTGGTCGCCCCGGGTGCGCTGACCGTGAGCTGTCCTGCGTAGGCGCGTACCGCCGCCGGTTGAAACCGCACCACAACCTCCGTCGGCGAGAGCCTGCCGCCGGTGTAGGGGAACTGGACCTGCGCGGCAAAGGGCCCGGCCGGCGTCGCGCTGGCGAGGAATCCCGCCGGCGCGGTCACCGTCACGTTGCCATTGCCGGCGGCCAGTGCCATGCCGGTGAAGACCGCTGTTTGGTCCAGCGTCGTGCCGAGGTAGCGATCCCCGAAGCGGAGCGTGCTGGGGCTGGCGATCAGATCCATCGCGGGGTTCAGACGCGCGCGCAGGATGTTCTTGGCGATCATCTCCCTGGCCACCAGGCCTGCGAACATCGTGGCCCCGAGCCCCGTCAAGTGCGTGTTGTCGGTCTGGAGATAGAGCAGCGCTTTCGCGTCGACCGGACCGAATTGCTCGACCAGCGCCTTCGTCGATGCCGTCATGTCGATGACCGGCACATTGTTGAGCGTGGCGACCTCTTTCATCGCGGCGACGTAGTCACCATTGCCGACCACCACTCCGTTCCCGGTCAGGTTGTGCTGTCCGGTCGGGGTGATCGTGGTGCCCGAAAAGAACAGGCGCACCAGCGGCGTGATCAGAATCGGAATCGCGCCGAGCGCGCGGGACTCGTTCACGTACGTGGTGAGGTAGGTTTGAAATGCACCGAACGGGGCGGTGCCTCTGCCGCTGGCGCCTTCGATGCCCAGGTCGGTTTCGTCGTTGTGCGCAAACTGAATGAACACATAGTCGCCGGGGCGGATCAGAGCTTTCACGGCCGCCCAGTAGCCTTCCAGAGCGAAGGTCTTGGAGCTGAGCCCGCTCTTCGCGGCGTTGACGAACCTGGTGTCTTCCCCGACGATGAACTGAGGGAACTCCTGGCACCAGCCGCGCTGGATGGGAACCGTGGCCGGATCGAAATCGGCCATCGTCGAGTCGCCAATCGAGAAGATGGTCAGAGCTGGGGCGCCCGGATTGACGGCAGGGGCGTCGGACGCCGCATCGGACCTCCTGGTGTCGGAGACGTCGGTCGCGGCGTCGGCGGGAGTGCCCCTTGGCCCGTCCGTGTTCCCCCCATCCGGCGCAGGCATCCCGCCGGTGCCGGCGTTCGCTCCACCGGTTCCTGCACCGTCGCCGCCGCTTCCATTGCCTCCCGTCGCGCCGCCGGTGCCGCCGTTGCCATTGCCGCCCGCGCCCCCCACCCGTGCGCCGCCGCTACCGGCACGGCTTCCGCCCCCCGCGCCGGAATTGCCGGGCTGGGCCCCGCCTCCGCACGAGCACGCCAGCAACAGCAGGGGCACCAGCAGGGTCGACGGCGCGAACGTCCATGCGGAGCGAGCTCTCGTTTCCATGGACAGTAATGCGCGAGCGCGGCTGTTTTGGTCTTACAGGCCCTTCGCCTGAGGGGCCTGGCGCGCCGCGACCGGAGCCCCAGCTTCAGTCGCGCTTGCCGCGGGCGCAGCGGAATCCGAGGTGATTGGTCGCCGTCGAGATCTCGCCGCGGCCGCGCGAGCCCACCAGATAGCGGGTGCAGAAGGCGCCCGAACACAGGAACGCTGGTTGAGCCACGGAAGGTGCTGCGCTCGCGGGCGCGCGCAAGTGGCGTCACTGCCCGAAGGGCTCCGCCGTCAGCGAATCAGGCGCCGCCGTACCCCGCGGGTACCAGCGGAAGCGACACCCGGAAGGTGGTTCCCGCGGGACCAGTCTCCAGCAACGAGACGTCTCCCTTCCCGGAACGCATCAGATCGCGCGACACCGCCAGGCCCAGGCCGGTTCCCCGCTCCCGCTTGCTGGTGACGAACGGCTCGAACAACCGGGGCAGGATGGCCACCGGCACGCCGGGACCGTTGTCGCTGACGTCGCAGGTGGCGCCCGCCTCCGTGCTCGCGATGCGAACCTCGATGCGCGGGTTGGCCTGCTGGCGCGGGAAGGCGTCGCGCGCGTTCGACAGCAGATTGAGCAGGACCCGGACCACGGTCTGCTCGTCGACGGCCACCCGAGCCGTATCGCCGGCCACCGACACCTGGGCCGGCCGCAGGTTCGCCCTGGCCATGCGGACCGCCTGCTCGACGGCGCGCCTGAGGTCAACTCCGGTGTTCCCGACCATCGGGGACGATCCTCGATACAGGCGCTGGAGCTCTCGGCCGTCGTCGATGGCGATGTGCAAGGTGGCCCCGATGGTCTCCAGGGAATGCTCGCAGGAATCGAAGGCGGGCCGCAGGTCCCTGGCCTTTCCGGCCGGAGTCTCATGACTGAAACGCCGCATCTCGGTGACCGCGGTCGCCATCAGGTCGAGCTCGGCCAGGACCGCCATCAGGGCATTGTTGAGATCGTGCACCAGGCCGGCGGTCAGCCAGCCCAGGCGTTCCAGCCGATTCATTCGTTCTTGTTGTTGCGCGTCGATCATTGACCACCACAGCGGGCCGTCGGCCCGGCGGCCGCGCCGGTGAGCGCGGGCAACAACTTGAGGATCTCGCTGGCCAGGTTGCGCTTGAGCACGAAGGCGTCCGCGCCCGCCGCCAGCGCCGCTTGCCGCAATTGCGGGTTGTGAAGTGAGGTGCACACCACCACGACCGGCGGATTGTCGCGAGACTTGAGGGTACGGGTCGCCGTCAGGCCGTCCCGGCGGGGCATGACCACGTCCATGAAGACCACGTGGGGGCGCAGGGCCGCCACCAGGTCGAGCACTTCCTCGCCGTCACCGGCCATTCCGACCACGATCAGCCCGGGAATTTCCGCCAGAAACGCCGCCAGGGCGTTTCGAAACAGCTCGCTGTCGTCCGCCACGACGATCCGTGTCGCTTCGGTCACTTTGGTTGCTTTGGTCATCAGCTCGCGCCTCCCTTACCAACAGCAGCGTAGGCGCCGCACGCCGGCCGGCCCATCGGGGGAAGCCTTAGAACCCCCGGGGAAATGCCCTACAGGGCGCCGGCCGGCGCCTGGGCCGCCGTGCGCCGATGAATGGTCAGCGCTCGGGAGAGACCAGGCCCACGCGGATGGCGTAGCGGACCAGTCCCGCGACCTCGTGGATGTCCAGCCGCTCCATGATCTGGGCGCGGTGGGCCTCCACGGTCTTGATGCTGAGGTCCAGGGAAGAAGCGATCTCCTTGGTGCTCTTGCCTTCGGCGACGAGCTGCAGAATCTCCCGCTGGCGTGGGGTCAGGACGTCGGCGACATTTCCCGCATCCGCCGCCGGCGCGCCGGCGCTGGTCTTGCGGCTGGTCCTGAGCGCGTCCACCAGCTGGCGGGAGATCCCCGGGCTGAGGTAGACGTCGCCGCGGGTGACCGAGCGCAGCAGGACCGGCAGCTCGTCGGCGCATGACTCCTTCAGCACGTAGCCGGCCACGCCCAGCTGCAGCGCCTGGGCCACCTGACTCTCGTTGGAGTGCATCGACAGCATCACCAGGCGGGTCCGCGGGGCCTCGCGGGCGATCCGCGCCGCCGCCTCCAGCCCGTTCAGCTCCGGCATGCCGATATCCAGCAGGGCCACGTCGGGCCTCTCCTTGAGGATCAGCGCCAGCGCGGCCCGGCCGTCGGCGGCCTCGCCCACCACCTCGACCTCCGGGATTCGTTCCAGCAGCGCCCGGATGCCCGCGCGTACCAGGTTGTGGTCGTCGGCCAGAACCAACCGGATCATCGGCTCGCCGCCGCGCTGAAGGGGAGCTCGGTGCGCACCTGGCCGCCGCCATCGTCTTCGACCGTGATGCGCAGGTACCCGTGCGCCATCGGCTCGATCGTCACCTGGTGACGGCGGGCGCGCGCGTGACGAAGCACGTTGGTCACACT
>Ga0207701_10007680_pt1 | contig 10701 bp, 7 predicted proteins | sample KBSSwiSSwithPhiX_FD_184294 | JGI IMG/M metagenome (GOLD analysis project Ga0207701, IMG submission 184294) | Switchgrass rhizosphere bulk soil microbial communities from Kellogg Biological Station, Michigan, USA, with PhiX - S5 (SPAdes) (version 2) | ecosystem: Environmental > Terrestrial > Soil...
AGGTTCGCGAGGTCCACGATCGTCGCCCGCGGATCCAGCGGCGGCGCGCGCACGACGATCTGCGGCCGGGCGCGCGCGTCGACGATCGCGCGGTTGGCGGCGGTGATGAACGCCGCGAGCTCGCTGTACTCGATCCGGCCGTTGCCGTCGACGTCGGCGGCGCCGCGGAGCGCCGACAGGATCTCGTGCGTGAAGATCCCGGACCCGTATCCGTCCCACTCGTGCGCCTGCGCGCCCGCGGTGCTGGCGACCACGGCGCCGACGTGAGGGAAGCGCGCCATCGTCTGCTTCTCGAGGTACGCGCTGGTGTCGCGGGGCGTGGGCGTCACCACCTCGGCCTGGCGATCACGCGGCCGCAAGACCGCCTCGGCGTGACAGGCGTCGATGAACACGTGAACGAAGCGCGCGTGCAGCGGCGCGAGGATCTCGTCGTAGATCGCGTCGCGCGTGAGCAGCCCGTCGAGCATCGTGAGAGCGGCGCCATCCTTGCCGCCGCCCGTGCCGTGACCGCTGTAGAAGACGAGGACCGTCGGCGCGCTCGCCTGGGACGCGTCGATCGCCGCCGCCAGCTCGCTCACGACGCGCTTGAGCTCCGCGCGCGTCGGGGGCAACGCCTCGCCCGCGAGCTTGGGGAAACGCCGCTGGCTATCGGCATCCAGCACCGTCAGCAGGTACGAACGATCGGACTGCGTGCGCGCGAACTCGTGGAAGGCGGCGGCGTCGTCGTCCGCGAACTGCAGCGGCCGGACGGACTCTTCGCCGGCGGGCACGCCGTTGAAGCCGATCGCGATGCTGAAGACCGCGTTCGCTGCCCGGGCGGTCGCCGCGAAAGCGCTGACGGCGGCCACCGCCAGAACGAACGGGACCACACGTCGCGCCGCGATCACGGCGCGCGGACCTGAAGGTCGACCACGCGGCGCGCGATCGGGTCGGGCCCGCCGCCCGCGCGCAGCACCGCCTGCGCGACCGGCGCCTGCGTCAGGAACACATGAACCCGGTAGTGCCCCGGCGCGTGCTCGGGCCCGATGCGCACCGCCCGCTGCGCGACGCCGGTCGCGTCGCCGACGGTGAGGCGGGGAGACTCGCCCTCGGCCGAGAAGTACCAGATCCGCTCCAGCCCCGGGTCCAGCGGTTCGGCGTAGGCGGACAGGACGCCGCCGCCCTGCGGACCGGACGCCCCGAACATGAGGGTCGCCCCCTGCGGACACGCGGCCAGCGTACCGCCGACGCAGGCGACGTCGAGCTGCAACGAGACCGCGCCCGGCTGACCCTTCGGGCGCAGGCCGCCATCGTCGCGCGTCAGGATCCGCGGCGCCAGGACGGCGACAGCGACCGCGCCGGCCGCGGCCAGCGAGAAGGTCCAGATGCGGCGCCGCGTACGGGGCCGGGCTTCGCGGGCGACCTCGTCCGCGACCTTGTCGAAGATCCGATCCCGCGCAGGCCCGCTCAGCCGGCCGCCGCCGAGCAATGCGTCCAGGTCTTCATCACTAGACGGATCGATCACGCTGCCCCCGGGGAACTATACGCGGTGACGCTGAAACGGGTTGGTGCTTTCAGTCCGATTGGAAACAGTAGATGTCCATGCGGGTCTCGCACGGCGCGCGGCTGCCGTCCGCGAACCACGACGGCAGGTAGTTCACCCGGCCCGCGGTCGCGCCCGAGCCAGCCACCCAGCCCCCGCACGTGTCGGCGTCGACGCCCGCGACGTTCGGTCCCGTCGCGCCCGTGAAGACGGAGGTGTCCATGTAGCGCTTCTGGCTGGTGACATTCAGCGGCGCCAGCAACGTACCGACGTCGGGGAAGATCCCGGAGCCCTCGCGATTCAGCGCGACGCCGTCGACGCGCCACCAGACCGCTCCGACGTTGGCCTGCACGCGCGATGACGCCGAAGCGCCGTCCGACGCCAGCAGGGCGCGAAAGGCGCCCGCCAGATGGGCCGCGTCGGCTTCGCCCTGGCACAGGGCATCCGCCGCCGCGAGACCGCCGCCGACCGCGAACGGCGCCTCGGAGAGAAACGCGAGCTTGCCCCGAGGCGCGAGCGGCGCGACGGGCGCGCTCCGGTCGACACCGAAGCAATACAGGCGCGCCTCCTGGTCGCACGCGACCTCGTCGATCTGTGTCCAGACGTTGGTGGTCCCGGCGGTGGTGCCGACGGTCGCGCTCGTCGTTGCGGTGGCGCTCCAGTCGTCGCAGTCGTTCGCGGCGTCCGCGTGGCCGTCGCGATCGGTTCCGGTGACGACGACGCCGGACACGGGCAATCCGTGCTCGTCGAGCGACAGCGTGTTGAAGATGCGCCCCTGAGTGAGGTCGTCGAGGGTGTCGGCGAACGGAGACCCATCGGGGCGGATCCAACCGCGTGCGTTCTCCAGTCGGTCGCGCGCATCGGTCATGCTGGTCGACAGCCAGGCGCGAAACTGTCCGGACAGCGGGACCGCGGCCGCGAGCGACGCGCAGATCTCGTCGGCGGCGTCGAGCGATTGCAGCCGGATGGAGACGGGCGCCGACGTGACGAAGGCGTAGTTCGGGAGGTCCCCGGCGCCGCCCGACCCGTCGGGCGCGCGGCACGTCCCGACGACGCAGATCCGTCCGCCGACGCAGTCCGCGTTCGTGCGGCAGTCGTGCTTCTGCGACATGTCGAGCGTGCAGCCGAACGCCGCGAGCACGATGCACAGCCCGACGGGCGTACGGGCTCGCGGCGCGATCATCGGATCGACACGTCGTCGATGAACACGTTGCCGGTCCAGCTGTCGATGGCGATCGTGCAGCGAATCTTGAGCCTGCGGACGGGCGCTTCGGTGATCGGAATCGTCGTCTTCATCTCGCGCCAGACGCGGGACGCCTGGGTGGGAAGGAAGCTGACGCCCCGGATCTCGTCCCAGTCCCCGTTCGGATGATCGAACACGAACTGGCAGGTGCCGCTCGTGGGCGCACCGTCGAACAGGAGCCACGCGGCCACGGTCTTGCCGCTGATGTCGATGCTCGGAGCGTTACTGTTGTTGCTGATGTCCGGATCCTGCGCGCAAAGGACGACGGAGGGTGCCGCGTCCCAGGGCGTGCCGGCGAGAACCTTCAGCGAACCGTTTCCGCCCGGCGTGTGGTTCCACGTCATCGAAGACTGCACGGCGGACATGTCGTCCGGGCCCCAGCCGAACGGCATCGCATTCGAGTCCATCGGCTCGCCGTCGAAGGTCCAGGCGGTCGGCTGGCAGCTGAGCCCGCTGCTACACAGGCCGTAGCCCGGCGCGCAGGCGCCGCCGCACACGGCAGTCGCGTTCGCGAGGCGCGGGCCGCAGGTTCCGTCCGTGACGCCCGTGGTGGCTTTCGTGCATCCCTGACAGGCGAGCGCGCACGCCGTCGCGCAGCAGACCGCGTCGCCGTGCGACGTGTCCCCGCAGAAGCCGCTCGTGCACTGGTTGCTCGCGCTGCACGTCCCGCCGACGGTCTTCCTGGCGGTGCACGTCCCGGCCGCGCAGTAGAAGCCGCCGAGGCAATCGGCGTCGGCGCTGCACGTGCTGGGACGGCATTCTTCACTCGACAGGCAGGTCACCGACCCGGCACACGCGCGCGACGTCGCGGGCGTGCAGGCGCCCTGCGCGTCGCACTTGGCGGCGGGCGTGAACGTGGCGCTGGTGTTGCCGGTCGCGTTCACGCACCTCGCCGCCGCGCACGTCGTCGTCGCGGGTGCCAGCCGGCACCGGCCCTGCCCGCAGAAACCGTCGAGGCCGCACGCGGTCGCGCCGGGCGTGCATTCGTTCTCCGGATCGGTCCCGTCGACGACGTCGGCGCAGGCACCGTCCGTCTGCCGCCCGGTCTCGCTGCCCCGACACGAGACGCAGAGGCCCGTGCACGCGTTGTCGCAGCAGACGCCGTCGACGCAGTAGCCGGAGAGACAGTCGTGGCCGGCGGCGCAGGCCGCGCCGTTCGCGCGCTGAGGCATGCAGATCCCGCCGGTGGCGCAGAAGCTGTGCGCGATGCAATCCCCGTCGCCGGTGCAGCTTCGCCGGCAGCCCGTGTCGGCGTCGCACACGGCGAGCCCGCAGGCTTCCTGCGTGGTGGGCACACAGGTGCCCGCGGCGCAGGTCCGCGCCGCGAAGAACTGCCCGCCCGCATCGCAGCGCGCGGCCTCGCAGATGGTGCCGCCGCCGTAGAGGTCGCACGCGCCCGCTCCGTCGCAGCTGCCGTTCCGCCCGCACGTGGCCGGGTTGTCCTTCGGGCAGTCCTCGCGCGGGTCGATGCCCGCGCGGACGGGCGCGCACGTGCCGTCGGGCTGGCCGGTCGCGGCCATGGCGCAGGCCGTGCACAATCCCGTGCAGGCGGTGTCGCAGCAGATCTGCTCCGGCGAGCAGAACCCGCTCGTGCAGTCGCTGTTCGCGGCGCAAGCCTGACCGTTCACGCGCCTGGGCTGGCAGGTCCCGCTGATGCAGGTGCTGCCGTTCGGGCAAGCGGCGTCGTCGGTGCACGGCTTCGCGCATCCGGAGACGTCGTCGCAAAGCTGGGCCTGGCAGCTCGTCTGAGAGCCCGGCACGCACACGCCGGATCCGTCGCAGAGCCCGGCCGCCTGGAACGTATGGGAGTCGGAGCAGGCCGCGGGCCGGCACTGCCGCCCGCGCGGCGCCAGGCCGCAGGCGCCCTTGCCGTCGCACTCTCCGTCGTGTCCGCAGGCGCTGGTCTCGGCGGCGCAGTCGTCGTGGAGATCCATCCCGAGCATGACGGGCGCGCACACGCCGTCGGGCACGCCCGTCGCGGCGCGCGCGCACGCCTGACAGGTGCCCGTGCAGGCTTGATCGCAGCAGACGCCGTCGCTGCAGAAGCCCGAGGCGCAGTCGGCCGCTGCGGCACAGGAGACCGCCGGCGCCGCATCGACGCCGATCTGGCCTGCGCCGCCGGCGTCCGCCTTCGCCGCCGTCGACGTGCGACACGCCGCGATCGACGCGCACAGCGCCGCGACGACGAGGAGCCCCCGAACGCGCAGCTCCCCGTCGTGAACGACCATGCGCCGCAGAATCGATCGCGGCTTCGGATTCGTAAAGGGAGTTTCCGATGACGTCCGCACCGCTGTGCGGCTGATCGCGCCGACGACCAAGCTGTGCCGTGAGGCGAACCGCGACCGTCGGCCAAGGAGCCGGTGCTGTCTTGTAATAAAGAGAGCTGTCTAATATACAAGAGTCGCCGTGCCTCCCCGACACCTGTCATCGCCCGGACGGCGGCGCGCCGTCGCTCTACTGGCGCTGATCGGCGCCGCAGCCGGAGGTCTCGTGCTGCTGAAGCGCGCACCGTCGCGAGAAGCCGAAGGCGCAGCGCCACCGTCGGCGCACTTCGTCGGCTCGCAGGCGTGCGCGGGCTGCCACGCCGCCGAGCAGACCGCCTGGTCGTCGTCGCATCAAAGATCCGCTTGCGCCGCCGCTCGATCTAGATATATCTATATTGTATCTAGATGCGCTGAAGACTGGCACGTCGAAAGGACAGTACCCATGCACGATCATCACAATTTCTGGCAGAACCTCGACATGAGCGGACACCGCGGCGGACATCGCGGCCCCGGCCGTCCCGGCCCGGGCGGCCCAGGCCCAGGCCCGGGCGGCCCAGGCGGCGGACATCGCGGCCGGCCCTTCGACCCGCGCATGTTTCCGGGCGCCGCGTTCGGCTTCCTCAACATGTTCCGGCGCGGCGGCGCGCGCGCCCGGCGCGGCGACATCCGCAGCGGCATCCTCGCGCTGCTCGCCGAGCAGCCGCGCAACGGCTACCAGATCATGCAGGAGCTGGAACAGCGCAGCCGCGGCATGTGGCGCCCGAGCCCCGGTGCCGTGTACCCCGCGCTCCAGCAGCTGGAAGACGAAGGCCTGATCACCGCCGAGTCATCGGGCGGCGGCCGCGTCTTCAGCCTGACCGCGCGTGGCCGCGCCGAGGCGACCGCCCACGCCGAGGAGAACACCGCGCCGTGGGAGACGCTGAGCGACGCCGCCGGCGACGACATCCCCGAGATGTTCCACCTGCTCAAGCAGGTCGGAGCCGCCGCGCTGCAGGTGGTGAGCGCCGGGTCGACCACGCAGATCACCGAGGCGCGGCGCATCCTCGCCGAGGCGCGCAAGGCGCTGTACCGGCTGCTCGCCGAGGACGACGACGCGGACGACGCGAAGCGGTCCCGCTAACATCCCCGAAGCAAAGTAGGTCGCTCTTGTTCGTCGATATCTCGCCGCTGCGGCGGCACCGAGACTTCCGGCTGCTGTTCATCGGGCAGTTCGTCTCGTTCTTCGGCAGCATGATCACGTACGTCGCGGTTCCGTATCAGCTGTACCAGCTGACCGGATCCAGCCTGGCGGTCGGCTTGCTCGGCACCGTGCAGCTGGTGCCGCTGCTGCTGTCGGCGCTGCTGGGCGGCGCGTACGCCGACGCGATGGATCGCCGCCGGTTGCTCATCGGCGCGGAAGTGCTGCTGTCTCTCATCTCACTTGCGCTCGCCGTGAACGCGTTCTTGCCGCACCCGAGCGTGACGGCGATCTTCGTGCTCGCGGCGGCGGCGTCCGCCGTCGCAGGTTTTCACCGTCCGACCCTGGAGGCGATGACACCGCGCCTCGTCGAGCGTGACGAGCTGCCGACGACAGCGGCGCTGACCGGCCTGCGCGGAACGCTGGGCGCGGTCGCCGGTCCGGCCATCGGCGGGCTCTGCATCGCCGCGTTCGGGATGGGCGCGACGTACCTGATCGACGTCGGCACGTTCGTCGTGTCGCTGGTCGCGCTCGCGCAGATGGCGAACATGCCCGCCGCGCCCGAGGCCGCGAAGCCGGGCTTGCGCAGCATCGTCGAGGGCCTCGACTATGCGCGCCGCCGCCCGGAGCTGATCGGCACGTACGTCGTCGACATCGTCGCGATGACGTTCGCGATGCCGATGGCGCTGTTCCCGGCGCTCGCGCAGGGCTGGGGCGGCGCATCCGCCGCCGGCTGGCTTTACGCGGCGATGCCGCTCGGCAGCTTCGTCACGACGCTGTTCTCCGGTTGGTCGAAGAAGGTCTCGCGACGCGGCGCCGCGGTGGTGATCGCGGCGGCGGGGTGGGGCGTCGCCATCGTCGCGCTCGGGCACGCGGGCAGCTTCCCGCTCGCGATCGGTTGTCTCGCCCTGGCGGGCGCGGCGGACGCGGTGAGCGGCCTCTTCCGGATGACGATCTGGAACGAGACGATCCCGACGCACCTGCGCGGCCGCCTCGCCGGCGTCGAGATGATCAGCTACATGACGGGCCCGCTGCTCGGCAACGCGCGCGCCGGCTGGATGGCCGCGGCGCGGTCGACGCAATTCTCGATCGTCGCCGGCGGATGGATCTGCCTCGCCGCCGTCCTGCTCTGCATTCCGCTCCTGCCCGCGTTCTGGCGCTACCGTCCGACCGAGGCCGGCGCGACCGAACGGCCGGAAGGAGAGGCCGCGCCCGCCGCCGCCGAGTGAGCCCCCGATCAGGCGCCGCCTGATTTGGCGCCGCGCGACGGTCGGGTTGGGCACCGGATGCGCACGATGCGGGCGGGAGGTTTGCCCGCATGCTCATCACCCGACTGTTCCGGACGATGCCTCTCGCCGGAATCTGGATCCTTTCCTCGATCCCGAGGTTGGCCGGCGCCGCCGAGCCGGCCGACACGGAGAAGCCGCCGGAACAAGAAGAGGCGGACGCCAAGGAGCTGGCAAAGGCGGTGCAGAACCCGGTGGCCGATCTGGTCAGCGTTCCGTTTCAGAACAACACCGACTACAACGTCGGGCCGAACGACCGCGCCGCGAACACGCTGAACATCCAGCCGGTCATCCCGCTTCACCTCTCCGCGAGTCTGCTGCTCGTCGCGCGCATCATCGTCCCGATCAGCTATCAGCCGTATCTGGACAGCACCACCGGCGGCACGTCGGGGGTCGGTGACGCGAATCCGACGTTCTTCCTCGCGCCGGCGAACGCGAAGACGTTCATGTGGGGCGTCGGCCCTGCATTTCTTCTCCCGACCGCCACGCAGACGGTGCTGGGGACGGGCAAGTGGTCCGTCGGTCCGTCAGCGGTGGGTCTGGTCCAGACCAAGCACTGGACCGTGGGCGCGCTGGCCAGCCAGATCTGGTCGTTCGCCGGCCCCGACGACCGCCCCGCGGTCAGCCTCATGACGATCCAGTACTTCGTGAACTACAACCTCGCGCACGCCTGGTACCTGACGAGCGCGCCGATCCTGACGTTCAACTGGAAGGCGAGCGACGGCAACGAATGGACCGTCCCGTTCGGCGGCGGCGTCGGGAAGATCTTCAAGCTCGGCAAGCTGCCGCTCAACGGGCAGATCGCTGGCTACTACAACCTGCACGCCGACAACGCGACCGAGATCGGGAACTGGCAGCTTCGGATCCAGCTGGCGTTCCTGTTTCCAACCGCGAAGCCGAAGCCGCAGGAAGAGGAGAAGGAGAAGACCGCGGCCGCGGCGCCGCCACGGGACCGCCGGCCGGACCCCGGCTGCACGGTCCGCGCGGCGAACTGAGGCCGCCTACGGGCACACCGGCGGGCTGGCCAGCGTCGCGCCCGCCTGCTTCTGCACCAGCGCCTTCACGTCGGACGCGGGCACCATGATCGACTTGTATTCGTAGGGCGGCGTGAAGGCGGTGCCGCTGCCTTTCTGATTGCCGGTGCAGCTCTCGAACAGGTTGCCCGTCGCTTGCTGGACCGAACCGGTGCCGGCCTGCTTTCCGAGATCGATCGGATTGGCCTGGCCGATGAAGTGATTGTTCTCGGTCAGCACGTTGCACGAAAACCCGTTGGTGACGCCCAGCTTCGACGCGCCGACTGACGCGTTCGACGTGTACAGGTTGTTCACCACGTGGATCTCGCCGTAGCGGCAGCGCGGCTGGCGCTCCATCGCGCCGTTCCACCAGTTGAACATGTACGTGATGTCCAGCTTCCCGTCGCTCTCCGGTTCGTTGTCGGAAGACGCGATCAAGTTGGACAGGTTGTGCGGGTGTCCGGCGAGCGCGTAGCCGAAGATGCACCAGCTGAAGGTCACGTTGTCGGGGCCCTTCACGACGTCGGCGTTGCCGTCCTGGCCGTCCCAGAACTCACAGTGGTCGACCCAGATGTTCTTCGAGCTGCCCTCGATGTTGATGTTGTCCCACGCCTGATCCTCGTTCGATCCGGGACCGCGAACGACGATGTTCCGCAGAATGACGTTGCTCGCGCCGCTGATGTGGATCGCGGCCTTCAGCTGGGTGCCCGCGCGCAGCCCGACGATCGTCTTGTTCGATTTGATCTCGAGACGATCGCCGGAGTTTCCCGACCATCCGTTGCCGAGCGTGCCGTCGATGTGAATCACGCGCGCCTGACCGTCCGACGCGTACTGTTGCAGCTGCGCGAAGGTCGTCACGACGTTGGGCGTCGCGCTGCCGCCGCCCGTCACGGTGAAGGCTCCGCCGGTCCGCCCCGTCCGGGTGGCCCAGCCCATCGGCCTGCATTGATCGGCGCCTGTCGCGCTTCCGCCGGTGCCGCCGGTGGTCGTCATGCCGCCGGCGCCTGCCGTGCCGCCGCTGCCGGCGGTGGCCGTCGAACCGCCGCGGCCCGCAGATGCCGACGTGCCGCCGGTGGCTGTCGTCCCGCCGCGGCCGCCGGATGCGGACGCGCCGCCGATCGCAGTCGTCCCGCCGGTCGAGGTGGCGCCGCCGCGCCCGCCGGCCCCTGTTCCGCCCGCGCCGGCCCCGCCCGCGGCTCCAGCGTTCCCCGCGGTGCCGGCCGCGCCGGCGCCTCCCGCGGTTCCAGCGCCGCCGTTCGAACCACCAGGCCCTTCGAATCCGCCACGACCTGACGTCCCATTCGCCCCGGAACCGCCACCGCTGCCGCTCGGATTCGTGCTCCCGCCCGTTCCTGCCGGACCCGACGTACCAGCGGCGCCGCCGGTTGTTCCGTCGGTGGGCGCACAGGCCACGAGCCATGCGCCGGTCGTCAGCGCGAGAACCAGGCGCGGGGCTTGTCTCGTGGCGTGGAGACGCAATCTGGTCATATCCCGAGATGCCGCGAAGCCCTCGTGATGATCACGAGAACCTGTGCCGCGAGGGCCAGCTCCGTGAATGCGATCCGGCGCGCAATTCGATCACTGAACGTTTTTTGATCACGCAGGACGCGCTTCGGCATCAGCCGGTCGAACACATGCAGCCGGCATCCTCGACGATCAATGAGCAATTTCGCCGCTGCGTGTGCCGCAAAGCGGTGACCGCTGCGGCTCTCGTCCTGCTGAGCGTTGGCGGCGCAAGCTGCGGCGACGCGGGCGCTGGCGGCGGCGACGGCGGAACCGCCGGCACAGCCGATGGCGGCAGTCAGGCTGGCGCTGGCGGGCAGACAGGCGCGGCGGGCAATACCGGTTCTGGCGGCAACGGCGCGGCGGCCGGCGGAGGCACGTCCGGCGTCGGCGGTGCGACTGCCGGGAGCGGAGGCGGCGAGGGCGTTGCTGGACACGGCGGCGCAGCGGGGAGCGGCGGCACAGCGGGGAGCGGCGGCGCAGCGGCGAGCGGCGGCGCAGCGGCGAGCGGCGGCGCAGCGGGGAGCGGCGGCGCCGGTCGCGGCGGAAATGGTGGCAGCGTCGGCGGCTCTGCGGCCGGAACCGGGGGCCGCGCCGGCGCAGGTGGGAACGGCACCGGCGGAACGCCGACCGGCGGCGCCGGCGCCGCGGGCACGGCGGCGGCCGGCCGAGGCGGCAGCGGCGGCGCCGGCG
>Ga0207701_10007681_pt1 | contig 10701 bp, 10 predicted proteins | sample KBSSwiSSwithPhiX_FD_184294 | JGI IMG/M metagenome (GOLD analysis project Ga0207701, IMG submission 184294) | Switchgrass rhizosphere bulk soil microbial communities from Kellogg Biological Station, Michigan, USA, with PhiX - S5 (SPAdes) (version 2) | ecosystem: Environmental > Terrestrial >...
GCGGCCGGGCCGCGGCGACATCACGACCACCCGGTCGGCGAGCAGAACCGCCTCGGGGATCGAATGCGTGACGAACAGGATGGTCTTCGGCCGCTCCTGCCAGATGCGCATCAGCTCGACGGTGAGCTCCTCGCGCGTCAACGCATCGAGCGCGCCGAACGGCTCGTCCATCAGCAGGATATCCGGATCGTGCACCAGCGCGCGGCAGATGCCGGCGCGCTGCTGCATGCCGCCGGACAGTTCGCGCGGATACTTGCCTTCGAAGCCGGCGAGGCCGACCAGGGTGAGAAGATCGCGTGCGCGTTCACGTCCGGCCGCATCGAGCTTCCCCATCATGTCGAGCGGGAACAGCACGTTGTCGAGAATGCTTGCCCAGGGAAGCAAGGTCGGCGCCTGGAACACGATGCCGGTGTCGTCGCGCGGCTCGGTCACCGCGGCGCCGCCGATCGAGACGGTGCCGCCGGTCGGCGGCACCAGGCCCGCGACGAGGCGCAGCAAAGTCGACTTGCCGCAGCCGGACGGCCCGACGAGGCAGACGAATTCGTTGCGGCCGACCTCGAGCGAGACGTCGGACATGGCGACGACCTCTTCGCCGCCGCGCGTGACGAAGGTCTTGGCCACATGGTCGAGCACGATCACGCGCGCGCCTCAGAAGCGCAACAGGCGTCGATCACTTCTCCGGAATGAGCGACAGGTCGAAGGCCTGGTTCGGATTCCATTTCGGATCCAGGTCCTGCGATTCGGCAACCGCAGCCCAGGTGGTCGCGAGACGCTCGGGCGAGACTTTGCCCCAGCCGAACTGCTTCTCGTGATCGGTGAACACGAAGGTCATCACCGCCTTCACGCTGTTCACGCAGTCGTCGAGCGCGACTTCCGGCACCTTCTGGATGTGGAGCTTGCAGGTCTCTTCCGGATTGTCGCGCGCCCACTCGAACGAGCGCTTCACCGCGCGCAGGAAGCGTTTGGTCAGATCGGGCCGCTTCGCGATCGTCTCGTCGGTCGCGATGATCGTGGCTGCGTAGATCTTGAAGCCGACCTCGACGAAGGGCAGCGGGATGATCTCCTCGCCGGCCGCCTTCGCGGCCTTGTTGATGTAGTAATGGTGGATCGAATAGAACGGCGCGGCATCAATGTTCTTGGCGACCAGTTGCGCCGCCATCGCGGCGGCGTCCATGTTCACCCAGATGATCTTGCTCGGATCGGTGCCGGATTTTTCCGCGACCTTGGGGAAATAGAATTTGTGGCTGTTGCCCGGCGTGATGCTGATCTTCTTGTTTTCCAGCCCCTTGAAGTTGGTGATGCCGGAGCTTTTCAGCACGAACAGCGAGTGCGGCGACTGGTTGTAGAGCGCCGCGATGGTCTTGACCGGCACGTTCTGGCGCGCCCGCGCGGTGAGCACCGAGGCGATGTCGGCGACGCCGAAATCGAATGCACCGCCTGCCAGTTTCGTCAGCGTATCGCCGGAGCCGTAGCCGCGCGTGATCGTGATGTCGATGCCTTCCTCGGCGAAGATGCCCTTCTGCCAGCCGCCGTAATACATGGCGTGCTCGCCCGACGGCAGCCAGTCGGTCTGGAAGCGAACCTTGTCGGCGGCCTGCGATGGGGTGGTGGCGGCGAACAGCGCGGCTACGGCTGCAGCCAGCGTATGGATTGCGTATGTCATTTGGGTCTCCCGCGATCGGCGAGGTTGAGGCGAGCAAAGACTGTACCAAACGGGGTCGATTATCGAGTCCAAAGGCAAACGGGCCGCCGCAACGATCGTGGGTTGCATGATGTTAGATCGGCGCTGCGCAGTTTCATGCGCGGCGGCGGGTCATGACGATGCCAGCGCCCGCGCCGATAGCCGGCGCCGACCGCGAAGTCCGGCTGAAGGCGCTGCGCGTGCGTGGCGCTAGATGCGTCCCATCAGCAGCAGGATGATGAGGATCAGCACGACCAGGCCAACGCCGCCGCTCGGGTAGTAGCCCCAGCCGGAGCTGTGCGGCCATGTCGGCAGCGCGCCGATCAAGACGATAATCAGAATGATGATCAGGATGGTGCCGAGTGACATGGACGGTCTCCCCTCGGCCCTGCGCGGGCTGCAGCGGAAACGCGGCCGGAACCCAGGAGTTCCATGCGCCGATGTCAGGCGCGTCGCGCCGATCGGCTCCGCCTGGCCGAGCCCAGTTCGATCCATGCGGGTGCGTGATCGCTGGCGTTCGGCAGCCCGCGCACCGCGCGATCGACGCCGGCGCGCTTGAGCCGGTTCGCCGCGGCCTCGCTGAGCAAGAGATGATCGAGGCGCAGGCCGGCGTCGCGGCTCCAGCGGTTCCGCATGTAGTGCCAGAACGTGTACATCGGCGCGTCCGGATGGAGTTCGCGGATCGCGTCGGTCCAGCCTTGCTTGACGATTTTGGCGAACGCCGCGCGGCTTTCCGGCTGCACCAGCGCGTCTTTATCCCAGGACCTGGTCGGGTAGATGTCGAACCGCGTCGGCACCACGTTGTAGTCGCCGGCGAGCACGACCGGCGCGCCGGATTTCTGCAGGCTCTTCGCATGGCGCGCGAGCCGCGCCAGCCACGCGAGCTTGTAGGCGAATTTCGGCCCCGGCTGCGGATTGCCGTTCGGCGCATACAGCGAGGCGATCAGCACACCGTTGATCGCCGCCTCGATGTAGCGGCTCTGCGTGTCGGCGGGATCGCCGGGCAGGGCGGTGCGCGTGACCACGGGTTCAGTGCCGCGTGCCAAAATGGCGACGCCGTTCCAGGTCTTCTGCCCGACCCAGGCGGACGCATAGCCGGCGCGCGCAATCTCGTCGTGCGGGAAGTCGCGCTGTGCGGCTTTGAGCTCCTGCAGGCAGACGACGTCCGGCGCCGCCTCGCGCAGCCAGGCAAGCAGGTTCGGCAGCCGCTTGTTGATGTTGTTGACGTTGAAGGTCGCGATTTTCATTGCGCTCGGTTCACCGCTCGCTGCCGGGAGGCTACTATGCATGGGGTTGTTTTGGACTTTTTTTCATGGCCGCACCGAAAGCCGAACCGATCTCCATTGCGCTGAAAGCCGGCAAGGTCTCCGGGCTCATCGTCGGGCCAAAGGATACGCGCGCCTGCTACGTCATGGCGCACGGCGCGGGCGCCGGTATGACGCATCCGTTCATGGCGTCCGTCGCGTCCGGCTTCGCCGAGCGCGGCATCGCCACGCTGCGCTATCAGTTCCCCTATATGGAGGCGGGCGGAAGGCGCCCCGATGCACCGCCGGTCGCACATGCGGCGGTGCGTGCCGCGGTCGATGCAGCGCGCAAGAGATTCCCCAAGCTGCCGCTGTTCGCGGGCGGCAAGTCGTTCGGCGGGCGCATGACCTCGCAGGCGCAGGCGACGGCGCCGCTGGAGAATGTGCACGGACTGATCTTCTTCGGCTTCCCGCTCCATGCGGCGGGCAAGCCCTCCCAGGAGCGCGCCGCGCATCTCTCCGACGTGACCATCCCGATGCTGTTTCTCCAAGGCACGCGCGATGCGCTCGCCGAACTCGGTCAGCTCCAGCCGGTGTGCCAGGCGCTTTCACGCGCGACGCTGAAATTGTTCGATGACGCGGATCACTCGTTCCACGTCCCGGCGCGCACGGGACGGAAGGACACCGAGGTGATGGCGCAGATGCTGGATACGGCGGCGGAATGGATTGACTCGGTTTGACTGTTCGCGGGTCCCCGCGAAAGCTGGGACCCAGTTCTTGGCCCTGGATTCCCGCTTGCATGGGAATGAGCGGAGGTTGATGTGGGTCGCCGAGCGCTAGAACGCCTGCTGCCAGATCTCGGGGATCAGTTCATAGCCGCCGCCGGCGCGGCGGTTGAGATTGAGGAAGCCCGGGAAATGCGTGTGCATGCCGGCCACGAGCAGCCGGTCGGTCGCCACCATGTCGAAGGTGCGCTCGCGCGTCGCGACCGCGGCCTGCGGATCGACGTCCGGCTCCATATAGATGCTCGGGCGGCGCGTCTGCACGTCGGGCACGTGCACGATGTCGCCCCAGATGAAAAGCTGCTCGCCCATGGATGAGATCATGTAGCCGGTGTGACCCGGCGTGTGGCCGTAGAGCGGCACCGCGGTGACGCCGGGAAACACCTCTCCCGTAGGTTCGCGGCGGCGGTCCTGGTACGGCACGATCTGCTCGCGCGCCCACTGGAAGAAGCGCAGCTTCTGCCGCTCGGTCGCGCGCGCCATCGCGGCATCGTCGTGCCAGTGCGCGACGTCGCGCTCGGCCACCACCAGCTCGACATGCGGATAGATCGCCTTGCCGTTCGCGTCGGTCAGCCCGTTCGAGTGATCCGGATGCATGTGGGTGAGGATGATGGTGTCGATGTCGGCCACATCGACGCCGGCCGCTGCGATGTGCTTCGGCATATGCCCGAGCGTCGGGCCCATGCTGTGCTGCGAGCCGGTATCGACCAGCGCGATGCGCCCGGCGGAGTGGATCAGGAAGGTGTTGATCGAGATGCGCGGCGGGGCCGGGCGGAAAGCTTCCTTGAGGTAGCGCTCGGCTTCGGGCGGCTCGACGTTGCGCATGAACTCGTAGGCGCCGTCGAGATAGCCGTCGCTGATCGCCGTGACGACGATGTCGCCGATGCGGCGATGATAGACGCCGGGGATTTGCGCGGAGGGGACTGTGCTCATGCCTTGCGCTCCGCGACGAAGCGCGCCGCCATTTTCAGGATATCGCCGTCGCGCCCGAACGGAGCGAGCGCATCCTCGGCCTCGCCGACCAGCGCCTTCAGCCGCGCCTTGGCCTGATCCACCCCGAGCACGCTGACGAAGGTGCCTTTGCCGACCGCGGCGTCCTTGCCGGTCGCCTTGCCGACGGTTGCGGCATCGCCTTCGACGTCGAGCAGATCGTCGGCAATCTGGAACGCTTCGCCCAGCACCGAGCCGTAGCGGTCGAGCGCCTCGCGTTGCTGCGGGTCAGCCTCGCCCAGTATCGCACCGGCGAGACAGCCGAAGCGCAGCAGCGCGCCGGTCTTCATCGCCTGCAATTGCTTCACCTCGGCTGCGCCCAGCTTCTGCACCTTGCCGCCGTCGAAGCGGCCCTCGGCCGCGAGGTCGAGCATCTGCCCGCCGACCATGCCGCCGAGGCCGGCGCCGCGCGCAAGCGCGAGCACCAGTTCGGCACGCACCGCGGGGTTCGGATGCGTCTCGTTGCGCGCCAGGATGTCGAACGCGAGCGTCAGCAGCCCGTCGCCCGCCAGGATCGCGGTCGCCTCGTCGAATTGCTTGTGCGCGGTCGGGCGCCCGCGGCGCAGATCGTCATTGTCCATCGCCGGCAGGTCGTCATGCGCGAGCGAGTAGCAGTGCACGCATTCGAGCGCGGCACCCGCCATCAAGGTTCGGGCGCGCGGGACGTCGAACAGGACCCCGGTCTCGACCACGAGGAACGGGCGCAGCCGCTTGCCCCCGCCGAGCGCCACATGGCGCATCGCGTCCATCAGCCGCTTCGGGCGCGCGCGCTCCTCGGGCAGCATCGTGTCGCCGAGCAGCATGCCGAGCAGCGCCTCGGTATCGGCCGCAACGCTGTCGAGGCGCTGCCGGAACGTGGCGGCGGCGTCGATCACCTGGCTCATATCGTGTCGCCTGTTTTTCGGCCCTGAAATCAGCAGGTTGGCGGCGATCCGGCAAGCCAGAACGGTTCCAACTGGTTAATTCCGGCCCGTCCTATGGCATCCGGAACCCGCAGCCGCAACCCATTGCGGCCCTTGCTGGACTTGCCCGACGCGCGGCCTTACCTCGTTGCCGATGGTTGCCCTTGTCGTTGCCGCCGCGTCGCTCGCCGTCTGGCTCTACCTCGTGTTCGCGCGCGGGTTCTTCTGGCTCGCCCGCGAGCGCGACGATGCTGCCGTTGCGCCGCTGCCCGCCGCGCTGCCGTCGGTTGCCATCGTGGTCCCGGCGCGCAACGAGGCCGACAACATCGCGCAGAGCGTGACCTCGCTGCTCGGCCAGGACTATCCGGCGCTGTCGCTGATCGTGGTCGATGACGACAGCAGCGACGGCACCGCCGATATCGCGCGCCGCACCGCCGCGTCGCTCGGTGCCGAGAGCAAGCTCTCCATCATCGAAAGCCACGCGCTTCCCGAGCGCTGGACCGGCAAACTGTGGGCAGTAAAGCAGGGCATCGCGGCCGCGGAAGAAAGATTCGCGCCGACCTACCTGATGCTCACCGACGCCGACATCGTGCACGCGGGAGACACACTGCGCTGGCTGGTCGCGCAAGCGGAGGCGCACAATCTCGTGCTGACCTCGCTCACCGCGCGCTGGCGTTGCGAGGGCTTTGCCGAGCGTGTGCACATTCCGGCCTTCATCTATTTCTTTCAGATGCTCTATCCGTTCGCCTGGGTGAACGATACACGCCACGCGATGGCGGGCGCGGCGGGCGGCTGCATGCTGATCCGCGCGCAAGCGCTGCGCGCGGCCGGCGGCATCGACGTGATCCGCGACGCGCTGATCGACGATTGCGCACTCGCGGGCGCGCTCAAGAAGCAAGGCCCGATCTGGCTCGGGCTCACCGACCGCGTACAGAGCATCCGCCCCTATGGGCGCTGGGGCGACATCCGCCGCATGGTGGCGCGCACCGCTTACGCGCAACTCAAATATTCGCCGCTGATCGTCGCCGGCACGATCCTCGGCATGGCGCTGACCTATCTGGTGCCGCCCGCCATGGCGCTGTTCGGCCACGGCTGGGCGCAGCTTTGCGGCGCGCTCGCATGGGCGCTGATGGCGATCTCGTTCCAGCCGACGTTACGGCTCTATCGGCTCTCGCCCTTGTGGGGCTTGGCGCTGCCCGCTATCAGTTTCCTCTTCATGCTCTACACTCTGGATTCCGTCTATCAGTACGCCGCCGGCAAGGGCGGAAGCTGGAAAGGCCGCGTACAAGCGAAAGCCTCATGAGTACCGCCGGAGACTTGCGTTCAGGCAAAGGCCATCGCGACGAGAACTTTCCCGTCGCCTCGCGGCTGATCGATGCGCGCCATCGCGGCATCATTCTCGCGTTCTACGAGTTCGTGCGCGTCGCCGACGACATCGCCGACCACACCGCCTTGAGCGAGCGCGAAAAGCTCGATCAGCTCGATCGCCTCGAGGCGAACCTGCTGGGCGAGGGCGACGCCAATCCGGAAGCCGTGCGGCTGCGCGCGGCGCTCAGCGAACGCGGCCTGCCGCCGCGCCATGCGCAGGACCTGCTCACCGCGTTCCGCATGGACGTGACCAAGCTGCGCTACAAGGATTGGGACGAGCTCATTCATTACTGCAGCTATTCGGCGATGCCGGTCGGGCGCTTCGTGCTCGACGTCCATGGCGAGAGCCGCGCCACCTGGGCGGCGAACGATGCGCTGTGCGCCGCGCTGCAGATCAACAATCATCTGCAGGACTGCGGCAAGGATTTTCGCGAGCTCAATCGCGTCTACATTCCGCTCGATGCATTCGCGGCGGCGGGCGCGGCGCCCGGCGACCTCGGCGCGGCGCGCTCGTCTCCCGAATTGCTCCGCTGCATCCACGCTCTTGCGGCGCGCAACGAAATCCTGCTCGGCGAAGGCGGGCCGTTCTCCGGCCAGATCGCGAACACGCGCCTCGCGCTCGAGGTCGCGGTGATCCACAGCTATGCGCGCCGCATCGTCGCGCTGCTGCAGGCGCGCGACCCGCTGGGCGAGCGCGTGCACTTGAGCAAGGCGCAGTTCGCGCTGTACGGTTTGTCGAGCGTGCTGATCACGTCGCTGCGCCGGATCGCACGGCCGCGTTCCGCAAGTCCCAGCGTCCGCAAACGAGATGCGTGAGTAACCGCGTGGCCGCCGCCGAAACCCAGGATTCCGCCGCCGAACGCGCCTCAGGCAGCTCGTTCTACACCGCGATGCGCATCATGCCGAAGGCGCAGCGCGAGGCGATGTACGAGATCTATTCGTTCTGCCGCAAGGTCGACGACATCGCCGACTCGCCCGGGCCGCGCGACAAGCGCGTCGAGCAGCTCAAGCTGTGGCGTTCCGACATCGACGCGATCTACTCGGGCAGCGGCGTCACGCGCTCGCGTGGCCTGGTCAAGGCGGTCAAGGAATTCTCCCTGCGGCGCGAGGATTTCCAGGCCGTGATCGACGGCATGGAAATGGACGTCCATGCCGACATCCGCGCGCCGGACTGGGCGACGCTCGATGCCTACTGCGATCGCGTCGCCAGCGCCGTCGGGCGGCTCTGCGTGCGCGTGTTCGGCATGGAGGAGAAGCCGGGCATCGTCCTCGCCTATCATCTGGGCCGCGCGCTGCAGCTGACCAACATTTTGCGCGACATCGACGAGGACGCCGCGATCGGGCGGCTCTATCTGCCGCGCGAGGCGCTGCAGCAGGCCGGCATCCTGAGCAACGATCCGGCCTCCGTGATGGCGCATGCCAATCTCGGACAGGCCTGCGAGCAGGTGGTCTTGCGCGCACGCGCGCATTTCGACGAGGCCGAGCGCGTGATGGCAAAGAGCGCGCGCAAGACCGTGCGCGCGCCGCGCATCATGGGCGTCGCCTACAAGGCGATTCTCAACAAGCTCGTTGCGCGCGGCTGGGCCGCGCCGCGCGCGCCGGTGAAAGTCTCGAAGCCGCGTCTCATCCTCGCCATCCTGCGCTACGCGTTCATCTGATGGCGCGCACGATCCACATCATCGGCGCCGGACTGTCCGGCCTCGCCGCCGCGGTTCGCCTCACTGAAGGCGGCGAGCGCGTCGTCGTGCATGAGGCAGCAGGGCAGGCGGGCGGGCGCTGCCGCTCCTATCACGATCCGCAGCTCGGCACCGTGATCGACAACGGCAACCACCTGCTGCTCTCGGGTAATCACGCCGCAATGGCGTATCTCACGGCCATTGGCGCGGCGGATCGCCTCGTCGGGCCGGATGCCGCCGAATTCGCGTTCGTCGACTTGAAGACCAACGAGCGCTGGATGCTGCACATCAATGACGGCGTCATTCCGTTCTGGCTGTTCGATGCCGACAGCCGTCCGCCCGGCACGCGCGTCACTGAATTCATCGCGATGGGCAAGCTGCTGCTCCCCACGGGAAAGCCGATGGGGCAGGTGATCGACTGCTCCGGTCCGGCCTATGAGCGCTTCCTCCATCCGCTGATGCTCGCCGCGCTCAACTGCGATCCGGCCGAAGGCTCTGCTGCGTTGGCGGCGCGGATCATCCGCGAGACCATCATGCTCGGCGGCAAGGCCTGCCGCCCGCGCATCGCGCGCGATGGTTTGAGCCATGCGCTGATCGAGCCGGCGCTCGGCTTTCTCGACACGCGCAACGTGCCGGTGCGCTTCGGCAAGCGGCTGCGCGCGATCGGGCTCGGCGGGGGCAAGGCCGAGTCGCTCGACTTCGGCGACGAGACCATCGCGCTGACGCTCGGCGACCGCGTCATCGTCGCGGTTCCGCCGGTGGTGGCGGCGTCGCTCGTGCCTGACCTGACGACTCCCACGACCTCGCGCGCCATCGTCAACGCGCATTTTCGCCTTGATGCTCCGGCAGATCTTCCGCCGATGATCGGTCTGCTCAATTCGACCACCGAATGGCTGTTCAGTTACCCGGGGCGGCTCTCGACCACGACCAGCGGCGCGGACCGGCTGCTCGACCTGTCGCGCGAGGAACTCGCCGCCACGATCTGGCAGGAGGTCGCGCACGTCGCCGAATTGCCCTCCGAGCTGCCGCCCTGGCAGGTGGTGCGCGAGCGGCGCGCGACTTTCGCGGCGACGCCGGAGGAGAATGCGCGGCGCCCCGGCGCGAGCACCGCATTCGACAATCTTTACCTTGCGGGCGATTGGACCGACACGGGCTTGCCCGCGACCATCGAAGGTGCCATTCGGTCCGGCAACACGGCAGCCGGGCTGGCGCTGCGGCACTGACGTCTTTCGCCGTCACCCTGAGGCGCTCGGCCGAAGGCCGGGCCTCGAAGGGCGACGGGCACAATGGTGGCCGATCATCCTTCGAGGCTCCCCCGGCTCACGTGACCGGGGTCGCACCTCAGGATGACGGAACGAGATTGGACGATGAGCGATACACTCGACAGGCCCGCGACCTTGCAGGATCGCCTCGATCCCGCGCTGGAGCGCCACATCGTTGCTGCGACCGACGCGATTCTGGCCGAGCAGCAGCCGGACGGGCACTGGGTCTACGAACTCGAAGCCGACGCGACCATCCCGGCCGAATACGTGCTGATGGTGCACTACTTCGCCGAAACGCCGGACCTCGAGCTGGAGCGCAAGATCGGCGTCTACCTGCGCCGCATCCAGGGCGCGCATGGCGGATGGCCGCTGTTTCATGACGGCGACTTCGACATGAGCGCGAGCGTGAAGGCCTACTTCGCGCTGAAGATGATCGGCGACGACATCAATGCCGATCACATGCGCCGCGCGCGCGAAGCGATCCTGTCACGCGGCGGTGCGGTGAAAAGCAACGTGTTCACCCGCGCGCTGCTCTCGCTCTATGGCGTGATCCGCTGGAACAGCGTGCCGGTGATGCCGGTGGAAATCATGCTGCTGCCAAAGTGGTTTCCGTTCCACATCGACAAGATCTCGTACTGGGCGCGCACGGTGATCGTGCCGCTGCTGGTGCTGCAGGCGCTGAAGCCGAAGGCGATCAATCCGCGCGGCGTGACGATCGACGAGCTGTTTCACGAGGATCCGAAAACCGTCGGCGCGCCGCACAAGGCGCCGCATCAGAAGTGGAGCTGGTTCCTCG
>Ga0207701_10007682_pt1 | contig 10701 bp, 14 predicted proteins | sample KBSSwiSSwithPhiX_FD_184294 | JGI IMG/M metagenome (GOLD analysis project Ga0207701, IMG submission 184294) | Switchgrass rhizosphere bulk soil microbial communities from Kellogg Biological Station, Michigan, USA, with PhiX - S5 (SPAdes) (version 2) | ecosystem: Environmental > Terrestrial >...
TACAAGTAGGCGCGAGCGGGTCGTATTACCTGGAGATCGATCGGGTCATCGACTGGTCGAAAACCTGCAAGCCCACCTGAAGATCGCGATCGAAAATATCGCGACAGCGACGCCGGCAAGAACATCAACACATTCATCGTGCCTTCCCTGATGACCTCGAGGTCGGGGATGTGCTGCACGACATACGAACATGTTCTGCAGGAGCGGGGGCCCGTCAATTTTTTCCTCGAAGCGTCATCGCGGCCGGTCGATTCGCTCCATTCATTGACGCATGTCGCTTTTCTGATGCGGCGCCGGCGAATGAGTTATGGCAAAGTTCGGCCTGTCGCTCTGACCCCTACAAAGCGACGCTCCTGAAAGGCCCCGTGTGCTCACCCCCGTTAGCCCCGGGGCCTTTCCTCATCGTGACAGTTGTGAACACGGTGAGATAATCGGCCCGATGCGATTCATCGCTCACCTGGACATGGACGCCTTTTATGCGTCCGTCGAGCTGTTGCGCTACCCCGAACTGCGCGGACAGCCGCTCGTAATCGGCGGCCGCCGGCGCACTGCCGAGGTGGTTGAGCCGGACGCCCGTTTCGCGACGCTGCGCGCCTACAAGGGCCGGGGTGTAATCACGACCGCGACTTATGAAGCGCGTGCATTCGGCGTGCACTCGGGCATGAGTCTCATGAGGGCGGCGAAGCTCGCTCCCGACGCGTTGCTGCTGCCGGCCGATTTCGACGAGTATCGGCGCTACTCGCGTCTGTTCAAGGACGCGGTGAGCTCGATCGCGCCGCTCGTCGAAGATCGCGGCATCGACGAGATCTACATCGATCTCACCGCGCTTACGCTGACGCACCCCGAGGTCGACGCGCCGTCGGCATGGACACGTGCCGAGGAGATCGGGCGTGCGATCCAGCGTCAGGTGCGCGAAACAACGGGACTGTCCTGTTCGATCGGTATCACGCCCAACAAGCTGCTTTCGAAAATCGCTTCCGAGCTCGACAAACCGGGCGGACTCACCGTGCTCACCGATGCCGATATCCCCACTCGCGTGTGGCCGTTGCCGGCGCGCAAACTGAACGGTATCGGACCCAAGGCGAGCGCACGACTCGAAGCCATCCGCATTCATACGATCGGCGATCTGGCGCAAGCCGATCCGGAAGAGCTGATCCGTCGCTTCGGCAAGAGCTACGGCGCCTGGATGCATGACGCCGCGCACGGTCGTGACGAGAGGCCCGTCGTGACGGACAGTGAACCCAAATCCGTGAGCCGCGAGACGACGTTCGAGGCCGACCTGCACCCGGTCAACGATCGCGCGCAACTCTCGGACATCTTCACCGAACTGTGCGTCCGCGTTGCGGCCGACCTCGAACGAAAAGGCTACGTCGGCAAAACCATCGGGCTGAAGATTCGCTATGACAACTTCAAGACGCTCACACGCGATTGCACGCTGGAAGCGCCGACGCGTGATGCGCGGGAGATACGGCGTGCCGCCAGCGAATGCCTGAAGCGCGTGCCGCTCGAGCGGCGGCTGCGGCTGCTCGGAGTAAGGGTCGGTGCGTTGAGCAAACCCGTGGAATATATCATCGAGCCCAGGTGTATCGGCGCTCCGACGTTATTCGAGTAGGCTTGTTGGTCGTGCGCAAAGCATGCCTTACAATCGGCGCCGTCGCAGCCAGGAGGACTTTCTTATGCGAATGATGAAGAGATCTGTTTGCCTAGTGTCGGCGTTCTTGCTGTGCAGCGCTTACGCTTTGCCCAGCGCCGCCCTCGAGGTAGGAGAGAAAGCGCCCGATTTCGAGCTTCCAAGTACCCAGTCAGGGAAGTTCAAGCTGAGCGAGCAGGCGGGCAAGAAGAACGTCGTTATCCAGTTCTACGTACTCGACTTCACCCCGACCTGAATAAAAGAACTGTCGTCCAGTCGGGACGACCATGGCAAGTTCACCGCGACCGACACCGAAATCGTCGGCATCAGTGGCAACGTCACGTTTTCTCAGAAGGCGTTCGCCGATTTCCTGAAACTCAATTTTCCACTGCTGAGCGACGCTCCGAATCTGAAGACGATGTCTGATTATGGTGTTCTCAATACGGAACGCAGGCTCGCGCAGCGTTCGTACTTCATCGTCGACAAGCAGGGTGTCGTTCGTTTCAAACGCGTTCTGAAGCCTGGCGAAGAGCTCATACCGAACGAAGAGCTGCTCGAGCAGGTCAAGAAGCTGACCGGGACCTGATCACTGCATGTCGAGTAACAACAGGTCACGCGCGGCGCGCGCCATCGGCGCCGCGCTCCTGATTGCGGCTGGGAGCCTTCACGCGGCAGCGGACTTCAAGTCGATTCCCAAGCTGGAGGAGATGAAGGATCGATCTGCTGCGCCGGACTTTACGCTCTCCGATCCTTCGGGCAAGAAGGTGTCCCTGAAGGATTACCGCGGCAAGATCGTGTTCCTGAATTTCTGGGCAACGTGGTGCGGCCCCTGCCGCACCGAAATGCCCGCGATGGATCGCCTGTATCGCGAGTTCAAGGGCAAGGACTTCGCAATGCTCGCGGTGAACGTCAAGGAGAAGGGCGACGATGCGCTGAAGTTCATGAAGGAGCTGAAGATCAGCTACCCCGTCGCGCTGGATCAGGACGGCGAAGTCGGTCTTCTCTATGGTGCATGGGCCCTGCCGACCACGTATCTGATCGATCGCAAGGGGCAGGTGCTGGCACGGATGTGGGGACCTGCGGACTGGCACAGCACCAGCGCTCGCAACCTCATCAAGTCGCTCATAGAGCAGAAGTAACAGCGGCGAGGCCCGAGCCGAAGGCGAGCGCCCCCCTCAACGGCGTGTCGGTTTTCCGACGCGCAAAGAGGAAGGGAGGTTACGGAGGGAAACCAACCATCGGTGTCCCTCTGTTTCCTAGGGCGAGGGCCACCTCCTACCGTCCGCGCACCGCGCGGTAGATGCCGTAGATGACGGCCGCGATCACGCCCACCGACATGAGGGCGAGCATGATGAACTCGGCGAGCTCGTTGCCCGAGAAGCTCGCAATGGTGTCCCAGGTCGGGTGCTCGAACAGCCGCGGGATCGTGTTCATGCCAGCATCGCCTCCACACAGTTGCAGGCGAGCTTATCACGCCGCTGCGCGCTGACTGGGAGGCGACCGCGTTGAACGCAATCACCTCACCGTTGTGAACGGACCGCGTGCGCTAAGGCTTGAGCACGATCTTAGTGCAGTGGTCTTCCTTGTTCAGGAACTTGGAGTAGCCCTGCGGCGCCTGGTCGAGCGACAGGTGATGTGAAATCACGAAGGTCGGGTCGATGTCCCCGTTCTGGATGCGCTCGAGCAGCGGTTTCATGTAGCGATGCACGTGACACTGCCCGGTCTTCATCGTCAGCGAGCGGTTCATGAACGAGCCCATCGGAAACTTGTCGATGAACCCGCCGTATACGCCGATGACCGACACCGTGCCTCCGTTCTTGCACGCCATGATCGCCTGGCGCAAGGCAAACGGACGATCCGTTTCGAGCATCAGCGCCTGCTTGAACCGGTCGTACGCGTAGAGCGGTCCCGGCATATGCGCTTCGGTGCCGACCGCGTCGATGCAGGCGTCCGGCCCCACGCCGCCGGTCATCTCCATGAGCGAGTCGTAGACGTCGAGCACTTCGTAATTGATAACGTCGGTCGCCCCCGCCTTGTTTCGCGCCATGCCGAGCCGGTCTTCGAAGCGATCGATGGCAACGATGCGCTCGGCGCCGAGCATCTTCGCGCTTGCAATCGCGAACTGCCCGACCGGCCCGCACCCCCAGACCGCGATCGTGTCGCCCGATTTGATGTTGCACATCTCGGCGCCCATGTAGCCGGTGGGGAAGATGTCGGAAAGAAAGAGCACTTGCTCGTCCGTCAATCCGTCAGGAATCTTGAGCGGCCCCACGTCCGCGAACGGAACACGCGCGAACTCGGCCTGGCCGCCCGCGAATCCACCGAGCATATGTGAATAGCCGAAGAGACCGCTGGGTGTGTGTCCCATCAGCTTTTCCGCCATCCACGCGTTCGGGTTGGAGTTCTCGCAGAGCGAATACATTTCCGCGTTGCAGGCGCCGCAGTTGCCGCACGCGATCGGGAACGGCACGACCACGCGGTCGCCGACGTTGAGGTTCTTCACTTCGCGGCCGATCTCGACCACTTCGCCCATGAACTCGTGTCCCAGAATGTCGCCCTTGTGCATCGTCGGGATGAGCCCGTTGTACAGATGCAGATCCGAGCCGCAGATTGCCGTGGACGTGATCTTCACGATCGCGTCGCGCTGGTTGAGGATTTTCGGGTCGGGCACCTGTTCGACGCGCAGATCGTGCTTGCCGTGCCAGCAGTTCGCTCTCATGTATTTGCTCCCATGCTCATCGGTTGGGCCGGCCGTTGCATGACCTGACCGCTGCCTTCCGGCGTCGCGTCGGAACGCACGACCTCGCCGGTTTCCAGCACCTGCTTCAGCCGACGCAGGTCGTCGGACACCTGCTGCTCGGGGGCGCGATTCATCAGCGCAGCCGCGACGCGGCCGGCCATGCCGGCCGGCGGCCGGTACTCGAGCTCGACCCGCACGATGGTGCCGCGTCCGCCGGGGCTCTTCTGAAAGTGGACCGTGCCGCTGCTCTCGATGTCGGATCCCGGCAGAGTGCGCCATCCGATCAGCTCATTGGGCCGGTCTTCGGTGACTTCGGAGTCCCATTCCACGCGCTTGCCGCCCGGACCCTTGGCAACCCAGTGCGAGCGCGTCGGACCGAACACGCGGATCGATTCCAGGTGATACATGAACTGAGGCAGGTTCTCGAAATTGCGCCAGAACGCGTACACCTCTTCGGCGGACCGACGGATCACGATCGTGCGTTTTACCCGCACTGCACCCTCTGGTGTCATCTGCCCGACCTCGCGGCTGAGTTCCTGCGCGCACATCAGGTCTACGGCGCCGACGGCCAGCACGTTCGACGCGGCGAACAGCACGCCCGCCTTGTTCGTGCGCGGCGATACCGCTGACGCAGCCAGCGTCGCCAGGTCCATCGCATCACCCGCCACGCGCGACCAGACACCTTGGACCGGCCTACGGCCGCCGCTGAAAATCATCAGTCCGCTTGCGATTTCCCGCAGACCGTAAAGGCGGATGAGCCCGGTGTACCGCGCCCGCCCGCCACACAGCCGTGCGACGAGTGAAGGCGTAAGAAGCTCGGCGAGACCGAGACCGATGCTGAACCAGCCAAGGCCGCGCGCGACACGTTCGGCGCCCACGGTATCGAGCCCCGTCTGCTGCCAGAGCTCGCCGGAGCTCAACGCGCGCGACACGCGTGACGGCGCGCTCGACGCGCGGGGACTGCCCTGCAGGAGCCCGGTATTTTCTGCAAGTTCTCTTACATTCATTCCATCACCTCGGTTGTGATCAATAGCGGCTTGCGACATTGCGACGCGGCGAATGACCGAAAAGGGCGCTCGCTGCCAGCACCACAGCGGCGCCGAGCAACATGCCGCTCGCCGGCCGCGCTCGCAGCGTGTTGCTGACGAGGTCGGCGGTGTGAGGCAGCATGAGCTCCATCTTGCGCTTTGCCATCTTCGCGCCCAACTCGCCCAATCGATGTTGCAGCATGGTTTCGGCCTGGGGCAGCAGCACGGTTTCCTCGTCGGCCACGTGGTGTATGACCGCCCGCATCAAATCCATGAAGGTGCGGTCGTAATTCGGATTGCGAGGCTCCATGTTGCGCAGCGACCCGATCAGTTGCCGCATGCGATCGTGCTCGGGCACGTTCTTTTCGACCAGCGTCGGATCGAGTTCGCGCAGGGCTGGGTAAAAGATCTCCTCCTCGAGCTGCGCGTGAACTTCGAGCGCGGTGGAAATCAGTGCGACGAGCGCCCGTTTTGTTTCGGGCGCGGTGTTGCTCTTGTAACGATGGAACGCGGTCAGCACTTTCGAATGATCCGCGCGGATCAGGTTCGTTGCTGACGGTGCGAATCGGTTCAGCTGAGCTTTCATTGCAGGCCCTCCGGAATGTCGAGCCAGGATTCTCGCAACGGACGTTCCCACCGCCTCGGTGGCGAGAAGCCGTCCAGCTGCGATCACTTCCGGCAAACGCGAATGCGGGGGGCCTTGTGCCTATCCGCATCATCCCCATATCCGGTACGCGAGGGCCGGCGGAGCATGAATGCGCTCAGGGTGCAGCCGCTGGCGTACCGCATTACACGTTATTGGAGGTGAAATCGATCATGGCAACGACAACCGAACGCAACGTCGAAGGGCGCGAAACTCAGGAAGGCGCGCGCAATCAGCAGTCCGGCAGTCAGGTTCAGACCGACAACCAGCAGGCCCTTCAAGGCACCCGGCCCATGTCCGGGCAGGGCAGCGACGTGGCCGTGGGCCAGTCCGGCAGTGTGCAGACGGGCCGCCAGGGTGGCCTCGCCCGCTATTCTCGTAATCCCTTCGATATGATGCAGCAGTTATCCGAGGAAATGGATCAGCTCTTCGATTCCTTCTTCTACGGGCGGCCTGTGCCGCGGCAGGGACGTCAACACCCGGTGCAGCAGCTCTGGGCGCCCGAGGTCGAGCTGAGTCAGGAAGGCAATGCGATCAGGGTTTGCGTGGACCTGCCGGGAGTGTCCAAGGACAACGTGAAGATCGACATTCATGATGGTCTGCTCTCGATACAGGGCGAGCGGCGCGAGGAGCGCACAGAAGGCGCCGAGCAGCAGGGATTCCGCCGGAGTGAGCGACGCTATGGCAGTTTCTACCGCACCATCCCGCTGCCCGAAGGCGCCGAAGCGGAGAACGCCCAGGCGAGCATGAAAGACGGTGTGCTGGAGATCAGGGTTCCGCTCACGCCCGCGAAACAGCCACGACGGCTTCAGATACAAGGCTGAAGGCGGATTTTCGCTGCAAAAGCGCCGGTCAAGCCGGCGCTTTTTCCGTACGGACGCACGCCTTGCCGCGCCCGGCGCCTTTTCACTATGCTTCGCTTGAGGCGCATTTCAGAGAAGCATCCATGAGCCAGACACAGCCGAACAGAGGCCCGCAGGATATCGGCGGCAACCCCGCAGGGCAGGTCGATACGGTCGACCATGGGATGAAATTCTGGGAACGGCAGGCAAACGCACTGCGTTCCACCCTGACGCGAGCGGGCATCGTGTGCACGGATGAGTTGCGGCGAGCCGCCGAAGACCTCGGCGACAGGTACGCCCAGCTTCAGTATTTCGAGATCACGACGTCCGCGCTACGCACGCTCATGATCGAGAAAGGCTATATGACCGAACAGGAGCTCGCGGCAAAAATGGAAGAGATTCGCGCGCGGTTCAGCGTTCCTGACGAAATGGAATCTCCCATCAAGAAGGCGCCGAAGCGATGATCCCGTCCGGACAGCCGAGCGCGAACAGGAACGTGTTTCAGTCGAGCTACACGCCCGCGCCAGGGCATCGCTTCAAGGTCGGCGACCGTGTGCGCGTGAAGGCGAGCTTCCCGCCCGGGCATCGGCGCACACCGTATTACATTCGCGGCAAGATCGGTGAGATCGAGCGCGTCTGCGGCGCTTTCCCCAACCCCGAAGAGCTCGCTTACGGTTTCGACGGCGAGCCCAGGAAAGTGCTGTATCGCGTCCGCTTCGCCCAGCGTCATGTGTGGCCCGACTATCGCGGCCCGGCGCGCGACATCATCGAAATGGAAATCTACGAGCACTGGCTCGAGCCGGTGAAAGGCGACGCATGAGCGACACTCAGTTCGACTTCTACGCTGCGAAGACGGCGGCGCACGAGCGCGGCGATCACGCGCACGACGATCACGCACCGGTGAACGAGCACGACAACGGCCCCCCGTCCGAATACGAGCTCATGAGCCGCGCCATGCAGGAAATCCTCGAGGCGAAAGGCGTACTCACGGCCGAGCAGATCCGGCGCCGCATGGAGCAGTTCGAAGAGGACTTCCCGTTTCGCGGCTCACGCGTGATCGCACGCGCGTGGGTCGATCCCGAGTTCAGGCAGCGTCTGCTTGCGGATGGGCGGGCGGCATGCGCCGAAATGGGTGTGCAGCTCGAAAGCGAGCGGCTGATCGCCGTGGAGAATACGCCCGACGTTCACAACATCATCGTTTGCACGTTGTGTTCCTGTTACCCGCGCGCCCTGCTCGGCATGCCACCCACGTGGTACAAGAGCCGCAACTATCGCTCGCGCGTGGTGTTCGAGCCGCGTGCGGTGCTGAAAGAGTTCGGCACGGTGCTGCCGGACGACGTCACGGTGCGCGTGCATGACTCGAACGCGGACATGCGCTACGTCGTGATCCCGATGCGGCCGGCCGGAACCGAAGGTTGGAGTGAAGAGCAGCTTGCGGGACTGCTGACGCGGGATACGCTGGTGGGCGTGACGGTGCCTTGCGTAAGCGCGGGTTAGAACCCGTCCTCCTTCCCGTAAGCGGCGCGCCGGCGAGGCGCGCCGCACCCTCACGGCTGAGCCAGCAATCGCTCGATCTCTTTGACGAGCTTCGGATCGCTCGGCTCGACAGCGCTTCCATACGCAAGCACCTTCTCGCCCTTGCGGTCCACCAGATACTTGTGGAAGTTCCAGCGCGGGCGGCTGTTCGACACCTGCGCCAGCCGTTCGTAGAAGGGGTTCACGGAACCCTTCGCCACCGATGATTTCGCGAACATCGGAAAAGAAACGCCGTAGTTCACTTCGCAGAAGCGGGCGATCTCCTGGTTCGAGCCCGGCTCCTGTGCGCCGAAATCGTTCGATGGAAAGCCTACGACGACGAGTCCCTTGTCCTTGAAGCGGCGATACAGCTTCTCGAGTCCTTCGTACTGCGGCGTATAGCCACATTCGCTCGCGGTGTTCACGACCAGCAGGACCTTGCCCTCATAACGGCAGAGCGACGCGGCATCTTCGCTCAACGTGGGCAGTTTCAGGTCGAGCAGGGGCGGGCATGCCGCGCTCGCGGGGACGGCGCTCGCGAGCAACAGCACCAGAAGACAAAATCGGGGCATCATATTGCGACTCCTCGAGAGCGTGCCCACAACTGCGGCTGACGCTGGCCGTGAACACAAGACAGAGGTTCGATTATGCACAACCCGCAGGTTGCCCGTGTCGTGATTGCATCGCTTGTCGCACTCCTCGCAGGTTGCGCGACTTCGAACATACCGCCGCCGCCACCGGTCGCCGCGAACCTGCGGCCGCCGGCGGATCAAGTGCTGGCGGTCGCCGCAAACGCGCGCGGCGTGCAGATCTACGAGTGCACGCGCGCAAAGACCGAATCCACTCGCATGGAATGGACGCTCAAGGCACCCGAGGCGGCCCTGACCGACGGCGCCGGCAAGACGCTGGGCAAACACTACGCCGGCCCCACATGGGAGGCGAGCGACGGAAGCAAGGTCGTAGGCGAAGCCAAGGAACGCGACGACGGACCTGATCCGAACGCGATTCCGTGGCTCCTGCTCGTGGCGAAGTCCAGTTCGGCCACCGGCACCTTCGGCCGGACGCAATTCATCCAGCGTGTCAGCACGGCAGGGGGGAAGGCGCCTGCATCATGCGACAAAGTAGGCGCGGAATTGCGCGTGCCCTACACGGCCGTCTATTACTTTTACGTCCCGGGTCCCTGAGCGCGACCGGTATTTCATCCGGAGTCACCCGCAAGCGCGCCCTCAGGTGCTGCGCTGCACTCGCTTGCGCCTCTCGATCATCAAGAGCGCGGTCGCACTGATCGCCCTGCGTCCGCGGCATAAGCATGAGTTGTGAATGGCGGCGCCTGCGCGCCATGCCGAGAGCAATAGACGCCGGCTGTAGCCTGTTTATTACGCAGTTCAGGTCTACGCGGCTGATTACAGAGTCCCGTTTGCGAGGCCGCGCGAAGCGGGCAGCGCCTTGACGGCGCGTTCGAGCAGGCGCGGCGATTCCATCCGCTCCGTCCATTCGGCGAACGTTCGAGTAGGTCCCCGCCAGCACAGCGCATCGATCTTGCGGAAGAGCCGCGCGTCCGTCCTGAGCGTGGCAAGCTGCTTGAACAGCAGTGCGAGCTCGCGCCGGCCCTTGAGCACGTCTTCCGGCAGGTTCTCGATGGGCCCGTAGCGATTGAGCAGTCGCGCAGCCGTGACCGAGCCGATTCCGGACAGCCCCGGATAGCCGTCGGCGGCATCGCCGACCAGCGCGAGGAGATCCGGAATCAGCGCAGGCTCCACGCCGAACTTCCCGCGCACGCCGGCCGCGTCGAGAATCTTCTTCGACCGGCGATCGATCTGAACGACGCGTTCGCCGCGCACGCACTGCGCGAGATCCTTGTCGGGTGTCCAGATGGCGATCTTCTCGACAGCGGTATCGGCGTGCGCGACGTGTGCGGCGGACGCGAGCGCATCGTCCGCCTCCAGCTCGACCATCGGCCACACCGCCACGCCCATTGCGGCAAGCGCCTGCTCGAGAGGCTGGAACTGCGCGAACAGTGCCGGCTCGATACCGGCGCCGGTTTTGTATCCCGCCCACAACGCGTTGCGGAACGATTCGATGACGTGGTCCGTGGCGACGCCGATATGCGTCGCGCCGTCTTCGATCATCTTGAGTACGGTCTGCAGGACGCCGACGACCGCGCCGAACGGCCGATCGTTGCCCTTGCTGAAGCGTCGCAGGCCGTAGAAGTGGCGAAACAGTTCGTACGTGCCGTCGACGAGATGAACGATCACTGAGTCCTGGCCCGCGTCGTGTGTGGGAGGTGAGTCTGGAGCAGGCCG
>Ga0207701_10007683_pt1 | contig 10698 bp, 8 predicted proteins | sample KBSSwiSSwithPhiX_FD_184294 | JGI IMG/M metagenome (GOLD analysis project Ga0207701, IMG submission 184294) | Switchgrass rhizosphere bulk soil microbial communities from Kellogg Biological Station, Michigan, USA, with PhiX - S5 (SPAdes) (version 2) | ecosystem: Environmental > Terrestrial > Soil...
AGACCAGACGGTCGGGGCGGGTCTGAAGACCCGCCCCCCACGTACCGACCTGCGCCGAAGCCGCTGCTAACTCGCTCGATGATGGTGGAGCAGCAGGTCGAGCGCATCGTTCATCGAGCCGGCCGGCGTCAACTCGCCGGCGTTGATGAAGAAGATCTCGTCGGCATTCTCGATCGTGTTCAGCCGGTGCGCGATCACCACCTTCGTCGTGGTCGACGGCAACTCGCGCAGAATCTGTTCGAGCAGCTGTTCGGTCACCGTGTCGATGTTGGCTGTCGCCTCGTCCAGGATCAGGATTTCCGGTTCACGCAGCACCGCGCGGATGAACGCAATCAGCTGCTTCTGCCCGAGGCTGACCCCCTCGCCGACAGCCGTCATCTTCGTTGCCAGGCCCTGGTCGAAGCGCGCGAGCAACCCGTCGAGGTGCTTCGACGCAAGCAGCTCCGAGAGCTCCGCGTCCGACATCTTCTGGATCGCATCGTTCCCGTAGACGATGTTGTCGCGGATCGTGCCGGTGAACAGTATCGGCTCCTGCAGGATGAACCCGATGCGCTTTGCCCGCTCTGCCGGCGTAAAGGTCCGGATGTCGCGGCCGTCGAGGAGCACGCGGCCGGACACCGGGTCGTAGAGGCGCGCCATCAGCGACGCGGTCGTCGTCTTGCCGCCGCCCGTGGGACCAACCAGCGCGTACGTCTTCCCCGGCTCCAGCGAGAAGGTCGCGTCGCGCAGCACCGGCTGGCCCTCGACGTACCCGAACCTGACGTGGTCGAACGCCATCACCGCGCTGCGGGCCGCCGGCTTCTCCTCCTGCAGCTGGGGAAGGTTCGATTCGAGCGCGAGGACGTCGGAAATGCGGTCGAAGCTCGCCATGGCCAACTGGAATGACGACCAGACGGCCGCGAGCTGGCGCAGCGGGAGGTAGAAGCTGTTCACGTACAGCAGGAACCCGATCAGCAGGCCGACCGTGAACTGGCCGGCTGCAATCAGATAGAAGCCGTACGCGATCACGATGAGCTGTGCGCCGTTGAAGGCCAGGCCGTAGAGCGGCACGAACACCGTGTTGAGAATACCGGCGCGCACCGACGCGTTGTAGTTGCGATCGTTCGCTGCCTTGAACTGCTCCTGGAAGTAGTCCACGCGATTGAACGCGACGATCACGCGAAAGTTGCTCATGCTCTCCTGGATCTCGCCGCTCAGCCCTCCCAGCGACTGGAGGCTCGCCTCGTTGCGAGCTTTCACGATGCTGCCGGTCGCCCGCGTGATGACGAACACCACCGCCGCCGGCACCAGCGCGGCGAGTCCGAGGCGAACGTTCAACGACACGAGGAAGACGGCGGCGCCGGCCATGAGGAACAGGTTGGCCGCCAGCTGCACGAGCGCCTGCGCGAAGAAGACGTTCAGCTTGTCGGTGTCGTTGTTGATCCGCGAAATCAGGTCGCCGGCCTTGTTCTGGTTGAAGAAATCGAGCGGCAGTTCCTGGAGCTTGGCGAAGATCGCGTTCCGGAGCTTGAACAGCACCCGGCGGCCGACGATACCCATCTGCTGCGCCTGGACGTAGGTCGCCACGGTACCGGCGACGTACGCGGCCAGCAGCACTGCGGCCGATCGCAGCACGCCGCCGTAGTCGCCGTTACGGATGTAGGTGTCGACCGCGCGGCCGATCAGATACGGCGCCAGCAGCGAGGTGCCCGCCGCGACGATCGTCGCGACGAAGGCCGCGACGATGCTCGGCTTCTGGTCGGCCATGACCGGCGCCAGCCTGCGGAACGCCGTCAGGATGGACGAACTGCGTGCGCGCTGGCCGGAGCTAAGCCTGTACGGATTCATAGTGCTGGGTGCTCCGCTGCGAGTCGTAGATCTGGACGTACTCCGGACAGCTGTCCATCAGCTCGGCATGGGTGCCGGTCGCGAGGACCTCGCCCTCCATCAGGAGCACGATCTGGTCGTATTGCTCGACAGGTCCGATCTTCTGAGTGACCGACAGCAGCGTCAGCCCCGGGTAGTTGCGCTGGACGTTGTCGAGGATCTTCCGCTCGGTTGCCGTGTCCACGCGCGCGGTGAAGTCGTCGAGCAGCAGCACGCGCGGATTCAGCGCCAGCGCGCGCGCCAGCATGATGCGCTGCTTCTGTCCGCCCGAGAGGCTGGTCCCTCGCTCGGAGACGATGGTGTCGAGCCCCTGGGGCAGTGCGCTCACGAAGTCCTTGAGTTCGGCAGTGGCAATGGCCTTCTCGAGGTCCTCGTCCCGGACGGTCTTGCTGAAGCCGATGTTCTCCCGGAGCGTGAGGTTGAACATCGTGGCGTCCTGGAAAACGAACCCGACCTGCTGGTGCAGCGCGTCCTTGTCGTACTCGCCGATCTCATGGCCGTCGTACTCGATCCGGCCCGAGGCCGGTGCGATCAGGCCGGTGAGCAGGTAGAGCAGCTGGGTCTTGCCCGCGGCCGTCGGTCCGATGACGGCTGTCCTGGTGCCGGCTTTGACCGACAGCGACACATCCCGCAGCGCCGCCCGCTCGCCGAACTTGAGGGTGACGTGGTCGACCGTCAAGTCGCCGCGCAGCGCCGAGGTCAGCGTGCCGTTCGCCTGTGGCGACGCGTCGTTCAGGACGCGGCTGATGCGGCCGTACGACGCGCCGGCCTGCGCCATCACGTTGCTCATGAACCCGATCATGATGACCGGGAAGATCAGAATCGCCAGGTAGCTGTTGAACGCGGTGAAGTCGCCGATGGTCATCGCGCCGGTGATGACGTAGTGCCCGCCGAGCGTCAGGATGGTCAGGGTTGCCAGGTTCGTGCAGAACACGATGATCGGGATCAGGCTCGCGAAGAGGCGCAGGATGGACACCCCGATGCCGAACGCCTGCGTGTTCGCCGCGAGAAACTTGTCGGCCTCGTAGTGCTGCGAGTTCACGAGACGGATGAGTGCCGCGCCGAGGATGCTCTCGTTGATCACCTTGTTCAGCCAGTCGATGGCCTGCAGACCTTGTGCAAAGAGCGTCCGGACCCGCCCCATCACGAACCGGAAGGCGACTCCGATGATCGGCAGGACCGCCAGGACCGCGAGGCCGAGCTGCCAGTTGATGGACAGCAGCAGGATGGCGGCGCCGATGATGAGGACGACCGACGAGACGATCGAGCCGACGGCCAGGGACACGAACAGCTTCACGGCATCGATGTCGGACGTCAGGTTGGTCAACAGAGTCGCCGTCGTCGTGCGCTGGATGTAGGCGACGTCCTGCGTGGCGAGCTTGGCGACGATGCGGGTGCGCAGGTCGCGGGCCACGCGCTCGGATGCCAGTGTCTGGGCGATGTTCTGCAGATACGTGAGCAGGAAGATGCCGGCGGCGACGGCGATGAATTCCGCGACGAGCGTGCCGGTCACCAGGCGTCCGGCGGCAAACGCGTCGATGCCGTGCGCCATCAACCGGGGCACGGCGAGGTTCAGGCCGTTGGCGGCAACGGTCAGGCCGATGAGCGTTGCGATCGTCGCGCGGTATGGCGTCAGCAGCGGGAGGAGGCTCGGCGCGGGCGGACGGCCGCGGCCCGGAGCGGCTGCGCCGCCCGGCCTGCCAGGCACCGCGGGCCCGGCCGGCGCCTGCGCGGGCGCCGTTGTGTGAGCGGGGTTGGTTTGAGCCACAGTCGGTTAGTGTCTCACGAGCCAAGCCCGGCCGATCCCGCGTCAAGGTCGTGCTTGTGCTCCGGACCCTGGAAGCGTAGCCTCCCCTGCAGCAGTTTCCGGTGTGCCGGCGCGCTCGGCGTTTACCTTTTCCTGAGGTGCCCCATGAAGACAGTGCGCGACGTGATGCGACCTCTCTTCCTGTTCCGCGTTTCGAAGGACACCGCGGTCATCGAAGCCGTCAGAACCATGACCGACAACAACGTGGGCATCGTGGCCGTGCTGGAAGGCGACGCCCTGGTTGGTGTCCTGTCCGAGCGAGATGTCGTGCAGCGCGTGGTCGCGAGGGGACTCGACCCGGCGCGCACTGCCGTGCAGGCCGTGATGACGAGCGAAGTGGTGCTGGGCGACGCCGACGAGGACTGCCGGCTCGCCATGGTGAAGATGGATCGGGCTAACATCAGGCACCTGCCGATCCTGAGCGGCGGCAGGGTCGTGTCGATGCTGTCGGTCCGCGACTTGATGCGCGCGGAACTCGAGGATGCGGGCATCGAACTGGAGCACCTCCGCGCGTACCTCTACCAGGTGCCGCCTGTCACCCACGAGGGCCAGCGGCTCGAGAAAGCCGACTGAAGACAGCGGCACGTCGCGTCGAAGACGACACACATGAAGCCAACCGTCGCTGTTGCACTGCTTGTCCTCGCGATCGCTTCGGCACCACGGCTGGTTGCGCAAATGCGTCCGGGCGCAAAGGTCGAAAAGACCTACGGCATCGGCCTGCCGCGCGACATGGACCGGTTGCTCATTCCTGACTCCGAGTACCCGGTCTACCCGCTGAAGCCCGGCCAGGAAGCCTACGCGGACGTCGACGGCTACCGCATCAAGGAGACCATCAAGAAGATCACGGCGATCTCCCTCCAGAGCCTGGATGCGGGCGAACTGTATTGGGGCCGCATCCCGGGTACGAAGTATCACCATGTGGCCATGGATTTCATGGCCGCTGAATACGCGCACCTCGGCCTGCAGGTGCGTCGCCAGCTCGTGGACATGACGCCGCTCTGGTACCCGACGAAGCTCACCGCGTCGTATGCGGCGGGCACGAAAACCGGCACGCTGCAGACGATGTTCCCGATCAACGAGACGAAAGCGACGCCAGCCGGCGGAATCACCGCGGACGTTGTATGGGTCGGCGTCGGCGCGGCGCCCGACCTCGAGGGCCGCGATCTGAAAGGCAAGGCGGTGCTGGTTTACAGCACGTTCGTGCCCGGCGGGCGCAGCCATTCAGCCAGCGACAGGGCAGGCATCTTCAACTCGGACACGCTCGTCACGAAGGCGGGCGCGGCGATGATCATCAACGTGATGGCCGTGCCGGGTAACGCCCAGTTCAACCCGGAGGGTGCGCCTGAAGGACCCGATGCGATCCCGACGCTGACCATCAGCCAGGACGAAGGCTTCATGCTGCGCGACATGCTGGCCGCGGGCCAGCGCGTCCGGCTCAGCGTGCGGCTCGACATCGAGGAGCGCGAAGGGCTGAAGACGGAGAACATCTACGCGACGCTGCCGGGCATGTCGGACGAGCAGATCGTTGTCGTCACGCACACCGACGGGTTCTTCCAGGGCGCGATGGACAACGCGAGCGGCATGGCGACCGGCATCGACATCGCGCGGCACTACGCCGCAATGCCGAGGGAGCAGCGTCCCCGGACGCTGGTGTTCATGGCGCTGCCGGATCATCATCACGGGGAAGCTGGCCGCACGCTGGCGATCAAGACGTACGACTGGAGCAAGGTCGCCCTGATCCTGAATGCCGAACACACGTCACAGACGCTGCTCTACATGTACAACCAGGACCTGGTCACCTCGAATGCGATCAGCGCACGACGGTGGTACGTCAGCGGCAGTCCCGCGCTTCAGCAGCTTGTCAGGCGATCGTTCCAGGACTTCAACGTGTCGGTCTACCGCATTCCCGAGCGGAACGCCGGCGGCTCGCTCGGCGCGCTCACGCCGTTTGCGCCGGCCTTCCACATCATCGACCACGTCATCTACCACACGACGCTCGATGTCCCGGAACTCGTGCCGGCCGTCGGGCTCGCCTACAGCGAGCGCGCGTTCCTGAAGGTGTTCGACGAGGCGAACCGGATGACGATGGCGGAGCTGAAGGGTGTGAAGCTCCCCAACCCGCTGCTGCAATGACCGGGGAATTGAGAATTGAGAATTGAGAAGTTAGAACCCAGAAGTCGGAAGTTTGTGACGAAGTGCCGCTGTCGCGGCGATGTCTGGTCGTCGTTCAACTTCTAAATTCCAAGTTCTATCTTCTCAATTCGGAAAGCTACTGCCGCGGCGTAGCCGCGGGAGGGGCTGCGGGAGTTCCTCCGCGTCCCACGCCCGGCGTCGGCACTTCAGGCGGCGTCGTCCGCAGGAGCATCGGATAGACCCAGCCCGCCGGCAGCACGCGATCGGGATCGGGCCGGTAGCTCAGATACTCGATGTGGTCGGTCACGCCGCTCCAGCCGTGCGCCACCTTGTTCGGGATGATGATGATGTCGCCAGGTCCGACCCGCCGGCTATAGGAGCCGGGGCCCGCCGTGCCGCTGCCGCTCGGGCCGTTCATCGTGTTCGGAACGCCCTGCCCGGCGCGCTGGTTCAGGATGACGCCGCCGGTCGTGAGGATCCCGGAGCCGGAGGTGATGTAGTAAATCTCCGGCGTGTAGTCGTGCCAGAGGACCGGCACCGGATCGCCGGCTTTCTCGTTGGTCGGCCCGCGCCTGATGATGCCGACGCCCAGGTTGTACTTGCCCATGTCGACCACCCGCAGCTGGCGGTCGGGCGGGTTGGCGGGGGCGTTCTTCAGCACGTAATCGATTTCAGCCTTCGTGATGTCGAACGCGTACGCGGGCGCATCACCGGCCTGGATCTTCACCGCTGGTGGCGGATAGACGGCCGGCTGTCCGCCCTGCGCGGGTGCCTGCGCGCCGGTCACGACGCCGTACGTAATGACGGCAGCGAACGCAGTCGCCGCACCAATCAATCCCTGCTTCATCTGAACCTCCTTAAGGTCGTAAGACTGCCGACGGCTTTATACACCACCACTGGTCTAGGACCTTCGTCGTAGGACCTGCACAGGCCGGCGCGCCCTCACCGCATCTTCGAAGGATTGTTTGATGATCTTTTGACATTCGCGAACGCCGGCGGGGACTAGCATCCGCCCCCTGCGCATGATGCGCACATCGCAAGGAGACTGACATGAAGACAAGGCTGGCGATCGCGTTCGCGGTGATGGTCCTGTGCACGATGGTGGCGCCGCGCGCGTACGCGCAAGACATTCCCACTGGAGAAGTGCAGCTTGGAAAATCCTTTATCGAGCCTGCCTATGACGACATGACGGGGGACATGATCTTCCTGCTCACGCCGCTCGGCGCGCCTTTCCCGGTGAATGCCAACCATCACGCCGTGTCGCCGCTGTACCTGATCGTCTACCCGACATCTGCAGGTGGGTTCGTGGGCACGATGAACTGCATGCACCCTGGCGGCGACAACTGCCCGGACCATGGACCTGAAATTGCGGGTGCGGCCGCCGCGATCATGCCCGCCGTGTACGGACAGGGTGTCTGGGGCCACGACCATCTCGTCGACGCACCTGGCGGCAGCGAGTTCAACATTGCCTGGGAGGTCCACCTGCTCCTCTTCACGAACGCGGCCGCCGCGAACACGCACATCACCACAGAGGAGCAGATGGATGCGGCGCTGGAGGCCGGAGACCTGGTTGACGCGGTTCCGAGTGTCACGATCTTCAACTGCAACGTCGTGCCGGCAAGGACGTTCAATCGCGGCACGCCTGTGCCGCCGGTCGACTGAGCCTCGGTAGGCGATGGGCGATGGGCGATGGGCGACAGGCAGTGGGCGGTAGGCGCTCCTGCTATCGCCCATTGCCCGATCGCCTTCAAGACCGAAATCCTTCCGCCGCGAGGCGGCGCTCGGTGAACGCGCACTTCGCGTGCCCTTCCCGAGCGGCCGCATCGAGAATCTCTTCCGCCGATGCCGCGATACGCCGGCACTCGTCGGCTGCCTCGCCTTCGTTGACTCGACGCGCCAGCGCGCCGAACAGTGTCATCGACGACACCAGCTTCAGCAGATCGATCTCCGAACCCATCAACTCGTTGAGACGGGCTCCGGCCCGTACTCTGTCCAGTGCGGCGGCCGTAGCGGCGAGGAAACGGCTGCGGAGAAGCGGGTCGCGAAGGTAGGCTTCGGCTTCACCTGGATCTTCTATGCCGTAGAAGTCCGCCATGGGCGAGCTCCCGAGCCCGCGCAACTGCGGAAACACATACCAGATCCAGTGACCGCGCTTCTGCCCGGCACGCAGTTCGGACAACGCGACGTCAAATCCGGAGCGCGCGGCATCCTGTGCCTCGACGAAACGGTTCAGTGCAGACATCGCTGGAACCTCCCGCGTTCCTCCTTCGATGGGTTCACGCGCGCCATCGGTCGCGTCCATCGTAGCGATAAGCGATAATCAAATGCTCTCCATGCCCACGCAGCCGCATACGCGCGTTCTCCACGTAGATATCACCGGTCACGACCACCCAGGCGTGACCCACTCGCTCACGACCATTCTTGCGCGCGGAGACGTGCGCATTCTCGACATCGGGCAGGCGGTCATTCACGACGCGCTCGCGCTGGGCATGCTCGTCGAGCTGACGGACGAGATGAAGTCGTCGACGCTGCTCACCGACCTCCTGCTCGAGGCGCACCGGCTCGGCGTGCAGATTCGCTTCACGGCTGTCACCGCGGAGGAATACGACGCCTGGGTGCGCGCCCAGGGCAAGGGGCGCTATATCGTTTCAGTCCTGGGCCCCACCCTGCACGCGAGGCATCTCGCCGCCGTGAGCGGCATCATCGCGCGGGCCGGCCTGAACATCGACCGCATCGACCGCCTCTCGGGCCGCACGCCGCTCGACGAGAGTGGAGCCGGCCGCGTGTGCATCGAACTGTCGGCCTCGGGCGATCTCGCCAGCGAGGACGAGATGCGCGCGTCGCTGCTGGCTCTCACGCACGAGTTCGACGTCGACGTCGCGTTTCAGCACGACAACGTCTACCGCCGGAACCGCCGGCTCGTGGCCTTCGACATGGATTCGACGCTGATCCAGACCGAGGTCATCGACGAACTCGCGAAGCTGGCCGGCGTCGGCGAACAGGTCGCGGCGATCACCGAATCGGCGATGCGCGGTGAACTGGACTTCCAGGGGAGTTTCCGCCGAAGGGTGGCGCTGCTCAAGGGGCTGCCGGAGTCGGCGCTGCAGCAGGTCGTCGAGTCGGTGCCGCTGATGGACGGGGCGGAGCGGCTCATCTCCACGCTTCGCCGTCTCGGTTACCGGACGGCAATCCTCTCGGGCGGGTTCACCTTCATGGGGCGTGAACTGCAGCGGCGGCTCGGCATCGACTACCTGCATTCGAACGAGCTCGACATCGTCGACGGCGTCGTTACCGGCGAGGTGAGGACTGAGATCGTGGACGGCGCGAGGAAGGCGCACTACCTGGAGCAGATCGCACGGGCCGAAGGGCTCAGCATGGAGCAGGTGATTGCCGTCGGCGACGGAGCCAACGATCTGCCGATGCTGCGCCTTGCCGGCCTCGGCATCGCCTTCCGCGCGAAACCGCTCGTCCGCCAGAGTGCGCGCCAGGCGATTTCGACGCTGGGGCTGGACGGGATCCTGTTTCTGCTCGGTGTCCGGGATCGCGAAGCGTTCGCGGCCTTGTAAACAGCGCGCGGGTCTAAAGACCCGCGGCTACGTACTGTCACTGACGTGGCGTCGGGTCTTTAGACCCGACGGCCCGGGTCTGAAGACCCGGGCCCTACTTTAGCCAGCCGATATCCTCGTAAATCCAGTCCGCGAAGCCGAACGCGCCGAAGTTCGCCAGGTTCGATTTCGTCACGATGATCTCCGGGCGCTGGTAGAGCGTGAGGGAGTGCACCTCCTCCCAGAGCATCGCGTCCAGGCGGTTGGCCATCTCGTGTGCCTTGTCCCGATCGAGCTCCTGGCTGGTCTCATCGAACAGCCGGTCAATCTCCGCCGTGCCGATGCGCGCGTAATTCTGCTGGATGTCCATTTCGCCCTCCGCGTTCCTGGTCGGCATCGCGTACAGCGAGCGCGCGGAGGACATGGGAAAGGCGGTGCCAAACCACGAGAACACCGTGAAGTCGAACTGCCCCGGCGTGATGTACTTGGCGAAGAAATCGGGGCTCGGCACGACGCTGATGATGAGCCTGACGCCGATCTGCGCCAGCATGTTCTGCATCAGCTCGGCTTCCTGTTTCGACGTGGTGACAGCCGTGGGAATGACGATGGTGACGTCGAGGGTCCGGCCGTCCTTCTTGCGGACGTTGCCGTCCATTTTCCAGCCGGCCTCGTCGAGCAGCTGCTTCGCACGTTCCGGGTTGTACTTGCCGACCTCACCGGAGTTGTCGCGGTATCCAGCCTGGTTGGCCATCAGGATATGGTTGCCGAGCGGCACGGTGCGGATGCCGAGCGGCCCCAGCTGCGCGCGCGTGATCGCCTGGCGGCTGATGCCCATCGCGAGCGCCTGGCGGACACGCACATCCTGCAGGTTGGGGCTCGTGCCGTTGACCGTGAGGTGACGGAAATTGGGCGCTCCGGCAATCCGCACGTCGGTGCCTTCGATTTCATTGGCGCGGTTGAACTTGTTGACGTCGGGTCCGACGTCGATTGCGTCGATCTCGCCGTTGGCGATCGCATCGATCTGCGCGTCGGGGTCGATGACCCGGTAGACAATCCGTTCGAGCCTGGCCGGCTTTCCCCACCACCTCTCGTTGCGGACCAGCGTGATGGTCTTCGCGGTGATGTCGATCGACCCGAGCTTGAACGGGCCGCCGCTGGTCAGCGGCCGATCCTTCCAGCCTTCGTTGAATATTCTGGGATCCCTGTTGGTGGAGGCGGGATAGAGCTGGCTGAAGATGGACTGCCAGTCGGAGTATCGACGCTTGAAGGTGACGACGACCTCGCGCTCGTTCGTGCCCTTTTCGACCTTCTCGATGGCGTCGTATCCATTCGCGGAAGAAATCTGGT
>Ga0207701_10007684_pt1 | contig 10697 bp, 8 predicted proteins | sample KBSSwiSSwithPhiX_FD_184294 | JGI IMG/M metagenome (GOLD analysis project Ga0207701, IMG submission 184294) | Switchgrass rhizosphere bulk soil microbial communities from Kellogg Biological Station, Michigan, USA, with PhiX - S5 (SPAdes) (version 2) | ecosystem: Environmental > Terrestrial > Soil...
GCCGCCGGCGCACATCCGTCGCCGGAGGAGCGCCGCACGCTGCGGTCATTGCTGCACCGGCGGGTCGACGGTTGAGTCGCGCGAGGGGTATCCCCGCCGCCGGGATCCGCTTGCGTAATCTGTAAGCGCCCGTTACCATCGCGCCGTTCACCAGAGACAAAGGAACGGCCATGCCCCACCTCAGAAGACGAACCCTACGGCGCTGGTCGATGGTCGGCTGTGCCGCAATCGTTGCCGCCGCTCACACGCTGCACGGCGCGCAGGCGCCGGCGCGCGCAGCCGTCGCGAGCAGCGACGAGGCCATCGGCATCGCGGCTTCCGATTGCACGCTAGAGAAACTGGGATCGACGATTCCGGTCGAAAAGATCGGCGAGCCCGTTCGCCGTGTCACGCTCTCCACCGCAACGTGGACGGCGGAGACGGGCAACGCACCTGGCTATTGCCGGGTCGACGGCGTGATCGATCCGGTGGACACGAGTGCCAGCGCGCGGCCGATCAACTTCGCGGTGGCGCTGCCGGGACGCTGGATCCACCGCTCGGTGCAGATGGGCGGCGGCGGCATGAACGGCACGATACCCGGCATCACTGGTGGTGGCCCTGGAGCACCGTCGCTGCTCGCGCGCGGCATCGTCACGTATGGCAGCGACTCGGGACACCAGGCCGGCTTCGGCCTGCCTGGTGGTCGCGGCGCGGGTCGTCCGGCGGGCGCCGCGCCTGGTGCCGGGCCGGGCGCCGCTATCGCGCCCGGGGATGGGGCGCGCGCGGGTCGTGCCTTTGGCGCGCCCGGACAGGTGCCGCCGGGCGCTCCCCCCGGCGCCGCAGCTCCCGGTGGGCGTCCGGGAGGCGGTGGACCTCCGGGTGGTGGCTTTCCGGGCGGCGGACCTCCAGGCGGTGCACGTCTCGGCGGCGGCCCCTCGCCGGCCGACGAATGGGCACTCAATGACGAGGCGATGGCCAACCTGGGTTACGCGCAGATGAAGAAGACCCACGATGCCGCGATGGTGATCGTGGAGCGGGTGTACGGGTCGCGGCCTCGCTACAACTACTACATCGGCTCGTCGCAGGGCGGCCGTGAAGCGCTCACCGTGGCGCAGCGCTACCCCGCCGACTACGACGGCATCTCGGCGCAGGTCCCGATTGTCGGCTTCTCGTCGCTGATGCTGGCGCCCGAACTGATCCGCATCCAGGAGAAACCGGCCGCGAACTGGGTGACGCCCGCGAAGGTCAACGCCATCCGTGGCGAGTTCATGCGCCAGTGCGACGCGCTCGACGGGCTCGCCGACGGCATCATCAACAACTACATGGCGTGCCGTGCGATCTTCGACGTGGGCCAGGGCAAGAAGGGACGCCATCCGTGGGCGGCGAAACGCTGCCCGAACAACGCCGACCCGAATCCTGCCGACACGAGCGCCGCCGCGTGTCTGACCGACGGACAGATCTCGACGCTGGAGTTCACCTACGCTCCCTACGCGTTTGCCACACCGCTGGCAAACGGCCGGAAGGCTTTCGGCATGTGGGTGCCGAACACCGATCCCTCCGGGAGCGGACTGATCGCGAATACGCGCTATCGAGGCCAGGAAGGAGCGGCCGACAACGCCGCGATGCACTCCCATCTCGGCGCGCTCGGCGTCACCGGCTTCCTGATGAAGAACCTGACGGCCAACCCGCTCGATTACACCGAAGGCGGCGCGCTCAACGCGCGGCGTCTCGAGATTTCGCGCGTGCTCGATTCGACCAACCCGGACCTCAGCGCCTTCCGCAAACGCGGCGGCAAGATGATCGTCACCATCGGGACCAACGACACACTCGCGTCGCCCGGGGAGCAACTCGCGTACTACCAGGCCGTGATCGACAAGATGGGCCGGAAGTCGGTCAGTGACTTCGCGCGGCTCTTCGTGATGCCACAGACCGGCCATGGACTGAGTGGGACGAGCTACACCACTGACGGCACCGGCAAGACGATTCCGGCGACACCGATTCCCAACCGCTTCGATCAGCCGCAACTGCTCTTCGACTGGGTCGAGAAGAACGTGGCCCCCGCGTCCTCGGTGGTCGTCACCGCCGGTGAGCGCAGCCTGCCGTTGTGTTCGTATCCGACGTATCCGAAGTACGTCAGCGGCTCCGCGGGGAGCGCCACCTCATACCAGTGCGCGCAGTGAGTCTGTGGGTTTTCTCGTTCTGACGTCAGCAGTTGTTCCGCCGAAGCCGCGGCGAAAGCGGACCAGGAGAGTCATCATGGCCATCTCACGCATCGTTAGAATCCGAACCGTGTGCGCCGCGGCCGTGCTGCTCGGCGCCGGTCTGACCGCGACTTCATTGATTGCGCAGAATGCGGGCACTGCCGCGGGCACCAGCACGGAACGGATCCGGGTGGTCAACGTGGCGCAGCGCGGGACGCCGCCGACCGGTCCGTCGGCCGTTGTGATCGAGCACGATCAGACGCTGGCGACGCACACCATCTATCGCCCCGCGGACCTGGGGAACACGAAGCACGGCGTGCTGGTCTGGGGCGAAGGTGGCTGCGCCAAGAACGGTCTGACGTTCCCGGAGTATCTGAGCGAGATCGCCTCGCATGGGTTCGTGATCATTGCCGACGGACCGCCGGTCGAGAACGCGGGACGTGGCGCGGCGCCGGGAGCCGGCGGGGCGCCACGTGCTGGTGGCCCACCAGCGGGGGGGCCGCCTGCCGGTGCTGCCGCCGGTCCGGGAGGCGGCGCTCGCGCGGGCGCGGCACCAGGTGCCGGCGCTGGAGCGGGCCGCGGCGGCGCGGCCATGACCGACGGCACCGCACTGGTTCAGGCGATGAACTGGATCGAGAAGGAAGGCAAGGACACCTCGAGCCGGTTCTACCAGAAGGTCGACACGGGACGCATCGCCGCGATGGGCATGTCGTGCGGCGGACTCATGTCATACGGCGCGTCGGCGGATCCGCGCGTGGCCACTGTCGGTATCTGGAACAGCGGACTCATCCAGCCGGACGAGAAGATCTTCGCCGGACTTCACTCGTCGGTGATTATCATCACCGGCGGCGAGAGCGACATCGCGTACGCGAACGGCAAACGCGACTTCGAAACGATGCCGGCACAGATTCCGGTGTTCTACGGCGTCCATCCCTCGGTCGGTCACGGCGGCACGTACAGCGAGGACAATGGCGGCGCGTTCGGCGTGGCGGCTGTCGCCTGGCTCAAGTGGCAACTGCTCAACGATACGAGCGCCAAGGGCAAGGGCTACTTCGTCGGCGCCAACTGCGGCATGTGCGCCGACACCAAATGGACAATCAATTCGCGCAGCCTTCGGTAAACACTGAACACGCAGAGGCGGGAGCACCACATGGCCACCACGAGAATCCGAAGCCTGACCGTTTCGATAACGGGAGTGATCGCCCTGGCGGCATGGACCGCGGGCGCGTTCGCCCAAGCCACGGCGCAATCGTTCCCCAACGCACCCGACGGGTTCGACGTCCGCCGGCCGGGAATCGAAGCCGGCCGGGTGGAAGCGATCGAATACGCGTCGAGCGTGACCAACACCAAGCGGCCGGCGATGGTGTACCTGCCGGCCGGCTATTCGTCGGCACGTAAATATCCGGTGCTGTATCTCCTGCACGGCATCGGCGGCAACGAGAAGCACTGGACGCAATTCGGTGCCGCCGACAGCATTCTCGACAATCTCATCGCCGCCAAGAAGGCCGTGCCGATGATCGTCGTCATGCCGAACGGGCGGGCGTCGAACGCACCCGAGACGAACCTCTTCGGCGGTCGCGGCGGGGCCGGCCGCGCTGGAAATGCCGGTGCGCCCGGAGGCCGCGGCGGACAGGGTGCTGCCGGTGCCGGCGCCGCGGGCGGCCAGGCCGCGGGCGGGCCGCCGCCAGGCGCCGGACGAGCGGCTGGCGGCGCAGGTGGCGGCATGGGCGTGGAGTTCGAAGCCTACGCCGCCTTCGAACGCGAGCTCATCGCCGACCTCATTCCGTACATCGAATCGCACTACTCCGCTCAGAGCACGCGCGAGCAGCGCGCCCTCGCGGGGCTGTCGATGGGCGGCGGCCAGTCACTGAACTTCGGCCTCGCCAACATCAACACGTTCGCCTGGGTCGGTGGGTTCTCGTCGGCGCCCAACACGTCACAGCCGGCGCAGCTGCTGAAGGATCCGGACGCGGCGCGCAAGCAGCTGAAGCTGCTGTGGGTGTCGTGCGGCGACCAGGATTCACTCTTCAACATCAGCGAGAACGTGCACAAGTATCTCGACGAACAGAAGGTCCAGCACGTGTGGCACATCGATCCGGGCGGCGCCCATGCATTTCCGGTCTGGAAGAACGACCTGCATCACTTCGCGACGCTGCTGTTCCACTGATCGATGCCACGCGACGCCATCGCCACGGGACTCGCAATGAATGCGATGCGCAGACCGCCCTCGCCGGCGCGGATGGTGGGCACGTCATGATGCACGCTGCACGGAGGGCTTCCCGTCCCGTCTGAAGGGTGGGAAGCCGCACTGAGTCGGGGTTTGACACTCAAGCCGCTCGATCTGAACCTGCTGCCGATTGCGGTCGCCCTGTACGACGACCTCAGCGTCAGTCGCACCGCACGTCGACTGGGCGTCAGCCAGCCGGCAATCAGCCGCGCCCTCCGCCGCCTCCGCGAAACGTTCGACGACCCGTTGTTCGTGCGGCGCCCGACCGGTATCGCCCCTACGCCGCGGGGGCACGCCATCGTGCGGGCGGCACGCGAGCACCTCGAAGCGCTGCAACACTCTCTCGTCAGCGATGAGCCGTTCGATCCGGCGACGAGCATCCGGACGATCGCGATCGCGATTTCCGATGTCGCGGAGCTTGCGTTCTTCCCGTCCGTCATCGAGCACTTCCGCCGTCAGGCTCCGAAGTGCCAGGTGCGAGCGGTCTCGCTGATCGACACGCAACTCGAGGACGCACTCGAGCGCGGCGACGTCGATGTGGCGGCTGGATATTTTCCGACGCTGTCGGCGCGCAGTTTCCGTTCCCACCGCGTATCCCGTCATGGGTTCGCCTGTCTGCTGCGGGCGGGACATCCGCTCTGGAAGCGACGGCTGACCCTCGCCGCCTATCTGGCTGCCGACCACGTGGTGATTCACAGCGAAGGGCGGAGCCAGGAACTGCTCGAGCGCTTCATCGAGCGGCATCGCCTCCACCGGAAGGCGGTGGTCTTCACGTCCCACGTGCTTGGGGTTCCCTTCATTGTGATGGACTCGGATCTGGTTGCGACGCTGCCCTATGCCGTGGCGACTCGCTTTGCATCCCTCACCTCGAAGGTCGTCGCCGCGCTGCCTCCCTTCGACGTGACGTACGATCTGAAGCTGCACTGGCATCGCCGCTACGACAACGAGCCTCGCAGTCGCTGGCTGCGCGAACAGCTCGTCTCAGTCTTCCGTGGTCATCAGTGGCTGCAGCGGCCGCCGGGGCCAGGTCCTTACCTCCATGCCTGACGGGCGAACGTCTACCTCCGCGTTCAGCTCCCGCCGGGCCTGAACCATCAAGGACACCGAACGTCAGTGGCACAACGTCATCCCACACAGGTCGGGATCGTCGGCGCCGGGCCGGCCGGGCTGCTGCTCGCCCAATTGCTGCACGCGAACGGCATCGACTCGGTCATCGTGGAGAACCGCAGTCGCGATTACGTCACCGACCGAGTACGCGCCGGCGTCCTGGAACAAGGCACGGTGGATCTCCTGACAGCCCTCGGGGTAGGCGACGGCGTCCGGCATGGAGGCCTCCGGCACGAAGGGCTGTATCTGAGCTTTCGGCAGGCGCGTCACCGCATCGATCTCGCAGGCCTCACGGGCGGCAAGGCGATCACCGTCTACGGCCAGAACGAAGTCGTGCGCGACCTGATCGAGGCGCGGCATGCGACGTCCCGGCCGCTGTATTTCGATTGCGACGACGTCTCGGTGCACGACATTGACGCCCGCCCGTCAATCCGCTTCCGGCACGCCGGAGAGTCACACGAAATCGACTGTGACTTCATCGCCGGCTGCGACGGGTTTCACGGGATTTGCCGCGAATCGATTCCGGCGGGAGCGTTGACCATCTACGAGCGCACCTACCCCTTCGGCTGGCTCGGCATCCTGGCCGAAGCGGCGCCGTCCTCGGAGGAACTGGTCTACACACGCCACGATCGCGGATTCGCGCTCTTCAGCATGCGCTCACCGACGGTCACTCGCCTGTATCTGCAGGTGCCGCCTGACGAATCGATCGACCACTGGTCAGACGATGCCATCTGGAAGGAGATCCTCGAGCGGATGACGACGACCGACGGGTGGCAGCCGACGGTCGGCCGCATTCTGCAGAAGAGCGTGACCCCGATGCGGAGTTTCGTCGCGGCGCCTATGCAGGCCGGTCAACTGTTTCTGGCGGGAGATGCCGCGCACATCGTGCCGCCCACCGGCGCCAAGGGTCTGAATCTTGCCGCCTCCGACGTTCTCGTCCTCGCGCACGGGCTCAAGCGCTACTACGACACCGCCGACCGCAGCGGCATCGACGAGTACTCCGCCGTCTGTCTGCGACGTGTGTGGAAGGCGCAGCGCTTCTCGTGGTGGATGACGACGCTGCTGCACCGTTCGCCGGAGGAAACCCCGTTCGATCACCAGCGGCAGCTGGCCGATCTCGAATATGTGACGAGCTCGCGCGCGGCCATGACCACTCTGGCGGAACAATACGTCGGACTCCCGCAGGAGGTCTCACTCGAATCGGCAGGACTCACGCCGGACGTGCGAGCGCGTCGGTAGCGCACGCTCGGCCCGGTGCCGAGCTGTCCGTTGCTGGTGAGCATCGTTCCGCGCCCGAATCTTCCGCGAGGGCGGCACGCTGATCACGTTTGGCTGCTCACGACAAACGATGAAACGATGGTCCGTGCCACTTCTGCTGCCGTTCCTGTTGAGCGTGATCCCGGGCCGCGCAGCGACACCGGCGATTACCATCGACGCCACAGCACCGGCCGGCAAGGTCAGCCCACTACGGACTGATGACGTGACGTCCCCGTTGGCACTCGGACTCGTGAGGTAGGATGGGTCGGACCCACTCAATGGATAGGCTGCCCGTCCTCGTTGCCGGCGGTGGCATCGGAGGGCTCATTACCGCCCTCACCCTGCACCAGATCGGCGTGCCGTGCATCGTCCTCGAGGCCGTGGCCGATCTGCGGCCGCTCGGCGTCGGCATCAACCTCCAGCCGAATGCGGTGCGGGAGCTCGAGGAGCTCGGCATCGGACCGGCGGCGCTGGACACCATCGGCGTTCAGACCAAGGAGTGGGCGCTCGTTGGTCTGAACGGCAACGATGTGTACAGCGAGCCGCGCGGACTGCTCGCGGGGTATCGCTGGCCGCAGTATTCGGTGCACCGCGGCGCGCTGCAGATGCTGCTGTACAGCACGGCCGTCGAACGGCTCGGCGCCGACGCGATCCGCACCGGCCTGCAGGTCAGCGGATATTGCCATCGCCCCGGGTGCGTCACTGCGCTGGCGACGACCGCTGACGGCCGGCAGGTGAACATCGATGGCTCGCTGCTGATTGGTGCAGACGGCCTCCATTCCGCCATCCGCGCCCAGATGCACCCCAACCAGCCGCCGATCCATTGGGGCGGCGCGATCATGTGGCGCGGCACCACGCCGGAGCGCCCGATCCGCACCGGCGCCTCGTTCGTCGGACTCGGCACCCATCGCCAGCGCGTGGTCTTTTATCCGATCTCGAACCCCGACAGCGTGACCGGGTACGCCACCATCAACTGGATCGCCGAGATCACGGTCGACGGGAAGGACGGCTGGCGCAGCGGCGACTGGAACCGGCGGGTGGATGTGGAAGATGTCGTCCGCCACTTTCAGGGTTGGAACTACGACTGGCTCGATGTGCCGGCGTTGCTGCGCGGCGCCGGCGAGGTGTTCGAGTATCCGATGATCGATCGTGACCCGGTGCCGACGTGGGTGGATGGCCCCGTGGCGCTGCTGGGCGACGCCGCGCATGTCATGTATCCGACCGGATCCAACGGCGCGACGCAGGCGGTGATTGACGCGCGCGTCCTCGGTGCGGCGCTCATCGAGCACGGCGTGACCGCCCGCGCCTTGCAGGCGTACGACGCGCAACTGCGCGAGGACATATCCGCCGTCGTCCTGCGCAACCGCGGCGCCGGCCCGTTCGGACTCCTGAACCTGCTCGACGAGCGCTGTGGCGGTGTGTTCGACGATATCGACGCGGTGATCCCGCCCGCAGAGCGGGAGGCGTTCATGGAGCGATACCGGACAGCGGCCGGCTTCGCCATGGACCGGCTGAATGCCGCGACATCGATTATCCCGCCCGGCGCGCGGGTCGATCAGGAAGCATCGGCATGCTGCAGCACTTTGTCTTCCTGAAGTATCGCGAGGGGACACGCCAGGCGCACGTGCAGGCCTTCTGCGAGCGTATGCTCGGCTTGCGTGCGGCGATACCGGCGATCGGCCACCTCGAGATTGGGCTCGACGAATTACACGATGCGCGCAGCTGGGACCTCGTGCTGATCATGCAGTTCGACTCGGAGGAGGCGCTTCGGGCCTACCAGTCGCATGCCGCACACCAGGCGGTGATGGCGTTCAACGAGCCGTTTGTCGCCGGCGTGGCGTCGGTCGACTTCTCCAGCACCGTCCAGTCTCGATACGTCACCGGCTGACGGACACCGCCTGTTCCTTGCGCAACGCGATGGTGGACAGCAGCGACACCACGGCCAGCGCGGTGCCATAAGCGCCAATGCCCAGCGACGTGCCGGTCGCTTCATAGAGTGCCGCGGCGATGAGCGGCGCGGGTGCGCCGCCGACAATCGTGCCCAGCGTGTTGGCGAGCGACGTGCCACTGTAGCGGACCGCGGGCGGAAACAGCTCGGCGAACACCGCCGGCTGGGTTCCGATATATGCGCCCTGGATGATGAGCATTCCGCAGAGCGCGAGCGCAACGACCGGTACGGACCCGGTGTCGAGCAGCGGAAAGAACAGCGCCGCCCAGACCACCAGCGCGGCATTGCCCCACAGCATCACGCGGCGGCGCCCCACGCGATCCGACCAGCGCGCGAACGCGACAACCGCCACGCCGAAAACGCAGGCCGCCACGAGGAGGAGCGTCAACACGGTGGGGAGCGGCAAGCGCAGCACACGGGTCGCGTACGAAACGTAGTAGACGAGAACCAGGTAGCCCAGCGCGCTGATCGCGACGTAACTACCGGCCGCCAGCAGCACGGCTCGCAGATTGCCTCGCATCACGTCCAGTACGGGCATCCGACGGACGCGGTCGCGGCGGCAGATGTCGTCGAACTCCGGGCTCTCGGTCAGGCCGACGCGGATGAACAGTCCAACGCCGACGAGCACCGCGCTCGCCAGGAATGGGACGCGCCAGCCCCACGCCAGGAACTCCTTCGGATCTGCCGTCAGCGACGCGATGAGGAAGACCGCGTTCGACAGGACAATCCCCGCGGGCAGGCCGAGCGCCACGATGCTTCCGTAGTAGCCCCGCCGCTCCTCGGGAGCATGTTCGATCGACATCAGGACGGCGCCGCCCCACTCTCCGCCGAGCGCGAAGCCCTGCACCAGCCGTGAGAGGAGGAGCAAGGCAGGCGCCCACAGCCCGATCTGCTCGTAGTCAGGCAGCAGTCCGATGCCGAGTGTCGACAGCCCCATCAGGATCAGCGACCAGACGAGCATCGACTTCCGGCCCACGCGATCGCCGAAGTGCCCCATGACGATCCCGCCAACGGGTCTGGCGACAAAGCCGGCGCCGAAGGTCGCGAACGCAGCCAGCGTACCGACGACCGGCGACACCTGCGGGAAGAAGCGCGGCGCGAAGACAGTCGCCGCGGCGGTGCCGTAGATGAAGAAGTCGTACCACTCGATGGTGGTGCCGATGGCGCTCGCGATGGCGACGCGGAACGGATTGTCGCGGACGGGTGTCGCCACCGCGACACCCGACTCGTCGATCGTGGGTTGGATCGGCATGACGAAGCATCCTCTCACACCGGCGACAGGCTGTGGCTGTCGCGGTGAGTCGGATGGCGGATCAGCGAGCCCCCGCTGGTGGGGGCGGCGCGGGCAGCTGCTTCTGCACGACCGTCCACCGCGCATCGGCGCAGAGGCGACAGTCGCGGCCGGCGAAGTCGCGGCCCGCGTCGGCGTTGGCCTTGAGCTGCCAATCGAGCCAGCGCGCGCTGACCTTCGCCCAGTCGCCGCCGTCCGGCGCCGAGAACGTGCCGCCGTGCCCGACCGGCAGCGACCCGAAGAACACCGGCACCCGATCAATGCGCGCGACGTCGTCCGACGCGTTGGCGTACGCGATGTCCGAGGGACCTCCAAGCAGATAGAGGACGGGGCCGTGCAGTCGTGTGAGCTGCGACTTCTCGACCTGGATGCGGCTGCGCCCGGTGCCCGGCTGATTGTAGATGCCGCTGTCGAGCACGAGCGTCGTATCGATCCGTGGATCGTTGGAGACCGACAGTGCCTGCAGTCCGCCGCAGCTGTGTCCGCCAACGGCGATCTTCGTTACATCGACGCGACGGTAGAAGGCGCTCCCTTCGCGTGCCGTCTCGCGTTCGGCCCATTCGAACGCTTCGATCATCTGGCTCGCCTGGGTCGGATCGGTGGTGCTGTCTGCCGGCGCCGCGGCTGCGCCACCCGGCGCGCCGAGTGCGACGATGACATAGCCATGTGAGGCAATCTGCCGGAGGT
>Ga0207701_10007688_pt1 | contig 10693 bp, 5 predicted proteins | sample KBSSwiSSwithPhiX_FD_184294 | JGI IMG/M metagenome (GOLD analysis project Ga0207701, IMG submission 184294) | Switchgrass rhizosphere bulk soil microbial communities from Kellogg Biological Station, Michigan, USA, with PhiX - S5 (SPAdes) (version 2) | ecosystem: Environmental > Terrestrial > Soil...
CGGCAGCCGCATTCACGCGCCGTGGGCAATGGCCGCCACCGCGCAGATTGCACTGGCGTGGTCGGTCAGCAGCACGGCGGTCATGCGCGAGTATGTCGACGTACTCTGGCGGCTCCTGCGGAATCCGTCGCTCGTTCAGATCTATCCGACGGAGGTGCACTCGCTGCGCGGCTTCCTTCAGCTCCTGATTCCACAGTCCCCGCTCGTGGGTCTCGTTTCACTGCTTGGAACACTGGCGATGCTGGCAGCTGCCCTTCACGTCTGGAGAAGCAGGTGTGAACTGGGGGTTCGTTGGGGCGTCCTGGTACTGCTTACGATCCTCGCCTCGCCGCACCTGCTGACCTACGATCTGGTGCTGCTCAGCATCCCGCTCCTGACGCTTGCGAACTGGGCGGCCAGCCATCGCGACGATCGGCGGCATAGCGTGATGAGCCTCTGCCTGCTGCTCACGTACCTCGCGCCATTCAGCAGCAACCTTGCGCGCCTGTGGCCGGTTCAAGCCTCGGTGATCGCATTCGGAGTGCTGACCTGGCTGAGCGTGTCCCTGTCCCGAGAGACGAATCCGTCCAGTGACGGTCTTCGCGCGGCATCCGCTCGTCCCCAGGCCGCCTGACGCCAGTCCGCCGATCACTTTCTGCAACGAGAGCCCTGGCCGGTCGTCTCAATTACTGCGTGTCCCGAACGGCCGCCGCCGTGAAACCACCGCCAATTGCGGCGAGCCGTCCCGGCATTGGGTTTGCCACTCGATGAAGCCGATGGCCTGGGAATCAGGTGACCGGATCGTCGTGCGCGGCGAGCACTGGAGAGTCCTGCGGACTTCATCGTTCGCCGACTGTGTTGCACTCGATCTGGCCAATCAGGATCGGCCCGGGACGAATCGCACACTCCTCGTGCCGTTCGATCGGCCGTGCCGCGCGTCCCCACCTCGGCTCGCAGTGGTTTCAACCACGCGGTGGTGTGCGGACGTCGCCGGGATTGTGGCCGGCTCGTTTCCATACGGAGGTCTTCGGTTCTGTCCGCCAACGATTCGCCTGCTGCCTTATCAACTCGAACCGGCGCTGTCGGTGTTCCGGCATGGCGCAACGCGGCTCCTGATTGCAGACGATGTCGGGGTGGGGAAGACGGTTGAGGGGGGATTGATCGTCCGGGAGGTGGCGGGGGCCGCACACGACGCCCGGATCCTGATCCTCGTGCCGGCGTCGCTGAAGGATCAGTGGCACCAGGAGCTCCGGACGCTCTTCGCGATCGAGGCAGTCGACGCAAACGCTGCCTGGCTGCACGCATCGAGCAGCGAGCTTCCCGCGAACGTCAATCCGTGGTCGCTGCCGGGGATCTATCTCGCCTCGACGGATTTCGTGAAACGGCCCGAGGCCCTGCGCCCGCTGGAGGATGTCCGATGGGACCTCGTGGTCCTCGACGAAGCGCATGCGAACACGCCTGGCAGTCACCGGCGGACCGCGGTACATGCACTTGCCTGCCGCGCACGCATCGTGGTCCTGCTCACCGCAACCCCGCACGCCGGGAGCGACCGGCAGTTCGAGGACCTCTGTGGAACTGGACGCGTTGCTTCCTCGGAGCCGATTGTCTGTTTCCGGCGCTCGCGAGCCGACGTTCTACCGGACTTCGTCCCGATCCGGAGCCGTGTGATCTGCGTCCGGATTTCGGATGCCGAACGTCGAGTTCACCGGGAGCTCGAGGCGTACACGTCGAGGCTGTGTGCGAGCGCCCGCGGGCGAACGGACACGAACCCGGTATTGCTTGCGACGATTTTGCGGAAACGCGCGTTATCGAGTGCGGGCTCGCTGGTGAGGTCGTTGCGGCGGCGGTTGCAGCTGATGAACGCACCGGTCCCGAACGAGACCCAGTTGTGGCTTCCGCTCGAAAACGAAGAGCGCGGACCCTCCGAGGACCTGCCGGCTGATGGAATCATCGGTGGCGCAGGTCTCGGCGACGCGGAGGAGGAGCGGGTCAGAATCGAAGGCATCCTCGAAGCGGCGGAGCCCGCCTGCGCGTCGGAGAGCAAGCTGCGCAGGCTCCTCCGGCTGCTCGATCGCGTGCACGAGCCGGCGATCGTCTTCACCGAATACCGGGACACCGCCGATCGGCTCCGCGAGGCGCTCGAAGACCGTGGTCATCGCGTGATCGTTCTGCACGGCGGCCTCACCGGCGCCGAACGCCGCGTCGCAATCGCCGGGTTCAACAGCGCCGACGCCTTGCTCGTGGCGACCGACGCGGCCTCCGAAGGGCTGAATCTTCACCACCGGTGCCGGCTGGTGATCCATTTCGAGCTGCCGTGGTCGCCCTCGCGGCTGCATCAGCGATGTGGACGCGTGAACCGGATCGGCCAGACCAGGCCAGTCCATGAAGTGGCTCTCGTCGCGGACGACACCGCGGAACGCCTGGTCATCGACCCGCTGGTCCGCCGCGCAGACCGGGCAGGACGATTCGGCAGCGGATCACTGACGTCACACCTGTCCGATGCTGGTGCGCCCGAGCGTTTGCTCGCCGGCGTCCACCGCGTTCCGTCGCTGCCTGCCGACCCGGCGCTGGCTTCGACCCTCATCACCATGAATCTCCGCGACGAGGCGGTTGCGGAAGCAGCCCGGCTCGAGCTGCTTCGGCGCGCGAAGGCTCGATCGCGCGCGCATCCGGGCAGCCCGCCCACCTTGCCGGCTGCAGGCTTTGATCGTGTCTCGCGATCAGCGGGAGCGGCGCTCACGATCATCGTGACGACCACGATCAGAGATCGGATGGGAGCTCCTCTCGAAGAAGAAACGGTGGCGATTTCCGGACGGCTTACCGGCTTTCGGTGGCGCGCTCCTCGCGGGAGGGTCAGGCGGCAGCTGGCCGTCATGCTCAAAGAGATCCAGCCACGGCTGCTTCGGCGCCTGTCGGGTCGAACCGGCTCGCGTCTTTCGGCGGTGGGCACCATGCACCGGCACGTGCGTCGGGCAGTCAGACGGCGTGAAGCCGCAATAGAGGGCTCCCTGCGGTCCGCCGCCCGCGAGCTCGTGCAGGCCGGCCTCTTCGATCGCGTTGCGCTTCGGCAGGCGCCCCGCCGAACACCCGGTCAGGTCTTCGCACCGGACGATGGCGCAGACGAGCGGATGATCGTGCGGGCACGGGTGCGGGTGCGTGCCGTGCTGTGCGGGGAGCCCGGATGATCGCGGGCATGTCCGGTTCGCTGCTGTCGCACGACGCCATCGAGCAGTTGATTGCGTCGGGTCAGGAGCCGGAGCTGGCTCCCGCCAGATGGCTGCCGCTCCAGCGCCAGCTGCGGATGTGGCACGCGGAGCTACGGCACCGGCTGGGCCCGACCGCGGGCCCGCGCACGGTCTTCGACCTGGTTGCGGGGCCGCTCGCCTCAACCCTCGGCTTCGTGGTGCTGCCCGTGTCCGCCGGGTCCGGCGCCGTGAAAACAGAAACGATCGACGCCGAGCTGAGATGGGAAGGCCGCCCCCTTGCGGTGATCGTCGCGAGTGCGTGGGCCCAGCCGGCGCGAAGCATGTGGCGCCACTCGGTGCATCGTGCGCTGGCGCACTCGGTCCGATGGGCCTTGTGCGTCAACGGATCCTCGGTCTGCCTCTTCGACGCCGAGCGCGCGTACTCGCGCAGGTTCCTTCATTTCGATCTGCAGGCAGCGTTCGACTCCGAGCGCGGCATCACGGTCTTCTGCGGGCTGCTCGGGGCGCAGGGCCTCGCCCCGTCATCGAACGGCGCGGCGCTCGAGCGGATGATGGCGCGCTCGGAGCGTCACCGCGCGATGGTCCGCCGCTCGCTGCGCACGGGCGTCTCCGAAGCGGTGCTCCACATGGTGTCCGCGTTTCGCGGCGTTCCCGCCGGCAGAAAGCCCGGCAGCGACGCCCGGGTGCTCGATGAGTCGTTGATCGTGGTGTACCGCCTGCTCTTCCTGCTCTTCGCTGAGGCGAGAGGGCTGGTCCCGAGCTGGCATCCGGTCTATCGCGACAGTTATTCACTCGGAAACGTCCGCCGCGACATGACGCGGGGACTGCCGTCCGGCATCTGGGAAACGCTGCAGGCGCTCGCGCGCCTCGCTCATCGGGGCTGCTGCGCCGGAACGCTCAAGGTTCCGCCCTTCAACGGCAGGTTGTTCTCGCCTGCGCAGGCCCCACTCGCCGACAGCGCCCGGCTCGACGACCGGGTGGTCGCCGCGGTCGTGCAGGCATTGACGACGCGGGTCGAAGGGGGGAAACGGGAGGAGATTGCATACGGCGACCTCGGCGTCGAGCAGCTTGGAGGCGTATACGAACACCTGCTCGACTTCGACATCGCCACGACCACCGCCGGCAAAAAGACGATGGTGCCGACCGGGAGGCGGAAGGCGACGGGATCGTTCTACACGCCGCGCCAGCTCACCGAGTTCGTCGTCCGGCGAGTGCTCGGGCCGATCGTGGAACGATCGACGCCTGAAGAAATCCTGTCGCTCCGCATTCTCGATCCGGCCATGGGCAGCGGCGCGTTCCTGGTGGCGGCGTGCCGCTACCTGGCGTCGGCATACGAGGCCGCCGTGATCCGCGAGGGGTCGCTTGGTGCCTCGGATATTTCCGAGACCGATCGCGCGGATTTCCGGCGGGCGATCGCGCAGCGCTGCTTGTACGGCGTGGACATGAACCCGATGGCGGTGCAGCTGGCCCGGCTGTCGCTCTGGCTGGCCACGCTCTCAGCCGACAAACCCCTCACCTTCCTGGATCACCGGCTGCGCGTCGGGAACAGCCTGATCGGCGCGTCGATCGACGACCTGGCGCGGGAGCCGGGGATCAAGCGCCTGCAGAAGCCGGTGGACCTGCCGCTGTTTCCGCGAGAGGAGCTGCGGATCACCCTGCGCCGGGCCGTTGGCGTTCGTCGAGGCCTGGCAGAGGTACCGGACGACAGTCTCGAACAGGTTCGCACGAAGGAACGGGAGCTGGCGGCGCTCGATCGCACAGGCGGACCGCTCGAGAAGTGGCGCGCGTGTGCCGACCTGTGGTGCGCCGCCTGGCTCGGCGCACGCGGCCTCGAGAAGGGGGTCTTCGCCGCGCTTCGCGATCACGTGATGACCGGCGCCGGAACGCTGCCCTCGCACCTGGCAGCGCCTCTCGTCACGCGACTGGCCGGCGTCGCGGCCAGGGAGCGTCCGTTTCACTGGACGATGGAGTTCCCGGAGGTCTTCTACGACGCCGGCGGAGAACCGCTGGCCGATGCCGGGTTCGACGTGATTCTCGGAAATCCACCGTGGGAGATGCTGCGAGGCGAAGGCCACGAGAGGCACGGGCTGACCGCGTTCGTGAAGGGATCCGGACACTACCAGCTCCAAGGTGATGGACACGCCAACCTCTATCAATTGTTCGTCGAGCGCGGACTCCGGCTGCTCCGCCGCGTCGGCAGTGGCGGCATGATTCTCCCCGCCGGCTTTGCCAGCGATCATGGCAGCGCGGTGCTGCGGCGGCATGTGTTCGACCGCACCGCCGTTCGCACGTTCACCACCATCGACAACGCCGACGGCCTGTTTCCGATCCATCGCGGGCTCAGGTTCGTGGTCCTGACGTTCCGCACGCCTGGCCGGACGGCCGATCTGCCGCTGCGGAGCGGCGTGCGGTTCGTCGATGCGCTCGAGCGGGTCGCGGACAGCGCAGCAGACCCGGAGGCCCTCGACGTTCCGCGCGCCCTCGTCGAGCAGGTCAGCGGCGAATCACTGGCGGTTCCTGAACTGCGAACCCGGGTCGATCTCGGGATCGTCTCCTCCATCTCGCTCGGCATTCCAGCCCTCTCCGACGCGCACGGCTGGGGCGCGCAGTTCGGCCGCGAGCTCAATGCGACCGACGACCGCCCGCATCTCAATGACGCGGGCAACGGCATGCCGGTGATCGAAGGAAAGCAGATCGTGCCGTTCCGGGCGGAGGTGAACAGGGCGAAATACTGGATTGCCACGGATGTGGCAGCAGGGCTCGTGGACGGCTCGCGGACGTTCAGACGCGCGCGGCTCGCCTATCGCGACGTCGCATCCCCGTCCAACCGGCTCACGCTCATCGCCGCGATCGTGCCCGCGCGAACACTCACGACTCACACGCTGTTCTGCCTGAAAACAGCCCTGGACGAAGAAGCGCAGGTGTTCCTGTGCGGCGTCTTCAACAGCTATGTCGCAAACTACCTGATTCGGATGAGGGTCAGTACCCACGTCACCGCCGGCATCGTGTCGCGGTTGCCAGTGCCCCGGCCGGCCCGGTCCGATCCACGGTTTGCCGTTGTGGTTGCGGCCGTCCGGACGCTGGCGTCTGAGGACGATGCGGACCAGCTGGCCGGGCTGAATGCGGCAGTCGCATCGTTGTACGGCCTGACCGCCGGGGACTTCGAGCACATTGTCGGCACCCTTCCGCTGGTCCCACTCGCGGAGCGAAGTCTGGCGCTCCGCCGGTTCGCCAGAGACGGCGGCCGTGGCAGCGGGTATCATTTCCCTTTCCCGTGACGCACGGTTCGATGACAAACAAACGGGGGCGCCTCCAGCTTGCGATCATCTGGGGGCTGGTCGCGGGGCTGGCCGTCCTGCAGGTTGCGGTCTGGGGTCTGGCCGGGCGCGGGCCGGACACCGCCGCCGTCCTGCATCTCGTCGCAGGCTGGGTGGTCGTGCTCTCGCTCGCGCTGCTGGCCTCACGCGGGATCGGCAGGCTGAGCGAGCGGCTGGAGGCGAGAGAAACCGCGCACCGGGCGACGCTGGACGAAGTGCAGCAGCTGCAGACCCAGAATGCGATGCTGCAGATCGTGGCGCGATCGGTGGACGTCGGGCTCACCTTTCAGGCGCTCGCGGTGCGGATTGCCGGACTGATCCGGTGCGATCGCGTCGGCCTCGCCCTGCTCAGCGAGAGTGGACAGGAATTCGAGACCTTCACCGCGCGAGTCCAGGAAGACGAGCGTCGGAACCGGCCGCGGCCCGACGTCGTGTTCAAGGTCGAAAGCACGTCCATCGGCCATGTGGTGCGGACGCTCGAACCCATCCTGATCAACGACGCGAGCGATGCCGACGCGGACATGCTCGACGTCAACGTCCTGATGACCGCCGGGTTCAGGTCGGCGCTGATCGTGCCGCTGGTGTCGAGCGGCCGCGGCGTGGGCACGCTGAACGTCGTCTCGCGCACGCCGCGAGCATTCCAGGCGGCGGACCTCGACACGCTGCGCCCGATCGCGGAGATCCTGGCCGTCGCCCACGTCGCGCAGCAGCTCCACATGCTCCTCGGGAAGCACCGCACCACGGAAGCGATGGCCGACGTGATGCTGTCGGTCGCGGCGGAGATCAACAGCGCCCTGCAGATCATCGTGGGCCACTGCGACCTGCTCGAACGCGGCTATCCGGATCCGATGCTCCAACGCGATCTCGCCACCGTCGTCCGGCAGGCACAGCGGATTTCGGAGCTGCTCGAGAAGATGCGGACCGCGGCCAACGACCGGCTGAAGGAAGTGGCGACGTCGATCGAAGGGGTCGGAATCCCCACTAGCCCGGAGGATTATGCTCCGGATGAAATCGCTAGTCGCTAATCGCGAGTCCAGAATCGCGAGTCCTGGATCCCTAATCGATCCCCGATCCTGCAGGACGCTACGCTCGATTGGGGACCGGTTCGCCGGACCAAGGACCCTGGACCAGGGATTCTGGACCAGCGATGAGCGATTTGGGACTTCAATGCGCCACCCTCGCCGCGTCCCTGAGCGTGAGCGCCGTCAGAATCGCGAGCACGGTCAGCGTCGCCGCCAGCATCAGCCAGTCCCGAGTCGCGAGCGCGGTGGCCAGTGCCCACACGACCCGCAGCATCGGCATCAGCAGCAGTCCCAACAGCCCGCTGGCCATGGCGAGCGAACCGGCATCGCTGGCTGGCGCCGCGAGCCAGAGTACGAGGCCGGCACCGAGCGCGGTGAACGAGGCCCAGAACACGACCAGCATCAACGTCGATACGATCCGCTGGAAGCTCGACTCGGCCGGTCCTCTCATAATGCCTTCGCCAAGTACATCGCCGACACGGACAGCAGGACCGCGGCCATCAGGATCTTGAGCCACTTGGCCCGGGTGCGTTCGCCGCACCACAATCCCGCCCGCGATCCGAAGAACGTCCCGACGACGGCTGCCGCGGCGAGTGGCGGGACGATGTCGCCGCGGGCGTAGTAGAGCGGCGCGGACGCCGCGGCGGTGATGCCGATCATGATCGCGCTGGTCGCCGCCGCCGCGCGCAGCGGCACCCCGCACCACGCATTGAGCGCCGGGACCTGGAGGATGCCGCCGCCGATTCCCAGCAGGCCGGAGATGCTGCCGGCGGCGAGCGACACGCCAAGCGCGGCCGGAACGCGGCGCGTGCGATACACCACCTCCTGGCAGCATTCACCGTCGTAGTACCGGCCCCCGAAGGGCCCCGGCTCGATCGATGTATCCAGGATGACGTTGCGGCGTTCGAGACGCGACAGCATGATTGCGGCGATGACCGCCGTCACCGCCGCAAAAGTCAGCTGGAGTGCCTGCTCGGGGATCCGCTCGGCGTAAGAGCCCCCGTAGTACCCGCCCGCGGCCGCCGCAATCTGGAGAACCATGCCCAGCCGCAGGTTGACGAGGCCGCGATTGGGTCCTCGAGCGACAACGCTCGAGGTGGCCACCACGGTCATCAGGCCGACGCCTGAGGCGACGTTCAGCGGAAACCCGAGCGCGATGTTCAGGAACGGGACGAGAAACACACCCCCGCCGAGCCCGAGCATGGAGCCGAGGCCACCGGCCGCGGCACCCGCAACAATGACGAGACCTACGATGCGTCCGGTGATGTCAGGCAATGAAGCTGAAGAAGCCGATCGGGTGACCGTCGGGACGGTCACGTCGCGGGGTGTATGATGGACGAAAATCTCCACGGGATTCTAGTGCATGTTCCGGCGCTTCTTTGAAGAAGGCCTCGGCCAGAGTTTTTGTCTCATCGCATGCGATCGGTCATGGTGGTCCGTGATCGATCCAGTCCGTGACATCGCTTGACGATGGTCCTTGCCCCGGGATCAAGGCTCGCTCAGTACGAAATCGTGTCGGCCGTCGGCTCCGGCGGCATGGGGGTGGTCTATCGCGCGCGCGACACGCGGCTCAACCGCGAGGTCGCGCTGAAGGTGATGGCGCCTCATATTGCGTCCGATCCCGCCATGCGGACCCGGTTCGAGACCGAAGCACGCGCGGTGGCGTCGCTGACGCATCCTGGCATCCTGTCCATCTATGAGCTGGCGGTCGCCGAGGGAGTGCCGTTCGCAGTGATGGAGCTGCTCGAAGGGCGCAATCTTCGCGAGAGGATCGGGGCCGGACCGCTGCCCTGGCGCGAGGCGGTGGACGTCGGCGCCGCCATTGCCGACGGGCTCGCCGCCGCACACGCCAAGGGCATCGTCCATCGCGACCTCAAGCCCGAGAACGTCTTCCTGACGAGCGACGGGCACGTCAAAATCCTCGACTTCGGGCTCGCGCTGCAGCGCATGGCGGGCAGCGAAGGCGCCACGATTGCGCACACGGCTGCGGGCGTCGTGCTCGGCACCTTCGGCTACATGTCTCCCGAGCAGGTCACGGGCGGGCAGGTCGACGGGCGGACCGACATCTTCGCGCTCGGCTGCCTGCTCCACGAGATGCTCACGGGCCGTCAGCTGTTTACCGGCGTGACGCCGCAGGAGATCATCGCGAAGCTGCTGCACGATGCAGTGACCGACCTGTCTTCTTTCGATCCCCTGGCGCCGCAGGAACTCCGCGCGATCGTGGCGCGCATGGTCGAGCGGGATCCGGCGCGGCGGTTCGACTCGGCGATGGCGGTCGCCGCTACCCTTCGCGCCATGATGTCCGGCTCGGCCGTGCGAATGCCCCGCGTGACGCGAACGCGGGGAAAATCCCTCGCGGTGCTTCCCTTCGTCAACGCCGCCGATCCAAAGCTCGACTACCTGACCGATGGGATCGCCGAGAGCATCATCAACAGCCTCTCGCAGCTCGGCACCATCCGCGTCGTCCCACGCAGCGTGGTGTTCAGGTACAAGGGGGTGCAGGTCGATCCGTCGACGATTGGCGCCGCCCTGAACGTCAGGACGATTCTCACGGGCCGGCTTTCGCAGCACGAGGACGTTCTCAACATTCAGGCCGAGCTCGTGGACACCACGACCGAGTCGCAGTTGTGGGGCGAGCAGTTCCGGCAGAACGTGCGCGACCTCATGACGGTGCAGGACGAGATCGCCTGGCAGATCTCCGAGGCGTTGCGCCTCAAGCTGACCGCCGCGCAGAAAAAGAAGCTGCGGAAGCGCTCGACCGTCAACGCCGATGCCTACCAGGCGTACTTGAGAGGCCGGCATCATTGGAACAACTGGTCGGCAGACAGCTTCCGGCGGGCGCTCGAGGAATTCCAGCAGGCGATCGACCTCGATCCGGTGTATGCGCTGGCCTACGCCGGGCTCGGTGACGCACTCGGCGCGATGGCGTACTACGGACACATCGACATGCGGCAGGGCTTCTACCGCGCCCGCGCAGCCGCCGAGCGGGCGCTGGAGCTCGATGCCGAGCTGCCGGACGCGCACGTGACCCTCGCGCTCGCGCGATTGTTCGGGGAGTGGAACTGGCCCGCGGCGGGGTACGAACTGGAGCAGGCGATCGCGCTCAATCCGAAGCATGCGATGGCGCACGCGGTCAACGCGCTCTACTTCACGACCTGTGGAAAGTTCG
>Ga0207701_10007689_pt1 | contig 10693 bp, 10 predicted proteins | sample KBSSwiSSwithPhiX_FD_184294 | JGI IMG/M metagenome (GOLD analysis project Ga0207701, IMG submission 184294) | Switchgrass rhizosphere bulk soil microbial communities from Kellogg Biological Station, Michigan, USA, with PhiX - S5 (SPAdes) (version 2) | ecosystem: Environmental > Terrestrial >...
AAGATCCGCCGGTTTGGCGCCGCGCAGGATACGACCTGTGTAGACGCCGGCTTGCCGATGCACCGCGAAGAGATTCGCGCCATAGCTCATGAGCCCGCCTACGAGGCTCCTAGGCACAGTTCCCACTGACCCCGGGCAAAGGGCTGGGCGGTACTTGAATGCGGATGCGACTGTGGGACCGGGCGGCCCCCAGCTTGGGTGACCGGTAGTGGGACACCAAGGCGAACGAGTGGGATTGGCCGGCTGCGGGTGCACGCGAGCGTCGGCTATTTGGTAGGCAGCCGCGAAAGCCGACGCTCGCGCTCATACGTCCTGCGACACGTTGGGCATCGGGCCGACGTAGCGCCCCCGCGGGCGGATCACCTGTGGCTCGGCGAGTTGTTCAATGCTGTGCGCCAGCAGTCCGACGCTTCGCGCCGTGGCGAACAGGCCAAAGGCCGCATCGGCTGGCAGTCGATGGTGCGCGACCAGGGCGGCCAGCGCCACATCGATGTTGGGCTGCATGCCCGTGAGGTCGGTCACCTTCTCGATGAAGCGCGCGATCCCCTCCGGGGGCTCGAACAAGGCCAGCAGGGCAGCCGCGCGCGGGTCGCCATCGGGATAGAGATGATGACCAAATCCCGCCAAGGGCAAACCGGTCGAAAGGTGGTGGTCCATCACCTTGTCCTCGCCCAGGCGCATCACGTCGCCGAACAGCGCCTGAACACGACCTGAGGCATCGCCATGCAGCGGGCCCGAGAGCGTGGTCAGTCCGGCCAGAAGGCAGGCCGGCAATGAGGCGCCGGTGGAAGCTGCGATGCGCGCGACAAACGCCGAACTCGTCAATTCGTGGTCCGCCAGCAGCACCATGGCCGTTCGCAGCAGATCGGCGACGCGGGTCGATTGCTTCCATCCCTGCGCGAAGCGCAGATGCAGCGGCTTGCTTCCCTGCCGGGCACCGAAGGCATTGGCCAGCAGTCCGACCAGACTCTGGCCCTCGTTGTGCAGCACCCGGGTCAGGCGTCCGCGCGTGGAGTGACTCACGGCAGCCAGCCCGGCCAGGGCCGTGAAAGCCGCCACACGCCCGGGCTTCTCCGAAGCCATCGGCGCAGAGGACGAAAAATCGGCGGGCAGGTCGGCTCCCCACAACAGTTGCGCCACATCTTCCAGGTTGGCCGAACCGGCCAGGCTCACGGCATCCTGGCCGCGGTAGTACGGACGTCCCCGAGAGAACGAACAAAGCGCCGTCGGAATGCTCGGCTCCGAGCCGAACAGCGCGTTGGCGGCCAGGGTCTCGTGCTTGCGGCCCGCCAGCTTGCGCTTGGCCATACCAGTCACATCCTCGGCGCGGTAGAGGCTCCGGCGCGTATCGGCCGGGTCGGGCATGACTTCCAGTTTGCCCCGGCTCACGTAGGCGTAGACCGTCTGAGGTCTGACCCCGAGCAAGCGGCACGCCTCGTCCATCGTCAACCAGGAAGCCATGGTTTGAAGGAGAAGTGTATATATTGATTTTATACGTCAATATTGACCTGTATGTCAATCAAGTTCTACGATCCATGCATCCCTGACGAACCCCCTCGAACACGGACAAGACCGCCCGATTGAAGAACGACATGAAACCCCAGGTCCTGCAACTCAATCCGATCCTGATCCCGGCGATCAACGACAGGCTCGGGTCGCTCTACACCATCCACAAGCTGTTCGAGGTGTCGGAGAAGGAGACCTGGCTGCGTGAACACGGCGCATCCATCGACGCCGCCATCACCGGTGGGCACACCGGCATCTCTCTGGCGATGCTGGAGCAGCTGCCCAGGCTCAAGGTGGTCGCCGTCAACGGCGTCGGCACCGATGCGGTAGACCTGGCGTACTGCCGGACCCGCGGCGTGCATGTCACCGCGACCTTGGGTGCGCTGACCGAAGACGTGGCCGATCTGGCCATCGGACTGCTGATCGCTGCATGCAGAAACCTGTGCGCCGGGGATCGCTTCGTGCGCGACGGCCAGTGGGAACTTCACCCGCAGCCCAGCGCCATCCCGCTTGCCCGCCGGTTCAGCGGCATGCGCGTCGGCATCGTCGGCATGGGGCGGGTGGGCCGCGCGGTCGCGGTTCGCGCGGCTGCGTTTGCCTGCCCGGTCAGCTACACCGACCTGCGCCCCATGGACGACGTCGCGCACAGGTTCGTGCCGAACCTGGTGGATCTCGCGCAGGATTCCGACGCACTTGTGCTCTGTGCGGCCGCCGACAAGGCCGAGGGCATCATCGACGCGGCCGTCCTCGAAGCGCTCGGCCCGCGCGGCTTCCTGGTGAACGTCGCTCGTGGCCGCCTGGTCAACGAGGCCGACCTGACGCAGGCGCTCTCCGCCGGCCGCATCGCCGGTGCGGGCCTGGACGTGTTCGTCGACGAGCCCCGGGTGCCCTTCGCGCTGCGTCAGTCGGACAGCGTGACCCTGCAGGCTCACCGCGCCAGTGCCACTTGGGAAACCCGAGCGGCCATGGGCGAAATGGTGCTCGCGAGCCTCGCACAGGCATTGGCAGGCGAACGCCCGGTGATGAGCCTGACCACCTGAGGCGCTGGTTCCGACGCCCCGCGCCCACTCCAAGAACACGACGGAGACAAGTTCATGCTTAGCCGACGTAACGCGCTCATCCTGGCCTGCATCCTCGGAGCGGCAACGCCCGCCCAGACCTTCGCCCAGACCGCCTTCCCCTCCAGGTTGGTGACGCTGGTGGTCCCCTTCCCGCCCGGTGGCGGAACCGACACGGGCGGGCGAATCCTCGCCGAGCAGTTGGGCAAGCTCTGGGGACAGACCGTCGTGGTCGAGAACAAGGGCGGCGCAGCCGGGCAGATCGGCGCCGACCTGGTCGCCAAAGCCAAGCCGGACGGCTACACCCTGTTGCTGGGCAACATCGGCACGCAATCGATCAATCCGTCGCTGTATCCCAAGCTGCCCTACGACCCGAATATGGCGTTCGCCCCCATCTCCCTGGTGGCCGAGCTACCGCTGGCCATGATGGTCAACCCCACGGTTCCGGCAAAGACGGCCGCAGAATTCATCGCTCTGGCGAAATCGCGGCCGGGGCAACTGACGTACAGCAGCGCGGGCGCCGGAGGTGCGCCCCACCTGGCGGCCGAGATGTTCAAGGACAGGACCGGCACCTTCATCCTGCACGTGCCCTACCGGGGCGGCGGTCCGGCGATCTCCGACCTCATTGCAGGCCACGTCCAGTTGTCTTTCCTGACGGTGCTCGAAGCATCGGGACATCTCAAGGCGGGGAAGCTGCGGGCCTTGGCCGTGACCGGGGACAAGCGTGTGGCGGCACTGCCTGACGTACCCACCCTCGCGGAGACCGTGCTCCCGGGGTTCAACGCGATCTCCTGGCTGGGCGTACTGGCACCGGCAGGTACACCGCGAGACATCGTGGAGAAGATCGCAACCGACATTCGTGCCGTCATGGCCGACGAAGCGGTCAAGGCGCGCTTCGCCTCGCTGGGCGGCGTGCCGCACACCACCTCGCCGCAGGAGTTCGCGAAGCTGATCACCACCGACAAGGTGCGGTACGAGCAGATCATTCGCAGCCGCAGGATCACTGTCGAGTAAGTGCGAGCCCAGGGCAAATCAAGCCATGATCGGGTCAGCTGCAACCGGGCGACGTCGCCGGCGCCGGCGTCACCGACATCGGCGAGTTCTCGATGACCGTGGGCGAGGTCGGTCAGTGAGTTCCAAAGACAGCACCGGGTACACCCTTTGAATGCAAGCATGTCCAGCAAGATCGCCCTCGTCACCATTGATAGGAGACATCCATGCGACTCGCATCCCTGCTGAAGATTCTTGCCGTCTCGGCGTCGGTGGCCCTCGTTCCGGCCCTGGCATCGGCCCAGGCCTATCCGACCCGTGCCATCAAGATCATCGTGCCGGCACCGCCGGGCGGCGCCATCGACATCATCGCTCGCGTCGTCGGAGACAAGCTCGCGACGGCCGTGGGTCAGCCGGTGATCATCGACAACCGGCCCGGCGCATCCAACAACCTCGGCACGGATGCCCTCGCCAAGTCAGTCCCCGATGGCTACACGATCGGCATCGTGGGCGGCAGCCACAACATCAACAAGTACCTGTTCAAGAACCTGGGCTGGGATCCGGAGACGAGCTTCGAGCCGATCGTCTACACCCACGAGGTACCGCTGGTGTTCGCCATCTACCCGCAGATTCCCGCCAAGACACTGCCCGAATTCGTGGCCTGGATGAAGGCCCATCCTGATCAGGCCAAGGTCGCCACTTCCGGCCGCGGCAGCGCCCAGGAAATGGCAGCCGAGATGTTCCGCATGGCCAGTGGCGTGGAGATGCTGCTGATTCCGTACAAGGGATCTTCCGCCGCGCAGCCGGACCTGATCGGCGGGCGCACGGCGCTCTACATCGACACGATCAGCGCCATCCAGTCGCAAGTGAAGGCCGGCACCGTTCGGGCCATCGCGGTGTCCACACGCAAACGCGCGGCAGCGTTGCCGGGCGTGCCGACGGCGGATGAGCAAGGACTCAAGGGCTACGACGCGAACACGAACGGTGGCTTCCTGGCACCGGCGGGCACACCCAAGGCGATCATCACCAAGCTCAATGCCGAGATCAACGCCGCGTTGAATCTGCCGGACGTGCGAACCAAGCTGGAGGCAGCCGGTATCGAGATTCAGGGCGGAACTCCGCAGGAATATGCTGCGCTGATCAAGTCGGACCTTGCCAAATGGAGCAAGGTCATCAAGGCGGCGGGTATTCCGGCGGAGTAAGAAAGCGGGATCCGCATTTCACTCGGACCGTTCGGCCGCCGATTGGTGCTCATCATGCGGGCGTTTGCTTCGACAGTTCGCTATTCCACCGAACGCGCATGCGTTCGGAAACGGGTCGCGCACGCGAGGCGACGCACCGAAGGTCTGACGTGAGTCGCCGGCGCTCATCCGCAGTGCCGGCATTTCTCGAGCACGATGTCGCCCGTCGGGAAGGTGATGCGCAGCAGCGGCCAGCCCGTGTTGTCGTGCTCGATCTTCAGCGTGTGGCTTGCGGGCGCGACGGGCGCGGGATCCAGGAACTTGTACTGGCCGCACGTGTCGGTCTGGATGTAGCTCGCCTTGGTGGGGTTGAAGGTGAAATCGGATCCCGTGCCGCTCACCGTACCGAACTCGTCCCACCCTCCCGTGCGGAAGCAGTTGCCGCCAAAGTAGGCCGAGGCGAGGTTCCACACGTGCCGATAGCGCCCGTCGGCGGTAAGGACGAGGGTGATGCCGAGGGAGCCGTCGCCGTTCGGCACGGCGCCATAGGGCCCGCTGTAGAACGGCGGCACGTAGGTCAGGATCGTCTCCCACTGTCCGGCGAGCGGCTGGGGAATCGATGCGGGCTGTACCGGCTCGTCGACGGCCGTCGTGTCGTTCGAGCCGCCGCCGCCACAGCCGAAGAGCGCGAGGATCAGGGGCGCGAGCCAGAGCAGTCGGCCCTGGTAGGTGATGCCGGCCCGGCGCCGGTTGAGGTTCGTGTGCATACAGGTCTCCAGGCAGTGATTAAGCGAGGCCTGCACTGTCGACGCCGGGCGGCGTGGCGTCTTGAAGCCGCGATGAAACGTGCCTGAAGAACGCTGAAAAGGGGCGGCCGGGCTGCGTCGGGCTCGGGCCCCTGCTCACCGCGCCGGGGGATGCGCAATCAAGGCGGAAACTGAGCGCCGGCCGCCCTACGATCGCATCGCCTCTGCTAGTCGGAGTTCTCCCGGGTTGCATTGAATCCCATCTTGTCCAGGAATAGCTGCCAGCGACGGTCACCGTGCAACTTGCGCAGCAGTGGCCACGATTGCATCTGCGGCAAGCCTGAGTCGTGTTGCAGATAGGCGCGATCCAGCCACTCGAAAGCCTGATCGGCATCGCCGAAGTAGGCGAAAGCTTCGGCAATCTGCAGGGCGCCGTTGTCGGCGCACCGGTCGATCAGCTGCCGCATCGTGCCCTCGAATTCGGTGTAACGCCCGAGGTCATGCTGGGCCATGCCGATGCCGGACAGTCGCAGTGCCTCGATGCCTTCCTGCTGAAACGCGGCCAGCGCTTCGTCCGGGCGGCCTTGCACGAGGCGCAACGTGCCGAGCACCGCGTGCAGCAGCCCCGCGCGCGGGTTGAGCCTGAAGGCTTCATCGAGCGCGGTGTCAGCCTCGTCTAGCAAATCCGAGTTCAGACACCGAAGCGCAAGATTGCCGTGCGCGATGAAGCTCAACGGGTCCAGCGCGGTCGCGCGGCGCGCCCACGCCACAGCTTCTTCCTTGCGCCCCAGACTGTCCGCGACCACCGACGCGACGACGACGATGCTGCGGTCGCCGGCGCCCAGTTCACGCGCGCGCGCGCAGGACCGGGCGGCGGCGTGCAAGTCCCATTCGTGGCACATCTCTATCCAGGACAGTTCGGCATGCGCCTCCGCCAGGTTCGGCTCCAGTTCGAGCGCATGCAGTGCAGCGGCGTGTGCCAGTGCGAACGTCTTTGCCACCGGCGCCCAACCATAGTCCGCTTGATTGGAATAGGCACCTGCCAGCCCGGCCCACGCGCGCGCGCAGCGCGGATCGATCTGCAGCGCCTGCCGGAGATAGGAGATGCCGGTGACGGTGTCGTCCGGGTTCAGGCGGTCGACGAGAAAGCGTCCGAGCAGATACCGCTCGTGGGCCTCCGGATCCTCGGTGCGCCCGCGCGTCGCGGCACGCACTTGCGCCTGCACGCGCGCGCTGGCCGCCGCATCCACCTTCTCGCCGAGCAGCCGAGAGCGCAGCTCCTGAACGACGGAGCGCGCGATGTCGTCCTGCACGGCGAGGATGTCGTCGAGCTCACGGTCGTAGGACTCCGACCACAGATGTGAATCGCTCGCTGCCTGCACCAACTGCGCGGTGATCCGCACTCGCCGCCCAGCCCTGCGCACACTGCCCTCGAGCACCGCAGCGACGTTCAGCTTGCGGCCGATCGTCTGAATGTCGTTCCCCGTGTTGCCCCTGAAGGAAAAGGCCGACGTGCGCGAAGCCACCCGCAGGCCGGGAATCTTCGCCAGCACATTCAGCAACTCCTCGGCCAGGCCGTCGGCAAAGTGCTCATTCGCGGTGTCGTCGCTCAGATTCACGAATGGCAGTACCGCGATAGAAGGGGTCGCGGGATCGAACGGAGGCACCACAGAAGGCGGCGGCTCCAGGCTGCCCCGGAGAGCCGGCGGAGGCGGCAACGAAACCGGTGAAGCATCGGCAAGCCTTTCGAGGCGTCTTTCGCCGCGGGCGATCTCGACGAGCGCGGCACGCTCGGCGGAAGGAACCTGCAGGCATGCGGCCAACCGCTCGGCCAGGCGGTGCGAGGGGCGCCGTTCATCGCTTTCAATCTTGCGCAACGCCGACACCGAGCAGTGCGCGCGCTCGGCCAGCGCGGCATGCGTCAAGCCCAGAGCCATGCGGCGCCGGCGCAGCCATGAACCGAATGACATGGAGTTATCCACTTCAGCCCATCACGACGAGTGGCCGCGCATCAGGTGATCTCACCGACAGATCGCAGCGCGACAGTGTGTCACTTCTGGGGCGAAAAGCGCCACCTCGGAGCGGCCACTGCCTCCTACAGTGCGCCTCCACGGGCGGGCACCAACGGCTGTTTCGAGCGGCAGGCGGGGTTCGGCCGAATCCTCGGTCCTTCGGGATCGCAACTCTGTCCTTGACCTCAGGAGTGAACACGATGCAGGAATTGACTGTGACTGAAACGGAGCAAGTCAACGGTGCGGGCGGCGGCGTCCGCGTTGGCAGCGACGGCGCCAACAATCTTGTCGGCAACGACGTTGTGACACCGCTCGGTGGCCGCATAGACCCCGGCGGCGCCAACAACATGCTCTGACCGAGACCCAGGGGTGCTGATGCAAGCATGCACGGGCCCCTTCCCCGCGGTCCCTCGGGACCGCAACTTTGTCCTTACCTCAGGAGTAATCACGATGCAGGAATTGACTGCGACTGAAATGGAGCAAGTCAACGGTGCGGGCGGTGGCATCCGCGTTGGCAGCGACGGCGCTAACAACGTTGTCGGCACCGTTGTGACACCGCTCGGTGGCCGCGTCGACCCCGGCGGCGCCAACAACATGCTCTGACCGAATCGCGCTCGCGCAAGCACGCGAGGCGCCATGCGCATGAAATCAACAGGAGTAAACATCATGCAAGAACTCACAGCAACGGAAATGAAGGACATCAGTGGTGGCGGAACAAGGATCGGCACCGTCGGTTCAGGTGACGGCAACCTGCACTCGGGGGGCGGCAACGACCCGGTGGCCAACGGTGGCCGCGTGGACCCCGGCGGCGCCAACGGCATCGCAGCACCGGGCTCGTTCTAAGCGACCCGCAACTCGGGCGTCGCTCAGCCATGCGGTCCACGCTGTTTCGCCAGGAGGCCGTCGACTCGCAGCGCGACCGGCATCTCGGCGATGCGCTGACGGCGCGGCCCGTGGCGCTTTCGCTCCTCACGGCCCTGAGCGTGCTCGTCGCGCTCGGGGTCTTCTTGTTCGGCTTGATCGCCGAATACACGCGCAAGGCGCATGTCACAGGCTATCTCGCGCCGACGCAAGGGGTGATCAAGCTGCATGCGCCGCAGGCGGGCACGATGACCGAAACTCACGTGGAGGAAGGCCGTCATGTCGCCCGCGGCGATCCCCTGTACGCGCTCTCCACCGAGCGTTCATCCCCGGCGGCGCCCGAGTCGCAGGCCACGGCGATCACGCAATTGCGCGAACGCCGCGCAAGCCTCGCCGGCGAAATCGAACAACACGCGGCGCTCGCCTTGCTCACGCAGCAGGACCTGGAACAGCGCATGCGCGACGTGGCCAGCGAGGTCACGCAGCTGAACGAGGCTGTCGCCACGCAGGGCGAGCGCCTGGCCGGCAGCCGCGCGACGCTGGAGCGCCACGCAGCGCTGGCACGCCAGGGCTTCTTTTCGGAGGCACAGCTTGTGCAACAGCGCGAGCAGGTGCTGGAGCAGCAAGCGCGGCTGCAGGCGCTTGAGCGCAGCCGCACGGCCTTGCAGCGCGATCGCGGGTCGATCGCCGCGGCACAGGCCGCGCAGCGGCCGAAAAGCGCCCGCGAGCGTGCTGCCATCGAGCGCGAGATTTCGGCGCTCGACCAGCAGATCACCGAATACGAATCGCGCCGCACCCTCGTCATCACCGCGCCGACCGACGGTGTGGTGACGACGATCCTTGCCGGGCGCGGGCAAAGCGTCGCGGCGGGTGCGCCATTGCTGTCGATCCTCCCGGAGGGCGCGGTGCTGCAGGCGCAACTGCTCGTGCCGGGTCGCGCGGCCGGGTTCCTCGCTGCCGGGCAACCGGTGGCGCTGCGCTACCAGGCGTTCCCGTTCCAGCGCTTCGGCAGTTCGCACGGCGTCGTGAAGGAGATCGCGCGCTCGCTGATTGCGCCCGGCGATGCGCAGTTGCCGGTGGCGCTGAACGAGCCGGCGTATCGCATCACGGTGGCGCTCGAGCGGCAGACGGTCCACGCCTACGGAAAGGACTTTGCGCTGCAGGACGGAATGCAGCTCGAGGCCGACATCGCGCTCGACCGCCGCCGATTGGTCGAGTGGCTGTTCGAGCCGTTGCTCGCGCTCGCCGGCCGCGTCTAGCTTGCGCTATCGGAACAGACATGAATGTCAATCTGCCGCTGAATCTCTCCGGGCGCCGCACCGTGCCGGTGGTTCTGCAAACCGAAGCGGCCGAATGCGGCCTGGCGTGCCTCGCGATGGTGGCGGCCTTTCATGGCCATCGGAGCGACCTTGCAAGCCTGCGCAATCGCTTCCCGATTTCGCTGAAGGGCGCCACGCTCGCGCATCTGGTCCAGATCGGCCAGCGCCTCGACCTCGGTGCGCGCGCGCTCAAGCTCGAACTTCCGGATATCGACCAGCTCAGCCTTCCGGCGGTGCTGCATTGGGATCTCAACCACTTCGTGGTTCTGACCCGGCTGCGCGGTGACCGGGCGGTGATTCACGACCCTGCGCGCGGACGCCGCGCGATGCCGCTGCGGGAGTTGTCGCGCCACTTCACCGGCGTCGCGCTCGAGCTGTCACCGACGCAAGAGTTCAAGCCGCAGTTCGCGGCGCCCCGTCCTGGCTTGTCGCAGCTCATCGGCCGGCTGCCCGGAGCCGGCCGCGCGCTGGGTCAAGTTCTGGCGCTCGCCGCTGTGCTCGAAGCGTTCGGCGTCGTCGCGCCGTTCTTCATGCAGGCGGTCGTCGATCAGGCGCTGGTGGGCGAAGACCGCGATCTGCTGACCGTGCTCGCAATGGGATTCCTGCTACTCGCGCTGCTGCATGTGGGCGTGAGCGCGCTGCGCAGCTGGGCGGTCATGGTGCTCGCCACCACGCTCAATCTCACGCTGGTCACCCGACTGTTCCGTCAATTGCTGAGGCTGCCGATCAGCTTCTTTGAGAGCCGCCACCTGGGCGACATCGTCTCGCGCTTCGAATCCTTGAGCGTCATCCAGCGCACCTTGACGACCGGATTCCTGGAAGCGGTTGTCGATGGCGCCATGGCGATCGTGATCCTGATCGTGATGGCGTGCTATAGCCGGACACTCACGCTCATTGTGCTCGGCGCGGCCGCCGTGTACGGCATGATCCGGCTCGCGTCATATCGCCCGCTGCGCCAAGCCTCGGAAGAGCACATCGTGGCGCTCGCCAAGCAGCAATCCAACTTTCTCGAGACGGTGC
>Ga0207701_10007690_pt1 | contig 10692 bp, 3 predicted proteins | sample KBSSwiSSwithPhiX_FD_184294 | JGI IMG/M metagenome (GOLD analysis project Ga0207701, IMG submission 184294) | Switchgrass rhizosphere bulk soil microbial communities from Kellogg Biological Station, Michigan, USA, with PhiX - S5 (SPAdes) (version 2) | ecosystem: Environmental > Terrestrial > Soil...
ACTTTCGAGAATATCTCAAAACCCTCGATCTATGATCAGCGAATAATAACTCCAGCGAGCGATAACCCAATTGCTGCCAACATCACCGCCAAAGCGAGCCGGTCACGATTTTTTGAAGCACGCCGTTCCGCGAGCAAATTGCGTGAATGAAATAAATTTACCGATAAAGCCCTCATTTTTCTGGTTGCTTGCCCTCGCAAGCGTCTCCTGTAGGTAATAAGCGTCGGAAGACGCCGAAAAGTATCACGATAATAGTGTTTGTTTAGTTGGATTGGTTTCAAACCGATCTCAGAGAGGCTTCGGCTTTTCCGAGCGCTTGATCTAAAATAAGTGTTACTTAGAGTTATAAAGGAACGAGGCCTTTAACCCTGTATGCCGCTGGCTACGATCGAGGAAGCCGTTGAAGAGATTCGAAACGGCAGGATGATAATCATCGTCGACGACGAAGACCGCGAGAACGAGGGCGATCTTGTGTTCGCTGCCGAAAAAACCACGCCTGAGATGGTGAACTTTATGGCTATCCACGGTCGCGGCCTGATCTGTATGCCGATGACCGAAGAACGCTGTGACGAGCTTCATCTGACGCAGCAGACGAGCGACAACACCTCGAGCATGGGCACGGCATTCACGATCTCGATCGAGGCACGCCAAGGCGTAACGACCGGCATTTCAGCAGCGGATCGCGCTAAGACGATACTGACGGCGGTAGATCTAAACACGAAGCCGTCCGACCTTGCTCGTCCCGGACATATTTTCCCTCTAAGGGCAAAACGCGGCGGCGTCCTGGTTCGCGCGGGGCAAACTGAGGCGAGCGTCGACATAGCACGTATCGCTGGCCTGCAGCCGGCCGCCGTAATTTGCGAAGTAATGAACGATGACGGGACGATGGCCCGGCTTCCTGAATTGGAACTATTCGCCGCAAAGCATGGGTTGAAGATCGTTTCCGTTGCCGACCTTGTCCGTTATCGCATTGAAAAAGAAACCCTTATTCAAAGGGTGATGGAAACTACTCTGCCGACGGCGTACGGCCTGTTTCACGCAATTCTGTTTGAAAATGCGATGAATGGTGAAACACACCTCGCCCTTTCGATGGGCGATGTAAAAAATACGACCAAGCCGGTCCTGGTCCGCGTCCAAACCGAGAACATCACCTTTGCGATGTTTGGCTGCAGTCTTGGCGAAGCAACGATCGCGCTGCAATCCTCTCTAAAGCAGATCGCCGAAGCCGGCCGGGGCGTTGTTCTTTACTTACGTCAGCGCGAGAACAATCTTGACCTTGTAAATCAGTTAAAAACCTATTCTTTGATGCAGGAAAAGGGTATTGATTTTCAGGCGGCAAAACGTGAAACTGGATACGGAAAGGTCCATGATTACGGTATCGGCGCTCAGATGCTGAAAAACCTCGGCGTATCGAAGATTCGCCTGCTCTCCAATCATCCCCCAAAGATAAACGCGCTTGAGGCATTCGGCCTCGAGATAGTCGAAACTGTCGGGCTTTAGATGCGTGGCTAAATATTAATGCCGGAACGCGATATCGAAAATCCAGAAACTGAACCGGTCGCTCCGAAACGAAGGCGGCGTTTGTCGTTGCGCAACCTGACGATCGTCGCTGGCCTCGCCGTGGTCGCGCTCGCGGTGTTTTTCGCAGTAAGCCTGGTTTCGTTTCGTTATGGAGTTTTCGACGGCTGGGTCAAGACGCAGTTTACCTCAAAGATGGCAGACATCGGCATCGTGTTTTCGGCGGACGAGTTTGCTCTGACAGTAAGTCCCCTTGAACTGCACCTCGTAAATGCCACATTCGATGACCGCGCTACGGGAGAAAAGCTTTTTTTTATTCGCGACGCGCGCCTGCACCTATCTGTCGATAATCTTTATGCCTGGCAGCTTAGCCGCGATATCAGCATAGATACGACCGATATCGACGGAGCCGAAGTGTGGATACGTTTTGACGAAAACGGGCGATCCAATTTTGCGAATTTGAATCTTATCGAACAAGCTCGCGGCCGCGTAAATTTCAAATACGAATCGATCGTCTTTAGCCTTCGAAGCGGCACCGTGCATGTAGGCGATGCGACCCGCAAGATCTCAGGAGATGCACACAACGTTGTCTTCTCACTAGCTGCCGAACATGGCGAGGAGACTGATCGACGATATAGAATCGATTTCGCATCGACACAGTCGAAATTCGTTTACGACGAACATCCGCTGGAACCCATCGATATCCGCGCAGTAGGCATTGCAACAAACCTGGGGGCCGACATCACTGAACTTCGGATCGAAACGCCGATCGGGACCTCGTACTTGAACGGCGAGATCACGGATTGGGAAGCCCTCAAATACGACCTGAATATCGAATCGACTGTCGATCTAACACAAACGTCCGGCACTTTCCCACTGGGTGCCTCGCTGCGCGGTGTAGGGAATTTCAAGGGAAAAGTTACGGGCCAAGGCGAGAATTATCGGATCGAAGGCAACGCCGATTCAGAGGCTCTTTTCGCAGATGGGATTTACTTGAAGGCCATCAATGTCGATGGAACCGTTGCGGGAACAAACGCGAATTACGAAGCGAACGGCAAGGCGGTGGCCGAGCTTTTAACTTTTGAAGATTTCAGGATCGAGTTTCCGCGACTTGCCGGAAACGTTCGTGGAACCGGAACGGATTTTCGGTGGATAGGTGAATTGCAGGCGGCCGCTGTGAAGTCAGGCTCGATGACGATAGGCGGCCTATTTCTCCGGGACGCGGTCGCTGAGAAGAAAGATAAGGAACTTCAGTTATCGGCAGGTTCCGCCGCGAGCCAACGGTTTGCGGTCGGCGACATCGAGATGGCCCGTTTGCAGGCACGGAACCTGAAATTTGCCACGCGTGATGGTGGATTCACTATAACCTCACCGACAGCCGCGACAGATTCGCTAAAAACCGCAAACTATAGTCTGGAAGGGGTTAACGGACGCGATCTGGTCGTAAAACGTTCGGGAAAAAATACGACTGTTGATCTAAAGGGCTTGACCGCTCGCGATGCCCGAATTAAGGACAATCGTGTAAACGATCTGCGAGCCGGCTCGCTCGCATTGAGCGACCTGCCGGATCGCACCGATATCACATTTAAGAATGTTCAAGCGAGCTCGGTCGTTAACGGCGGAACGAAGATCAATGGAATTGAATCACCCGAGATCGTCATTAACGACAATGCCGCGGAAACGAAGATCTATTCTGACAATGTTCGCGTCGCGAAACTCATTGCCGGCGGCGCGACACTCGGTAGCCTGAATATTGGTGGTGTCCGGCTGACTATACGCGAGGGCCGGATCGAGGGAACATCGAACGATTTCGACGCGGGCAATATCGCGATCGCAAAAAGTGAGGGCCTGGAAAACGGTGGAATGCTAAACGAGGTAAGGATCGTGAAGCCGGTCTTTGTCGTAGAGCCGTCTGGCCGTTATCGTGCAAGCGCCGACATGAGCATCGGCGGCGGCATAGTTGGAAGCGTTCCGCTCGGCAATGCGACCGCCAAAGTAAATATCAACAACGACCGGGCGGTGTTTGACGCTTTGACCGCGTCGGTAATGAACGGCCAGCTGAACGGTCGCGCGCAGGTCGCGTTCAACGCGCGAAGCTCTTCGACGTTCGCTCTTGATTTCTCAAATCTCGACCTCTCAAAACTGTTGTCACTGCAGGCGGGGAGAACGATGCCGCTCGAAGGCCAGACGACTGGACGAGCCGATCTGACTTTTCCCGGTACGAACTTTCGAGCCGCCAGCGGTACGATCCGAGCCCACATCGCAGCGAGTGCGGGCAGCGACGATGCGACAAAAGTCCCGGTAACGGGCCGCGTCGATCTGAATGCCGTAAACGGACTATTTAGTATTCAAGAGGCGAAACTCAACACGTCTAGAAGCACCCTGGAGGCGACGGGCACGTTCGATCTCAGAGCAAACGACTCGAATTTGCAGATCGCTCTGAATTCAAATGATGCATCTGAGATCGACCGAATTTTTCGCGTGATCGGTGCAGCTCCGGACGTCACAAAACAGCTCGACGCTATGGACGCGCAGTTCGCAGGTGATCTTAAGTTCAACGGAACGCTTACAGGAAATATCAGCGATCCGACGGTCGTCGGGAATGCGTCGTTGTACTCGGCCGTGCTCCATGGCCGCGATATTGGCACTGTAGAAACTGCCATCAATGTTTCCCCCGCAGGTGTCGAGCTTCGCAACGGACGCTTGACCGAACGGACAGGCGGCGGAACGGCGACGTTTGACGTAACGATCCCCTACGGCGGGACTAATAACACGACAGTCAACGCAACGCTTGACGGTGTCAATGCGGGCAATTTGCTTGCAGCTCTTCCGGTCAGCTTGCCGGAACGTATCCGCGATTTTGATGGAAAGACCAGCGGCACAGTAAAGCTGACCGGACTTCCCGATGCCGCGAACGGCAGTATAGATATCGCCGCGGCAAACGGAACGGTCGCGGGCGAGAAGTTTGACAGCTTGAAAGCCCGTGCAGATTTCTCGGGCACCCGAATTTCCATCTCAAGCGGCGAGATACGTGTCGGCGACGGACTTCTCGCCATGAATGGAAACTATGACCGCGCGTCCGGCCAATTTGATCTTGCTTTGAGCGGTAAGGCCGTTCCCCTCAATCTCGCTCTTTCGTTCTTACCGAAAAGCACGGCGATCCCGACATTTTCGGGACTTGTTGATCTTACTGCGAAGGCTACGGGCGATTACGACCTGCCCTCGACATATCAGATCGATTTCAACGGTACGGCCCGCGACGTTATCGTTAACGATCATTCATTCGGCGTTGTAACGTTCGACGGCAAGACCAACAACCAGGTGCTTTCCGCGGACCTGATCGCCAATTTGGATGGAAAGCAGCAGCCGATCAAAGCGACGTTGGATTTCCGAAACGACGACCTGCCCTTCCACATCGAAAGCAATTTCGATCAAAGCCCGCTGGGGCCTTTCTTTGCCCTGGTACCGCAATTGAGCGGGATCGAGGTAACCGGCACGGGAACAGGAAGGGTTGAATTCGGCGGTAATTTAATGGCTGTGGATGCCAATGGAAATAGGGTCTTTTCATCATCTTCCCTGACGGGCAGAGGCGAATTCTCTTCCCTAGCATTGCGTTTACAGGGAACGCCGTTAACCTCGACCGAACCGGTCGTAGTAAGGCTCGGTCCGAACCAGATCACCATCGATTCCGCTCGATTTTCTGGCGGCGGATCGAATGTCACCGTCGCAGGTTCGGTGGCGATCGCAAGCGGTGGAAGTAACGACCTGACTGTCGACGGGCACCTAAATCTCGCATTGTTGAATGTATTTCGTCCTGTTAGGACCAGCGATACATTCTTTGGCGGATTTGCGGACGTTTCAGTTCGGGTTGCGGGAACTTACGAGAATTCGCAGCTTTCCGGAACCGCGACAATGGTCAATGCCTCTATCGCAACCTTCGTCGGAAGTGACAGGTTTACCTTCGACCGGTTGAACGGCCGGATCTTGTTCACGTCGAAGCAAGCGCAGATAGAGCGTGCCACCGGCTATCTGGGCGGCGGCCAGTTCACCGCGACGGGCGGCCTGCGGTTTACCGACGACCTGCGCATCGGTTCCTATCGCGTCGCATTGAACGGCGTGAATGTCACGATCCCGTATCCAAAAGATTTCACCACGACAGGCGATGCGACGTTGGAGATCTCAGGCAGTCGCGTGGGTGGTCTTCTGACAACGCACATATCCGGCGACATCCGGGCGCGAAAGAGCTTGTACACAAAGGATATAGATCTTGCGACCGTCGTCGGCGCGAGACGTGATGCATCTTTATCGGTCGGAGGTTCACCGATCGATGTTCCGACATTCGACCTTTCGATCGAAGGCAGAGACGCACTCGTTGTGCAAAATAATATCGCTGACCTCACGGCTTCTGTATCACTTCACATCACTGGGACCACTGATGAACCTCAGATCACCGGACGTATCGTCGCGAATAACGGTGTGATCATTTTTCGCAAAGACCGATACGATATTCAGCGGGGCGTACTCGAGTTTCCACCGAATACTTCGGTAGATCCGGTCGTCAATCTACAGGCCGAGACAACGATCGCCGGTTACCAGATATTTGTAACGCTCAACGGGCCGCTGACCGACACCGAACTGCTCAACGCTTCTGTCCGCTCGAGCCCGGCTCTGCCGCAGGCTGATGTCATTTCCCTAATAACGACCGGTTCACTTACAAATTCGAGCGGCGGGATACCGACGCTTGCACAGACCGGCATCAGCACAGCTGCCGAAGTATTGACTGATTCGATAATAAATAATCCGGTCCGAAAAGCGACAGACCGGCTGTTCGGCCTGAATGTTTTCGAGATCGACCCGATCATATCCGGCGACAAGCTGAATCCGACTGCACGCCTCACGGTTGGAAGACAGATCAATAACAATTTACGAGTTACATACTCGACGAATTTTTCGCAGGACCAAAATCAGGTGCTATCGTTCGAGTATCGAGTTTCGAATAAACTTTCATTCTTCGCACAATACGAACAGCGTTCCCTCAGCAACGCGACCAGCAAACGCGACAACTTCAGCTTCGGCGTTCGATTCAGGAGGCGATTTTGAATCGTTTCTCGCGTCGCTCAAGTATTTCTGTGGTTTTCGGGGGTTTTCTCTCGCCGGCGATATTTACGTTCGTGCTTCTCTCGCTTTGCGGAACTCTTGTTGCCCAGGCTGAGTTTGAAGGCATGCGCATCGGCTCGATCGACGCCGTAATTGACGGCGGAGTTGCGCCCAATGCGTTAAAGGAAACCTATATCCAGGCCATTCGCGAAACTCTCGGACCTACCTTCGCTGCAGTGAGAATTCGGGACGCTATCGAACGTCTTTACCAAAACAAAGATATTTCCAGTATCGAAGTTGCAGCGGAACGCGGTTCGGACAGCACCGTCGGCCTGAATTTTGCGATACGGCTCAAGGCTAAGGCTAAACGCGTATCGATAGAGATCGTTCCGACAGAGGATATGAAGGTTACGGAGCAAGAGCTGCTGTTTCGCCTTAACCTGCTCGATCCCGGAACCTCGGTAACCGTCGAAGAGCTTCAATCTAATGCGAACACAATACTTGAATATCTTCGCGAAAGAGGTTTTCTGCGCGCCCGCGTCACTTTCGAACAGCAGACCCTTTCGACTCCGAGCGAGGTCGCGGTTTCCTTCAAGGTGGTTCCAGGCGAAGCCACGCGGGTGGAAGCAGTAAATATTGCGATAACAGGATTCGACTCTTCGAAAATACAAAAGGACCTAAAGCTCAAACCTGGCGACATTTTTACGCGCGAGAAATTGAACGGCGACACTGAGCGAATTCGCACCGCGCTCATCAAGGAAGGTTTTCTCGCGCCTTCACTCGAACCCGCTCAACCTGTTTACGACGCCGACAAAAATTCGATATCGGTGAATTTTAAGGGTAATTCGGGCCCAAAGGTCGATGTCATAGTGGAATCTGAAAAGGGCGACCTCGGCGACAGCACGAAAACGCGTCTTCTTCCGATCGCGCGCGAAGGAACACTCGATTATGCTGCGATCATCGAAGGCGAACGCCGCTTGGAGAATTATTATCAGGAGAAAGGTTACTTCTTCGCTCAGGTTACAGCCCTCTGCTCGGTCGAACCGATCGCTCCACCCGGAGTAATACCGCCTGGGTCAACCGCCACAGAAGCTGCGTGTTCTTCGTTGAATAGCGAAGATTTCGCCAATCGAAAGGCCGTCGTGAAATACAGTGTCGATCTGGACCGCCGGTTAAAGCTGGTCGATATTCGCATACGCGGCACGTCGCTTTTCACGGCCGAAGAAATATTGCCGGCGCTCGAATCACAAAGAGCAAACCTGCTCGGCATCATCCCGATATTCGGTTACGGCAACGGATATACGAGCAAGCGGATCCTCGAAGCTGATACGGCGACGATTCGTTCAGTACTCCGCGAGCTCGGATACCGGGATGCGACCGTGCGCGCAAATCAGGGCGTATCACCGAATGGGCAAAATCTTTTGATAACTTTCGAGGTCGAAGAGGGCCTGCCGACAAAAGTATCTGAGGTAGAGATCAAGGGGAATACGGCATTTTCGGACTCCGAACTAAGGCCGCTTTTACCAAAGCTTGAGGGCCAGAATTATTCTCGGGCAAAAGTAAGGAACGGCCAGCGACGGCTCGCCGAATTCTATTCCAAGGCCGGATATTACGAAGCTGCGGTCGATTTTTCGATAGACGAGGAAGTATCTCAGGACCCGAGTGCCCAACGCCAGTTCAAGGTCATTTATACCCTCCGAAAAGAAGGCACTCCGTTTTACATAAGCCGCATCCTCATAACCGGTAACGAGCGGACAAAAGAGGAAAGTATTCGGCGTGCGCTGGTGCTCGAAGAAGGAACACTTCTAACTTCGAGCGACGTTTACGCGAGCGAACAGAATCTTTACGAAAGCGATGTATTCTCGCTCGTCGAGATAAAGCCGCAGCACGCCGGTACGCGTCCGGACGGTTCGCAAAACGTTGACGTCATCGTGAGCGTCGTCGAACAGCCGCCGCGACTTGTTACCTACGGCGGCGGGTTTTCGACAGACGCTGGCGTTGACGGCTTTGTCGATTTCCGGCATTTTGATTTCCTCGGCAAGCTATGGCAAGCAGGCGGCCGTATCAGCATGAGCCAACGCATGCAGCTTATCCAGTTGGATTTTGTCGACCCGCGCTTCCGCCGCGAAAGCAAAGAGCGATTTACGCCGCTTACGCTTTCCGCCCAATACCTGCGCGACGAGACCGTTACGCGCTTTTTCAGGTCGGCTTTTGATGAGGGAACTTTCGGGATCGTTCAGCGTGTGGATCAGGACGGTAACCCTATCGACGAATTCGGATTTCCCGCCGGTGATCCGACACTGAATAGCTTTAGATTTACCGCAGAGACGAATCGATATCTCAGTCGTAAAAATCGCAGTTTGATCTTTTTTCGTTACAGGTTCGAAGATGTGCGCCTTTTCAATTTGAGCAGCCTTTTGATCAAAGACCTGTTGATTCCGGACTCGCGCATTCGCATTTCGGGATTCGGCGCGACGTATGTCCGGGATACGCGCAAAAACTGTTCGATACGCTATTCGATCCTCGACATCATCGAAAAAGGCGAAGTGCTGGATCCGTGTCGATATAACGCCAGCGACCCGACCACAGGCGATTATTTCACCGCCGAATATAATGTTTCATTCCCTGCGCTGGGAGCGAATATCGGATTTAACAAATTTCAGGCAACGTATAATATTTATCGAACCTTTCCTAAATTCAGAAATATCACGATCGCAGGGAGGGCGATCTTGGGTATGGCAGGCGTTTATAAGGAGGGCGACCGATTTTCCGCACCCGAATTTCCGGGACTCGAAAAGATCTTGCCGATCAGTGAACGATTCTTTGCGGGCGGCTCGACGACGCTTCGCGGCTTCGAATTTGAGTCTGCGGGCCCGCGAGTCGCTATCGTTCCAGAAGGCGAATTTCGCGACAGCAACGGCAACGTTGTAACTCTCTCGCCGTTCACCGTGCCTTTTGGCGGCAATGCATTAGTTGTTACGAATATTGAGGGGCGGATCCCGTTAACCAAGTTGATCCGTTTCGTTCCGTTCTATGATGGCGGCAACGTATATAGGAAAGTGGGAGATATTTTTGGCAAACCTGAAGTTGACCCGAACGATATTTTTCTGCGAAACCTGATAGTAAAATGGTCCCATACCGTCGGTGTCGGCCTCCGAATAAAAACGCCGGTCGGCGGTGACTTTGCGATCGACTATGGATACCTGTTAAATCCGCCGACCTTTTTGATCCCGCAGCCCGTCGGCCCACCAGCAAACCTTAAGCTCGCACCGAGCAGGTTGCATTTCAGATTTTCTCAAGCGTTCTAGTTGATCGCGTTCGTTAATTCTTCTACTTCGACATTTTCGATTATCGAGTAGCTGTCGGGCTGCAATTCGACCACGCCGAGTTGTTTCGCAAGCTCTTCGTCCTTTTGTATCTTTACACGCCGGCGATTCGCTTCTTTCTCGATGTACATCGCCTTATCGGCAGCCTCTATCAAGCTGTCCAATGTTTCCCCATGGTCTGGATAACTCGCGGAACCCAAGCTTATGCCAACCTGTGCGTAATTCCCGCCCTCGACCTGGAGTTTAAGATCGATCACCGCGCGGGTTATACGGTCGTGGAGGCTTGAAAGATTTTCAACTTCAGTTTCTGTAATTATCGCAACGAATTCATCACCGCCGTAACGCGCCAGAAAATCGTATTCGCGGAGTTGGTCATTGATAACACCACTGACGGCTCGAAGCATTTTGTCACCGGTCTTATGGCCGAAATTGTCGTTGACCAGTTTGAATCCGTCAAGGTCCATGACAAGCAGCTGAAATCGCCTGCCGGCGCGGCTGGCCCGTAATACTTCCTTTTCAAAATGCAGCCGCAAGCTGCGCGTATTTGGAAGGCCGGTCATTGGGTCCGTATGTGCGTGGTTTTCGGCCACTGCATGCTGCTGGGCGACGTTTATCGCGTCCGCTGCGATATGGGAGATAGTCTCAAGAAGCCGGATGTGCTCGTCTCCGTACGCCGCAAGATTGCAGGAATAAAGCGACACTGCCCCTATTAATCTCTCCTCTGCAAACAAAGGGATCGTGGCCATCGTTC